>Ga0137403_10007496_pt1 | contig 12303 bp, 9 predicted proteins | sample CZOMad2_1_16fung_FD_122057 | JGI IMG/M metagenome (GOLD analysis project Ga0137403, IMG submission 122057) | Vadose zone soil fungal communities from Angelo Coast Range Reserve, California, USA - CZOMad2_1_16fungal (Hybrid Assembly) | ecosystem: Environmental > Terrestrial > Soil > Vadose zone...
GTGACCAGCGCGACCGTGATTTTTCCGCCGGTCAAACACATCGCGAAGTTTTTCACGGCGCAGCGCTCGGCAAAAAATTCGGTTTGTCCGGGAAACTTGAACCCCGCTTCGTACATCCGCGCTTTGTGAATTGGTCCGGTCACGATCCCGTGCAGCTCGCCGCGCCGCGCGCGCGTGACTGCTTCTTCAAGCGCGGCCGCGGCCGCGCGCGCAGTTTTAACCGCCGGCGTGCCTGGCTTGCAACCAGGCTGCCGGCCGATGACGACGTATTCAACTGAATCGGGAACGCGTCCCGATTTCAGGGCAAGATCGACAATCTCCGGCCCGATGCCGGCGCAATCACCGAGCGTGATCCCGATGCGCGGTCTCTTCCTGCTCATGTTCGTCCTCTTGATCGTAATCGAACCTGCTCAATCGAGCACGAGCACGATCAGGAGCAAGAAGAGAGAAGACGAAGCGGAAGAGGAAGAGTTGTTCTCGATTAACAACTCAGAAAGTTTTGATGTAGGCCTTTGACCTGAGACTGGCGAGCCACTTTTCCTGCAGCTTTTGCGCTTCCAGCTGGATCAATTTCTTTTCGATGTCGACGCGCGCATCGGCCAGCTTTTTGGTGTCACCGCCGTGTTTGTCTTCGACTTTGAGAATGTAGTAGTTGCCGCTGAACTCGACGATGTTGCTGATTTTGCCGGGCGCGAGGCTGAAGGCGACTTTTTCGAGCGGTCCGGCCAGCGTCTTGCGCTCGATCCAGCCCCAGTCACCGCCATGTTCGCGGGTGCTGTCTTCGGAATAAAGCTGCGCCATGCGTTCGAACTCTGCGCCGTTGACGAGCTTGCCGAAAATCTCATCGGCCATCGCCTTCTGGGCGGCGGCGTTGCCGTCACTAGCGTGACTTGGAATCATGATCAGACGCATCTTGACTTGCTCCTTGCTGGTGAATTCTTCTCGATGTGCCTTGTAATATTCGTCCACTTTTGCGGGCGAAGCGATGCTGTTGAGCTTGACGTTCTTACTCCGCATCGCCTGGACGATCATTTTCTCGGTCTCCATCTTTTTGAACTCGCCCATGGTGAAATTCTGGGCCTCGAGCGTTTTGATGAAGGTGTTCCGATCGCCGCCGAAATCGGTGCGAATGATATCGTGCATCCGGTCCTCCACGAAATGGTCCGGAATCTGATAGTTTTCTTTTTTGAACGCCTGAATAATGAGTTGGCGATCGATCAAATCCTGAAGCGCGGCCTGGCGCACTTCCTTCACCTTTTTGATGAGCTCCTCGCCATTGAATTGGGCGCGCAATAATTTTTCTCGCGGCGCGACGAGACCGCGGACCTGAGAAAAAGTGATCACGTCGCCATTCACGACCGCCGCGACGCCATCGACGACTTCCGGGTCCCCCGCGGCATAAGCGGCGCGACAAATCGGCGAAAAATTCAGCAGGCAGGCCGAGATCAACGCGATAAGAATTTGCCGCATCATGTAAATTTTTTCGTTAACTCCAAAACTTCCCCGAGATGCGTTGGTTTCGCAACTAAACGGGGGAATTTGCCGTCGACAAGTATAAACTCGCCCCGCCGGGTCAGCATCAACTTTCGCTCGCGCACTTCCACGCGACTGATAGCGGCTTTGGCGGCGGCGAGCTTGATTTCGGCGAGGAGAAACAGATTGTCAACCGCTTCCGGGAACTTCCCGAACCGGTCTCGCCATTCGCGCTGAACGCGGTCGAACTGATCGCGGGTGCTGATCTCGGCGATCTCGCGGTAAGCTTTGATCCGCAATCCAGTGTCGCTGACGTAGTTGGCCGGAACGAACGCCGGAATGCGCTGTTCGGGGCCGAGCTGCGCGAATTCGGCTTCATTGGTGGCCACAAAATCAATTCGAAGATCGACCTCGAGCCGCGGCTGAAATTTTCGCCCTTTTAGTTGTGCGACCGCTTGCTTGAGCAACTGGCAATAAAGATCGAAACCGATCGCCATGATATGGCCGCTTTGGGCGGTGCCGAGAATGCTGCCGGCGCCGCGAATCTCGAGATCGCGCATGGCAATGCGAAAACCGGCGCCAAGCGAGCTGTATTGCTTGATCGCGTTAATCCGTTTGCGAGCGGCGCCGATCGCCATCATTTCGCGCGGCAAAAGCAAATAGGCGTAAGCCTTGTGTTCGGCGCGACCGACGCGGCCGCGAAGTTGATAGAGATCCGCCAAGCCGAAACGGTCGGCCCGGTCGATGACGATCGTGTTCGCGTTCGGAATATCGAGACCGCTTTCGATGATGGTAGTGCAAACGAGCACGTCGATTTTTCCCGCAACAAAACGCGCCATCACTTCCTCGAGCTCGTCCGAATCCATTTGTCCGTGTCCAATTTCGACGCGTGCTTGCGGGACAAGATCGACAATTTTTTCCCGGACTCGGTCGATTGTTTGAACCCGGTTGTGCAAAAAATAAACCTGGCCCTGCCGTTCGAGCTCTCGATTGATTGCGTCGCGAATGATGCGCTCGTCGTAACCGCAGACAATCGTTTCCACCGGCAAACGGTTGAGCGGCGGCGTTTCGATGGTGGACATGTCTTTCACGCCGACGAGGGAAAGATAAAGCGTGCGCGGAATCGGGGTGGCCGAAAGCGTCAACACGTCGACCAGCTTGAAGAGTTCCTTGAATTTTTCTTTGTGCAAAACGCCGAAGCGCTGCTCTTCGTCGATCACGACCAGGCCAAGATCCTTGAATACGACGTCGCCGGAAATGAGGCGATGCGTGCCGATGACGATGTCGACGCCGCCCTGGTGAAGAAGCTCGAGGATTTTGCGCTGCTCACCTTGCGATCGAAACCGGCTGAGCATTTCAATCCGCACCGGGTAATCGAGCATGCGTTGGCGAAAAACCTCGAAGTGTTGTTGCGCGAGGACGGTCGTGGGCGCGAGCACGGCGACTTGCCTTCCGTCCATGACTGCTTTGAAGGCAGCGCGAATCGCAACCTCGGTTTTACCGAAGCCGACGTCGCCGCAGATCAACCGGTCCATCGGCCGCGGTTGCTCCATGTCGATCTTCGCGTCGATGATCGCCTTCATCTGGTCGGGCGTTTCGCGAAACGGAAAGGAATGCTCGAACTCGCGTTGCCACTTTGTGTCCGGCCCAAACGCATGGCCGGGGACGGTTTCGCGCTCGGCCTGGACCGCGAGCATTTTGCCGGCGTAATCGAAAATGGATGAGGCCGCGTTCTTTTTGGCACGCGCCCATTTTGAATCGGCGAGCGAACTGAGCTGCGGTGATCGTTTGCCGACGCCGACATAACGCGAGACGAGATAGGCCTGCTCCAGCGGCACGTAGAGCTTCGCTTCGTCCGCGAATTCGAGCGCGAGCACTTCCTGTTCGCCGTTTGTCGTTGTTGGAATGCGCGTGAGGCCCGCGAACCGAGCCACGCCGTGTTCGAGATGAACGACGAGATCATCCTCGTTCAGCTCGCTGAAATCGATTTGGGCACGGTGACGTTCGGCGTGGTAAAGCCGCCGGCGCGCGTGCGGCGCGAAACGGCCGAACAATTCAGCGGCTGATAAAACGACCAGATCTGCCGGCGGAAAACAAAAGCCGCGCGCGAGCGTGCCGAGAACAAGATCAACATCTTGCAACACATCGGCGCTGATCAATTCGCGGAAACGCTCGATCTCGCCCTCGGTCTGAAAATAAACCACGATCCGCGCTTTATTTTTACGCCACTCGTTCACTCGCTTGATGAATTGATCGCGCTTCGCTTCCGCGAGCAGAAAGTCGCCGACCGCGAACTCGCCGATGTCGCAATCCTGAAACGCGCTGCTGAAATCTTCGGGACCGCTTTCGATCCAGCCCTCGCTGATTTGAACAACTTGACGGCTTAAAGCCATCAAGTTTTCCGTGGCTTCCTCCGGCTCGATCTCGATGATGAGGTCCTCTTTGCCGATGTAGTCGCGGATAAAACCGCTTTGGTCGCCCGCGCCGCCGAGCAAGATGTCGATCTTACGCAGGTCGCGCACGGAAGTTTGGGTATCGATATCGAATTCACGCAGCGATTCGACGTTATCGCCAAAGAACTCGAGCCGCACCGGCAGCGGCGCCTGCCACGAATAAAGATCGACGATGCCACCGCGAACAGCGAATTGGCCGCGAGTGGTGACCTGGGCGACGCGTTCGTAACCGGAGCCGCTCAACTTTTCGAGCAATTGCTCCATGGTTGACGTAGCGCCCCGTTTGATTTTCAAAGTCGCGGCTGAGACAGCACCGCGTTTCGGCGCCGGTTGCTCGAGACTCGCGCGAGTGGTGACGATCACGTGCGGTTCCGGTTCGCTATCGATTTTCGCCAGGAGCGCCAATCGCTCAGCCGCGATTTCAGGATCGGGCAAAACATTTTCGACCGCGGCGAATTCGGCTTCAGGCAGAAATTGCGTAGCCGGAAGCCAATTCAGGATTGTTTCGTAAAGCGAATCCTGCGCACGCACGCTCGGGCAGACAATCCACACCGTTTTCGGCATCCGCCGCGCGATAACGGCGGCCAGAAAAGCCTGTCCCGGCGCGATGATGTGCGAAAATTTTACCGGCGCTCGTTGGGTCTCGATCTGTTCGAGCTTGCGCGCAATCGGAGCACTTTGCGCGACGCGCTCGAGCAATTCGCCGGATATCGATTTTTCCACGGCGAACTTTCGCCGAAAGTGGCGAAGCTTCAAAAAGGTCGATCGGCCGCTCCGCGGGCGATGCTAATTAATGCGGCTTCGCCGCCATTTTTAACATCAAGCAAGGGACTGCTCGATCCACCTCGCGTGGAATTTAATTCGTGATCGTAACTGGAGTGCCGGTTGAAACCGATTTGAAGAAATCTTCGGCCATGAATTGCGGCATCCGAATACAACCGTGGGATGCGGGGTAGCCAGGGAGATACCCGGCGTGCATGCCGACACCGTCGACGATGCGCATAAAATAAGGCATGGGGGCGCCTTTGAAATGGCTGCCCGGCGGTTTCTTGTCGTCCACCGAGACGTTCGGCATCACGACGTTACCGGAGTCGTCAACGAAGTCGCCATATTTGGTTGAGACGTGGTTAATGTCCTTTTGGATGATCGAGAAATGACCGATAGGCGTAATCAACCCCTCGCGTCCGGTAGATAGCTGCGAAATTCCGACCAGCATTCCGCTTTTGTAAAAATAAGCGCGCTGTTCTTTCAGGCTGATTTTGACGGAAGGTTTTCCGCCGATGTGATCGCCGTCCCAGTAAGAAACGGTATCGGTGGGCGCGCCGGCAGTTGGAGCATTGCCATGAACGCCGCCGAGATATTGGGTTTGGCCCGAGTAACGGACGTCTTCCTCGCAGCTGGTGGCGATTAAACTCAACGTTGTGAGAAATGACAAAAGAAACAGCCGATAAAATGAAGAACGCATAAAAACTTTTCGGTCGAACCCTTTACCGGAGGAGTATCCAAAGTCAAGAGATGCAGCGCTGGCGAATTTCGGCCCTTTCCGCGGCTTGAATTGTGCTTTCTTCGAGGCAGCGTTTCCGGCATGCCGACTTACGAGTATCACTGCCGGAAGTGCGACCAAAATTTTGAGATGTTTCAATCAATGCGCGACGAACCGCTCCGGGAATGTCCCAAGGATCTCTGCCGACTCCCAAAATGGGGCCATGGCAAGGTAAAACGGCTTCTCGGCACCGGCGCCGGGATTATTTTCAAAGGCTCCGGCTTTTATAGCACCGACTATCGGAGCAAAGCCTACCAGGAAGCGGCCAAGAAAGAGGCGCCTACCGCCGGCGAAAAATCTTCGTCCGGCAAAGAATCTAAAACGCCCCCGCCAAAAACATCGACCTCAGCCCCACCGACCAAACCGAAGAAGGGATCGGCAGCATGACGACAACAATGACGAAAATAGTTTGTGGAGAGTGCCGGCACGAAAACGAAGCCGAGCGGATCTACTGCCACAATTGCGGTGAACGCCTGGACCGTTCCATGGCGGCTGCGCAGAAGCCGATGGTGGATCCGACAGAGACACATCGGCGTTTGCAGAAGATGTTGGAACCGCCGAGCAGGCGCCGTCACAATTTCTTTGCTGTGAGCAAATTAGTTTTGGCTGCGGTCGCTGCGGCCGCCTTGGTCGAGATTGCCCTGCCACCGGAACTTCCCGCGCCGACAAAGATTGTGTCACCGCAAATCGATCTCGATTTGGAAAACGCACATCTGAGGCCCAGCCCGCTGGAATATTCGCAAGACCAGATTAACGCTTATCTGACTTATCGGTTGATCAGCAAAAAAAAGGCGCTGACTTACCCGTTCCTGACATTCGTGCGCGCGACTGCTTCTTTCCGCGAAGGTGCTTGCACCATTGGCGTGGAGCGTTCGCTCTTTGGTTATTCAATTTTCAGCCGCACATCTCATCGCGTCGATACGAGCGCGGGAAAAATTGCTGCCACAAATGTTGGCGGCTGGATCGGGCGGCTGCCGATTCATCCCGCGATCATGCAATTCGGCGATATCATTTTCGCCGATTTATGGTCGGCACTCGACCGCGAGCGTAAATTGATCGGAAAAATGGAAGCAGTGAACTTTCACGACGGCAGCGTTACAATAACCGCGCCGACTCGTTAAAATGGAAGTGGCCGGGAGCCCGCCATTTCTCCATCGGACTCGCCGGCCAACCAACCAATCAATCAATCTGTTTTAGTTTTCGCTAGTAACGGAGACCCATGTTCCGCAGGAGCGATCTACTGATCGCGCCGTCCGCGCGGAGACCGTGGTCGCGCTCATACGCCTGAATAGCGTAACGGGTGCGCGGTCCCATGACTCCGTCGATCGCGCCGCGATAGTAACCGGCTCGGGCCAGTCGCGATTGAACTTGGATTACGACTGATCCGTTGGCGTAGGCGCCATAACCGGACCGGTTATAACCGTAGTAGCCGTAGGTGTAGTCGTACGGGTAATAACTGGAGTAACCGTACGGGTAGTAGCCGTACGAGTACGGGTAACCGAATCCGAATGAAACGGATGGGCCGTAGGAATAATACGGATAGCCGTAGCCATATGAGCCGTACGAGCTATATGAGCGGTACGGGTAGCTATATCCATATCTGCTGCCGCCTACGTAAACCGTGCTTCGGTTACTAGTGGTACGCGTTCGAGCCACACCTGTATTTCCACCAGTTGCAAAACTGCGTGTTCGGATCGCGGCTCTATTACCGCCAGTTGCGAAACTCCGTGTTCGGACCGCGGCCTTTCCGCCAGTTGTCATTGTCGTGGTCTGTTTTGCCGCTCGTACTTTTGCTTTCGAGCGAGCCCGGTCATTCCCTGGGGCCGCCGTCGCCAGCGACCCGGTCAAGATCAACCCTGTAACCACGCTTGATAGGATGCGTTTTGTGTTCATAAGCCTGTTTCTGATTCTAGAAATTAGACGTGAGAAACAGGCGAGAGTTTCACTTTTTTTGCAGAAAAATTCGCAATCGTGCTCGCCACTGGACGCTGAGCGCAACTATTCTGCTCCCAGCTGTTTGTGAAGATGAAAATTCGCGCGATTTTCGCAGGAGCGCTCCTCGGTTGTTCGATTTTCGAATTGCTTGGAGCGACCCCGATTGAACGTAGCGTCAGTCCATCCGGGCAATTCGTCATTTACGGAGGCGATGCGGCGTGGCGTGGTGCGGTCTCGGCGCTAGCCGAGCGCACCAAAGCCAATCTGCTCGCTGTCTTGCAACGACGCGATCAATGGGGCGCCGCGATCGTTGTTAATTTGCAATCGCCCGCGGCGAATCTGCCGGAAATACCGGCGACAGCTTTGCGCTTCAATCAAACCGGATCTGGCCTGAAATTGCAACTCGACCTGACGATTTCGCGCAAAATGGATTTCGGAGCAATGGAGGGTGAACTGTTGCGGGCGATTCTGCTCGAAATGATTTATCGGAATCAACCCGGGATTGCTTCGGGTGCGACCTATGTCGAGCCGCCAAACTGGCTGATTGAAGGCTTGCTTGCTTTGGCGCCGAATTGCGATCGCACATCGCTGACCAACGCGCTGGCCGTGCCGGAACGAATCACACCGCTCGATGAGGTTTTGTGGGAGCGGCCCGAATTGCTCGATTCCGCCGGGCGGCTTCTTTATCGCGCCTACTCGTTCGCGCTCGTTCAGTTGCTGATCGAAAGCGCGGACGGCCACGCGCACCTCGGCCGTTACATCGACAATCTCTCATTCACTTCAAACGATCCGTTGGCCGATTTGCAGGCAGTGTTTCCGCAACTTGCCGGAAACGATCAAAAAATTTGGAAATCGAAGATTGTAGACATCAAGAATTCAGGGCGCGCTGATCTTCTGACTTTTCCGCAGACGGAGGAAAGGCTTGCCAGCCTTTTGAAGACGAAATTTGTGGGGACCGGCGGGCGCGATAAATCTCTATCCTTCGAAGATCTTTGCCAAAAGAAGCCGGCTCCGGCGCAGCGATTGGCGCTCCAAAAATTTAGTCAGGAGTTAATGTTGCTGGCGGCGCAGGCCAACCCGGCGCTTCGCTCAGTTGTCCAGGATTATCAGCAAGTTGCTACGCAGCTGGCGCTCGGAAAAATTCACCGTCTGGCGGCACGGCTGGCCGAATTGAAAAGCTTGCGCGCAAAACTGTCCGAGCGAATGACCGAAATCGACGATTACCTGAACTGGTTCGAGGCGACGCAATTATCAACCCGGAGTGGCCTCTTTGAGGATTGCCTCAACCCTTCAAGCCTGGAGACTCCCTCGCGATCGCATCGAAAGGACTCGCTCTCCGCTTATCTCGACGCGATGGAGACGCAGTTCTAGGATTGCTTGCCCCGGCGACGTCCGGCGGCGGATCGAACTTCGAGTAGTTGCTCATTCGAGCGTTTCTCATTAAGGTAGTTGCCGCGGGTTAAGCCGCGCGTTTTTCTTGATGCAGAAGATTGGATTTGCCGAAGCCCTCGATTCGATTGTGGCGAGCGACCCGCGTTATCAACGCGAGGCCTACATTTTTTTGCGCGACGCGCTCGATTTCACGACCAAGCAGCAAAAGAAAGCAAAAGGGACAACGGTGAGGCATGTTTCCGGACCGGAGTTGCTCGAAGGCGTCCGGCAATATGCGCTCAAGGAATTTGGACCGATGGTGGTGACGGTGTTCGATAATTGGGGGATCCGTTCCTGTGAAGATATCGGTCACATGGTTTTCAATCTCATCAGCGCCGGTATCTTTGGAAAGACGGACCAGGATTCGATCGAGGATTTCAAGGCCGTTTACGATTTTCAGGACGCGTTCGCGAAGCCGTACGCCCCGGAAAAGAAAGTCGAAGTCCCGAAAAGTTTACCGGCGCCGAAAATTGTATGACGGGCGCAGCCCCGCGGGTGGCGCTAATTTCTGCGATTGTATTTAGCATGGTGAACTTGAAAGCTGCCGATGTGGATGACTCCGCCGTCATCACTTTTCCGCCGAGTACGGCGCAAAAATGGGTCCTGCCCGACGGCCTGACGCTGATCGTCCAGGAAGACCGAAGCGCACCGGTGGCAAGCGTGCAGGCGTGGTGCGGCACCGGCAGCATTTACGAGGACGAGAAATTGGGCGCCGGTCTCTCGCACATCCTCGAACACATGCTGTTTAAGGGAACCAAAACGCAATCGAGCAACGCGATCGCGCAAAAAATCCAGGACGTGGGCGGTTACATCAACGCCTACACTTCTTTCGATCGGACAGTTTTTTGGATCGACGTGCCGAAGGATGGAGTCCAGACCGCGCTCGCGGTTTTGTCCGACGCGATGATGAATTCGACTCTCCCGCCGGAAGAATACGCAAAAGAGCAGGAGGTCATTCGCCGCGAGTTCGCAATGGGCCTTGACGACCCTGATCGTCAGGCGGGCTTGCTCCTCTTCGCGACCGCGTATCAGCGCCATCCCTATCGGCTCCCGGTGATCGGAGAGATAGAAATTTACAACCAGCTCACGCAGGAGCAGGTGATGCAGTATTACAAATCGCGTTACGTGCCGAACAATCTCACCTTCATCGTGGTGGGAGATGTCGATGGCGAAAAAGTGCACGAGCAACTGGCGGACTTTTTCAAAAGTTACCCGGAGAAATCGCTCAAGCCGGTTTTTGTTCCGGAAGAACCGCCGCAGCTCGGCCGTCGCGAAGTGCATCACGAATTCGCGACCGAGCTGACACGGCTTTCGCTCGCCTGGCACATTCCCGAGATCACGAATCCGGATGTTCCCGCGCTCGACTTGCTTTCGACGATTTTGGGTGAGGGGCGGAGCTCGCGTTTGTATCGGCACGTGCGTGAACAAGCGGGCCTCGCCTTTAGCGTTTCAGCGTTCTCCTACACCCCGGGTGACCCTGGTCTGCTCGGAGTGGATGCCACGGTCGATCCAAAGAAACGCGACGATGCTGAGAAGTTGATCTTGCAGATCATTGCCGAACTGAAACAGGCCGGCGTGACCGCCGATGAACTGATGAAAGCGAAAAAAATGTCGCTCAGTCATCATCTCGATGCCCTCACCACCATGCGCGGTCAGGCGTCCGATCTCGGATCTAATTGGTTGCTCACCCGAAATTTGAGTTTCAGCCGCGACTATTTGACCGCCGTCCAAAAAGTAACCTTGGAAGATATTCGCCGCGTCGCAGCGAGATATTTGGTCGATCAAAACCTGACGGTCGCGTCGCTTAATCCGAAAGGGTCGCTTGGCGCGAAACAGGAAGTCTCAAAGCCGGCCGCGGTCACGGAAATTCAAAAATTCGAGCTCTCCAACGGTCTGCGTTTGCTGGTGCGGGAAGATCCGCGCTTGCCGCTGGTTTCGATGAGCGCCGTTTTCCGGAGCGGATTGCTTGCTGAAACTCCGGAGATAAATGGAATCACGCGCTTGACCGCTCGGGTTTTGCTCAAAGGCACAAAGACGCGCACTGCCGAGCAAATCGCCAATCAGATCGAAGCCATCGGCGGATCGATCTCGAGCGACGCCGGCAACAACAGCATGAGCGTCTCGGTTCACCTGATGAAACCGGACCTGAAAACCGGCGTCGATTTACTGGCCGATGTTTTGCTCAACGCGAATTTTCCTGAAAAAGCAGTCGCGCGCGAAAAAGAAGTTCAAATCGCCGGCGTTAAACAAGAAGAGGAGCAATTGACGACCGTCGCGCGGAACATTCTGCGCCAGGCGCTCTTCACCGATCATCCCTACGCCTTGCGCTCGAATGGCTCGCCCGAATCGCTGCAGCATCTTACCCAGAAAGATTTGCTCCAATTCCGTGACAAGTATCTGGTCGCGAAAAATGGGGTGATTTCAGTTTTCGGGAATGTGAATGCGGCCGAAGTGAAGCAGTTGTTCGAGCGGACGCTTGGTACGATGAAGCCCGGTTCACTCGCGCTGACCGATGCACGGCCGCCGGCGCCGATCGCCAAAACAGAGATTGTCGAAAGCAATAAGGAAAAAGCGCAGGGCGTGATCATGGTCGGCTATCGCGGCGTCGATATGTTCGACAAAGATCGATACGCACTCGAGTTGATCGACGAAGCGAGCAGCGACCTCGGCTCCCGCTTTTTCATTCGTATTCGCGAGCAAATGGGACTGGCGTATTACGTCGGCGCCAGCCAGATGCAGGGACTCGTTCCCGGTCTGTTCGCATTTTATCTCGGGACCGATCCGCAAAAAATCGAGCCGGTGAAAACGGCGTTGCTCGACGAAATCCGGAAACTGGCGAGCGAAGGCCTCACTCAAGAAGAGTTAACCCGCGCGAAAAAGAAATTGATCGGGCAGCATCAAATCGCAATGCAAAGCAATGATTCGTTCGGTTATCAATGCGCGCTCGACGAGCTTTATGGGCTCGGCTTCGATTATTACAAAAAACTTGAGCATGATGTGGAAGCGGTCTCCATGGACGAGATCAAACAGGTTGCGGCGAAATACTTTCGCGACCAGCCGTATGTTTTGGCAACGGTCCGACCATCCACCTCCGCCAAGGCCACGGCGGGCAGGCCGGAGAGCTCTCCAGTTGCGAAATAGAAGTAGATATGGCTGAAGTCCAAACCAGCACCCAAAGCGGCGAGCTTTCCCAGCGCTTCATCGAGTTCGTGATGATGCACGCGCAGAACGCGGCGCTGTTTCTCGGGCAGATTCCGAACCCGAAAACCGGTGAGGGCGAAGTGAACCTCGAGCTCGCCAAAATGTTCATCGATCAACTGGCGATGATTCAGGAAAAAACGCGGGGTAATTTGACGAACGACGAATCGACCGTGCTCCGCAATACGCTCTCGAATTTGCAGATGGTCTATGTCGAAGTTGCCCAGCAGGCCCCGAAAGGTGCAGCGCAGCCGGAACGACCTGCGACCG
>Ga0137403_10007497_pt1 | contig 12303 bp, 4 predicted proteins | sample CZOMad2_1_16fung_FD_122057 | JGI IMG/M metagenome (GOLD analysis project Ga0137403, IMG submission 122057) | Vadose zone soil fungal communities from Angelo Coast Range Reserve, California, USA - CZOMad2_1_16fungal (Hybrid Assembly) | ecosystem: Environmental > Terrestrial > Soil > Vadose zone...
GGATTTCGCTCCGCGCAAACGCTGAATGGATTGAGCAGCAGCATCTCCTTCAGTGGTCTTAATTCTAATTACATTGGCTCTTCGGTAGTGAGTTGGAGTGACACTCAGATCGTCGCCATCGTCCCTACCGGGGCCGTCACCGGGCCAGTGAAAGTAAGCGGCTTTTCGGCAACCAGTAATACTGACGTTGTATTCAGCATGGCGAATCCCATCGTCACGAGTCTGTCGCCCTCTAGTGGTCCGGTGACCACCCAGGTCCAGATTAACGGCAGCGGGTTTGGAGCGACCCGGCCCAGCGGCAGCACAGTCACGTTCGCACAGAACAGCGCCAGCGTCGTGACCTGGTCTGACAATCAGATCGTGGTAACAGTTCCTTCAACTGCAATTTCGGGCGGCGTAACGGTTACTGAAGGTGGCGTTGCGAGTAATTCAAATCAGGTATTCACCGTTCCAGCGCCCCACATCACAAGCATCACGCCGTCATCTGGCGGCGTAGGCACTCAGATTACTGTAACGGGATCAGGGTTCCAGGACCCACAGCCTGCTAGTAGCAGCATAACCTTTGACAATAATGCTTCCCTGACCGTGAATAGCTGGCATGACACTCAGATTGTCGCTACAGTTCCCTCTGGAAGCGGCACCAACCCAGTGCATGTTAAGGTCAACGGTGTCGACAGCAACACGGACTTCTTCTTCACACTTCCGAAGCCGGTGATTACGGGAATTTCTCCCTCCGGTGGACCCGTCGGCACCTTGGTTCAGATTAGCGGCAGCGGCTTCGGCGCAACACAAGGCACTGGCAGCACAGTGGGCCTTAACATAAATGCGTCCGTCGCAACTTGGTCAGATTCCTTGATTACGGCGACGATTCCGACCGGCGCATCTTCTGGTCCGATGAAAGTGACGGTAGGCGGTGTGGTAAGTTCTTCTAACCCTACTTTCACCGTATCCAATCTCTTTGTAAATGCCGTGTCTCCCAATGCCGGCGCTGTTGGTACACAGGTTACGATTAGCGGCAGCGGTTTCGGTTCGACGCAGGGAACTCTTTCTTTCAACAATGTTGCGGCAACGACAATATCATCCAATTGGACTAACACTCAGATCATCGCCAATGTTCCGACGGGTGCCACAACGGGAGCAGTGAAGGTTGTGGCAGGCGGTGTGGCAAGCAATACCACCGTGGGGTTCACGGTTGGTGGGGTTGCAGTAAATAGCGTCAGTCCTGCAAGCGGTTCACCAGGCGCTCCGGTCCAGATCAATGGTAGCGGTTTTGGAGCGACGCAGGGCACCAGTACGGTTCAGTTCAACGGGCAATTGGGGACGGTCACCAGCTGGAGCGATACGGCCATCAACGTTTATGTCTCGATGTATGCCTCGACCGGTCCCGTCCTTGTCACGGTCTCGGGAAACGCTAGCAATTCCACAGTCAATTTTGTCGTGACTCCGCCGGTCATCACTGGGATTTCGCCGGCCAGTGGTCCTGTATCTTCCCACGTGCAAATTTCCGGCCGCGGATTCGGTGCCACCCAAGGCACCAGCGTCTTGACGCTTGCCGCCGGTGGTGCGCCGACAAACATCACTTGGTCGGACACGCTTATTACGGCGACCCTTTCATCGACCGCGAGAAGTGGGTCATCGTATGTGACCATGGGAGCAACGACCAGCAATATCCTGTATTTCACGGTTCCGACCCCTCAGGTCAACTCGGTTACACCCACAAGCGGAGTTGTTAGTACACAAGTCACCGTCAATGGTTCGGGCTTTCAGGCTACGAAGGGCTCCAGTTACGTAACTTTCAACGGCATCACGGCCAGCACCTCGACTTGGAGTGACACCCAAATTGTGGCTACCGTTCCATCGAGCGCTCAAACAGGGCCGGTGCAGGTCTGGGTTAATAACTCCGTTCCCAGCAACCAGGATATTTTGTTCACGATGCCGAATCCGGTAGTTCTTTCGGTATCGCCTTCCAGCGGCCCGGTCAACTCCCAGATCCAGATTAACGGCGCCGGTTTCGGTGCTACGCAAGGCAGCAGCACGATCACCGTCAACAGCCTGCCGGTTAACTTGGTGAGCTGGTCCGATACCGCGATTGTCGCGACCCTTCCAGCGACCGCCTCCGGTGGCTCGATTCTGGTAACAGAGGGAGGCGTCCGCAGCAATTCCAACATCAATTTCAACATTCCCGCCCCGCGGATCACCAGCATTTCTCCGGCACGCGGAAATGCAGGTACTCAGGTCAACGTGACCGGCTCGGGCTTCGGCACAACGCGGGTGGGAAACAACGGGCTGGTCTTTTACTCCGGGTATACCGCGGCTATTGTGAGTTGGAGTGACACGCAGATTGTCGCAACCGTGCCTACTTTAGCCAGCGCTGGCCCCGTGTACGTCTCGATCAACGGGACGAACAGCAATCAAGATGTTGAGTTCGCGCTGATCAAGCCTTTTATAACCGGACTTGTGCCTTCGAGCGGACCAGTTGGTTCTCAGGTTCACATTAATGGAACCGGATTCGGAGACACGCAGGGCGGAAGCACAATAAACATCACCGGCGGAAATGCATCTGTCGTCAGCTGGTCGGATACTCAGATCGTTGCCATCGTTCCGCCTACCGGAAGGTCAGGTGCCGTGCAGGTGACGGTGAGTGGAGTCACAAGCAACTCAAATGTGTCTTATACCGTGCCGGTGCCCCATATCTCCGGCATCTCTCCAGGATCGGGTAGCGTCGGCACGACGCTGACGATCAACGGCACCGGCTTCCAGTCGGCCCAAGGCACAGGCGGCGTTTATTTCACTAGCGCCACACCCTCTGCCACAATAGTCAGCTGGACCGATACGCAGGTAGTCGTGTTGGTTCCCGCTACCAGTACCAGTGGTTCGATCAAGATTGTGGCGAATAACACCCAAGAGAGCAATAAAGATGTAGTTTTCACAATGCCCAATCCTGTCATCACCAGCCTGTCGCCCACAAGCGGGACTGAGAACACGCAGGTTCAGGTGAATGGCTCTGGGTTCGGAGCGACGCAGGGCTCAAGCACAATAACGTTTAGTGCTGTTGCGGCAACGGTCGTGAGTTGGTCAGATACGCAAATTCTGGCCAGGGTTCCGTCCACAGCGGGGTCCGGGCCGGTACAGGTCGTCGAAGGCGGCGTGAACGGCAACGCGAACGTGTATTTCACTGTTCCTGCACCGCAGATCAGCAGTATTTCTCCCACAATCGGCGGTGTAGGCAATCCTGTCACGATCAATGGATCGCGTTTCCACGCCTCGCAGGGTTCCAACTGGGTCGCCTTCAACGGATGGCCGGCCGGCATAATCAGTTGGTCGGACAATCAAATTGTGGCCACAGTCCCCCCTGGTTCCTCCACTGGGCCCGTAAAAGCCTATGTGAATGGCGCTTTCAGCAATCTCTTGCCCTATACGGTGCCAACCCTGGTCATCAACACCCTTTCTCCTTCCACCGGCCCAGTGGGCACACAGGTCACCTTGACCGGCGTTGGTTTTGGCGCCTCGCAGGGTACCAGTGTCCTGTCGTTCAATGGGCAGCCGGCCGCCTCAATAAATAGTTGGTCGGATACACAGATTGTTGCCACCGTGCCCGTCACGGCCGCGAGCGGGCCGGCGATCGTCAGGGTCAATAACATCAACAGCAATGCTACAAATGTGTTCTCCGTGCCGCCGCCGTCCGTTTCATTTTTCTGGCCGGAAGGGGGAGTCGCCGGCACTACGGTCACGATCAGTGGCAGTGGCTTCCAGGCAAACCAACGCGACAGCACCATCAAATTCAATGGTGTGGCAGCCACCTCAACCAGCTGGACGGATACTCAGATTGTCGCGACGGTTCCTTCCGGCGCCAGTACCGGCCAGCTGCTCGTTACAGTAAATGCCGTTCCCAGCGCTCCCACGAACTCATTCGAAGTTCCGAACCCGCTCATTACCGGCATTACGCCGCCGGAAGCGCCAGCGGGTGGAACCATCACAATCGCAGGGAGCGGGTTTGGCCCAACCCAGCGGATTTCTAGCGGAAGCGGCATCGTCTACGTTGGCTCAATCACCTTGAACGGTGCAGATGTTGGCATTGCCGTGTCCTGGAGTGATACCAGCATCACGGTTGCCTTGCCCTCGACTGCCACCAGCGGCTCTCTGACCGTCACCAAATACAACGCCACCAGCAATGCATCCCCCTTCACCGTTGAAGGTGCCCCTGCTATCGCTGGTCTTTCACCATCCACGGGCCCAGTCAATGGAAGCGTGGTCATTTCCGGCAGCAATTTCGGGTCGGCGCAATACAATAGCACTGTTCAATTCAACGGCAACCTTGCGACGGTTACGTCCTGGAGCGATTCTCAAATCACCGCTGTTGTGCCGCCCGGGACAGAAACCGGCCCAGCGTGGGTCACAATTGCCGGGGTCAATTCGCCGTCGCAGAACTTCACCGTAAATACCAGCGCCCAGATTACAGACTCCCTGGGCCGTTCCTCCATCTACACGTCTGTCATGCTCGGCGGCACATGGCTGGGTTCGGACGCACAAGGTTCAGGTTGCTCCAGTTGCACCGTCCGCGGAACCATTCATAATGATTTCGACTCCGCCGGGCGTCTCACCGCCACCACGGACGAGCTTCTGCACGTCACCAACCTTGCTTATGACGCAGATGGAAACGTGAACTCCACCACAGCCCATCTCGACGCCAATACCCCCGTAAGCACGTCATACACTTACAACAGCTTTGGCGAGCCGCTCACCGTAACCGATCCGCTCGGCAACGTCACCACGAATACCTATGACGCCAACGGCAATCTGCTGACCGTGACTTCGCCGGTTCCAGCCTCCGGCACGCCGGCCAGCGTTACGCAATTTGCTTATGACACCAAGGGCCAGCTCACTCTGATCACTGATCCGCTCAGCCACATCACCACGCTCGCTTACTATCCCACCGGGCTGATCCACACCATTACCGACGCGCAATCAAACGTCACCACCTACGAATACGATCTGGCCGGAAACCGCACCGCCGTGGTCGATGCGCAGCAGAACCGCACCACCTTCGCGTATGACTCGGGAAATCGACTGACCAAGATCACCTATCCTGACACCACGTTTAGCAGCTTCGCCTATGACGGGCGCGGCCGCCGGATATCCGTCACCGACCAGAACGGCAAAGTCACCTCCTATGCATATGACGACGCCGACCGTCTCACCAGCGTGACCGACGCGGCGCTGAACGTCACCCATTACGCCTACGATCTGGAAAACAACCTCACCAGCATTACCGACGCCGCCCAGCACACTACATCTTTCGTGTATGACGCCTTTGGCCGGGTCACACAAACGGCCTTCCCCTCGTCGCTGAATGAAAACTATGTTTACGATGCCATCGGCAACCTCACCAGCAAAGTCGACCGGAAAAACCAGACCATCCTGTACGTTTATGACGCGCTGAATCAGCTCACCCACAAAGGCTATCCTGATGCCACGAGCGTAGACTATTTCTATGACCTGGCCGGGAAGATCCACCAGGTCACCGATCCCACGGGCAGCTACGGGTTTGCCTATGACAATATGGGCCGGCTGATCGGGACCACTACACAGTACTCGTTCCTGCCGGGAACCACCTACTCGAACGGCTATGGCTACGACGCTGCTTCCAATCGCACGTCATTCACCGCTCCCGACAGCAGCACCAACACATATGCGTATGACATGCTCAGCAGGCTTACCACGTTGACCAACTCGCTGACCGGCCAGTTCGGTTTCAGCTATGACGCGCTCAGCCGCCGAACTGCTTTGAACCGCCCCAACGGCGTAAATACCTCTTACAGTTACGATTCTCTGTCTCGGCTATTGAGCGTGTTGCACAAGGCGGGCACGGTCACGCTCGATGGCGCCGGCTACACCTATGACAATGCCGGGAATCGCACGGCCAAGACCAATTATCTCAACAACATAGCCGAGCAATACACATATGACCCGACCTACCAGCTCACGCAGGTGACCCTGGGGACTACGACCACAGAGAGCTATTCGTATGACCCCGTCGGGAATAGGCTTTCGTCACTGGGCATGTCTACGTACGGTTACAACGCGTCCAACGAGATGACATCAACGCCCCTTGCAACTTTCACCTATGACGGCAACGGCAACACATTGACCAAAGCCGACACGAATGGCACGACGACCTACAACTGGGATTTTGAGAACCGGCTGGCTTCTGTTACTTTGCCGGGGACGGGCGGGACGGTAACGTTCAAGTACGATCCGTTCGGGCGAAGGATTCAGAAGAGTTCACTCAGTGGGACCACGAATTATTTATATGAAGGTAGCAACAGCGTTGCCGAAGTGGATGCTGCAGGCACTCTGCTCGCGAGCTATACGCAAAACGCGGGTACGGACGAACCACTGGCCGAACTTCGCAACGGAACAGCCGGATATTATGAGCAGGACGGCCTTGGGTCAGTCACTTCCATCGCCGGAACCGCCGGGACGCTGCTAAGTTCTGACACTTACGATTCGTTCGGCAATCTCACGGCTTCAACCGGTTCGTTCGTTAATCCTTTCCAATACACTGGCCGGGACTATGACTCTGAGACGGGACTTCGGTATTACCGGGCCAGATACTATGATCCTCCAACGGGCCGCTTCCTCAGCGAAGACTCAACTAGCTTTCAGGGCGGAATTAATTTCTATACATATTCACTAAACAACCCGATCAACTTGCGCGATCCGAGCGGAAACAGCGCCGGAGCGGTAGCGATACCGGCCGCACAAGGTGTTGGAACTCTCATATGTTTTGGGTCGGGAGCCTGCGAAACGGTCATTGTAGTGGGAGGGGTTGTTGTCGGAGTGGCGGCTACCGGCTACCTCATTTATCACTACTTTAGCCAGTCCAAACCGAACGATGATGCTGATGTACAATCTAAGAAAAAGCCCAGTCCCTGCAAAAAAGATCCCTGCCAGGGCTTGCGTCTTCAAATCATAGCCCATCAAACAAAGCTTGCCGCCTATGCGGGCAACCCTTACGCGTACGATAACCTCGGGATTCTAGGCAAAGGGTATGATGATCAGATCATCGCCGGACGCGTGAAACACTTGGTGCAAGAAATACTGGAACTTCAGAAGTTGCTGGAAGAATGTGAGCGCCTAAATGGAAAACGCTGAGATTGATTTGAAAATCCTTAAGGACGCGGTTAACGCCGTCCTAGATCATTTGATCAACGACTTGGGGTTCGAAAAAATCAAAATTGACGAAAGCTGTGATCATTACTGGCATTGTCCCGCATCAGAAATCCATGACATGTCGAAGAAGCCCGTTGGCCTTGATATCGGGAGTCTCAGCGATGATATGGATTTTGTGAAACTCATTAAACGCGGCCAGAGCGGGGATGTGTCATACAATCTTCTCCACATTGCTCCACTGCTGCGATATCTGGGGGAGAAGGTCAAGAAATGAAAGGCTTCTGGCCCTGAGTTTTCTGCTTCTCAGGTCACGACGTACGCTTATGACGACGCCGACCGTCTCACCAGCGTGACCGATGAGCAGAACGTCACCACGTACGCATACGATCTGGAAAACAACCTCACCAGCATCACCGACGCTGCCCAGCACACCACTTCTTTTGTCTATGACGCGTTTGGCCGGGTCACGCAGACGGCGTTCCCCTCGTCGCTGACGGAAAAACTATATTTACGATGCCGTGGGCAATATCCTATTGTTCATCTATAGGAAAAACAAAAATTCCCTTCCAAAACCGAAGCCTCGGGACAAGAGTTTTGGGCGAGAAATTGGTTCGTGACCATTCCAATCGGCCGAAAATAACCTTCTAACTGGGGGGATGGTGGCAAGAAAAGGCGCAAATCGAGATCGACTTCTTTGAATTAAGAGTAGGCAAAAGGTTACGCTGCGACAGGGAAGTGTTGACCAACATACTGCATCGGTTGGCCGCGACTGTCGATCAAAGGATTTCTCCCAAAGTACTTCAGGATCATCTCTTCCCAAGACAATCGGCGTGGGCGGGGGCGCCGTTTTTGGTCCAGCAGCCTAAACATGATGGCGTAAACACGGCTTCGGGAACGCGGCGCCAGCAAGCCGTAGTAGCGGACGGAATGCGCGTATTTATCGGGTACGTGATCCGCTAGAATCTGGATAAATTCCTCTTTAGTCAGCTCGTCCAAAACGGTCTCTTTGGTGGCAGTGTCTTTGGTCAAGAATTTAACCACCCGCCCGTCGATTTCCTGGAAACGATGTTGCGCGATTGGAGGCCTTCGGATATAGCGGGCTGCATATCCTAAGAAATGACGCTTTGAAATACATTCTTGCATGTCAACATGCCAGCCGACTTCGTATTTGTCCGCAAGTAGTTCTCGCAACTCCCAGGTTTTCAAGTCTGATTTCAGGATTCCTGCCTTAAAAGCGAGGCGCAGATATGTGATGATGCCATGTCTCCACAACTTCATGAAGCCAACCGGATTGAGGGTCAATCCTTCGATCCAGCGGCTTTCCGCTTCAGAAAGGCCGCCGGAGGAGACCAGCACATGAAGGTGCGCATTGAAATTCAGATGCCGCCCAAAAGTGTGCTGCACCACCAGGATAAGCGGCCGTATTCCGTACTTGTCTTTCATCCACTGCAACACCGCCTCACCGCCAATGGCAGGGAGGTCATGCAGCAAGTGCCGGTTTTGTTTAAAAATACTCCAGAAAACATCGGGCATGGTAAAGACTAGGCCGACATAGGGGACATCTGGGAGCTGGGTCCAGTGCTCCCGTTGCCATTGAAGCGTCGCTCGATACCCGCAGCTAGGGCAGGACCTGACTTTGCATGTGTGATAGACGCGCCTCATCTCCGTTTCAGAAGCATAGATTTGCCAGCCTAACGCCGCCGTTCTGCATTCAATCATCCTTCTGAAGCTTTCGCGTACGCATCGGCGAGTACCGTCGTGATCCCAGACAGATCGGGCGTCCTTAAGAATCTTCTTCATCGGTTCTTCTAAGGACATGGAAGGGCCTCCTCTCGAAATCCAAGACGTTGGGCTATATCTTCTGAGAGGGCAAGGATTGACGCCGGCGCCTTGATGAAGATCACGTCCACAGCCCCGAGCACTTCTGGTGCCAGAGAGCCCAATCGGCTTACAGTCTCGCTCAACGTTGCATTTTTCCACCGGCTTGCTGGTCGTCGTTTAGAGTTCAGCTTCTTCATCTGCCGGGCAACCAGCTTTTCTGCAATTCTCTCCATGCCGCGATGTCGCCTGTAAAGCTTCAGATTCTCGCACTGGCAGATGCGTGATTCTTTGGACCATCTCCAAGCCCTATCAATTTTGATCTCCCCGTTGCATAGTGCTCGTAAGATTTCGGGGTCGCCGGTCTTCAGCACTTCTAGGGCGTGACTAAGCGTGCCGACAGAAGAGCCAGCGGCTGCCGCGATCTCTTTGCGGACCTCAACCTTTTCAGCTTCCGTCAATTTTGACGAACCCTTGCTCTTACCACCGGCCTGCTGGTGCTGTAGCGCTTTTTCTCTCAATGATTTCGACAGATCTCGTGCCATGGCGATCCGGCTGAAAGGTGGCAATCCTGGAGATGGGCGATGACAAAGAAGAAGCCGACGTAGTGCTTCTTCTTCAGAAATGTCGTATTCGATGCATTCGACAATTGCGCGTCCTTGCAATCGTGCTACTTCCAGGCGGGCATAGCCATCGATGACGATGCCAGATGAAGTGACTATCATGGGAAAGAGAAATGCGTCTTCACCCATTTCGAGCAGCGCATTCAGCCTGGATGCGGGAACTTTGATTCCAAGTCGCGCATAACTGGGGTGCGGCCGGAGTTCACTTACTCGCCGCGGTATGATCCGGCACTGCGGATATGTGATCTTTGCAGAATTGCTCAGGATGTCTCGGACGTAGGCCGTTTGAGAGTCTTGCCGCAAGTGTATGTCGGTGCCAGTAAATTCCTGAAATTCAGCCATGCCCAATGCCTGGCGTCGTCACGGGAAGGTTCAGAGGCACGTTGCGCCGTTACCCATTCCCAAAGGGAATGGCAGCCTTGGCATCGAGGCACACGGCAATCTGGAATGTGCCGTAAATGTGCCATACCGCCACAACTGGCCGTCAACTTTCAGCTACTTCTGCAACCCTGGCGAAACCTTCCGTGCGAGCGTATTTTGTGGGCAAGCTATTGATTTGAAATGGTAGGCCCGGCCCGATTCGAACGGGCGACCCTCTGCTTAGAAGGCAGATGCTCTATCCACCTGAGCTACGGGCCCGTGCTGCTTATTTTATCAGCGGAGGCATTTACCAGTGGCCAAATTCTTCCGTGCAGTAAACACTTTTGTTTGGCCCTTAAGTGCAACGAGCATGGCCGTAGCGTAAAGTAATTGTTTCGGCTAGAGAATGACAAGATCACGCCAATCGATTCTGGTGACGGGTGGGGCCGGTTTTATCGGCTCCAATTTCATATTGCATTGGCTCGCGAGAGAAAGTTGCCGGGTTGTGAACCTGGATAAGCTTACGTATGCAGGAAACCCTGCCAACCTGGCCGACCTTGCCGGCGATGATCGCTACGTGTTCGCGCGTGGAGACATCAATGATTCTTCCCTGGTCGGCGGGTTGTTGCTGCTCCATAAGCCCATGGCAATCGTCCATTTTGCGGCTGAAAGTCATGTGGACCGCTCGATCCACAACGCGCAGGATTTTATCCGTACAAATATCGAAGGAACATTCCAACTGCTCCAGGCCGCGCGCGCCTATTGGACAAACCTTCCGGAAAAAGATAGGGAGAGTTTTCGCTTTGTTCATGTCTCCACCGACGAAGTGTATGGCACCCTTGGCCCTGAAGATCCGGCTTTCACTGAGAAGACACCATTTGCACCGAATAGTCCTTACGCTGCGTCAAAGGCCGCTTCTGACCATCTGGTCAGGGCGTTTCACCACACTTATGGGATGCCTACGCTGACCACAAACTGCTCCAATAATTACGGTCCTTTTCAGTTTCCGGAAAAATTGATTCCCCTGATGATCCACAATGCGACAAGAGGAAAAAGTTTGCCGGTGTATGGTGACGGATTGAATGTGCGCGATTGGCTCTATGTTACGGACCATTGTGAAGCGATTTGCCAGGTACTTCGCAAGGGACGCATCGGCGAGTGTTACAACATCGGCGGCAACAGTGAGAAGAACAATATTGAAGTGGTCCGCGAAATCTGCACGATTCTTGCCGAGTTGAAACCTGGCGCTCATTATGAATCGCTCATCACATACGTGAAAGACCGGCCCGGCCATGATCGGCGATACGCTATGGACTGCGCCAAGATCCAACGCGAGCTTGGCTGGACACCCCGGGAAAGTTTTTCCAGCGGGCTGCGCAAGACCGTTCAGTGGTATTTAGCGCATGAAGAGTGGATTTCGTCCGTAACTTCCGGTGCGTATCGTGAATGGATTGATCTCCACTATCACACTTCACCATGAAGGCCGACAACTCATGAACCCAGAGCGCAAAGGCATTATCTTGGCAGGCGGTGCGGGCACCCGCCTGTATCCGGTCACCCAGGCAGTTTCCAAGCAACTGCTGCCGGTCTATGACAAACCGATGATCTATTACCCCATCAGCGTGCTGATGCTGGCTCGGATCAAAAACATTCTGGTCATCTCCACTCCGGCAGACACGCCACGCTTTGAGCAATTGCTCGGGGATGGCCACCAGTGGGGCATCAATTTAAGTTATGCCGTGCAGCGTGCACCGGAAGGCCTGGCCCAGGCCTTCATCATCGGCAAGAAATTCCTTTCCGGAAGTCCAAGCGCGCTGATTCTGGGCGATAACATTTTTTACGGACAGGATTTATCAACCAATTTGCAACAGGCTTCTGCCCGGACTGAAGGCGCAACGGTCTTTGCCTATGCTGTGAACGACCCTGAGCGGTATGGCGTCATCGAGTTCGATAGCGCAGGCAAGGCGTTAAGCATTGAGGAAAAACCAAAAGCGCCAAAGTCCCGCTACGCCGTGACGGGATTGTACTTTTACGATCCTGAGGTTGTCGAAGTTGCCGCGCAACTGAAGCCTTCCAAACGAGGCGAGCTTGAGATCACAGACGTTAACCGCTGGTACCTTGAGCGTGGACGGCTCTCTGCCGAAATTCTTGGCCGCGGCATGGCCTGGCTTGATACCGGCACGCATGATTCTCTGCTTGAGGCGGCTTCTTTCATTCAAACCATTGAGAAGCGCCAGGGATTGAAGGTGTCCTGTCCTGAAGAAATAGCATTCCGCCTCGGGTTCATTACCGCCGGCGAACTTGAATCACTTGCCCGGGCACATGGCGC
>Ga0137403_10007498_pt1 | contig 12301 bp, 11 predicted proteins | sample CZOMad2_1_16fung_FD_122057 | JGI IMG/M metagenome (GOLD analysis project Ga0137403, IMG submission 122057) | Vadose zone soil fungal communities from Angelo Coast Range Reserve, California, USA - CZOMad2_1_16fungal (Hybrid Assembly) | ecosystem: Environmental > Terrestrial > Soil > Vadose zone...
ATCGGCGAAAAGGTCCGGCGTTTCGTAAACGCGAACCCGGTGGAGCTTGGCGTTGTTGAACTTTGGGGCGAGGCGCTGCCAGCAGACTATGGCGATGTTTTCGGTGGTCGGAATAAGGTTCAGGAATTCGGGAATTTCTTTGTTCAGAAAGCGGTGATCGAGGGCGTCGAGGACTTCGCTGTGCATGAGGTCTTTGAGCCGTTTCAGGTCGACAACGAAGCCTGTGGTGCCGTCGACTTCCCCCTTCACAGTAACCTCGAGCACATAGTTATGGCCGTGACCGTTGGGGTTGTTGCACTTGCCGAACACGCGCTGGTTTTCCTCCGGCGAGAAGGCCGGGTTGTGGTACAGATGCGAGGCGGAGAACTCGGCTTTGCGTGTTAAGTAGACAATGGAACTCATGATGGCTGGTGGCAATTCCTTCTCGAAGCTTATCAGGAGGCCATCGTGCCGGGGTAATTGCGGCCTTTCCAGGCGATCCGGCCTCGTTTGTATTGGATGACGGAGCGGAGTAAAAGGTAGGAAAAGAGCGGTAGGCCGAAGATGGCTAGGACGTTTGAACCCCATGAAAAATGAGCACCTAGAATACGGCGCAGGAAAAACATCTTGAGAATTACGCAGAGTGCGGCGGCGAATGCGGCCTGTGCAAATTGGCCGCGCACGAGAACGATAAGGGCGAGCAGGCCAGTGATCCAAATGGCTGCGAATTCGACCGTGCGAAGGACGGCAAGTTGGATTGGGTGGGGAAACAGCAGTACAAGGTTCTTGGTCCAGCCTTCGATCAGTTGGGTCGTGCTGCGATACATCCTCGTACGGACTTGGTCAGCGGCGAAGCGGAAGAAGATCTTGCGTCCGCTGCGCTTGACGGTGCGGGCGAGTTCGACGTCTTCGAGGAGGCTGCCAGCAACCGTGGCGTGCCCGCCGATGGAGTCGTAGGCGTCGCGCGAGATCAGGATGTATTGTCCGTTGGCGGCGGCTGCGTCATCGCTCGGATCGCTGACTTTGGCTGGCTCGTAACGGGTGGCCAGCTCGGCAAAGATCACGGGCATGACCGATCGTTCGACGAAACTGTGGACCTCTTGCTCGGGAGAGTAGGAGAGTAGGTCGACGCCGAGATTCTGGGCCTCCTGCATCGCACGAGCGAGTGACCCCGGCTTGTGTACGGTGTCGGCGTCGGTGAACAGAAGCCAGGTTCCACACGCTTTGCGCTCGCCGCAGGCGACGGCATTGGCTTTACCGGTCCAGCCCGGAGGAAGGGGCCCGGCATCGATCACCTTCACTCGCGGAAACGACGCAGCAATTTCGCGGGTGCGGTCGGCCGAGTGGTCGTCGACCACGATGGTCTCGTAACCAATCCCCTCCTGCTCGACCAGCGACTGCAAACACATTCCAAGACAGTCTTGTTCATTGCGCGCGGGCACGATGACGGAAACCGCAGGACGTGGTACTTCCGATGGGAGCAAGGCCATGGGCGGATTCGTTATTATAGGACTTGTGAAGAAATTAGCTTCTGTTCTGGCTACGTTGACTGTGGTGGTTTTGTCCGGCTGCAACACCGGCAGCGCACCGCCGAAAATTGGCACTGTCGCCCCGGACTTTACCGTTCAGGACGTGGACCGCAAAGTTACGCTCAGCGAGTTGCGTGGAAAGACTGTCGTCCTGAATTTTTGGGCAAGCTGGTGCCCTCCCTGTGTGTCTGAGACTCCTTCTTTGGTGGCCATGTCGCGGAAGATGCGAGACCGCAATGTGATCGTCCTAGCCGTGAGCGTCGACGACGACGATTCCGCTTACCATCGCTTCGTCAAGGACCAGGGCATGGATATGATGACGGTTCGCGACTCCGACAAGAAAAGCAACGAACTCTACGGGACCCACGTTTTTCCCGAGACCTACATCATCGACCGCAACGGCGTGCTGCGACGGAAGGTGATCGGCGAGACAAACTGGACGGCGCAGGAGATGACGGAGTATCTGACGAAGCTGTAGGCAGAGCTATAGCTTTGCGTTCCGCAGACGCAACGAATTGGAAATCACGGACACCGAACTGAAACTCATCGCCGCAGCCGCGAGGATCGGGCTCAGGCGCCAGCCGAAGAACGGATACAGCACTCCCGCGGCGATTGGCACTCCCAGCGCGTTGTAGATGAAAGCGAAGAACAGATTCTGGCGAATGTTGCGCAAGGCAGCTTGGCTGAGCTTGCGGGCTCGCAGGATGCCTTGCAAGTCTCCCTTTACCAGAATGACGCTCCCAGCGCTCATGGCAACATCAGTCCCTGTGCCCATGGCTATACCGACGTTCGCTTGCGCCAGGGCCGGCGCGTCGTTAATGCCGTCTCCGGCCATTGCCACAATATGGCCGCCCTTCTGCAAGCGCGCGACAACTTCAGCTTTGCGACCGGGCAGGACCCCGGCTTCGAATTCTTCGATTCCGACCTTCTGCGCGACTCCCTGCGCCGTAGCGGGATCGTCGCCAGTGAGCATGACCACGTTGACGCCAGCACGGCGCAGGTCCTGGACCGTGGCGGCGGCATCTTGCTTCACAGCATCGGCAACAACGATGACTCCTGCAAGATGCGTGGCTATTGCGACGAAGAGCGCTGAGTTCGTTGGAGTCCTGAGGTGGGACACGGTATTGGGCACCGTTACGCCGTGCTCGCGCAGCAAGGCCAAGGTGCCGACGACGACGTTCTGCTTATTGATCTCGCCCGTGACTCCCTCCCCGGTGTGCGATTGAAAGCTTCGAGCTTCCAAAATCGGCAAGCCACGTTTCTGCGCTTCCGCGACCAGCGCAGAGGCCAGCGGGTGCTCGCTCGATCGCTCCAGGCTGGCCGCTAGACTCAAAATTTCGCCTTCGGTGTGGCTCTCCAATGCCTGCAGAGACTGCACGCGCGGCTTCCCTTCTGTGAGCGTTCCGGTTTTGTCGACGACCAGCGTGTCGACCTTCTCGAGAATCTCCAGGGCTTCGGCGTTTTTGATGAGAACGCCGGCGCGAGCACCGCGACCCGTGGCGACCATGACGGCCATCGGGGTGGCTAATCCTAGAGCGCAGGGACAGGCGATGATCAGGACTGCGACAGCGTTGACCAGAGCGTAGGCCAGGCGAGGTTGCGGCCCCCAGACAGCCCAGGCGACGAATGTCAGAGCCGCTACCGCAACCACCGCCGGAACGAAAACCGCGGCAATCTTATCGGCATAGCGCTGGATGGGAGCGCGGCTGCGCTGGGCCTGACTCACCATGTTCACAATCTGGGCCAGCAGGGTCTCCGATCCAACGCGCTGAGCCTGCATGGTGAACGAGCCGGTGCCATTGATGGTGCCACCGACAACCGTGGAGCCCCGGGCCTTCTCCACTGGAATCGGTTCGCCGGTAATCATGGCTTCGTCGACATTGCTGGAGCCGTCTTCGACAAGGCCGTCGACCGGAACCTTTTCGCCCGGCTTCACGCGAAGCAGGTCGCCCGGATGGACGAGTTCGAGGGACACGTCCTCTTCCCTGCCGTTGGTGATCCTGTGTGCGATGGGCGGCGTCAGACTCAAGAGCGCGCGAACGGCGCTGGACGTTTGTCCTCTGGCGCGAAGTTCCAGAACCTGGCCGAGCAGCACCAGCGCGACGATGGCGGCGGCGGCTTCGAAGTAAACATCTGGATGGCCGTTCATGCCGCGCAGTGCTGCGGGGAAAACGCCCGGCACCAGCGTTGCGGCGACGCTGTATGTGTAAGCCACGCCGACACCAAGAGCGATCAGCGTGAACATGTTGCTGCTGCGATTGACGATGGACGCCCAACCGCGAACGAAGAACGGCCAGCCGCACCAGAGGACGACCGGCGTGGCAAGCAGTAATTCCAGATAAGGCAGAGCGGGACCGTGAAGGAAGGCCACCGGGAGGCCCAGCATGGGCGCCATGGCAACGAAGAGTAGAGGGGCGGTAAGAGCTACGCCCACCCAAAAACGGCGCAACATGTCGCGTAACTCAGAGTTGTCCTCTTCCCCTGCCGTGATGGTTTCTGGTTCAAGCGCCATCCCGCATTTTGGGCAGGCTCCGGGGCCGATCTGGCGAACCTCTGGGTCCATCGGACACAGGTAGATGACGCCCTGGGAGGATGTCGGAACTGTGGGAGCTGTCTTAGGAGTGGCTGCCTTAGGAGTGGCTGCCTTATTAGGAGCGGTACCCAGTGGGACTTGGACCATTGGGCTGGCAGCATCCGGGGCTGCCATTTTCGCTTGTGATTTTGAGCCGCTGAGGTAGCCTTCCGCGTCGGCAGAAAACTTCTGGACGCACCCAGCGGAACAGAAGTAGTAGGTCTTGCCGGCATGGCCGTGATGGTGTTTCGCGGTCGCGACTTTAACGGTCATACCGCAAACGGGGTCGAGCGCTGTGTCGGCCGATGCGCCTGGCAGGTTCTCCAAGTGGCTACCCCTTCCCTTGCCATGCCTGAGGATTGTATCTTGATGACTGCGCAAGCTTTTTCGATTCGAGTTCGATTCTGAGTTGATCTGCATGGGAGGAAGTCGGAATGACGCCAACGGATATTGCCTACCGCTACGGCCGCGTACCGGGTATGGCCGAAATGCGCGCTGTCAGCACCCTGTCGGACGTCTATGGCGTCCGCAAAGTGAGCTTTGATGAGGCAGCCAAAACGGTGCGGGTGGAATTTGACGCGTCGCGGATGAACGACGAGGCGGTAGCAGCACTGTTGCGCAGGGCGGGAGTGGACTTAACGGAGCGGCTGGCTCTGGCGTGAGGTCGGATGTCGTGAAGCTCCGGCTCGCGGCCCGAAACGGGACAGGCTTTCCCGCGAACTCAACGCGTGCGGTCGCGAGTTTCCACGATTGCGTCCATTGTGTGCCGAACTGTGGGCACTTTTATTGATCTAATATTGGAAACTTCGTTGCAACTACGAGGGGAGAGCCGGGGGAGGGCTTTGGAGTGAAATGCAAGGGGCGCTTCTGAGACCTCTGGCCGAAGTTCCTCAGTTGCGCCCCGTTGCGCGCCACTTCGTCTGTGCAAATAGTTGCAATTGCCGCGCCAAACCTAAATGGCTGAAAACCCTTGCACAGTAAGGTTTATAGCCGAGTAGGATTTGCTGTTCGCGGGAAAGAATTACGTTTCAGTAAACATGTCGGGACGCGATGCTCTCCTTCCGGTCGGTGATCGCGCTTTGGGACATGTCCCTTTGGTATAATTTGCAGAACTTCTTCTTCGCACGTCTGCGGCATCCGTCGCGCCCTTAGCTCAGCTGGATAGAGCGTTTGGCTACGAACCAAAAGGTCGGGAGTTCGAATCTCTCAGGGCGCACCATACCTTTCGCATCGCGTCCCAGGCTGCGTTCTTTGTCGGTTATTTTGCCTTAGTGGTAACTGCGGGGCGGCGATCCCCAATTGCCACTTCGACCGCAGTATCCTTCGGCAACACTACATCTCTGCCACGCGACAGGAAGTGTGAATATACCGATCTCGCCGCGCCATATCCTCCGAGGACCGATGAAAACACGCGAGAGTGGGCACCCAGGCTCACGACCGCGCCCACCAGCTTGAAGCCGGAAACGCCGGCTACGGTGCTTTGCCCAGGATTGATTCCGCCCGAGCCGCTGGGAGCGTCCGGGTCGCCACGTGCAGCGAAGGCGGCGATCGTTAATGATAGGCCGGTCATTAAATACCTGGACTTGTTGTCCGTGACGCGTGTTCCACCTTCTTCGTCGATCTTGACGTTCGCCGACCGATCGACGGTCACGCCGCTCAGGTTTCCCTGCACAGCCTGGGGCATTCCCTCGGGGGTTGTGACCTGTTCAAAGGTGACGCGAAGTTCGCCATTGTGATGCAGCCTTCTCGCAGGCTGCGCCTGCGTTACTTTGCCGACCAGGAGGCTGTTGACGGCGATTACAAGATGGTGGCTGGCGTCGAACAGCGGCTCGGTAACGACGGCCTGGATCTCAGAGCCATTGCGCGCGGTCGCGGAGCTAACTTCGTTTACGAACCTTGCGTGCAATGTGCTGTCGGGCGTTATTTCGTTGCCCAGAGAGCTCAACTGTTCCGGCGATCGCGTGGTCACTCCAAAATCCAGAGGTGCCGTTAGATCGGCGTCGAAGCGCGTATCGGCGGCGAGGTACTGTCGGCGATAGGGCAATTGCGAAAGCAGAAATTGCTTGGCGCGATCGATACGTCCTGGAGAGTTAACCTGAGCTTTCGCATTGCGGAGCTGGTCGCGGATGGCCTGCTTCTGGCGTTTGGACCAGTCTCCTGCTGCGTTCTTCTTTTGGGGTTGCGCGGAGGAGGTAGCAAGGTGAATGACTTCCTGAGTGCCTGGAGCGGCAGTCGCCTGCAGCGGGAAAACTTTCCCGCCGTTCTTCCCATCGTTCAAGATGAGCTTATCGAACGTAACCTCGTATTCGTGTGGGGGAGAGAAATCCGCGTTCGCGATCGCCATGATGCGACGCATTTTCGGGATCGGCGCGACATGCGTCACCTGCCCGCGAACTTCGCTGCCGGCGGGAATCACGGGTTGGTCGAAAGCATAGACCGCGTCGGTCACCTTGCCGGTCAGCGGTGTCCCCTGGCGCGCAATTCGCACGCGTCCCGAGAGTGCGACGCGTATCGGGGTGCCAGCAGGCACGGTCAATGGAATTTGTTGCGGGGTCGTGTTCTCGCGTTTTGGCTGGTCGGCTTTGCGTGTGGCAAAGGGGTGGGGCTGGGAGGGTATCTGTGCCGACGCCACTATCGAGAGGCAGAATAGGAGGGTCGCAGAAAGTGCGGAGCGAAGACGAAATGCCGATTCGCGCTTGCTACATAGCGGATTTCCTCTCGTTGAACGACCATTGCGATTCTTGGAAATGCTGGGCATGAGGATAGTTGGATTCCGAGTGTATTGCGGGCGTTGCTCGTTTGAGCAACCGGTGTGAAGTAACCAGTACCCAAGTCTTGACACGGATAGGGCGTGGGCTGAGAATCTTGTTACAAGGCTGGAGAAGTCCTCCCCCGGAGCCAAGCGGCTTCCTACCTTCGTACGACCCAAACTTTCCGGAGTTCGTGCTCCATGCCTCTATCCTTGTCGAGCGCCCGAGTGTCGAGTGCCCTTTTCGCGGCGCAACTGATCTTAACTCTAGCCTGCGGTGCAGCCTTGGCGCAGGGCAAGACCGGCCAGTTGGTGCCTCAGGTTCCCGGAAATTATCTCGAGCAAACCGGAGCGCAACCACGCTTTGTGCGGTTCAACCAACTACCGTTGGCATTGACAACGGCTCTGCGTGCGGCGCCAACAGCTCCCGCCTCGGCGGGTTCCGTACGGACGATTCCGTATTTTTCCGGCGCCTTCACTTTTAAGTCGACGCCCTATCCGTATTTTATGGTGGGAGGCGATCCACTGCGTGGCGGCGAGACCCGCGTGAATACCGTCGCGATCCCGCTAAATTTTTTCTTCGAAGAGTGGCTCGACGCGGCCGGCAACAATATCTCGATTCGCGTGGATCCCGTCCTGCGGAAGACTTTAAGTTCGCCGGATTTCGTGAAGTCGGCGTACAGCACCGGTTTTGGCCAGTTTGGCGATGCAGTACAGCGCGCGGAATTTTACAACGTGATGAAGGAGAACTGGCATACGACTCTCAACGCGCCTCGGCGGTTGCCGTCGGTGACGATTGTCGTGCCGTTCGGGCAGTCCCAGGTCTACCAGCTTCCCGATGGGACATTCCTGGCCACGCTTAATGGCGACTTCTTCAACTCGCATCTCAGCACTCTGTTGCAGGCCGAAGGATTGAAGCCGACCGAGCTGCCGCTGTTTCTGAGCAACAACGTTTTCCTCTATTTTGGCGATCCGGCTAGCTGCTGTGTGCTGGGCTTCCATACTGCTTTCGATGCCAGCACTCCGGGGCATCCTGCCGTGCAAACTTTCGCCTGGGCTAGTTGGACGAGCGAAGGAATTTTCTCTTCATTCTCCGACGTGACGCCGCTCAGCCATGAGATTTCCGAATGGCGGAACGATCCCTTCGTGAACAACCTGGCACCAGCCTGGCAGTTTCCGAACGGGCGCGGATGTGAGGGAAACCTCGAAACCGGTGACCCTATCAAGGTGCTGTCGAACTCGACCGTGCCGGTCACCCTCAACGGCTTCACTTACCATCCGCAAACGGAGGCGCTACTCCAGTGGTTCACGCGGGAGGATCCGTCCGGGGCGTTTAAGGGTGCTTATAGCTATCCGGATACGAGTCTTCTGACGGGTGTGGCACAGGACTGCTCAGCGGAGTAAAGCCCAAACTTAAAGAGCGCTCTGGACCCGAAGGTCACAGAGCGCCCGAACAGCCCTCCCCCAGAACTGCTCAAAACGAGACTACCCCAGGCCCCAAAAGCGGCAAATACAACTTTCCGGCCATTGGGTGGCACCGAAGGGCCAGACTAGGTCGGGTTTACGACGCAACCGAACGCAATGTGCAAGCTTTTGCATATCTGAGAAGGAGAGCGCGGAGCCTCCAGCGCGTAAGTCTATGATTCAACGAAGCTAATCAAATGCCAGCCCGCTGGCTCTGCGAATGCATCCTATAGCCTCATCGAGCGGTGCCTGAAGCGCTACAGCACCTTTGGGTTTGGGAACCGTCTGAGGAGATAGGGGATAATAGGCATTCCATGAAGAAACTGATCATACTCGCTGCTTTGGTTCTGGCGCTTCCTTTGGGAGCTCTTGCCAGCAGTGTGGGTATCACGAGCCAGGGCGGCACGCTGTGGATTGACACCGGCGGGCTGGCGACTTCCTCGAGTTCGGGTTTTACCTCGCCATCGCAGATCAGCGGGATCAATAACCTGTTCGGTCATAGCTTTAGCGGACCGAATTTGGGGCGGGTGACGTTTTCAACTGGAGCCTTGACCCTGGGCGCTTTGGGATCGAACTCCGCATTCGCTGGCGGCGGAAGCTTTACGATCGCGGTCAACGGAGCTGTGAATGGCCTTCCGAACGCGGTGCTGTTTCAGGGCGCGTTCAGCAGCCCAGTAACCGTAGCGCAGTTGGACAATGGCTCACTGCAGCTAGCTGGCAATATCAGCGGGCTGGTGAATAACCGCACCGTAAATGGCACTGTCCTGATTACCACAGGGCCCATGAGAAACGGCCAACTTGGTATTGGCACGGTGAAAGTGGATATCGCGTTGCCAGTGCCTGAGCCTGGAACCCTTGGCCTATTAGGGACGGGTCTTCTGGGCATGGCGGGACTTGCACGGAATAGATGGAGCAAGCCAAAGCCGGGCAAAACTGTCCGCGCCTAACCTGCTGGCTCAACTAAAAATGCCAAACTTGAGGCTCCCAACCGGGAGCCTTTTCTTGTGGTTGCAAGGTTCCTTTCGATGACGCCGAGCGTTACTGACGTAATTGCACTGGGGCGCTTCGGAATTGACCCCGGCTGCGAGTGCCCCTAGATTCTTGACAGGGGGATACCCATGAAGGACATCCATGAGGTTCTGCGCCGCAAGCAGGCGCAGTATATTGAGCTAGGCAAGCAGATTGAAGCGCTCCAGGGCGCTGCGGACACGCTGAAATCGGTAGCTTCGCTGCTGACGGACGACGGCGACGCGCCGAATCGGATACCAGAGTTTGAGGCACCAGCTCCGGCAGCCCGCGCGGCTGCAGCCTCTGCATCGTCTTCGCCTGCTCCGGCTGCGGCGAAACCTGCTGCACCTGCCCGCACAACCGTTCCGCGCTGGCCGTAAAAGGGACCCACCGCTTAAATAAGGAATCGCGATGGGCATAAAGAATATTCGCGCGTTGGTCGTAGTGCCGGACACGGCGGCTGCCGTCGAGACGTTGACGGGGCACCTGCGCAACCAGGGAGTCGATGTCACCTGTGTGCCCAACGCCGCAGAAGCCTTGGCCCGGATTCCCGAGAATGCCCCTGATCTGGTTTTTGCTGAAATGGATCAAGCGGGCGACGCAGCCTGGCTTCTCAATGCCGTCCGACCCGCGAACGGGTCGGGTTCCCTGCTGTCGGTTCTGCTGTTGAGCGATGAATCCGAGCGGGCGGCAGCGCAGCGGTTAGGCGCGCATTTCGTCATGTACCAGCCGGTCACACTGCCCCAGGTGCAGGCGGTTCTGCTGGCGACGAAGAGCTTGATGAGCCGCGAACGCCGGCGCACCACGCGCGTTCCCATCCAGATCCCCGTGACCCTCAGCTGGCAAGACGCCGAAAATGTGGAAGGCATCCTGCTGGACGTGAGTGAGAGCGGCATGGATGTTCTGATTTCGAAGCCCGTCCCGAACTTCACGGACTTGGCTTTCCGGTTTACTTTGCCGCAGCGGCTGGCTCCAGTGGAGGGTCGCGGTGTAGTGGCGTGGTCGCGGTCCACAGGCGAGAGCGGGGTGCGATTCGAGACGCTTTCGGAAGACGCGCACATCGCCCTCAACGCCTGGCTGGACTCCAGTGCGCCTGCAGTTTCGGAACACGACGCAACTTCCGGCGTTCTTTGCAAACTGACGGATTTGAGTTTGGGAGCCTGCTACGTCGAATCGGCATCGCCGTTCCCGGTCGGGACACGGCTGGACCTGATTCTGCAAGCAAGAGGCACGTTTGCCGGCGCGGGCGGATCGGTGCGGGTAATGCACCCTGCTCATGGCATGGGAATTGAGTTCCTGGCGGAAACCGAGCAACAACGGGCCGCCGTAGAAGGCTTTTTGGACTTTCTTGTGTCCCAGCCGGGCGTTGCGCCGGAGCTGCACTGCATCCCCCGCGAATTTGTTACGGTGATGCAGTCGCCGCAAGATAGCCATGTTTTGGATGCTCTGCTCTGGCTCTTGCGCAACGACTCCGACCTGAGCCAAGCGGATTTTCTCGCGGAACTCAAGAGGCAGCGCGGCGGTTCCGCCGAAAACGCTCAGCCCGAAGCCGCAGCCACCGCGAACGCCTAGCCCTCCTACGACTCACCCTGCATAAGATGAAACCGCAAGCCCCCGAGCTCCGTCTCTAGCGCGGGGACTTGCGGTCATGCCCAACAAAGGGCTTCCACCTCAGTTATTCAGAACTCTAGGACGCCACTGTTGCAGCCACATTGCAGCCGGGTTAGAGGACAGTGAATTTTTGGGCCGCTCAAGGACAGTTTTCCACCAGCTGCGGGCTTCGCCAAGAGTTCCCGAGACCTACACCTAGGGCGGATTGCCTCCAGCTAACTCGGCCCACTCCTGCCGACAATTTGCCTTTGGCGTTCGTTTGGCGAGCCAGCGATCCGTCTCACGACAGGCGCTAACACTTTCACTCTGCAGAACTTAGCTTGTCATTCACGTTTCAGACCGGAATCAGACGCCGTCTATGGATCTGTAGTTCCGGTCCGATCAGTCTCTGCCTATGCCGCAACTGCGGATGAGGTGGAGCCGTGGCATCCCTAAAGTCGAGATTGGTTGTGAGTTGCTGTGTGATCGTTTCCGTGTGGACTCTCCCGACAAAAGGTCAGACCGCCGCGGAGAGCGCAAGGCCAGATGCCGAGACGGCGATGTTGTCTAGTCAGGAGTTTCACTGCCATACAGGTTATTCCCTGGCGCAGTGCCAAAAGGACATCCTTGAATTAAAAAAGGTCTTGGCTCATTACCCGATCGAGGGTCTGGGCCATTGGACATGGGTTCTGGTGCGCTCTCAGGACTGGAAGCCGATTTCCGAGATGCTTCGATTGAATCCGGACAGCCCTGCCTTCTCCGCGCTCGTACCCCGAGAAACGTTTCTCGAAGAGGCGCTCTTCGCCCACAATCCGGTGCGCACAGCGGAGCTCATGGATGAGTGGCAAAAGTCAATGCCTAAGCTTCTCGAGCTCGCTGTTAGCCACGAATTAGGCCATGCGCTCTGTGAGGAGCCGAACGAGGCGGCCGCGGATCGCTTTGGCGAGGAGTTAAGAAACGGTCGACTGATGCCCTGCCGCATCTCCACAGAGCTCAAGAGGAAAAGAGTGCGAACAGCGGAGCTTCAGGGCCTGAAACCAAATGCTTTAAGAGCGCAGTAGCAATGTGAGCCGCTGGTGCCGCGGACGCCTACCACTTTACAGCATAGATTTCCTGGGTACTGTTGTTGCGGGAAAGCAGAACCGAGTCGTCGGGAGCCAACCCGCTCCAACTCACGAATGTCCCGATGGACAGCCGATCAAGGCTCTTAAGATCCAAAACCGTTTCCAGCCTGAAGTCACTGACGCGGGTACGCACGACCCTCGAGGGAAATCCGCTTCCCTGATTCCATTCTTGAAAATAAAGGAACTTGCCGTCGCGTGACCAACTCGGATATCCGGAATAGTGGGGGGAGAGTTGCTCCCATTTCCGCGTCCTCGTGTCAAACAACATCATTTTGCTGTCCTGCTC
>Ga0137403_10007499_pt1 | contig 12300 bp, 8 predicted proteins | sample CZOMad2_1_16fung_FD_122057 | JGI IMG/M metagenome (GOLD analysis project Ga0137403, IMG submission 122057) | Vadose zone soil fungal communities from Angelo Coast Range Reserve, California, USA - CZOMad2_1_16fungal (Hybrid Assembly) | ecosystem: Environmental > Terrestrial > Soil > Vadose zone...
TTTCGGCAGCCATACTTGGGTACGCTCCTGACAGTTACATTGCCCGGAAATGATCAAGCCGAATTACGAGGAAGACCACCAGGCTGACCCCATATTCTCCAAGGTGTGCGTCGAGCCCAGATTAGAAAAGAAGTCAATCACGGTTCCCAATTCGGACTGTTGGCTTGGCCGTGAGGCTGAGCACGCAGCAATCCGACATTACGTTTTAGCCTGGAAGGCTAAGTCCTTTCCGCAGAAGGTCCTCTACTGCATCGGCTGCTTGGCCCATTCCATTTTCCTTCAAAAGGCGACTACGGGTTCTTCTGAGCGAATCGATGTATCTATGTTTTCGTTCCCCATTTCAATACTGGCCGAATATTGAGCCCTGCTGAGGAATCCGTCAATGAAATTTTGTGGATGACATCTAGTGGTGGCCCGTCCTGTAGCCATCTAGCAGCGTTGTTTGGTGGCCCAAAATTCGTCGCAAAAACCTCGGAGCATGGAACCAAGTCGGCGATTCAGGCTCGATTTCGGGGTCTAGGGGGGAATTCCCAGCTTTCAGGAGGTCCAGCCAATTCAAGACATCTTTGTTAGTGCCGGCAATAGTGGTCCTTGCTGGCCGATCCTGCGGATCATCTGATCGTCAGTTACCTCAGTTTGAAAATCTCTAAGTACTGCTTCACCGTGGCATCGAAATCCTTATAGTCTTCAGGATTCTCGATGACGTACTTAAATCCCCTGAAGAGCCGCGGCGGATCGGGTTCCACATCCTTACGCACCGGAATTCTCTGAAAACCTCGGAGCTGTTCTTGGCCTTCCTTCGAAAGGATGTAGTCGTAAAACAGTCGCGCCGCGTTGGGATGGGGCGCTTTAGAACCAATCATCGCCGGATTAACCTGAGTCACCGCGGGTTCGAGGGCGATCCAGTCAACCGGCGCCCCGCGGGAGGTCATTCTCTGAATGGTCTGATTGTAAGCAATGATCAAAGGATATTCTCCGGCCACAGCCAATTGAACTCTTTCGGTATTGCCGCGCTTCAAAACCGGATCCAGGGACGCGAGCTTTTTAAAATAAGCAAGGGTTTTCTCTCTACCCCAAACGCCTTTCAGACCTTCGAACATGCCGTAGGCTTCGGTATCGAGAGATATCAATCCGCCCTTCCACCTGGGATTGAGCAGGGCGTCGTAAGTCTTTGGGACATCCCCACGTTTGACCAGCTTGGTATTCCAGCCGAGCACATAGCTATTGACGTAATAGGCTGTCCAGTAACCCTCCTTGTCTGCCAATTGATCGTCAATCATCTTGTACTCCGGCGAGCGGTAAGAGGCCACCAGCTTTCTTTCCATGAGCGGCAAGACCATTTCGCCTCTACCGACGACCACGTCCCAATCATGTCTCCCGCCGCGGGACTCCGTGAAAATCTTGTTCAATAGTGGCCCGCCTCCGGTCCGAAAAAGGGTGACCTTGATGAAAGGATACTTCTTTTCAAACCTATCTACCGTTTGTTTGCTCTGATCCAGGGTCATTGTTGTATAGTAAACGAGTTGACCCTCTTTTTTGGCTCCCTCGATCAGTTTCGGATCGGGACCAGTCTGCGACCAAGAGATTACAGGTAGCAGCGCTATTCCCAGGATGAACAGGCAAACTGCTTGGCACGACTTACAGAGCGACATGGAAATTTCCTCCTACCCCCTCAATGGGTCAAAAAGTTGCAGGTATGGTAAGGGATGAAAAAGGACAAATCAACTTTTGCGAGACAATATTTCTGAAATCAATTACGGTCCTTGAAAAACCCCCGGAGGGCTGACTATCATGGTTCAAGCATTCGTAAGCCAAAAGGAGGTTACCATGGAAGGTGAAACAACGAGACAAAGACTCATCAGCGATCTAAAGACTTTAGTCGGCGACGCAGAGGAACTACTAAGAGCCACCACGAACCAAGCTGGTGAGAAAGTCACCGCGGCTCGCCAAAAGATCGAGCAAAGTTTGATCGAGGGCAAAAAGGCACTGGCGGACGCAGAAAAAGCCCTAGTAAAGAAATCCAAAGAGTATGCCGACGTCGCCGACGATTATGTTCGCGAGAATCCGTGGAGCGCGGTGGGTGTCGCCGCCGGTGTCGGCCTGATCTTAGGCTTGCTGATTCGGCGCAGCTAATTCCGCCTATGCCTGAAAAAGAAGGCAGCACGGGCAGTGAACGCTCGACCGGCTTCCTAGATACTTGCAAATCCGTGGTCGCGGCGATCACTTCGGCTCTGCACACGCGGCTGGAGCTGTTTGTTACGGAGTTGGAAGAAGAACGGGAGCGTCTGAAACAGACTCTGCTGCTCACCCTGCTGCTTTTTTTCAGCTTCAGTCTTGGGTTTATCCTTCTTACCATTTTTGCGGTCGCGTTCTTCTGGGAAAAGGGCTGGGTGCTCGCCCTTGGAGGGCTCGCCGCGCTCTACCTCGGCGTCGGAGTAGTCGCGGCTGTGATGCTGCGCAAAAAGATACTGACCCGACCGGGCCTTTTCCCTGCCACCTTGGCGGAGTTAGAAAAAGATCGCGGTCGACTAAAGGCTTCTTCCCGTGAGTAATCGATTTGAAGAAATTGCCCGCCGTAAACAGGTCCTCATCGATCGATGCGCGCGGGACCGAGATGAGCTGGCCGCATCTTGCGGCCGAATCCACTTGCCCCTTGGCCTTGGGTCCGTGCTAACGGTATTGGGTAAGACTCTCAAGTCTTACCCAATTTTAGTTGCGGGAATCTCGAGTCTCTTGGTCGGCGGCTACGGGGGTAAGCTGACCAAGTCGGCCGGGACAATGTTCAGGCTAGGGCAAACGGTCCTGCCCCTTTGGTCCTGGTGGACCAGGCGCAGCAAACGAAAGTAAAAGGAAGTCCTTGGGGCGGTCTGCGCAACACGATTGTTCGGCTTCAATCATTCATGGGTTATTCCGAACGCGCCCTGTCCGCCTTTCTTGAATCGGCCGCGCCGGTAGATTTTGCCCGTTTGGCGACGACGGCCTGCACGACACCCAGGGTAGTCCTTTCTCTTACCGTGTGCCCCCTTCGTTCGAGGGACTTCTTGGTCTCTGGCGGCAGCTTATCCTCGACGTTGAGCTCATCGGGAATCCATTGATGGTGAATACGGGGGGCTTCGACTGCCTCCTTGATCGGCATCTGGAAATCCAAAACGTTAAGAATCGTTTGTAAGGTCGCGCTGATAATCCGCGGTCCGCCGGCTGCTCCGACGATCAATTCCGGCCGATCGCCTTGGAGTATAATCGTCGGTGTCATGCTGCTCAGGGGCCTTTTTTTGGGCTGCAATGAGTTGGCGTCATTGCCCACCAGGCCGTAAACGTTGCCGCTCGGATGGATCGCAAAATCATCCATCTCGTTGTTCAGTACAATCCCGGTTTTGGGCACGAGGATCTTGGAACCGAAACGGGTGTTAACCGACAAGGTGCATGCGACGGCGTTGCCGAAACGGTCAAGCACGCTAAAATGTGTCGTTCCACCTTGCTCTGCCTTAAAATTCCCCAAACCATAATACTTTGCGGGGTAGGTCTTGACCGGAGAAATCCGGCCGCGAATCCAAGAGGCATAGTCCTTGGACACCAGTGTTGGGATCGGCGCTTTGACAAAATCCGGATCGCCGAGATATTGCGCGCGGTCCGCGAACGCGTGCTTCATTGCCTCGGCAACCAGTTGAAGGTAGGTCGCCGAGTTGGGCGCAAGCTTGGTTAATTGGTGACCCTCCAGCACGTTTAACATCTCGATTAAAGCCACCCCACCAGAACTCGGTGGCGGCATCGTAATGACAGTTCGCCTGCGGTAGCTTCCGACGAGCGGCTCACGCCAGATCGGTTTATAGCTTTTCAAGTCCTCAAGAGTAAGAACACCCCCGTTCTTTTTTACGGTATCTACGATGGCTTGAGCGACCCAGCCTTGATAGAAGACATCAGTGCCCTCGGATACGACCGCTTTCAAGGTTTGACCAAGGTCGGGTTGGCGAATAATTTCGCCCTCTGGGGGCACTTCATCTTTCACCAGAAAGACTCGACCCAGCTCCGGAAACTTTTTCATATTGGATGCCTGGCGTTCGATGGCATAGCGCAGGGCGGCATCCAGCGGGAACCCTTCCGTCGCCAGACGAATAGCGGGCGCCATCAAAACCGCTAATGGCAGACTGCCAAACCGCTTCATCGCTGCCAACAAACCTGCCACTTCGCCGGGCACGGCCACCGCCAGCGCCCCGGTCAAGCTCAACGATGGCACCGGCTTTCCGTTCCTAACATAGAGGTCGGCGTGCGCCGCCTCCGGCGCAGTCTCCCGGAAGTCCAGCGCATGGGCCCGTTTATCTCTGGCCTCATAGATAATCATGAAGCCGCCGCCGCCGAGACCAGAGGCGGCCTGATCGACCACAGCGAGGGCAAACCCGGTGGCAATGGCGGCATCGACAGCGTTGCCGCCCCGATCAAGAATCTCCGTTCCAGCTTGAGTGGCCAACGGGTGGTCCGAAACAACGATGCCGGCGCCGCGTTGTTGGGCATAAGAAGGGAACGCCGCTACAAAGAAAAATACGAGGAGGAAAAATTTCGCCTGGAGCTTGCGCGTGAGGAGCATAAAGAAGAGAGCTTACCTTGTCTTTAAATCTTCGAAAGCTCTTTTGCAACTTAAAAATCTTTGCCCGGAAGCGCGGTTATGTTACTTTTGTTCCGAAGACTCCAATGAAGACGATTTTAGGTCCTTTTCATCCCTATCTAGAGAATGCCCTGGCGGAGGAGATCCGCCGGCATAAGACAGAAGATGCCCTCTTGCCGATGTTGATTCTCGTTCCCTCCGATTCGCTGCGGCGCCGGCTCAAGATGCTCTTAACCCGCGAACAGAATTTATCCCTGGTCAATCTTCAGCTGCTGACATTTCACCAGCTCTCTTCACGGCTGTCTTCCGAAGTAAATGGCATGAACCTACCGATTCTTCGCGACGACCTCTTTCTCGAAGAGGTATTGCGTCAAATCATTCGGACAAAACAACCTGGCACCGAGACCTTTGCCGGCATTGAAGAAAGAGCCGGCGGATGCGCCGCGCTCTGGCAAACCCTGCGGGACTTGCGGGATGGAATGGTGGAGCCGTCGGTCGCCTTGGAAGCACTTCGTGAGGGTCATTTCGCCGCGAGAACCAGCGAGAGAACATCCCATCTTCTAGCTTTGCTCCAGACGCTGCGGCTTTTCTGCAAAGAGAAAGGCATTGAAGACCACTCCGACCTAGACAAATTGACGACGGAAAGAGCCCCCTTGTCGCGCTTTCTCCGCCAGTTCGCGCAGATTTTCTATTACGGCTTCTACGATCTGACTCAAATACAGGTGGATCTCTTTCACTCCATCGTACAGAATTATCCGGTAACCCTTTTCTTCCCGCTCCTGCGGACGCAGCCGAGCCACGAGGGCTGGAGTTTCGCCGAGCGCTTTTACCAACGCTACGTTCAGGGCCGGACCGGCGCTACAGCCATGACGAATCTCGTCGAGAATCCTGCACACCAAGACACTTTGCTCCCCACTTTCCGGCTCTTTGACCAAGTCGGCGAAAGGCCTTATGCGCCATTACCAAAAAACTGGCGTTGCCAAATCCTAAACACCTTTGGCATCCACGATGAAGTCGGGGCTACCGCCAAGGAGATCCTGCGTCTGGTGGCCGATGACGGGATGACTTTCAATGACATCGGCGTCGTGGCTCGTAGCCTCGATGCCTATGGATCAGCAATCAAAGAAATCTTTCACAATCACCACATCCCCATGACCGGCGTGATCGAAGAGCCACTCGTGCAGTTTCCCCTGACCAAGGCAGTGATCCTGCTTCTCAATCTGCCGGCAAAAGATTATCTCCGGACCCAGGTCATCGATCTGCTGTCTTCGCCCTACTTTCAACTCGACTCCTCAGGCATGGAAAAAATCCTGCCTCGCCCCGACATATGGGATCTAGCCACCCGCGAGCTGGCAATCTGCAAAGGCATCCAAGAGTGGAGCCGCCTGAAAGATTACACGACCCGGGATCTGATTCTCTCCCAAGTTTCTCACGACGATGAGCCGCGCGTGATTCGAATCGCCGCCGCACAGATCCGGGGCTTGGCGAATATTTTCAACGAGATCTCGATTGACTTAAACACCCTGCCCCCGCAGGCTTCTTGGAGTTACTACGTTGGCGCCTGGAAAGAGCTGCTCAAGAAATACCTGGGAATTTCGGGCAACGACGAGATGGAATTAGAGAACTCAGAGGATCTCGTCCGCGCGGAGATTCTCGCCATTCTCGACCGCCTAGCTGGACTCGACGCGGTGAGCGCGAACGCATCATTGAGCGATTTTAGCCAGACCTTTCAGCATTGGCTCGAGCGCTGCACCGTAGCAGCGCCCCCCCTAAACACCGCTGGAGTGGCCCTGCTCAACGCCACCGCCGCCCGCGGCCAATCCTTCCGCGTGCTGTTTATCCTGGGCCTCAACGAGGGAGTTTTTCCTCGGACTATTAGGGAAGATGCCTTTCTTCGCGACCGAGATCGAGAAACCTTGGAGCGCGATCTGGGCTTTAAGGTGAACCCGAAACTCGCTGGCTTCGACGAGGAGAAGCTTGTCTTCACTCTGCTCGTGAACGCCGCAAAAGAGCGGCTCTATTGCCTGTTCCAGCGGTCCGACGAAAGCGGCAGAGTGCTCGCTCCGTCATGGTATCTGACGGAACTACGGCGAGCCTTGGAAAGTCACGCCGAGGATCATTTAAAGGAGTCTACCATTCCGCGTAGCATCGCGGATAAGACCAATACTGAACCTTTCGATCGCGATGATCTTCTATTGGCCGAAGAGCTGGCCGTCCGCTTAAGTCTCGACGACCGAGATCCCACCACCCTCATCGAGGCTTTCGACCTTTCTCCGGTGATTTATAAACAAGGGCGCCAAGTGGTGGAACGGCTAGACCTGAGTTCGGCACCTTTGAATGCTTTTGACGGCGTGGTCAGCCCGTTATCCGATTACTGGCGCTATTTTTCCGAGCGCGGGCCCTCTCCCACTGCACTGGAAACTTATAGCCGTTGCCCGTTTCAGTTCTTTGCGCACCACGTGCTCGGACTCGAACGGCTGGAACGGCCGGAAGATACGATGGGCCCGAGTCCGGCAGAATTCGGCGAGGTCGGCCATCTGATCTTGAAATTAACCTATCAGGAGTTGATCGACCGGGGCTACTTTAGCGGCGAAGCCTCGGCTGTGGATATTGAATCCACATTGACGACTATCGCGCAGCGGGCTTTCGCCGAACATGCATCAAACAATCCCGTCGGCTATCCTCTGGCCTGGGAAATCCTGCAGGAAGGCCTCACGCAACTGCTTCGCCAAGTCGTTGCTCGAGATCTCCAGGAAATCTCCGTCTCAGGATACCTTCCGGTCGCTGTCGAGGTCGACGCCAAAGAGCAATTGGGACCGAATTGGCCTGAGCCCTTGAACGGGCTGACCATTCGCGGCCGCATGGACCGGATCGACCGCGACAAGACCAAAAATCGTCTGCGGGTCATTGATTACAAATTCAAATTCGGAGCAAGTTTGACGGCCGAAGACAAGGATCTCTACCGCGCGGCGGTGCGCGGTGAGAAACTGCAACCACCCTTTTACTTCCTGCTTGGGAAACGATTGACGTCACAGGAAAAGATTCAAACTCCCGCGCCGGAAGTCGAGGCCAGCTTTTACTACATTGCCTCGCGCTGGACCGATGGACCCCTGGTCACCACAAGCTTTAGGTCGGAGGGGTTTGCCGGGAAAATAGGCGAAGAAATTAGGAACACGATTTCCTACCTCGCCCAGGGAATTCAAAACGGGCGGTTCTTTATCCAACCAGGAGAATATTGCCGGCACTGCGACGTCGCGGAAATCTGCCGCAAGAACCATCCGCCCAGCCTCTGGCGGGCGGAAAACGATCCGCTCACGCACCCTCATCGGCAGTTGCGCGAAAAAGATCCGAAAAAGCTATGAGCACCCCGGTAATAATTACCGAACTTGCTGACGCGTCCGAACGGAAACGCGCCATCGGCACATTCGATCACAACCTGGTCGTCACCGCGGGAGCGGGAACCGGCAAGACCACGCTGTTAGTCGACCGGCTCGTGCAGCTTCTGCTCCGTAATCCCGAACCTCTAAAGATCACCGAAATTGTCGCCCTGACCTTTACCAACAAAGCGGCGAACGAAATGAAACTCCGGCTCCGGGAGCGTCTCCAATCCTACCTTGCCGTAAAACTCGACCTTGAGCCGTCAAATGATAACGAGGGAAAAGCCTATAGGGAAATCACAGCACTGATCGAACGCTACCAACTTTCGAAAGATGAGCTGGACGCCCGGGTGCATGACGCGCTGCGGAACATGGAACGAAGCGACATCGGGACTATCCATAGCTTCGCGGCGACCTTGCTGCGGCTCTATCCCATGGAAGCCGGCATCGACCCTCAGTTTCAGGAAGACGACGGCAAGCAATTCGAGCGCATCTTCGACGAACAATGGGATCTGTGGCTGGATCAAGAACTGGCGCTCGCGGGTAGCCATAGCGACGACTGGAGAAAAACTCTCCGAAAGCTGATGCTGGATCAGGTCAAGGCGCTGGCCAAGTCGCTCTGCTCTGAAACCGTCGAGTTACAGCGTCCTAAACCGAATTCAACGGACATTGACGTTCTGAAATTTCTTCAGCCTTGGCTGGAGAATCTGGAGTCGAAGGCGGCGGCTCTCATAGAGATTTACACCGAAGACCGGCAAAATGAGAAACTCATTCGCGCCGCGCTAGCGGTGATTCGCGAATTTCGCCAGCGCGGAGGGATCTCCGGGAATGGTGCAAGCGAGGCGCGATCATTAGTTGCGGAAAAATCGATCAATAAAGATCTCCAGGGCTGGTCGGAAGTCGATGTCATCGAAGCTCAGCAGCTCGTGCGCATCGCCAGAGGTCTTGGCCAGGTCGATGCCGAGTTAACCAACCTGCTCTGGGAACTTCTCGTTCCATTCGTCGAGAAATTTCGCGAATCCTTCATCCGTGAGGGATTTGTATCGTTCGATGGGCTACTCATGCGCGCCCGCAACCTGGTGCGCGATCGTCCGCACGTACGTGAGGAGTTGAAAAGGCAATTCCGCGCGATTCTCATCGACGAATTTCAGGACACGGACCCGATCCAGTATGAAATTCTTCTTTATCTCGCGGAAAAACCGGACCATTCGGCGAAAGAGTGGCGCAGTGTAAAACTCACCCCCGGAAAGATTTTCGTCGTTGGCGACCCGAAGCAATCGATCTACGCGTTCCGCCGCGCGGATATCGAGGCCTATCTCGAAGTCGTCGATAAATTAATTAAAGCTCAGGACGGCATGGAATGCCGCCTCACCACCAACTTCCGCAGTCACGCCGACATCCTCGACGTGGTCAACGGCATCTTCGAATGCCTGATCCAACCCCGAGATGGTGTTCAGCCGCCCTACATCGCCATCAATCCGGCGCCACATAGAACTTCCGCTGGCGCGCCGAGTATAGCTCCTCTACCAAAAGTGATGGTGCGAAAGATCGTCGCCGGAGACGAGGAAATGACCGCGGAAAAGGCGCGCCGAATCGAAGGCGAGAGTCTCGCCCGTTGGCTCAAAGAGGAAATCATAGAAAGAGCCGCCATTCTCAACTCCAGTGGGGAGCAGGTTCGGGCGCAGCCTAAGGATGTTGCTATCCTTTTTAGAAAGCTCACCGACATCCACGATTACTTGGAGCCGTTTAGGCGCAACGGCATTCGCTATGTTGTGGAGGGAGAGCGACACTTTTACGCCGCGAAAGAAATCATCGACGCCGTGAATCTGTTCCGGGCGATTGAGAATCCATACGACCGCCTGGCCCTTGTCGGCGTGCTCCGCTCGCCTTTGGGCGGGCTGACGGATCAAACCATCTATGAATTACATCGCGAGCATCTACTCGACTATCGCGAAGTGAAGCGCCTCAAGAATAAGGCTTTTTCGCCGACCGTGGCAGAACTTTACCAAAAGCTCGCCAAGCTCCACGAAGAAACCCCCAAGCTTCCCGTGGGCGCTGCGGTGTCGCACATTTTTACCAGTCTGCCGCTCAAAATGCTGGCCGCCTGCACCTTTCACGGTGAACAGGCAGTGGCGAATTTAGAGAAGCTGCGGCAACAAGCCGAGTTGTTAGGAAGAGAAGGCTTAACCACGCTCAAGGAAGCGATTCATCAGCTTCAGCGGCGCGTCCTCGAGGTCAAGGAAGAGGGAGAAAGCGTACTCGCGGAAGAGAATCTCGACGCCGTCAGAATCATGAGTATTCACAAAGCCAAGGGATTGGAGTTTCCGCTCGTGATCCTGGCCGGATGTCAAACTGGAACCGATGGGCGGCATGCCATCACCGCGGAAGCGTTATTCGATTGGTCTACGGGCCTCACGGGATTACGCGTGGGGCGGACTTGGGATCTTACCGGACTTTACATCGCAGAGAAAGCAAGGCTTAGAGCGGCAGAAGAGCAAAAGAGAGTTCTTTATGTCGCCATGACCCGAGCCAGAGAGCACCTCATCATCTCCTGCGCTCCGACCGGCAGACGATCAAATGGAAGTTTTCTCTCCATGCTGGACGAAACTTTCCAGGAAAACATCGCCACCGCCGCAGAGTCGAAAATCATTGCGGTCGGCAGCGGAAGCGTTGAACTGCGTCTGGTCCCAGAAAACCTGGTCGCTCCGGGACGAGCGATGAGCAACCACAGAAAAGCCGCCAAGAAGCCGAATTGGCAACCCTATGTTGACACGTGGGCTCGACGGCGAAACGCCTACGAATCAGCAATCAAGACACCTGTTTTCGTCACGCCGACGTTGTTGAAGCAGCAAGAAGAAGAGCTGGCTGAGGCGACCCACCGAACGACGCGCCCGTCACGTAGTCTCACGCCTTCGATGCTCGTTGGAGAATTAGCGCACCGTTTTCTTGAAAGTTGGGACTTCGCTCAAGGTGGAGAAAACTATGGCGAACGGATGGGAATCTTCCTGGACCAATGGCTGCCCCTGGAACTTCGACCGGAGCGCGCCCAGATACATGCCGATCTGACAGAAATCTTTGGCGTTTTTTTTGGCTCAAAGATTTATTCCGAGCTGGCAAGCTCCCAAATCCTCGGCCGCGAGATTCCCTTATTGATCCCATGGGACGGGCAAGTCATGGAAGGAGTCATCGACCTTATCTATGAGCATGATGGCTTGCTTTACTTAGCGGACTATAAGACAGATAGGATTGCCAGAGCGGAACTCACAGAGGGCGCGGCTCGCTATCGCCAGCAAGCACAAGTCTATTCTCGAGCCGCGCGGGAGAGTCTTCAAAGAGACGTTGCGGCGTTTAAGGTGATTTTCGTGCGCCTCGGCGAAGCGGTCCGAGTGCCTGCGGATACCACCAAGGAGATCCCGTTTCCCATTCAACTCAGGCTGCTATGAAAATTTTATTTTTTGACATCGAGACCGTTCCCACAGAACAATCACTACAGGACAACGGCCTGCTCGAATCGCAGATCAGGCTCGACGAGGCCGAGATCATCAAGAAACTGAGCCTCGCAGCCGCGACATCAAGAATTCTCTGCTTGGCTTATGCTTTAGAACCACCGCTGGACTCTCCCGTCGAAATCATTCACGGAGATGAAACAGAAATTATCCAGAGTTTTTGGAAATTAGCGACCGAAACGCACCTCTTCGTCGGCCACAATATATTGGACTTTGATCTTCGGTTTATTTATCAGCGTTCCATCATTAACCAAATCAAACCGTCTCGTGAAATCCCGTTTGCCAGGTTTCGCAACGAACCCATTTTCGACACGATGCACGAATGGAGTAAATGGGGTCGCGAACACATCAGTCTCGATCTTTTATCCCGCGCCCTGGCGATTCCATCGCCCAAAGAGAGTTTGGACGGTTCCAAAGTTTATCCCTATTACTGCGCTGGGCGGCTTCCCGAGATCTGTGACTATTGCAAACGCGACGTGGAAACGGTGCGGCAGGTCTATCGACGGTTGACGTTTGCATCTGTACAAAGTCCTGAAAGGTAGGATGCGCAGGGGATTGAAAACTATCTCCGTAGTTTGTGGTAGTTTCGACAAAGGGGGAATTGAAAGTCTCCCTTTGTAAAGGGAGATTGAGAGGGATTTTTAATCCTGTTCAACACGACTTTGACGAGACCCTGCGGTTGCAAGTCTCGCCTGTGAGGAGTAGGTTTCAACTGCCTATTGGCCAGAGTTGCTTTCCGGAGGTTTAAACTATGCCCAGAGCAGTGATAAGCCGTGCCCGTCGATCGAAGCCAGAAGTAGAAAAGGAATTCAGTAAA
>Ga0137403_10007500_pt1 | contig 12298 bp, 6 predicted proteins | sample CZOMad2_1_16fung_FD_122057 | JGI IMG/M metagenome (GOLD analysis project Ga0137403, IMG submission 122057) | Vadose zone soil fungal communities from Angelo Coast Range Reserve, California, USA - CZOMad2_1_16fungal (Hybrid Assembly) | ecosystem: Environmental > Terrestrial > Soil > Vadose zone...
AGCGATTGATCAGCAAGATGCCGTTCCTGGCGGCGATGCCGAGCACCGCGAGAAACCCGATGATCGACCCGAGCGAGATCACTCCTCCGCCCGCCAGCGCCCCCAGCACCCCGCCGGCGAGAGCCGCCGGGATGGCGAGGAAAGCGATCAGTGCCAGGCGCCAGCTTCGGAGGCAGGCCTGCAGCAGCAGGAAAATCCCGATCGCCGCGGCGGCGGCTACGCCCAGCATGCGCTGCTGCGCGCTTTCGCGCTCGGTGTATTCACCCATGAGCTCAGGGTGATGCTCGAGCGGAAACTGGATCTTCTCGAGCTTGTCCTCGACTTCGTCGATCACCGAGCCCGGATCGCGCCCGGCCACGTTGGCCGCCACATCGACGTAAGGCGCGATGGCCTCATGCCTGATGACCTTCGGGGTCGACACCATCTTCACGTCGGCGACATCGCCCAAGCGCGCGTGGGTGCGATCCGACTTTCCGATCCACAGATCGGAAAGATTGGTCAGGCTCTGGCGCGCTTCGGGTGTCCCAAGGACCACCACCTCGTAGATCTTCTGCTCCTTGAACAGAAAGCCGACGACCAGGCCGGAGAATACCGTCGCCGTAGCGCGCCGCACGTCGCCGGGTTTGACGTTGGCGGGACCAGCGGAATCCAGGTTCAACTTGACCTGAACCGTGGGCTCGTCCACCTGGTCCTCGGCGCGCAGATCGACGATCCCGGCGATGTCGGAAAGGGCCTGCCTGACCTCCTCGGCCTTTTGATTCAGGACTTCGCGCTTCGGGCCGTAGATGCGCACGACGATCGCCTTGCTCGCGCCGGTCAGCACTTCGCCGACTTTGTCGCGCAAGTAGAATTGCACGCTGTGATCGACGCCCGGGTATCCGGCCACCGTCTCCCGGATCGCGGCGATCGTCTTGTCGTGGTCGGCTTTGGGATCGATGCCGACCCAGATCTGGCTCGAATTGATGCCCACGACCTGGTCCCCCGTCACCGCACGTCCCACATGGGCGCCGACCGAGCGCACCCCGGGCAGCGATCGCAACTCGTCGCTGACCCGGGAGGTGATCCGGTAGGTCTCGGCATGCGAGGTGCCGGGCGCCGTGGACCAATTCACCAGCAGGTTCCCCTCCTTGAAGGAAGGAAGCAACGATTGCCCGAGCAAGGGCAACACGCCAACGCCGGCCACCACCACGACGCCGACAGCAATGAACACCTTGCGCGGCGCACGGATGATGCGCCGGAGACCCGCGTCGTATTTGTCGAGAAGCCAGAGAGCGACGGGCGACTCACGATGCGCGCGCGACGCTTCGCCCCGCAGCAGCAGGCTCAACGCCGGCGTTACGGTCAAAGCAACGAGCATCGACGCCACCACCGCCAGCACGTAGGACCAGGCCAGCGGTTCGAAGAACGCACCCGACACCCCGCCCATGAAGAAGATGGGCGTGACGGCGAGTATGACGATCAGAGTGGCGTAGAGAGCGGCGCTTCGCGTCTGCAGCGTCGTCTCATAGATGATGGTCGCAACCGATGCGCCGCCCTGTTTTCGCTCGCGCAGCCGTCGCAGCAGCGTTTCCACGTCGGCGACCGCGTCATCGATGACCACGGCGAGCGCCACCACCAGGCCCGCGAGAATCATGGTGTTGATCGTCGCGCCGGTCAGGTACAGGGCGATCACGCCGGCCAACAGCGCCACCGGGATCGACACGACGCTGACCAGTGCGCTGCGCCAATCGAACAGGAATGCGCCGATCACCAGGATGACGAGGAGCGCGCCGATGATGATCGCCAGGGTCAGATTGGAGATCGAGTCCTCGACATACGTCGCCAGGCGGAAGACCTTGGTGTCGATCTGGACGCCGGGAAGGCCGCGGCTCAACTCGGCCAGTGCCTGGTCGACCGCGCGAGTGACTTCCAGCGTGTTGGCAGCCGGAAACTTCTCGATGACGAGCATAAGGCCGTTGCCGTTCTTGACGACCGCGTCACCGATCAGCGGGGGGTGCGCAAAGCTCTGCTCGGTGACCTCGCCCAGGGACATCAGCTTGCCGGTCAGCATCAAGTGAAGCGGCGAAACGGGCACCTTTGCCATGTCCTCCGGCGCCTCGATCGGCATCGAGTGTTGGACGCCCAGCCTCTGACTGGGGTTGTCGATCCAGCCGCCCGTCCCGGGTGACGATCCCTTCAAGAAAGACAGGGGAGACACCCACAAAGCGTCTCCGGCCGCGGCGATGATGTCTTCCTGCATCACGCGGGCCTCGTGCAGTCGATTGGGATCGATCTGCACATGCAATTGCCGCAGGCGCTGGCCCCAGATCGCCACGTTGGCTACGCCGGGCACGCCCAGCAACCTCGGCTTGATCGTCCAGCGGGCGAGCAGCGACAGCTCCGTCGGTTCGACCTTGTCCGACGTAATCCCGACCATCATGAAGCGGCTCGTAGCCGACAGGGGCTGCAGGATGACCGGGGGCTGCGCGACGTTCGGCAGGGTATACGCCAGGGTCAGGCGCTCCTGGATCATCTGCCGCGCTCTCATGATGTCGGTTCCGCGATTGAAAGTGAGCACGATCGACGAAAGACCGCTCACCGACTCCGAGCGGATCGATTTGAGCCACGGCACGCCGGAGAGCAGCTCCTCGAGATTGAGGGTGATCAGGCTTTCCACCTCCGCGGCGGACAGCCCGAGCGCTTCGGTCTGAACGTGAACGACCGGAGGCGCGAACTCGGGGAAGACATCGACGGGCATCTTCCTGACCTGAATGGTCCCGAACACGACCAAGGCCGCGGCGATACCCAACACCAGGAAGCGGAACTGCAGGCTCGAACCGATGATCCAGCGAAACATGGCGTAGATCTCCTTCCGCGCTTTCGTCTTATTTTCCGAAGATCTCTGCACCGTAGAGCAGTGCGGCACCGACGGTTACCACCGGGGTTCCGACGGGCGGGCCTTCGGACAGAACCGCCACATCGCCTATGACGCGATCGACGCCGATGCGCTCCCGTTCGAACGTCAGCGGTTTCGGGTTGACGTATGCCCAGGCCGCGCCTTTCGCGTCGTAGTACACGGCGCCGTAGGGCACGATCTTCTGTTTTTCGGTGCTGCCCGCGAGCTGGAGCTCGACGCGAGTCCGGTCGTTCACCGTCAGGCCGTGATCCCTGCCGGGCACCACGTAGTACAGCGACAACATCGAGCGCTTCATGTCTTCGAGGGGCGCCATCCCGGATGGCCGCGCCAATACCTCGCTGGCGAGCTTGTTGCGCGTGGAGAGCGGCAGGATGCGCGCCGGCTTGTCCTTCGCGAGCCTGTCCCACTCTCCCCGGGACAGGGACACGAGCACCCAGACGTCTCCGGTGCGCGATGCTTTTGACGACACGGGCTGCGGCTCCAGCGGAGCCGCTACCTTCCCGAAACCCCCGAATATGCCGCCGGCCGGCTTCACTACGGCCCGCTTCTCCAGTGGGGGCATGACCAGGCCGCTGACTATCTGCTTGCGCACGACCGGCTCCTCGCTCACCTTGCCGGTCGCGATTCCCAGCCGTTCGGCCGCCTTCGCGCTCAGAATGACGCGCTTGGTCGGACTTCCGGGGATGCTCTCGAACGTCACCGCAGGGCTCTTGCCGGCCGGTTTTGATCCTCCCGGATCAGCGGCACGCGTTGCGGCAGGCGCCAAACACAGTGCCGCTGCCAAGGCTACCAACCCGCCTTGGAACGTTCTATTTGCGCTTACTTTGGAATCTGCTTTCATTTGAGCACCTCTCGAAATTTCATTTCGAACTCGGGATCGCCTTCTTTACAGCGCAGGAACGACGCCGTCTTTGCCGATGATGAGGAAAACCCCCACATACCTGCCGTCCGCGGCCTTGTTCGCGCCGGCAAGGACGTGCGCTCCCGGCTTGATCAGGCTCTTGTTTCCGAGCGACATCCTGTGGACCGGCGCGTTGCGGGGCACTTCGACGTCCGTTTCGTCGTAGTCGGTGGGGCCCCACTTGATCGAGATGACGCGGACCTCGATATCGTCGACCCAGCCGTGCGAGATGATGCTGTCGGGGGTCAGGTCCCACTTCTTGTGTCCGAGGGCGATTCCGCGCAATTCATCGTCGATGATCCGCAGCTCGAAGCCCTTGTGCAGCCAGACCGCCGAATCCCGCACGATCGGGCTGTACTCGTCCATCTTCACCGCCGCTGCGCCGACGTAGGTTCCGAGATCGACGTCGGTGAAGCGTCCTTTGCTCAGGGCGAAAATGCTGAGGTTGTCCGAAAGCTCGATGCGCACGTCCTTGCCGTCGCGGGTCCTCACGACGATCGAGGGATTCCCCACCTCGCTGATCACGCCGCGGATGCGCTCCGGCTCCGGTTCTTCCGCGCGCGCGCCCAGCGCAGAAACGAGGAGTGCAGCGATCGCCGCGAGACGCAGTAGTGTTCGCATCATGTCTTCTCCCTATCCCTGCACCGCATGCGGGGTCGGATCGTCGACGCGCTCGCCGATGCCGGATCCGAAGCGAAGGTACAGCGCCGGCACCACGAACAAGGTCAGCAAGGTCGAGGTGACGAGGCCTCCCAGAATGACCACCGCCATCGGGTGCTCGATTTCATGACCGGGAATGCTTCCGCGGGCAACCAGCGGCAGCAGCGCCAATCCGGTGCACAGGGTGGTCATCAGGATCGGCGACAAGCGTTCATTCGCCCCGCGCAGGACGAGCCCGAGACCGAAAGGCTCGCCTTCCACCTGCTCGAGATGGCGATAGTGCTGAAGCAGCAAGATGCTGTTGCGCGCGGCGATGCCCAGCACCGTGATCATTCCGACCAGCGATCCGAGCGAAATGACGCGGTCTCCGGCGTAGGCCGCCAGCACGCCGCCGACCAGCGCCGCCGGCAGGGCGAGGAAGATCAGGCTCGCCAGCCGCCAGCTGCGGAGAGACGCGTGGAGAATGAGGAAGATCGCGGCCGCAACCACGATCGCCGAAGCAAGCAGATTCTTCCGCGCGGCCTGGCGCTCCTTGTACTCTCCCAACAGCTGCGGGTAGTAGCCGATCGGGAAGGCGATTTTCTGGAGCCGCGCCTCGACTTCGTCGGCCACCGAGCCCAGATCGCGCCCTTTGACGTTGCCGTGAACGTCGATTCGCCGGGAATTGTTTTCTCGCCTGATCTTGTTCGGGGTCGCCTCGATGCTGACGTCCGCCACCTCCGCAATCCGAACCCGCCCGCCGTAGGGCGTGTCGATCAGAAACTCGCGAATGTCGTCCACATTGTTGCGCGCCGACGGCGCCGTCCACACGAAGACGTCGTATACCTTGCCGCCTTTGTGGATGTCCGTGACTTCTATGCCACTCATCAGAATGTTCACCACCCGGCGGATGTCGCCCGGCTTGATCCCGTAACGCGCGGCGGCCTCGAGCTTCGTCCTGACCACGATCTGCGGAACCCCGATCTGCTGCTCGGCATGCAAATCGATCAAGCCGGGGATGTCCTTCAGCGCCTGTTCCACCTCCTCCGCCTTTTGACGCAGGCCCGGGAGCTCGGGCCCGAATACGCGCACGACGATGGAATCGCCCGCTCCGGTCAGGACCTCCTTGATCCTCTCTTTCAGATAGGTCTGCACGTCGCGATAGAGGCCGGGATAACCGGCGACGGCGGACTCGACGCCGGCGCGTGTCGTGTCGTAGTCGACCTTCGGATCGACGCTGATCCAGTTTTCGGTGAAATTGATGCCGTAGGGCTCGTCGCCGCCGATGGCGCGCCCGATATGGGCGCCGAAGTTGCGCACCCCGGGGATGGCGCGGAGCTCGCGGCTGGCCGCCTGCGTGATCCTGAACGTCTCCGGGTGCGAGGTCCCCTCGGCGGGCACCCAGTGCATCAGGAAATCCCTTTCCTTGAACTCCGGAAGCAGCGACGCCCCGAGGAACGGCCAGACCCCGAGGCCTGCGACGACGATCACGAGGGCGGCTGCGAATGTCGCGCGTGGATCGCGTATGACTCGCGAGAGAATCGCGCCGTAGCGCCGCTTGAGCCACGGAACAAGCGGCGACTCGTGCTTCTCGATGGCGGCGCGATTCAACAGCACGAGGCACAGGGCCGGCGTTACCGTCAAGGCGACCACCATGGAGGCCAGCATCGCGAGGATGAAGGCGAGAGCCAGCGGCTCGAAGAACGCCCCCGCCAGCCCGCCCATGAAGAACACCGGCGTCACGGCCAATGCGATGATCAGCGTCGCCTGCCAGATGGCGGGGCGCACCTCGAGCGACGCTTCCAGGATGACGCGTGCCGTCGATTTGGCGCTGCCCGCGAGGCGGTGCTGGCGCAGCCGCCGCGCGACGTTCTCCACGTCGATGATCGCGTCGTCCACGACGGAACCCAGAGCGACGACGAATCCCGCCAGGACCATGGTATTGATCGTGGCGCCCATCAAATAGAGAACCACCCCTGCGGCCACCAGGGACAGCGGGATCGCGATCACGCTGATCAAGGCCACCCGCCATTCGAATAGGAAGGCGCCGAGGATGAGCACCACCAGGAGCGAGCCGATGATGAGCGCCAGGGTCAGATTGTGCATCGACACCTCGATGAAGGTCGCCGGCCTGAAGATCGTCGAGTCGATCTCGACGCCGGGCAGACCCGGCCGCAATGCGGCGAGCGCCTCCTCGATTCCCCGTGTGACGTCGAGCGTGTTGGCCCACGGCAGCTTCTCGACGATCATCATCAAGCCGCGTTCGTCGTTGATGACCGAATCGCCGACCATCGGCCAGGTGTCCCACACTACGCTGCCGACATCCCCCAGCCGCGGCGCGTTGAGGCGCTTGGTTTTCAGGGCGATCGGCACCTCGGCCAGTTGTTCGACCGAAAGAACGGGTGACTCGGTGTGGATGACGAGCCTCTGGTTGGGGGTATCGATCAACCCGTCGACGCGGGCCTTTCCCCCGGAGCTGTACAGCAGCATGCCGACGTCCAAGGCCTCGGAGGTGGTCTCCATGACCTCGTCGAGCGTGACGTTGTGGGCGCGCATCAGGTTCGGATCGACCTGCACCTGCAGGGACTTGATCCGGTCGCCCCACATGGGAATGTTGGCCACGCCGGGGACCGACATGAGACGAAACTTGACCGTCCAGTAGGCGATCATCGACAGGTCCATCATGTCGTGGACCTTCGATGAGATCCCGATCTTCATGACGCGGCTGGTCGAGGACAGGGGCTGGAGCATCACCGGCATGCCGGAGGACCTCGGCAGCTCGGCGATCGCCAGCTTCAGACGCTCGTGCACGCGCTGGCGCGCCGCCATGAGATCGGTGCCCATCTTGAAAAGCAGCACGACCTGTGACAGTCCCGTCACCGACGAGGAACGCACGTATTCGACTCCCGGGACTCCGCGGAGCTGGTCCTCCATCGGGATCGTGATCAGCTCTTCGACCTCGGTGGCGGTCATTCCCGGACCTTCGGTCTGGATTTCGACCTTGGGCGGCGCGAACTCGGGGAAGACGTCGACCGGCATCTTGCGAAGTTGCTGGGTTCCGAACACCAGCAACGCGGCGCCGATACCCAGCACCAGGAACCTGAATTTCAGGCTCGAGCCTATGATCCAAGTAAACATCCAGCAAATCCTCCTCAACTGCTATTAAGAGCTTCTTGTTTGTCGCGCGACGCGCGGCGCGACCCGCTTCACTTTTTTTAGAACCTGAACATCACCCCGATTTCCGGCGCAAAACTCGGTGCCTTCGTCGTCACTCCTACACCAAGGTTCATCTTCAGCACCGCGTTCTTGCTCAGGGTGTATTGCAGCTCGCCGATGAGAGACACCTCGTCGAGCTGCGCGCCTTCGAGCGAGAGCGCGAATCGCCAATTGGAATCGAGCCGTTTCACATAATCGACCGCCCACTCGTCGAACTTCGCCTTGTGCTCCCCGGTGTCGTAACCGAGCGCCACGCGGCCGGCGAGCGTCCCGAACGGGTAGCCCTTGGTGACGACGACGCCCGGCGCAAATTCCCAGACCGGCGTGCCGATCAGTTTCTTGTCTCTCTGCAGCGGGAAAACCGTCTTCATGAAGAAGGTGACCTCCGGCCGGGATTCCGTCTCCTTCAGGTACCGCCACCGAATGTTCGTTTCGGTATCCCCGAGCCCGGATTCCCGCATGCCCGCCGGAAGATTGCTGTTGTCCTGCGGCGCCTTGGTGAAATTTGCCGAGGCGTGCACGGCGGATTCGAATTCGATCGCGAGCGAATCATTGAAGGCGTATGCAAGGAAGACCAGAGCCTCCCGCTCAACGAGCTTGCCGAAGAATTCCTGGTCTCCCGTGAAACCGAACTCGCTCGGCTTGTACTCGAATTTCTTGAAGCGCGTGTATTCGTAGAACGGATAGAAGATGAATTCCTTCTCGCGCACGTACGTGCCGAGAAGCGACGTCGGGATGCCGTCGCCGCGGTCCGATAGATAGGAAGGCAGCCCGACTGGTTCGGCCGCTCGGCAGAGTTCCGCCTCGCCGCCAACGCCGAAGGCCATCGCAGCCACGTAAGGAGCGATGCCGAAAGGACGAATCTGCATCATGGGAACCCCTCCTCCTTCTTCATTTCGCTTTTATAGGGAACCGCGCGTACAGATTTGCTTGGCCGTGTGAAAAAAAACCCAGTGGAAGGAACTCCGACCATGCTCCGCCCGGACCATCCCGAGGCGCATCGTCAGCTGCGTGATCGGCTCCAGTCCGTGCGCAAGCTTCGGGCGCGTGGGCACGCTCTATTCGTCCGTGAAGACAATGGGTTGCCCTCGGCTTAATATATGCGCGACAGAGCTTTTCGATGGCTGAACACAGGCGCATTCTCGTTGTCGGCGCGGGCGCGATAGGCGGCCTTTACGCGGCTCACCTGGCGAAAGTCGCCGACGTCACGGTGCTCGACACGAACCGCGCGCACGTCGAGGCGATCCGGCAAGATGGCCTGAAGCTCACGGGCTGCACCGAATCGGGGACGAAGCTCGCGGCCTTCGCCAGCGCAGCGGAAATGGGCAAGCGTCGTTTCGATGCCGTGATCATCCTGGTCAAATCGCAGGCGACCGGGGGCGCGTTCGATTCGATCCGTCCGGGCCTTGAAGGCCGCCCCGCGCTCGTGACGTTCCAGAACGGCATGGGCAACGAGGAGCTGCTCATGGGACTGACGGATCTCGACGTCGCGCACGGCGTATCGTTCGAGGCGGCGCGCTACGACGGTCCGGGGCGCGTGCACCATCTGGTGCACGGCGAAGATTCCTGGCTCGGGCCCGCGCGCGGAAAAGTTGAGACGATCGCGTGGCTTGGCGAGCTGATGACGAAATCGGGCCTTCCGACCCGCATCGTCGCCGACCCGCGCGGCGCGATCTGGGGGAAGTTCATCTTCAACAGCGTCATGAATCCGATCGGCGCAATCGTGCAAGGCGTGAACGCGGCGCGCTACGACGTGCCCGAAGTGCGCGGCTTGATCGACGACATGGCGGCCGAGTGCGTTCGCGTCGCCGAGGCGCTGGGGATCCGGCTCGAATTCGACCCGATGTACCTCGTGAAGAAAACCCGCGTGGGCGAATCACCGCTCACCAAACACGCCGGCTCGATGGCGCAGGACATCGAGGCCGGGCGCGAGACCGAGCTCGAGGCGATGACCGGCTACGTCGTCAGGAAAGCGAGAGAGCTCGGCGTGCCGGTGCCGGTCACCGAGAGCGTATACAGGATGGCGAAGGGCGTGGAGTACGCCGCCCGCGCGAAGCGCGCGGGCGCGTAGGTCAGTACGTGTCTCCGCGCTATCGCGCCGAAGGGCGAGGATCCCTGCGTCGTCGGCGACGAACCGGCGGCGCCACTTGAGGGCTAGGGTCCGACGGTCGTGAAAGTCAATGTCGGCGGAGAGTCAGAGAGCGTCATCATCCTGATCCCATCACCGGAAATCTTGAGTTGGCGGTCCAATAGCAATCCCGCGATTTGATGGGTTGCGAGCAGTGCTCCGGAGGAGTCGTAGACCCAGACATCGTTTGCCACAGGCCCGAAGAAGGCTCCGGCAAAAACGCGGCCGTCGGTGGCGACTTCGACGATGTTCGGGTAGGCATCGCCCGGGAGCGACGAAATCTGGTTGAGCGTCGTTCCGTCGAACACCATGAAATGGTAGACGGCCCTGCACGCAAGGTAGATCCGCGATGCATCGTTGCTGATGGCGACATCCATGCAATTGTCGGGGAAGTCCGTGGCGTTCAGAAAACGAAGAGCACCGATCGAAAATTCTCCGCCGCGCAGAGCGGTATAGTCGAGCGTGCGGCAAGCGGTCTCGGCACAGAACAGGGTGCCGTTTCGCGCCACGGCAAGCTCGCTGACTGCGCCGAAGAATGTCGGCGCGAGCATTGCTCCCGAAGTGGCGTCATAGGCACTACCGTTGCCGGCCAGTACGAAACCAAAACCATTGGTTCTGCCGTAGACGATCCGCGGATATGCCGGGCTGCCGGACAGGGACCAAGCGGTTCCCAGGACGTAGGTGTCGAGGTTTACCGGCACGATCTTTAAGGTGCTCGTATCCACTGCGTAGAGCGTGGAGCCGTCCTGGCTGATTGCGAGTATTCCGATCTGCGTGGCTACGCCGGGGATCGTCGTGACCAGCGACCCGGTGTAGACGTTGTAGACCCGGATATCCCCGCCCGCGCCAGCAAGGTAAGCGTACGGGCGAATCGGATCTGCCGCTACCTCGTTGTAGGCGGTGCTGACCGTGGTCGTCAGCGCAGGCGTCGTCGAGCCGACCCAAAGCCCCACGCGGATCGTCTCGGTATTCTCGACGCTCGAGTCAGACGAGGTGATCGTCACCGTCGCGAGGTTGAGACTGTCCGCGATCAACCCAGTCGGGGTGGCCGTGAGCACGAGGTTGGCGGCCGAGGTGCCGTCCGCCGTTCCGCCCGAGGTTACCGTCAGCCAGGTCTGGTCGGAGCTCGCCGACCAGGGCGTAGCGAGCCCCAGGTTGTCGCGCACGCGCAGGGTTTGCGTCAGTTTAGAGGCCGTGGGCAGGCTCGCAAATGCCACGCCGTTGCCGTCGACCAGCAGCTTGTGGGATTCCTGGTTGAACGTCACAGGAACGTTCGCCGACACCGTGTCCCCGTTGATCTGAACCGAGAATGTCACGGAACCAAGGTGGCTTCCGCCCATGAGGCCCGTGGGGTTAGGAGTCAGGGTGACCGTTGCCGGACTTGCCGAAACACTGCCCGAACCGGGAGAGCGCTGGATAAAGGCGTTCAAGGTGCTCGAATTCCATGCAAACGAATTGGCTCCGGTGTTCAGGCTCAGCTGCACCGGAACACCGCTGAAATCGCGACCATTTGCGCCGCCGAGCGTCACGCTCACCGGGTTCGGCGTCAGCATGGCCTTGGTCAGCGTCATCGTCACGTTGACCGTCTTGCCGAACGTCGATCCTCCGGAGGAGCCCTGGAGGCTGATCGAGGAGTTGTAGGTGCCGCTCGCCAATGCGCCGTTCGCCGGATTGACACTGACGCCGAGCGGATCGGAGGCCGTGCCGCTTGTCCGGTTCAGCACCAGCCAGGTGTCCGCCAGAGGCGTCGAGGCCGTCCAGTTGATCGCCGCGCCGTTGTTCATCGTGATAGTCAACGACTGCGACGCCAGCGTGGCGCCGTTGACGCCCGAGAAAGACATGCTCGCGAGATTGGTCTGAATGCCCGCCGCGGCGACAGTCAGCGAGACATTGACGACCGCCGTGTTGCTCCCCGAGCTGAAGGTCACCGGGCCGTTGTAGGTGGCCGGCACGAGTCCGGCCGGGTTCACGCTGATGTTCACGCTCCCAACGCCGTTGCCGCTGCTCGGAGCGACGCCGATCCACGGTTGATCGGCCAGGGACGTCCAGGAGCCGACGTCGCCCATCAGGGTGACGGGCTGTGCTGCCGGAGCGGCTCCGCCGACCACGGAGCTGAAGTTCAGGGCGTTCGGGCTTGCTGCGATTGGGGTCGCAGTTATCGTGTAGCTCACCTGCACGTTGCGGAACGCGAGGATCTTCTTGTCGGCGTCTGCGATCCCGAGGCTGAGCGTGGTCGTGTAGGTGCCGGGCGCAAGGGAGGTGGTGAGGATCGCTGCGGTGTAGGTCCAGTTGCTGCCGCTGCCGGTGAGACGCGCTTGGTTCTGATAGTCGAGCCAGGTGGGCGGATTCGCGGCGGGAACCGCGAGGCCAGTCATGCCCTTTGGCGGATTGTCATCACCCGGATGAGCTCGCACCCGGCCACCCGCGCCTACGTCGAGCGGCGCACCAAAGAGAGCCTGTCGAAGAAGGAGATCATCCGCTGCCTGAAGCGTTACGTGGCCCGCGAGGTCTACCGCCA
>Ga0137403_10007501_pt1 | contig 12298 bp, 11 predicted proteins | sample CZOMad2_1_16fung_FD_122057 | JGI IMG/M metagenome (GOLD analysis project Ga0137403, IMG submission 122057) | Vadose zone soil fungal communities from Angelo Coast Range Reserve, California, USA - CZOMad2_1_16fungal (Hybrid Assembly) | ecosystem: Environmental > Terrestrial > Soil > Vadose zone...
GCGCTGCGTTTCATTAAAATGAGCAGCGACTTTTCCGCAGCGTGCAGCTTTCTACCGCGGTAGGTAATCAATTGGTCGAGCCTAGTGAAGTAATTGTCAATTACTGTTCCTTTCTCGAAATGATTGATGATCTCCGGACAGATATAAGAACTGCGACAGACAGCCGGTGTGTTACCCAGCGTATTGGCCGTCTCTTTAATCGCCTTGACCACCATTCGCCTGCGCGAAGCGCTCCCTTCATCGATTTCGGCGCCCATCCGCGCGAGGGCACACGCACAAACGAGCGTGCCTGCCCAGGTGCGGAAATCCTTGGCGCTGAAGTTTTCGCCCATCACTTCACGAATGTAATTGTTAATGTGATGGCGGGTGACGTTTACAAACTGACCATCGCCGTTTTGATATTTGAAGACTTCGCGTGATGGGTGCTTGAGCAGGGCCCTGATGATCCTGGAAACCTGACGGTCCTTTAGTTGACTCTGTTGCTGCACCCCTGATTTGCCGGTGAAGTCGAATTCGACTATGTGGCCTTTAACCTTGACGTGCCTGCGCCGCAACGTCGCTAGACCAAAACTTCCGTTTTCACTCGCGTAAACCTGACTACCGGGCCGCAGGAAACAGGTCGAAAGAATCCTCAGTATCGCGGCCATCACCGGCTCCCTTACCAGGCCCGGCTGCCTGATTTGGGAAGCGACCGTCGCGCGCATCTTCGGAAGCGCCTCAGCAAACTTGATCAATCGCTTAAACTTCCGGGCTTCTTGCCGGCGGACGTGATTTGCGTGATAGAGATATTGCGATCGACCCGCGGCATCTCTGCCGATTGCCTGCACGGTGCCGCCGGCCGCGGAGTTGATCCAAACGTCCGTCCACGCAGGTGGAATTTTTAGTTCTTTGATCCGCTTCAGATCTGCGGCGCTGGTTCTTGTGCCGTCAGCTCTTTTGTACCTGAAGCCGCGCGCTGGAGTTCCGAAGCGGCCTATGCCCGTTTGCTGAAGTTGTTCAAGTCTGGTCATTGGTACTATCGAGTGGCCGCTCCTGGTTCCGAGTCATTGCAGCAGAAAACTAAAGGCCCGAAACCGCACGAGAGTGTTATCGATTTGAAAAATAGGAAACTAAGAAGGTGGCCTGGTGGAGGACGCTGGGAAAAGTCTCCCGCGATTCTCCGGTGAATGCGCCGCGAACTTTTCTTCAAAGCAACTAATTTCGTTTCTGATCCCCACGGTCTCCCTGACCGGGCTTCACTTTAGTTTTGGCTTCGCGCTTTACGTCCTGAGCCAGAGAGCGTCCCTGATCGTCAGACTCCTTGAACTGTCCTTGATTGTCACGGCGAACATAGCGTTTGTCGTTGCCCGTATCTATCAACTCGCGTTTGCCGCTTCCGCTTTTATTTGGCATCTCATCCTCCCCAATTCTGTGTAGGCTTCTTGTACATCTCGCAGTCTCAGTTGTTTAGTAACAGACCACCTTTTCCCCATTTATGAATGTTGCGCAAGGTTCAGGGGCAATCGTAATGCCAGCATTTTTCTGCAAAAACTTGCGGCGGTTCGAGCTTGGCCCATGTGAAGAGGAGCTCCCTGAATTAGATTTTCCGAATCAGGGCTCACTATTTGCAGTGGACCTCAGGGAGTTATCGAGGAATTTTTCAGAAGGAGGCTCCGACAGATGCCACGGGGAGATAAGGGCGCATATACGGACAAGCAAAAACGACAAGCAGAACACATCGAGGAAGGCTATGAGGATCGCGGCGTTTCAAGCAAGGAAGCGAAAGCGCGCGCCTGGGCCACAGTGAACAAGGAATCGGGCGGAGGCAAGAAGAGCGGTTTGGGTCGCGGCAAGAAAGAGAACCGCGGCACAGCGAAGAAAGGTGGAAAGAAGGGCGGTAAGAAAGGAAGCAAGAAGGGCGGACGCAAGGCGTCTAAGAAGTAGTCCAACTATCATGGCTATCAAATCAGATAAATCGACCGGGAAATCCTGACCCTGCTCAGTGGAGAGACGACGGGGAGTTAGTTCGAAAAACTTTCATGGGAGGAAAAGTATGGGAGACAACGATGGAGGAGGCAGTGCGGGAGTCGTAGCGGTGCTGGTTATCTTTGTAATCATCGTCGTAGCAGCGCTGTTCGTTTTTGGGGGCCGGCTTTTTGGCGGCAACAAGAAGATTGATGTCAACATTAGCACGCCCTCGAAGTAAGACGGCGGAAGTTTGCCAGGGAAGCTCAAGGACTTAGCAGTTTTTCAAGTAGCGGACGCGGTGCCCAGGGTCCGGCCGGTTTGAGGGCTGGCCCAACTTCCGCTGCGACGAGCTAGTGCCGCGTGACGAAAGACACGTTTTCGATCGCGCGGCATTTGTTATGGAATCTACCGAGATTATCGAAGGAGCGTTTACATGTTTCGCAAGTTTTCGATTGGCGCTGCAAATGCACTGGGCTCATCCTGGATGTTCATCGCGAACGTGTTACTGATTGTGGTCTGGCTACTGGCCGGCCCATTCTTCAACTATTCAGATACGTGGCAACTGGTTGTTAACACCGCTACAACTGTAATCACGTACCTTGCCGTCTTTCTAATCCAAAACACGCAAAACCGCGACGCCAAGGCAATTCATTTGAAACTGGACGAATTAATCAAGGGAGTGTCGGGCGCTCGCACTCACCTGGTGGATTTGGAAAATCTCACTGACGAAGAGCTCGCGTCGTTACAAGAAGAATTCAAGCGGCTGAGGACGAAACACGAAAAAGCGGTCGGTAAGGAAACCGCTCCAGCGGCGGCCGAGTGAACTGAAATCCGCCGCCCCTGGCGCAGATGGCGCCTTTTTCTGATTGTGTTGTCCTGAGGAACTGGAACTTGCGGGGTATTAGCAGTTGTCTAATGTTATTCGCGTGAAATCATGAAACAGGTTGCGAGGAAATCAGACACGTTTTCGATTGTCCGATCTTCCACCGAAGCGGTCGCCAAATCGTGCTCGGAGGAGCGCGCGGTCGCATTGAGAGAGTCGTTTGATGGTTGGCTCAACTCAGTGGCCCAGACACTGCTCGAACCAAAACCCTCTCAGGACGAACTAAAGACAGCCCATCATAGTCGACGACCTCTTTCCGCTACCGACATTCTTCGCGTTAACCGCGCAACCATCCGTGAAAGCAGCGCTCCCCGCCTCTGGCCTCCGGATGTTGTCCTCAAGTTTCTCGCCGCGGATGTTATTAAGCGGAATAAATGATTAGAAGTGGCGACGACTCCAGACTACCATCGTTCAAATAAGCGTTGAATCTGAGATTTGAAATCCGGAATTTGAGATCTCAGCTCTGAAAGCCTCACGGTTTCTTATTCTGCTCGTCGAGCCAGGCTTTGAGCGGCGCGAAGTAGTCGATGATAGCCGTTGCGTCCATCTTGTCTTCACCTGTCATTGTCTTCAGCGCTTCCGGCCAGGGCTTGCTTAGACCCATGGCCAGCATTTGGTTCAGCTTCTCGCCCGCCTTCTTGTTGCCGTAGATTGAGCATTGATACAACGGCCCTGTGAAGCCGGCCTCGCGGCATAAGGCGCGATGAAATTGAAACTGCAAAATCGCGGCCAGGAAATACCGCGCGTAAGGCGTGTTGGCGGGCACGTGGTATTTAGCACCGGCGTCAAAGTCCTGCTCGCTGCGCGGCGCCGGCGGCACCAGACCCTGATACTTCAAACGCAAATCCCACCACGCTTTGTTGTAGTCGTTTGGTCCTACCTCGCCTGAGAAGACCTTCCAGCGCCACTGATCAACGAGGTAACCGAAGGGCAGGAATGCGACTTTGTCGAGCGCGCGTTGCAGTAGAAATCCGATATCGGCACTCGGGTCGGGCACTTTGTCAATCAAACCGATCTGTTTCAGGTAGGGGGGCGTCACGGATAGAGCCATGGTGTCGCCGATGGCTTCATGGAAACCGTCGTTGGCGCTGTCGCGATAGAGGAAGGGCTGCTTCGAATAAGCCATCTGATAATAGTTGTGCCCCAACTCGTGATGGACAGTGGTGAAGTCTTCTTCATTGATCTGGATACACATTTTCAGCCGCACGTCTTTTTCGAAGTCGATGTCCCAGGCACTGGCGTGGCAGACCGCTTCGTGGTCTACCGGCTTGATGAACATCGACCGCTCCCAGAAAGTCTGCGGCAGCGGATCGAAACCTAGTGAAGTGAAAAACGACTCACCGTAATGGACCAATTGCTTCGGCTCGGTGTTCCGCGCTTTGAGAATTTGCGTCAGGTCGTACCCGCGATCACCCGTGCCTTCTGGCTTCAGCAGCGGATAGACGTTTCCCCATTGCTGCGCCCACATGTTGCCCAGCAAGTGCGCGGGAATTGGCCCATCCGGTGGCACAACATCTTTGCCATACTTCTCCGAGAGTTTGCGACGCGTGTAGGTGTAGAGCGAATCGTAGAGAGGCTTCACCTGCTGCCATAGCCGCTCCATCTCGGCCGCGAAGGCATCCGGCTCCATGTCGTACTTGGAGCGCCACATCGTTCCGGTGTCTTTGAAACCCATTTCCTTCGCGCCCTTGTTGCTGAGTTCGACAAAGCGCACATAATTCTTTCGATAGGGCACCGAAATCTGGTGCCAACCAAGCCAGATGCGTTTCAACTCCTCCGGGTCGCGGCTGTTCGCCATGATCTCTTCCATGTCGTTGAGGCTGAGACATTTTCCTTTTTCGCCGTCAGGACAATACTTACCTTTGCCGTAGTCGCCCTCAAGTGATGCGGCCAGCTTGGTCAATTCATCGCGTTCGGCTGGGTCTTTCGGCGCCGGCAAGGTTAGCGACAACTTCAAGAGCTTGATCTTGCGCGCAACATCGTAAGGCAGATCAAGTCCATCAAATCGACGCGACTGATCGGCGTATTCCGTTGTTGCCGCAATTACATCTTTGTTTGCGTCGGCTGACAATGCTTCCGTGTCGTCGGTGATGAAGGTGCTCTTCACCCAATCGGCACGACTGTATTTCACGCTCAGATCGAACAAACGCTTCTCAGCGTCGCCAATAAACTTTTCCGCCTCCGCGGGTGTGCCTTTGACTCCCGAAACAGAAACAGACTCTGGACTGTTCGTGCAAGAAGACATAAGTGCAATACCCAGACTGGCAAGTAGAAAAGCGCCGGTCCACACATGACCGCTACGACAAATAGAACTCATGTTGCCTCCAATTGGCTGCTGAACTGTGGGATTCACTTGGGGGTTGCAGGGATTGTAACCAGAGGCGGAAAACTTTGAAAGCGGACGTGATAACTGAACAGACCAGCGGTAATGAGTAAACGCCAGGAGGCAGTAAGCGCCATGCCCGGTTAGTAGCTTCCATTTGCGTCGTGAGGCGGATGGCCGTAAAGCGAGATAATTTTAAACGGCGATCAGGAGATAGCTCTGGGGTTATTGGGTTATTGAGCAACCGCTAAGGCTCGACTAAACCCTTCTTGATGTTTCGCTGCCAGGCCTCGTAATTTCGCACGCGGCGCTTTGCCTGTTTGCGAGTGAGCTTTAGCTCATGGGCTACGGAGTCGATACGCGCGGTCCGGTCCTTCTTCTTGTCGTAGCGATCGCCTGGAGCTCGCAGGTAGATCTGGTAAGCACGGGTCCACTCCGACTTAATATCGGGGGTCGCCTGTTTACCACGTTGTTCTGGCATATGTTGTCCCTTCGGGTGCGAGTTTTTTTGAATTCTAGCAGTGATGTCTTTAGAGCGGTAGCGGAAATTTTGTAGTGTCTTAAGATGGCAGTCTCAGCGCCAACTCTGCGCACTCCGCAACTCGGCGGTAAGTCTTCCGCAGCCCTTCTCAGCTACGGAGACACAGAGCGCGAAGGCGGCTCAGAGAAACGGAGAATAGATACTAAGGAATTCCTACGGCAATGGATCAAGCTGATTAAATTGGCGGTGAGGGCAAACGGTTCTAAGTTATTTCGTACCTGCAGCTTTAGCGTCACTTTGGATTGAAGTCCACATAAAACAACGCTTCCCCAATTTCTGAAGAAGCGTTGCCTGCTGTGGACGATGCTCTGGCGTTGCGCCAGGTTTCGTTTAGAAACCCGCGCACAAGACAAGTCGGGTTTTTATCTTGTTCGATCTAACACCTTGCACTCCCCCTTGAGCCCCCTCGTATACAGCCTCCGATCAGGCCAGAAGCTAGTCCAGTTCTTTCAGAAAAGAAGCCGGGCTATACAGTTCTGCGGCCCGACACAATGTTAATGATGAACACAATCAGCGCGATCACGAGCAGCAGATGAATCAATCCACCGCCAACGTGTCCAATGAATCCCAGCAGCCAAAGTACCAGCAAAATCACGAGTATCGTCCACAACATAGGCTTTCCTCCTTTAGTAACCTGCAATTCCCCAAGACTCTTGTAGCAACCAGTGTGGGAGCAATGGCCATGCCATTTGGAGCAAAGCTCTGTGACAGCGAATAACGCCCGTAAATGACAGCTTCGGAGCCAGTCGCGTCAGCGGCGACCCACCATGACGGGAGAGGGGTAAGGGTCAGCGTGCATTAGAACCATCCACTTCGCGTTTCAACGCATCTAAACAGTTGGGCGAATTTGGTTCAAGGCGTTGGCGATGAGTCGGATGAATTTCGGGTGATAATAGCGAAGAAGCTTGAAAAAGCCGTCAATTCGACAGATATCGTTACTGAAATGTGCTTCAGCTGACCCAGAATGTTGTGTGCGCGGGGAAACTGCGGCGGGGGCTTGTTAGGTCTTGACAAATCGGGCAACTGTAACTATATTGGTTACAGACGATTAACCAAATTTAGCTTTTACATCTTATGTCGACCAGCAGTCGGTTTGCAGTGGCAGTTCACGTACTTACGCTAATGGCGTGGGCTGATGATGAGCCGCTCAAATCGGAGCAAGTAGCCGAGAGCGTAAAGACAAATCCGGTTGTCATTCGGCGCATGCTGTGTGAGCTGGCTGAGTCGAAGCTCGTGGTTTCGCAGACGGGCGCGATGGGTGGCTCGAAACTGGCACGGCAACCTGAGCAGATTACGCTTCTGGATATCTACCAGGCCGTTGAGAGCCGGGGCGTTTTTTCGTTGCATCGCCATCCTCCAAATCGTCATTGCCCGGTGGGAGTGAATATTGGAACTGTGCTTAACCAGGTGCTGGATGAGGTGGATTCGGCAGTCGAGCGCGTGTTGGCAAACATCACCATAAAAGATGTTGTTTCACGCTTGAAGCCGTGTGTCAGTACAGCAGTGAGTAAAGTGAGTAAAAGGAAGCCAGCCGGCAAAGAGCAGGTTTTGTCGGTAAGAAACTACTAAACTGGTGTATTCGTATTACTACTGCGCGGCACGCTAAAGATGGGAGTTCAGTAGGGAGTTGCCGATGCGAGATGGCTCTCTACGTGGAAGGTAGTCTCGCATGAAAGGACGGTCTTCAATTGAGTAGGCTTCAGAAAGATCAGGATGGGGTTGAGTCAATGGATTCGGTTAAGCCGAATTTCTCAGGAGCTCATGAGGAGCTTCTGGAGGATGCGGTTTCGATAGAAGATATCGACGAGGTGTTGGAGAAGCTTGCGACCGCGGGCATTTCTGGAACGGAAACAGACGAGCCAGTTATCGGAGAGGCCTCTTCTTCAGCCGCGCAGGTCGAAGACGATGATGCCGGCCCTGAAGAGATGGAACTGGATCTCTCGGCGGGTGAGTTGGACAAAACGTCGGATCCGGTCCGAGTTTACATGCGCGAAATGGGAGTTGTGCCCCTCCTCAAACGGGAGCAGGAAGTTTCCATTGCCAAGCGGATCGAGTGGGGACAGAAGCGAGCGCAAAAAGGAATCTCACGTTCGCCGATGGCGGTAGCAGAATTGTTGAAGATCGGAACTGAGCTGGAGGCGGGCACGATCGGTATTCGCGACGTAGTTATTTTTTCCGATCAGATGGAAACCGAAGAGCACGAGGACAAGACGGAAGAGTATCTGCAGTGGACCATCGAGGGTATTGGAAACATTCGCAAGCTCTACAAGCGGGGACTTAAGGAGCTGGCGCAACTCAACGCGGAACAAAAGCTCAGACGCGCTAAAGGATCGAAAAAGTTAACTCGACTGCGGCGCAAAGTTGCGCGCACCCGACTTGAGATTGTCGGCGAAATCGCTGGACTACACCTCAAAGAGGCGATCCGCCAGCGTTTGATTAACGCTATTGCCACACTTCATCGAGAGACGCGTACGCTGGAACGTGAAATTGAAAGCAATACGTCGAAGCTCGGCAAGAAACGCATTAAAGCCGAAGAAGCAAAGGAATTAAAGCGACAGATTTCCGCCGCAAAGCGCCGGCTGAAAGAGATTGAAGCCGAGCATCACGTTTCGCCGCTCGAAATCAAGCGCTCGCATCAGATGATCGTGACCGGAGAAGCCCAGGCCGCACAGGCGAAGCACGAACTGACGGAGGCTAACCTGCGCCTGGTAGTTTCCATTGCGAAGAAATATCAAAACCGCGGCCTTCAGTTTCTCGACCTCATACAAGAGGGCAACCTTGGGCTTATGAAGGGCGTGGACAAGTTTGAGTGGCGGCGGGGCTACAAATTCTCCACCTATGCTACCTGGTGGATTCGCCAGGCCATCACTCGCGCGATTGCAGATCAGGCACGAACGATTCGCATTCCGGTTCACATGATTGAAGTTATCAATAAGTTAAGGAACACCTCGCGTGAGCTGGTGCGGGAACTTGGGCGCGAGCCAACGACCGAAGAGATCGCCAAGAAAATGGGCATGTCTGTCGAGAAAGTAAGCAAAGCACGGAAGCTTGTGCAGCAACCGGTCTCGCTGGAGACGCCGATCGGCGAGAGCGGAGATTCCCAGCTCGGGGATTTGATCGAAGACAAATCGAGCACCAGCCCTGCCGAGAGAGTAATAACTTCAAACTTGCGCGAGATCACTGGCGACGTGCTGCAGACCCTGAGTCCGCGCGAAGAGCGCGTGATTCGCATGCGCTTTGGGCTGGACAGGGAAGGGCATGAGCGGACGCTGGAAGAGGTTGGCCAGGACTTTAACGTCACCCGCGAACGCATCCGGCAGATAGAAGCAAAGGCGCTCCGGAAACTCCGCCATCCTTCGCGAGCACGCGTGCTCAAGAGCTTCATCGAAGGACAGCGACAGTAAAGTTAGCAGGACAGACTTTCCGGTCTGTCCTTTATCCAGTGGGACGGGCAGGAATGCCTCTCCCACAAAGAATCAGGGACGAGGAGAACGACAGATGAGTGAGAAAGTTTCGAGTGTGACAGACAGTTCCTTTGAGAAGGAAGTGCTGCAATCAAGCAAACCGGTACTGGTGGATTTCTGGGCAGAGTGGTGTGCGCCCTGCCGCATGCTGGCGCCTACAATTGACGCCATCGCTGAACAGTTTGGCGAGAGCGCCGGCGTAGTAAAAGTGAATGTGGATGACAACACGTCAACCGCGCAACGCTATGGCATAAAGGGAATCCCGACTTTGATTCTCTTCAGCGCCGGGAAAGAAGTGGAACGCGTGGTAGGCGCGACCAGCAAAGAGTCGATCTCGCGCATGATCGAGAAGCATGTAGTTGTCGCGAGCGCCTAAGAAAACAAATCGGTTCTGCGAATCACGTAAAAAGGGGGAGCCAGTTGATACTGGTTCCCCTTTTTCGGCGCGAAAATGATCGAACTGTTTTCAGATCGCTAGAGCCGGCAGATTAAGAGTTCACGCTCGTAGATCGTCTCCGGGGGCAGACGGTCGTGCAGATCGAGAAAGAGTTCTTCGTGTCCGAGCACTTCTTCACGCCAGGCAGCGCGGTCGAAGGCCTGCAATTCCTCAAACTTGTCCTTCGGGAAGTCGAGGCCCTGCCATTCGATGTCCTCGTAGTGGGGCATCCAGCCAATCGGCGTCTCTTTGCCGAGAGCCCGGCCGAGGGATCGATCGACGATCCATTTGAGCACCCGCATGTTTTCACTGAAGCCGGGCCACAAAAATCCACCCTGGTCGTCTTTACGAAACCAATTCACATGGAAGATGCGCGGGGTCTCGCTGAGCGAACGCTGCATCTGTATCCAATGCCGAAAGTAATCGCCCATGTGGTAGCCGCAGAACGGCAGCATGGCCATCGGATCACGGCGCACTTTCCCGATAGTTCCTGCTGCAGCGGCGGTCATCTCCGAACCCATGGTGGCGCCGGCGTAGACGCCGGAGCTCCAGTTGAACGCCTGATAGACGAGTGGCATCGTAGTGGCGCGGCGGCCGCCGAAGATGATCGCGCTGATGGGAACACCGTTTGGATCTTCCCACGCCGGATCGATCGTCGGACACTGCGAGGCGGGTGCAGTGAAGCGGGCGTTGGGATGTGCCGCTTTGGCGCCGGTCTCTTTCGCGATTTGCGGTGTCCAGCGTTTTCCCTGCCAGTCGATACACTCGGCAGGCGGCTCGTCAGTCATACCCTCCCACCAAACCCCACCTTCAGGCGTCAGCGCGACATTGGTGAAGATGCTGTTCTTCGAGAGCGCCGCCATTGCATTAGGATTCGTCTTTTGGGAGGTGCCGGGTGCGACCCCAAAGAAGCCGGCTTCGGGATTAATAGCGCGTAAGTGACCGTTCGCGTCTGGTTTGATCCAGGCGATGTCGTCTCCGACAGTCCAGACCTTCCAACCCTCAAACCCCTTGGGCGGAATCAGCATGGCGAAGTTTGTCTTCCCGCAGGCGCTCGGAAATGCAGCGGTGACGTAGGTCTTTTCACCTTCCGGACTTTCAACGCCAACGATGAGCATGTGTTCAGCCATCCAGCCTTCGTCACGCGCAATGTTTGAAGCGATGCGCAAGGCGAAGCACTTCTTACCCAACAGCGCATTGCCCCCGTATCCTGAGCCGTAGGACCAGATCTCACGCGTTTCGGGAAAGTGGACGATGTACTTTTCTTTGTTGCAGGGCCAGGGTACGTCCTTTTGACCAGGCGCAAGCGCAGCGCCAACTGAGTGCATGCACGGTACGACACGCTTCGCATCCTTATCGATCTCTGCATAAATCGGTAATCCGATGCGCGCCATGATGCGCATGTTGACTACTACATAAGGCGAGTCAGTTAGCTGCACGCCAATCTGCGACATGGGTGAACCGATCGGTCCCATGCTGAACGGCAACACATACATTGTGCGACCTTGCATAGAGCCCTGAAAAAGTTCTTTCAGTTTTTTCCGCATCTGGAACGGTTCTTCCCAGTTGTTGGTAGGACCGGCGGCGTCCTTTGAGAGCGAGCAGATGAAGGTACGGTCTTCGACGCGGGCGACGTCGCTCGCATCCGACCGCCCGTAGTAGCAACCTGGCCAGCGTTCTTCGTTGAGCTTAGTGAACGTACCGCTGGCGACCATTTCCGCGCAGAGTGCTTCGTTTTCTTCCTCAGAGCCATCCACCCAATGGATCGCCGCAGGCTGAGTAAGCAGAGCCATTTTCGCGACCCAGCGCAGCAGATGCTCGTTGTCACTCAGGGGAAGTGCAGGGTTACGACTAATTGTCACCGGGCTGATGCCGGTTGCGGCGGGTGCGCTTTCCTCACGGGGAATGGTGGTCATCATTAGGCCTCTATTTTTGGGGTAAGTTCAACAATCGCCGGGTACGCATAGATTTTTACCGGAGTTGACGGCAAAAGCAACAGCGCACCTCCCGGTTCTGACTTGAGTGGCCTTCACTGGTTTCCCATTCAGCTTTTAGTTCCGTATCGTTCGGCAAGGGCCACGCGTTTTTCGTAAGCCGAGCGTGCGACCTGGACGTCTTCAAGGAAGTGAGGGAGTTCTTCGAGTTTGAGTGCTTGCGGTCCGTCCACCAGCGCTTGAGCGGGCGCTGGATGGAAGTCCACCAGAACCATGTTAGCGCCGGCGATAACGCCCTGCGCGGTCGCATGCATCACATCAAGTATGCCTTCGGGGCCTCTGGTGCGATACCCAACGGAGTGCGATGGATCGACGCACACTGGCATGCGCGTTAGTCGCTTTACCACGGGCACATGTGCGAAGTCGACGAAATTGCGGTGTGGCTCGCCAATATTTGTCTTCATACCGCGCAGTCCAAAGATGATTTTCCGATTGCCCTCACTGGCCAGATACTCGGCTGCATGCAGCGATTCATCCAGAGTAATTCCAAAGCCCCGCTTCAGTAATACAGGAAAATCCTGCTGCCGTCCGACAATTTTCAACAACTCAAAGTTTTGCATGTTACGCGTGCCTATCTGAAGCATCACTCCCGTCGGGTTGCCGGTATCGTGAAGCGCATCCCGGACCTCATCGATGTGGGATTCATGTGTGACCTCCATGGCGATCACTTTGATTCCATACTTACCCGCCAGTTCGAAAACATAAGGCAG
>Ga0137403_10007502_pt1 | contig 12298 bp, 7 predicted proteins | sample CZOMad2_1_16fung_FD_122057 | JGI IMG/M metagenome (GOLD analysis project Ga0137403, IMG submission 122057) | Vadose zone soil fungal communities from Angelo Coast Range Reserve, California, USA - CZOMad2_1_16fungal (Hybrid Assembly) | ecosystem: Environmental > Terrestrial > Soil > Vadose zone...
CGTGCGGTTGAACTTGTTCCCAGCCTCGCCCAATTTGCTGATGCGCGTGGCAAGGAACCAGGCACGTTGCGCGGTTCCCAATGGAGTCCTTCAATCTTTTTGGGCGACCGCGAACGCGGGCTCTTTGGCGGCGCATCTTTCTTCTTCGATTTTCAGGATCGACCGGGAACCAACGGTCGTTCGCTGATCAGCTCGACGGTGACCGTGGGCTACACCTGGGATTGTTGCGCGGTGACGGCGCAGAACTACACCTTCAACGTAGGCGTCAGACAGGAAAACCGCATGGTGTTCAGTTTCCGCCTCAACGGCATCGGCACCTTTGGCACCGAGCAAATCGGACAACGCTTTAGGTAATAAAACACCATCTAATAATCAGTTCCGCCGCGGTCAACCAAGCGTTCTTGACGACTAAACTCAAACAGGTTGCCAGCCCTCGCCATCGCAGACTTTGTTGTTGACAGCCAATTATTGTCGCGCTAAATTTCGTAGCGTAATTCCCCCACAACTTTCGTTCACGTGTGACTCACTGCTTAGAGCAGCACGTCAACAGCTTTACGTTTCACAGCATTGTGCAGTCGTGCTCGGCCTGTAAAACGATCCGCTTGCCAGTTGACCAGGCATGGCTCTCATTTGATAACGGGAGATACCTCATGACTCGCCAACTCAGCGGTGTTCTCACTAGATCTATAAGACTTTATCGCCAGGCTGATCTATGCGGCACGCACTGCTCCCACAAAATCCGCTGCGCTCGTTCATATAGAGGCCGCTGCATCACTCTCGCACTTGCGGCTTGGTGTTTTGCCTGGGTGACTATGGTTCATCCGGAGTCGGTTTTAGCACAAAACCCGCCGCCGAATGTCAAGTACGGTAATCAGGCACTGGATCTCGGAATGCGTAGCGAATTGACAGTCAACCCTGTCACGCGCGCGGTCGAGCTACAGATTCCTTTGGGCAATTATCCGGGTCGTGCCGGTCTTGACGTTTCTGCAACTCTTTCCTATTCCTCCAAGGTCTGGAACATGGCTTACCAGGCTTTTATTCCAGCGCCGCCACCGGGGCATGGAACGGGCCAGTCCTACACGATGATTGTCGCAAAGTACGGTGAACATTCCGTGTCCGGCTGGACAACCAACATTGGCTTTCCTGTCATTGACACTGTTCCTAGTTCGCAGATGTATGACCAGTTTGGCAATCCCAAGAGTGACGGAGACTGTACCGCCGGGTGCTTCACCATTGACCGCATCATGGTCTGGATGCCTGACGGTTCAGGGCACGAGTTCCGTTCGACTGATCAACCATTAATAGCGGGGACGCAACCGCCGGATAACCTTTACTCGGTAGATGGCTCCCGCATGCGCTATCAGAGATCGACTCAAACATTGTTTTTAGCGAATGGCTCACGCTACATACTATCCAGCCCAGGGTACATTGACCGAAACGGCAACACGATTAGTTCAACCGATACGCTTGGCCGCACTATCCTCAATCCTCTTGGGTCAGTTCCGAATGCGCCTGCCGACCAATCCTACTCAGTGCCAGGTGTCGGTGGGAACATTACCTACACTTTGAAATGGAGACGGCTTGTCGATGTATTAACAACGACGCAGCCTTTAATGTATGTGGCGAACAGTGGCTGCCCTCCCGGAAATGGATCTTTCACTCCCAGCCTTTTCGCCTCAGATACAAGTAATGGTACTTGCATTCAGAATGCAAATGTACAATTCAATCCGATCGTGCTTTATCAGATTGCGCTTCCCACACAACAGGCTTACACATTCACTTATGACGTTTACGGGGAGATCGATAAGGTACAACTACCGACAGGCGGTTATGAGAAATATGTTTACGGATGGGTCGCTCCGTTGGATGGTTCTCTCCCCATTGTGTATGGCCAAGGCAACCGCGGTGTTGTCACCCGAACAATAAGCCCTACCGGGTTGGCTGCTAATGAACTTCCACCGTATTCCTACTCGGCAGGCGCGAACGTGAGCATGACCGCTCCCAATGGCACCAGAACTGACATCGATGTGTGGAGCGCCGCGACGGCAAGCAGCTGGGGCTATAGCACCAATGGCGCTCGCGCTGGCCGAGCTTATGAGGAGCGCGTCTATTCAGATTCCGGCCAAATGCTCAGACGAAAGTTGACAGAGTGGTCGATGACCGGCTCGAATGCCGGGAATGCGGCAAACCGCAATCCACGGGTCACGAGAGAAACTGAGTTCATACTCGATACCGGAGGAAATGCGCTAGCAAAGACAACAACCTATGGCTACGACACCACTTTTCAGTTCGACGTTGGAGCCGACCAAACGTCAGTAAGCGAATACGACTACGTCGCTATAGATCAAACCACTGCACAAACCACGGCGATTACGTCCATCGGTAGTATTCCAATGGGTACCTTGATACGAACGACACAGACCGGCTACATGACCAGTGATGCGAACTATCGCAATCGGAACATTGTCGGTTTGCCGACCTCGACAATTGTCTACAAAGGTTCACCAACTGACAACATCGTGGTGGCGCAACAATCGATCAGCTATGACGAAGGTGGACAGTTCGCGCAGCTGAATGACTACAGCAGTGTGCTTAATTGGACAGATCCGCAGACCCCTTTTCGAGGCAATCCAACCACGACTAGTAAATGGTTGGATTTTAATGGTACGACGCTTTCGACCTTTCCCAACGGAAGCTATCTAACTTCTCACGCGCAATATGATCAGTGCGGCAGCGTGCGCAAAGCCTGGGACGCCCGCGACACGGGGCTGACAAATCCATCTCAGATTAGCTATTTGGATGCGTTCTCCGACGGCGTACCGCGCAACACCTATGCATTTCCTGCAAGCGCGAGCACGGCGGTACCGGATTCGACAGGCACATACGGATCGAACTTAGCACTGACGACCACTAACATTTATGACTTCAATACCGGGAAAATCATCTCGACAACAGATCCCAATGGCAAGACAACAAGTTACGATTACACCGATCCTCTTAATCGTCTCAAGCAAATAACTTTGCCTGATACGGGACGGGTTCGTTACAACTACTTCGACACTCCCGGTGATCTATACATACAGGTGTTGATGGACGAAGATTCTTCACGCTCAATTGAGAATCGCAGGTACTTCGACGGGTTAGGCCGTCCTATCCGTGGTTTTCTCTTCGATGGAACGCCTTCAACGCCGTGGTCGGTGACGGATACTTACTATGACAACATGGGCCGGGTATCAAAGGTTTCGAATCCGTATCGTGTCAACAGTCCAGGCGCGAGTGTGCCCGCGACTTGCTCAGTCTGCACGACCAGTGCGTACGATTCCCTCGGCCGAGTAACCGCCGTGACGACGCCGGACGGGGCACAGGTGACGTCGGCATATGCCGGGAGCACCAGCGGCACTTTGGGAACGACAGTGACGGTGACCGATCAAGCCGGCAAGCTGCGGCGTAGCTTGACCGACGCAATAGGCCGGCTGGTGCGCGTGGACGAACCTGATACAAGCGGCGCCCTGGGCGATATAAGCAGTCCGGCGCAGCCGACGAGTTACGATTATGACCTCCTGGGCAGCCTGCTTCACGTCTATCAGGGTTCACAGACGCGCGCCTTTACATATGATTCACTGTCGCGCCTGCGCAGCGCCTTGAATCCGGACAGTGGCACGGTCAGCTACACCTACGACGACAACGGCAACCTCTCGACGAAGACCGACGCGCACGGCATTGTGTCGACTTATGCTTATGACGCGCTCAATCGCATCAAGACGATCACGTACACGAATGATCCGGCGAGCACGCCAACGGTCAGTCGCTACTACGATGGCTGGCGCGGTGGCAGTTACAACAGCAGTATCACTAATAGTAAAGGCAAGCTCTGGCAGACGGAAACAGCGGGCTCGACGGGTATGCGCACTACGATTGACGGCTATGATCTGATGGGCCGTCCGGTGCAGCAGGAGGAGCAATTCAATACGGCGGGCGGATGGAGCGCGCCCTACATCACGAGCAACACTTACGACCTGGGCAGCCACGTCGCGTCACAGACCTATCCTTCGGGCCACGCGGTTACCTACAACTACGACATCGCCGGACGTATGGCTGATAAGGATCCGAGTCATCTCGCGTTCAGTGGCAATCTCGGCGATGGCGCACCCACACCGCGCACCTATGCCAGCGGGATTGTTTACGACGCAGCCGGTCGGATGACCAAAGAACAGTTGGGCACGACGACGCCCCTTTACAATAAACTATTCTATAACGTGCGCGGCCAGTTGGCTGAGATTCGGGTGGGCACTTATAACGCGACCGATCCCACCTGGTGGAACCGGGGGGCGATCATCAATCACTATAGCAACAACTATGGTTGCTGGGGCGCATCCTGTAATGCTCCAGACAATAACGGCAATTTGATGAAGCAGGAAGTCTATGTTCCCGGCGACGATCAAATTAGCAGCTACACCATGCGCTGGCAGCAATACAGCTACGACTCGCTGAATCGCCTGACGCAGGTGCATGAGTACACGGGCAACACTTCGCTCGATTGGCAGCAGGAGTTTGTTTACGATCGCTACGGCAATCGCACGATCCATCAGACCAACACCTGGGGCGCGAATATTCCGAAGCCAAACTTCGGCGTGAACCCTGGCACCAATCAACTAACCCCGCCGAGCGGCACGATGACTTACGACCCTGCCGGCAATCTCAGCAACGACACTTACAGCGGCCAGGGCCAGCGAAGTTACGACGCTGAGAACCGGATGACGCAGGCTTGGGCCAATGGCCAGTGGCAGACGTACACCTACGATGGCGATGGCAAGCGCGTGAAGCGGATTGTTAATGGCGTCCAGACTTGGCAAGTCTACGGTCTGGGCGGTGAGTTGCTGGCCGAGTATGCCGCCAACGCGGCAGGTGCGAGTCCGCAGAAAGAGTATGGCTATCGCAACGGGCAGTTGCTGATTACGGTAACCGCCGGAGCCGGATTCGGAAGTCCGCCGGTACTTGACGATAATCCTTTGGTGGTCGGCGTAACCACGGTTCAGGCGAGACACATAACGCAGTTGCGGACGGCGATTGATGCGCTACGCGTGCGCCTTGGAATGTCGGCGTACCCATGGGCGACTTCGGCCACGACGAATGACTGGATCACAACGGGTCCTATTCTGGAAATGCGCACGGCGTTGGATCAGGCCCTGGGCGCGCCGCCATCAGGCTACGCTGCGGGACTCGCACAGAACCAGCCTATTAAGGCGATTCACATTCAAGAACTACGCGATCGATTGCTGGTCGCGTGGGACATAGACATTCGTTGGTTGGTGAGCGATCAACTGGGTACGCCGCGCATGGTGTTCGATCAGAGCGGCAGCTTGAGCGGAGCTTCGCGACACGACTATTTACCATTCGGTGAAGATCTCTTAGCGGGCACGGGCGGACGCACGACACCGCAAGGTTACAGTGTCGGCGACGGCGCGCGGCAGAAGTTCACCCAAAAAGAACGGGATAATGAAACGGGCCTCGATTACTTCGAGGCACGGTACTATGCAAGCCCACAAGGACGGTTCACCAGTCCAGACGAGTTCCCCGGTGGCGCGGCTGATGTCTTCGGTGAGGCCTCTCAGTCGAACCCAACCTTCTATGCGGACCTCACAAATCCACAGACCCTAAACAAGTATCAGTATTGCTTGAACAATCCCCTACGTTATACGGATCCTTCGGGTCATCAACAACAGGGCGATGAGAATCCGGTGACTAAATGGCTTGGGTCACTATTTAGAACGTTGCTAAATCAAAAGGATCAGTACCCCAATGAACCAGAACGTCGCGGGCCTCTCTCGTTGGACGAAGACAAGGTCAACGCCCAAGTTACTCAGCGCGCAGGCGAGCAAGCGCGAGTGACGGCTGACATCGTCAAGATGACGGGGTTGGATCTCGGTGCCCTTCAGTTGGTAGAAGACGTCGTTAACAACAAACCCGGAGCGGCGGCGGTATCCAGCGTACTCTTTGTTGTCAATGCGGTAACCCTTGGAAAAGGAGGAAATTTACGCGAAGGCGCACTGGTTATCGGCGAGAATATGGCCGAGAGAGTCGTGCCGACAGCGGAGGCGATAGGAGCAAAGGTCTATAAGCCCGTAGCTGAGGTAACCGTTGATAGCTGTGCCCGTTTCGTAAGCCGAGCCGTAAATAGCGGTAAGAGGGTTTTTGACGTAGGGATAGAAGGGAACGTCGCTAGGAGTAAGTTTTATGCTGCGGAATCCGCGAGGTTGGGGAGGATGGGCTTCCAGCGAGTAGCGAGAGGAACTAGGGAAATCAAAGGTCAGACCGTAAATATTTATGAATGGGTCAGAGCAACACGGTGAGGTAAGATAATCCACATGGGCGCGAAACGAAAAACTAAAAAGCAACCAAAGGAGTGGGTCGATTCTTTCGCGTTTTTCAAGCAAGCAGTGACCGACATCTTTGAGTCCGTGCTTACTGAATTCGGTTTGAAGCACGTGGCCACCGTGGAGGACATGCCGGACTGCGTTATTAAGTACCAGAACGAGACCACTGGCGTTTCGGTTCGCTACGAATGGAAGTCACAAGTATCAGTGAACCTAGTCGAGTTGGAACGCACACCAACCGAAGTGACGGAACAAAAGAGGTATGATCTTCTGCTCTTAATGGAGATTCGCAGGCCCGAAATCGACCCCCATAAATTTTATCGCGACGACAAGAATTGGACGAATAACTACATTGAGGAACTGTTGCGGGAATATGGGAGCTTCTTGAGAGACGATGCGCGCGACGTGCTCACTGGTGACTTCAGTATCTTCCCTGAGTTGAAAAAGTTGAGTGCTAAATACCGGCGCCAAAAGAACAAGGAGTATTTTGGCACGTACACTGGAGAATCGCCGCGATTTTCTACACGGCCGACGCTTGAGCAGGTGTTCGCAGGAGCTAAAGACGTAGACCCGGAACTTGAGAGGTTGTTCGGAGGCAGTCTCAACCAGGATAAAACGCAGCTGCGCATTTATGAGGCATATTGGGATCATCAGTATTCGATCCGCGAAATCGCCGACTTCTTGAGTCGCACAGAGGAGTCGATCCGACGAGGGCTCGACGACTACGACGATCATAGTTGATGGAGCCGGACACGACTCTTTAGTCAAACCTCGCGACTCGACACGGTGGAATAATGAACTTGGGGGCAGGCCTGCGATTTGCGATTCTCTCGCGCTGAGTTATGGCTACAGCGGGTATGACGCCTTGGGACGCCCGAGCGGTGGCACGCAAACCATTAGTTCGCATGCTTATTCCGTCGGCTACACCTACGACAAAGTGGGACAGGTGCTGACTGAAACCTATCCCTCAGGAGACTGAGAGACTGGGGTCAGGCCTGCGATTTGCGATTCTCACGCCTTCCGCGCTTTCGTATCTGCGGATGCAAACATCACCTCAACTTTAGTCAAGGTCTTTGGGTTCAAGCTGCAACTCCTGGCGATGCAAAATTCTTGCGGAGAGGTGGCAGATGTTCGACGTGCCCGCGGACTATGAGAAGTTCCTTTCGCTGCTTGAAGTGCAGAAGACCGGCCCGCCATTCTTTCTCTATGCCTACTGTTTAATGACCAACCACGTCCATCTGCTCATCGAGCGGCAAGCGGACACAATCGGCCGCATCATGCACTGCGTAACGACAGGCAAAGCCGGGTTGCCAGAGAGTAACCGGTGGTCGGAGTCCACACGACATATTCTCGCACCCCTTCGGGGTGCAATTTATTTGCGCGAACGATTCTGGTGGTCTCCGCAGACTCCGACTACCGGCTACTTTCTGGCAACCCTTCGGGTTGAGACGAGATTCTCGCGAACGATTCCAGTCGTCTACGCTTCGCTTCGACGACCGGCTACTCTCTGGACAACCCTTCCGGTTGCAAGAGCGTACTTGTGAATCCGCGCCTGGTCGTATAATGTGCCGGTTGCTTGCCGAAAGAACAAATCCTTAAGGAGAAAACTATGATACGGAAAGCTGGTTTTGGTCTGATGATTTTTTCGCTTGCCGCAGTGATGGCTGCTTGCGGTGCTAAGACTTCGAATACGAATTCCACGACTGCGACTTCGTCGCCGGCGGCGGCTACCAGTCCAGCGGCCAATACTGCCAGTACCACGACGAGCAGTGCGGCGTCTGAGCCGGTGACGGTGACCGGAAAGTGGGAGTTGGTCGGCAAGGAAGGCGACTGGAAGGGCACAGTCGATATGGTCGGCATGGATGGTTTTTTGTGGAGCGTAGAACCAGATGGCTCGCTCTACAAGACCGATCCGGCAACTGGCAACTTCACGCAGGTGGGCGACAAAGGATCGTTCCAGCGTCTGAAGCACCTTGAGGGAATGGATCACATGCTGTGGACAGTGGAAGGCGACACCCTCTACAAAACGGATCCGAAGACCGGTAAGTGGGAAAAATCCGGCGAAGGCGGCGGCTGGGCTAAAACGGTCGCGATGGTGGGCTTGAATGGCATCCTCTACTCGATCGAACCGGACGGGTCGCTCTGGAAAACTGACAAGAGCGGCGAGGACACCTTGATCGACAAGGGCGGGTTCAAGGGTTGCACTGACCTGGCCGCGATGAACGGCAAGCTCTGGACGATCGAGGACGGCACGCTTTATCGCACAGATCCCACGACTCTGAAATGGGAGCAGGTCGGCAAGGGGGGCGGCTTCACGAATGTGTCGGTGATGGTCAGCGGACCGACGTATCTTCTGATGCTGGACAACGCCGGCTCAATGCACAAGGTTGACCCAGACGGGACGAACACAGTTGTCGGAGAGGCCGGCAGTTACGGTCAGACTACGGTCCTGACGACGCTGAATGGAAAGCTGTGGACGGTCGAGGGCGGTAACCTCTACAAGACGAACTAGCGCGAGCTGAACGCGGAGTAACTAAGTTAGGGGCGGTCGAGAGGTTTCGGCCGCCCTTCAGCATGCAGTCACACAGCTAGAAGGGGCAGTGTAGATGTGCAACCCTTCGGGTTGAGAACGCTGGCAAACCTTCGGGTTGCATAATCGATCAGTATTTTCACATTTGGAGTAAAAATGAATAAACGACTACTTATCAAATCGCTTAGGGCCGTACTTTTAACCGCAGCGTTAGTTCTCGCTCTGGTTCCGGCCCAAAGAACTGCGACGTTCGCGCAGCAAGCAGGATCCAAGGCGGATCTGACCCCGATTTTTTGGCAGAGAGATCCGGATGCGGACTTTGAGGACGAGGGACGGATGCATTGCGCGCCGACGGCGGTGTCTGACGGGCTGATCTATCTGGCTCGGGCCAATGGATGGAAGGACCTCGTGCCCGGCACGCGTAAGAAGGAAGACCAGATCGACTTAATAAAAGAACTCGCCGAGGAGTTTGGAACTGATCCGAGCATTGGTGGAACTAACCCCGACAAAATTCTGACTGGCCTGCAAAGCTATATGAGTTCGAAGGGTTATGAGTTCAATCGCCTCGAGGTGATGACGTGGCGATCGCTTAGCGCTGGGAATAAAAAGTTCAGAATGGGCACCAAGCCTGAAATGGCCTGGATGCGCAACGCGGCGCGAAGTAAAGACACAGTGGTGATCTTCAACTTTGGCTGGTACCGAGAGGGAGACGATGGTTACGTCCGCAAAGGTGGTCACTGGGTGTCCGTCGTGGGAGCGGGCGGCGCTAACGAGTTCATGCTTCACAATCCCATCCTGCGGCCTGAACAGCAGACGGAAAAACAGTCTCTAATACTCAAGCTGCTGGACGAGGATTTCATCGTGCCCAAGGACTCTGGAGAAGCCAACATGAAGGGTTACTATGAGGGCGAAGGTCCTGGTTTGCCTCATGGTGATAGCGTGAGCGCGATTCTGGATGCGGTGATTGTGTTTAGTCTGAAGAAGGAATAGACGCGTTTCAAAGTGCGAGCAAAGACAAGAAGCCGCGGAGAAGGGAACTCCGCGGCTTCTTGATTTAACGGTGATCTTGAAGTGATGCCGGCGCTTCTTAGCGCTGAAAGCGCGAAATGTAAAAGCCTGGGCCACCGGCCCAGGTTACAAGGTCGTTTGAGGGTGAGCGCTGAAAGCGCGAAATGAGTTTCAGCGAGGAATTGATGTCGCCCTTACAGGGCTCAATGGATTCCTAATCCGAATCTTACCAGGGGCGTTGCCCCTGGCTATCTTATTTCACGCCTTCAGCGTGAAGACAAAAGGCCGCGGAGAAGGGGACTCCGCGGCCTCTTGATTCAATTGATGAGCCCTCCCTGACGGTCGAGCTACTGCGCCGTTCGCGCTCATGCGGTTCGCGCTCTACCCCCGGATAAACCAACTGATCATCATCTGCGTCCCTCAGGCTGAGGGCATCATTAAAACCTAAACCCCGCCCCAATACTCGCCTGAAGATTATGAGTAGTACCCGGCCGGGTCACAAAGGGTGGAAGCGGCCCTCTAACTGTGTCCTGCCCAAACGGAATAATCGTGTCTCCAACATCAACTCTCACCACAACGCGCTTAGACGGATAGAACTCCACTACGCCACCTACATCTACCGCGAAATGATTCTGGCCCTGCACGTTATAGGCCTTAAAAAAATCGCCGCCAAAACGCACCACTCCCGGCCTGGCCTTCGCGAACACGCCCACGTTCTTAGTCCGGATGCCGGCCTTCACTCCCGCCAACGCCACCGTCTGCCCAAAGTTCCCGCTCGGATTCTGCGGAAAATAAGCCGCCTCGCCATCGAGCGCAAAGTTATCATTGAAGTCATAACTAACTCTGCCGCCAAGCCCTAAAGGCTTCTCGCCCACCGGCCCCCGCAAATCAATCGCCCCCACAAATCCTCCCACCGTAAACGGGTGCTCACTCGTCTGCGCCAACGCCGCCAAAGAAAAAAGAAACACGAACGTCACTGCTCCGAATAACCGAACCAAACATCTTCTCAACATAATGACCCTCCCAAACAGAAACGATTCCCGCCCGAGAGTTCGCAACCAGCGTGCCTCTGAATATCAAAGAATATCGGCAGAGAATTCGTGGGAATGTTTTATCCGGGCTATCTTGTTCAGACAATTGCAAGGCAAATACTGCGGCCGTGGCTTTAGCTGACCTATTTGCTGGGAGCGCGGACGGCCCGTCCGCACTGCGCGGTAAACTCGAGTGGCCATTTGGGCATGTGCAGTCCTTCGGGGTGCAATTTATTTGCGCGAACGATTCCGGCGGTCTCCGCAGCGCCCGACGGCAATGTTTGGCTCGATCTGAAAAAGGGATTGACTTCAGTCAAGGATCGTCATATAAGGCTGCCGAATTCTTTGCAACGACTAGCTCCTGCGAGCCTCTGCCGGCTCTCCCGCATACTCGACAGTTAGTCGCCCGAACTAGACCACATTTTTTGACAGCCGAAGAGCGGGGTCTCCAAGTGCACCCACTCGTTCATTGGCCACCACGCAGGATGCACTAAGAGCCTCGTCAACGTTGGCGGGGAAAATACCGGTGTGTGCCAACTTCAATAACCAAAAGACTACGCGAGGTCAGAAAATGACAACTACACCAAACCTGTACAGGAAGATTTATCTGGCGATTGTGGCGGTTGCTCTTCTGTTACTAGTCACTGGGACGACCAGTGCCCAATGGAGCCCGACCGCCAGCCCGATGTGCGGTCCGAGCCCCGAATAGGTGTCCGCCTTCATTCCGGTGCCGAGCTGGCGCTGCAAGTCGTCGAGCTTCTTGCGCATCTCCAGAACGGACTGGATCACCGGAGAAATATTGGCTGCCACTGCTGAAATGCTCATGGAGGATCACATCCGCAGGAGGGTGTCGAACATGTCTTTGACCGTCGTCATCACGCGCGCATTCGCCCCGTAGGCGTTCTGCAGCGTGAGCAGCCGCGACATTTCCAGGTCGATGCTGACGCCGGACTTCTCGGTGAATCGTTGCTGCAGCGCATTGACAACGATGTCCTGGCCGTCCTTGAGGTTGGTGGCCGCATTCGCGGCCTGGCCCTGGAAGCCGACGAGTTGACCGATGAAAGCGGAGAACGTTCCATTGAACGGCGCCGCCGATCCGCCGATGCCGGTAGCGGGCGAGAACAGGAACGAGGCGCTGGTGAGCTGACTGCTGATGAAGTTCGGCCGCGTGGCATCGCCCAGCGGCGTCGGCGGCGCCGTCTGAAAGATCACCAGCCTGGTCGGATCGGTGAAGAGTGCCGGGTTGACCTCGATCCGGCCGGCGAATCCGGTGGTTTGCGTGCCGGCGGCGGTGATCTCTCCGGTGAACGGCGCAGTGGCGTCGGTGAACAGCGGCAGCTGCGGATTGCCGCTGG
>Ga0137403_10007503_pt1 | contig 12294 bp, 10 predicted proteins | sample CZOMad2_1_16fung_FD_122057 | JGI IMG/M metagenome (GOLD analysis project Ga0137403, IMG submission 122057) | Vadose zone soil fungal communities from Angelo Coast Range Reserve, California, USA - CZOMad2_1_16fungal (Hybrid Assembly) | ecosystem: Environmental > Terrestrial > Soil > Vadose zone...
AGTGCAAACAGATATGAGGCTTCGATAACCTCGAGCCCCTTGTTCATCATCGACGCGGAATCGATGGTGATCTTCTGTCCCATGCTCCAGTTCGGATGTTTGAGGGCCTGCGCCAGCGTCGCCTGCTCGATGTCGGCGATGGCCCAGGTGCGAAACGGCCCGCCGGATGCGGTGATGATCACGCGAACCAGTTCTTCGCGATTACCCGAACTTAGCGCCTGGAACAGCGCATTGTGTTCAGAGTCGGCCGGCAGGATGCAGGCTCCGGCCTTTGCCGCGCGCTGCATGAAGAAATCGCCGGCGCAGACAAGGCATTCCTTGTTCGCCAGCGCAACCGTCGCGCCGCGATCTACGGCCGCGAGCGCAGGCTTCAATCCGGCCGCGCCGCTGACTGCCGCCATCACCCAATCCGCCGGTCGCGACGCGGCCTCGATAATAGCGCTTTCGCCTGCGCCGCATTCGGTGCGCGTGCCGGCCAGCGCATCTTTCAGCTCAGCGAGGCGATCGGGATCGGCGATAGCCGCAAAGCGCGCGCCGAATTCTTTGGCCAGCTTCGCCAGCCCCTGCACGTTGCTATTTCCGGTCAGCGCTTCGACCCGGTAACGGTCGCGCGAAGCCCTCAGCAAATCCATCGTGCTGTCGCCGATCGAGCCGGTGGCACCGAGGACGGTCACCGTACGTACCGCAGATGCCGCGGCCTTGTTATTACGCAATGGAACTGCGCTCATGAATTCACCAAACCATAAGACCGCGGCCGACGCCATCCACACCGCCCCGCAAAAATCCGAAAAACGCCGCCAGCACCACCGCGGCGACGAATCCGTCGAGACGATCCATCAACCCGCCATGCCCGGGAATGATATGGCTGGAATCCTTGACGCCGAAACGCCGTTTTACCGCGGATTCAAAGAGATCGCCTAGTTGGGAAGCAATGGACAGAACCGCCGCGAGCAGAAGTAAAGGCCCCATTTTGAGCGTCAGTGCAGGGTCCGCCTTGGTCGAGCCGAACACGGAAAACCCTGCCGCCACGACAAGGCTGGCCAGAAACCCACCGAGGGCACCGGCCCACGTCTTCTTCGGACTGACCCGCGGCCAGAGCTTCGGCCCGCCGATACCACGGCCTGCAACATAACCGCCGATATCGGTGACCCACACGATCAGGAGGACAAAGACGAGCGCAACAAATCCCATCTCAGGATCGAGGCGCACCAGCACCGATGCAACCTGCGCCACGGCGGCATAGCCGAATCCGCCCGCCGTCCAGCCGCGCCGGTCTGGCGAGAGCAACGCGACGCCGGCCAAACCGAGCACCAATGCAAGGAGCGCCGCATCGATCCGTCCAAGCGCGAGACAGAAGCCGGCGATCGCAAGTGTAATCACTCCTGACGCGACCACGCGCTTCTCGCGCGCCGCACCCACGATCGTCAGCCATTCGATATAGAGGCCGATCGCGGCAAGCGTGACGAGAGTGGTCCACAGCCATCCGCCGGCATATGCGATCGCAATTGCGACAGGAGCCAGAACCGCCCCGGCGATGACGCGCATCAGGAGATTGCGCGAACCCTGCCCGGCAACAGCCGCCGGCGCGGCCTCGCCCTCGGTCACGATCCGGTTTTCGCGGCCAGACCGCCAAAGCGGCGTTCCCGTCTGGCATATTCGGCGATCGCGCCCTCGAGCGCGGCCTTGTCGAAATCCGGCCAGTGGATCGGCACGAACACCAGTTCGCTGTAGGCCGCCTGCCACATCAGGAAATTCGACAGCCGCTGCTCTCCGCTGGTGCGAATGATCAGATCGGGGTCGGGAATATCGGGCGCATCGAGGTATTGGCCGAGCGTGTCGGCATCGATCGAGGCCGGGTCACGTTTGCCCGCGGCAGCTTCGCGCGCAAGCCGCTGCGCCGCCCTCGCGATTTCCTGGCGCGATCCGTAGTTGAACGCGACCACCAGGTTGAGCCGTCTGTTATCCCGCGTCAGGTCTTCGGCCTCTGTCAGAAGCGCGCAGATGTCCGGCTCCAATCCGTCGCGCTCGCCGATCACGCGCACCCGAACACCGTCTCGATGCAGCGTCGCAAGATCGTTGCGGATGAACCGCCGAAGCAACCCGAACAGGTCGCCGATTTCGGTTGCGGGGCGCGACCAGTTTTCCGAGCTGAAGGAGAAAATCGTCAGATAGAGAATGCCAAGTTCGTTGGCCGCGCGAACGACGCGACGCAACGCCTCGACGCCGCGGCGATGGCCTTCCGCGCGCGGCAAGCCGCGGGCCGCCGCCCAGCGCCCGTTGCCATCCATGATGATCGCCACATGCAAGGGACCGTCGGTTCGATCCGGTCCGTCAGTTGCGGGGGCGGCGGCGTTCGACATTCAAGATCCTTCGTTAGACGGTGAGGATTTCTTTTTCCTTGGCCGCAAGCAACTGATCGATCTCAGAGATGCTCCCGTCGGTCGCCTTCTGTACGTCATTGGCCAGACGTTCCTGGTCGTCCTCGGAGATTTCGTGGTTCTTCTCAAGCTTCTTGACCACATCCAGGCCATCGCGGCGGACGTGCCGGACCGCGACCCGCGCCGCCTCGGCATATTTGTGCGCGACCTTAACAAGCTCCTTGCGGCGCTCTTCATTGAGTTCGGGAATTCTTAAACGCAGCACCTGTCCTTCAGTGGCCGGACTTAGACCGAGGTTGGAATCGACGATCGCCTTCTCCACGGCCTTGACCATCGACTTGTCCCATACCTGCACGGAAAGAAGACGCGGCTCGGGCACGCTGATGGTCGCAAGCTGGTTCAACGGCATGTGAGTGCCGTAGGCATCGACCTGCACCGGCTCCAGCATCGATGCTGCGGCTCGGCCGGTTCGCAAACCGCCCAATTCATGCTTGAGAGATTGGGTGGCGCCTTGCATGCGGCGCTTCAACTCGTTGATATCGAATTTACCCGTGAGCATAACACTCTCCCTCTGAAAACTCGTGGTCGAGGCCATCAAGCCCGCCGCTTCCGGATGCTTCCCGAGCCCGTCAGCCGGCGACGATGGTGCCGTGGCCTGTGCCCCGCAGGATCGCACCTATCGAACCCGGCTCGGCGATCGAGAACACGATGATAGGCAGCGACGTCTCGCGGGCAAGCGCGAATGCGGTGGCATCCATGACCTTGTAGCCGCCTTCGATCGCCTGCGAATGCGTCAAACGGTCGAACCGCTTGGCGGAAGGGTCCTTTTTGGGATCGGCGCTGTAGACGCCATCCACATTGGTGGCCTTCAAGACCGCCTGCGCGCCGATTTCGGCGGCCCGCAGCACAGCCGTGGTATCGGTGGTGAAGAACGGGTTGCCGGTTCCGCCGCCCAGCAGCACGATCCGGCCTTCGGCGAGATATTTGTGCGTCGCACCGCGGGTGAACAGTTCACAAATCTGCGGCATGACGAAGGCTGACAGGGAGCGCGCGGGCATTCCCCGCCGCTCGAGCGCCGCCTCGAGCGCAAGGCAGTTCATCACGGTGGCGAGCATGCCCATGGTATCGCCGGTCGGGCGAGAGACGCCGCGTGACGATACTTCGACGCCACGGACAATGTTTCCGCCGCCGACCACAACGGCGACCTCGGCGCCGAGTTGGCGGGCGCCGATCAGATCCCCGGCGATCCGGTCGACGGTTGTCTGATCGATCCCGAAGCCTTGCTTGCCGGCGAGGAATTCGCCCGAGATCTTGATCACCACGCGACGATAGACCGGCTCAGCCATTGTGAATCGCTTTCTTTCAGCGTGGGCCCTCCCGGCGTCTCGCGCCGGAAGAACCGTTCCGGCGGTTACTTCTTGCCGCTGGCCGCCGCGACCTCGGCGGCAAAATCAGTGGCCTGCCGATCGATTCCCTCGCCCAGAGCATAGCGCACAAATCCGGTGATCTTCACAGGCGCGCCGATCTTACCCTCAGCTTCCTTGACCGCTTGGGCGACGGACTTGCCGCTGTCGTGGATGAAGGCCTGCTCTAAAAGGCAGACTTCCTTGTAATAGGTCTTCAGACCGGATTCGACGATCTTGTCGATAACGTTCTCCGCCTTGCCCTGCTGACGGTATTTATCGGCCAGCACGTCCTTTTCGCGCTTGACGACGGCAGGATCGAGCCCAGCAGGATCGAGCGCCTGCGGATTGGTCGCGGCAACGTGCATCGCGAGCTGGCGGCCGAGAGCTGAAAGCTCCTCGTTCTTGCCAGCGGATTCGAGCGCCACGATCACGCCCATCTTGCCGGCGCCTTCGATCACGGCATTATGCACGTAGCTCGACACCACGCCCTTGTTGACTTCAAGCTGCGCCGCGCGGCGTAGCGTCATGTTCTCGCCGATGGTCGCGATCGCATCGGCGATGGCAGTCTCGACTGTCACCTTACCGACCTTGGCGGCCATGATTTTCTCCACGTCGGCGCCGACGTCGAGCGCGACCTGAGCGATCATCTTGACCAGCCCCTGGAACTGTTCGTTGCGGGCAACGAAGTCGGTCTCGGAATTGACCTCGACGACGACCCCCTTGATGCCGGCCGTCTGCGCGCCGATCAAGCCCTCCGCGGCAACGCGGCCGGCTTTTTTCGCAGCCTTCGACAGGCCCTTTTTGCGCAGCCAATCGATCGCTGCCTGCATGTCGCCGGCGCTTTCGGATAGCGCCTGCTTGCAGTCCATCATGCCGGCGCCGGTGGTCTCACGCAGGTCCTTGACCATCGCCGCTGTGATTGTTGCCATTGTGCAATCCTTTGCCTGTCAGGGCGAACGCGGCGAGTCATCACGCTCGCCGCTGTCCGCCACCAGGATGTAGGTAGATTTGGAAGCGCGTGGCCGGAAGGTGCCGGCCAGCGCATTATTCGGCTTCGGCGGTCAGCGCCTTGGCCTGGGCCACCCAGGCATCGGCCCGAGACGGAAGCCCGACCTCTTCGCCGATCTGGTGGGCGGTGTCGTGATCGAGTTCGGCCAGCTGCCAGTAATGAAAGATGCCGAGGTCGTTGAACTTCTTCTCGATCGCGCCGGACACGCCGGTGAGCTTCTTGAGATCGTCGGCGGTGCCGCGCGGCCCCGCAAGACCCTGGAAGCCAGTGGGCTGCGGCGCCACCGGCACTTCCTCGCGTACCGGTTGTACGGAGGCACCGATATCGATTCCAGCTTCGCCCTGCGCGCGCGAAATGCCATCGATGGCCGCGCGGGCGACCAGATCGCAATACAGCGAGATGGCGCGGCCGGCGTCGTCATTGCCCGGCACCACATAGGTGATGCCCTTGGGATCGGAATTGGTATCGACGATGGCGGCGACCGGAATGTTTAGCCGCTGGGCTTCCTGGATCGCGATGTCTTCCTTGTTAGTGTCGATCACAAAGATCATGTCGGGCAGACCGCCCATTTCCTTGATGCCGCCCAGCGAGCGATCGAGCTTGTCGCGCTCGCGCTGCAACGTCAGCCGTTCCTTCTTGGTGTAGGCGTTGGCATCGCCGGAATTGAGCACTTCGTCGAGGTGGCGCAGACGCTTGATCGAACCGGAGATCGTCTTCCAGTTGGTCAGGGTGCCGCCGAGCCAGCGTGAATTGACGAAATACTGCGCCGATCGCTTGGCGGCCTCGGCGACGCCATCCTGCGCCTGCCGCTTGGTGCCGACGAACAGGATACGGCCGCCCTTGGCGACGGTATCGCTGACCGCCTGCAGCGCGCGGTGCAACAGCGGCACAGTCTGGGCGAGGTCGATGATGTGGATGTTGTTGCGGGCACCGAAAATGTAATCCGCCATTTTCGGATTCCAGCGGTGCGATTGGTGGCCAAAGTGAACGCCAGCTTCAAGCAGCTGACGCATAGAAAAATCGGGAAGCGCCATAGTCTGGTTCTCCGGTTGGTTCCTCCGGAAACGTGTGAGCAAACGAGCCTTCTCGGCCCGGCTGCCACCGGACGGCCTTTTGAGCCATGTTTCCGTGTGAGATGGCGCGGTATATAGCGGGATTTTCGCCAGAAGCAAGGAAATCCGGCCCTTTTTGCCGCCCCCGGCGGTCAAGCCCGGGGTTGCACCCTGCAAATCCGTCGTTGGGGGGCGCATTCGACGGCCCGGATAGGGCCACAAAGTGTAAGACCGCGTTAAACAGACGACCTTCAATTTTAGGGTGTAGTTGATCTACCAGGGTCGTGTTTTCGATTTGCGATGGATCGGCGTATCATGCGTTGCACGGCCTCAGAGCCGAACTACAGCGTCTGCACGTCCACCACCCCGGTTACCGCCTTGATCGCTCCGGCGATCTGCGGCGAGACCTTGAACCGGCCCGGAAGTTTCATTTCGACCTCGGTTTCGAGATCGAGCATCAACACCAGCGACACATCGCCATCGGCCCCGCCCGCAGCTGTGGGAACCTGTCTTATCTGGTTTCCGCGGGTCGAGCCGCCTTGCGGCACGGCTTCAGGCATCTGCAGCCGCTTCGCAATCGACTCCAGTGGCCTGGTATCGCGAACGAATATCCGCAGACCCTTCTGGGTCTTGGCGGCGGCATCATCAAGCGGCTCGGCGTGAAGCACGCGTGCGCGGACATCTTCGCCCTGCAGTTCGGCCCCGAGCTGCAGCAAAACCGCCGCCCCCGGTTCCAGCACCTCGCGATACTGGGCCAGCCCTTCGGAAAACAGGACCGCTTCGAAATGGCCTGTCGGGTCTGACAGCCCGATGATGCCCATCTTGTTGCCGGTTTTGGTGCGCCGTTCCATGCGCGACACTACGGTGGCGGCAACCTTGCCCGCGGTCGCACCGGTTTTTACCGCGCGCGAAAATTCAACCCAGGACTGCACGCGCAGGCGCTTCAATACGGTCGCATAGTCGTCGAGCGGATGGCCGGACAGGAAGAATCCGATGGCGTCATATTCGCGCCGCAGCCGTTCGGCCGGCAGCCATGGCTCGACCTGCGGCAGCATGATGGTGGGCGCATCGGCGGCACCGCCGAACATGTCGTTCTGCCCCAGACTCGCGGCCTCATGGCTGCGCTGGCACGCCGAGAGGATCGCCTCCGCGCCGGCGAACACCCGGGCCCGGTTGGAATACAGCGCGTCGAATGCACCGGCGGCGGCAAGGCTCTCGATCACGCGCTTGTTGATCGCGCGCGGATTAACCCGCGCCGCAAAATCGGCGAGCGACGTGAACATGCCGTCGCGCCGCGCCTCCACGATCAGTTCAACCGCCTGGGGGCCGACGCCTTTCAACGCCGCGAGCGCGTAATGGATAGTACCGTCGCTGACCTCAAAGGTGGCACCGGAGCGATTGACCGAGGGAGCCTCGACCTTGATCCCGAGCCTTTGTGCTTCAGCACGAAACTCGCTTAGCTTGTCGGTATTACTCATGTCGTGCGTCATCGACGCCGCCAGGAATTCTACGGGGTAATGCGCCTTCATGTAGGCGGTATGATACGACAATAGCGCGTAGGCCGCGGCATGGCTCTTGTTGAAGCCATAATCGGCAAATTTCGCCAATAGCTCGAAGATGGTGTCGGCCTGCCCGCGCTGAATGCCGCGTTCGACGGCGCCGGAGACAAAGCGCTCGCGCTGCTGCTCCATTTCCTTGCGTATCTTTTTGCCCATCGCCCGGCGCAACAGATCGGCTTCGCCGAGCGAATAGCCGGCCATGACCTGCGCGATCTGCATCACCTGTTCCTGATAGATGATGACGCCGAACGTCTCCTTGAGGATCGGCTCGAGCATCGGGTGCAGATATTCGGGCTCTTCATCGCCGTGCTTGCGGGCGCAATAGGTCGGAATGTTCGCCATCGGGCCTGGACGATAGAGCGCCACCAGCGCGATGATGTCCTCGAAGCGGTCGGGGCGCATGTCGACCAGAGCCCGCCGCATGCCCTGACTTTCAACCTGGAACACGCCGACCACATCGCCACGTGCCAGCATTGCGTAACTCGGCGCATCGTCGAGTGGCAGCCGCACCAGATCGAGATCGATGCCGCGGCGTTTCAACAGCTTCACCGCCAGATCGAGCACCGTCAGCGTCTTCAGCCCGAGGAAGTCGAATTTCACGAGGCCCGCGGGCTCAACCCATTTCATGTTGAATTGCGTGACCGGCATGTCCGATTTCGGATCGCGGTAGAGCGGCACGAGTTCGCTGAGCGGCCGGTCGGCGATCACGATGCCCGCGGCGTGGGTGGAAGCGTGCCGGGTCAGGCCCTCCAGGCGCTGCGCAATGTCGAAGGCACGTGCCACCACCGGGTCTTCGTCGCGAAACGCCTGCAGTTTTGGTTCGCCCGCGATCGCGGCGGCGAGCGTCACCGGTGCGGCGGGATTTTGCGGCACCAGTTTTGTCAGCTTGTCGACCTGCCCATAGGGCATCTGCAGCACCCGCCCGACGTCGCGCAGCACCCCGCGTGCCTGCAGGGTACCGAAGGTAATGATCTGAGCCACCTGATTGCGGCCATAGCGCTGCTGCACATAGCGGATCACCTGGTCGCGGCCGTCCTGGCAGAAGTCGATATCGAAGTCCGGCATCGAGACGCGTTCCGGATTGAGAAACCGCTCGAACAAAAGGCCAAACTGGATCGGATCGAGATCGGTGATCGTCAGCGCGTAGGCGACCAGCGATCCCGCGCCGGAGCCGCGTCCCGGACCGACCGGAATGCCTTCGGCCTTCGCCCACTGAATAAAGTCCGCGACGATCAGGAAATAGCCCGCATAGTTCATGCGGGTGATGACATCGAGCTCGAAGGCGAGCCGGGCGCGATAATCCTCCTCGGAGGCGCCGCGCGCGAGACCGTGGACATTCAGCCGGTTGCTCAGGCCTTCCTCCGCCTGGCGGCGCAGTTCCGCCGCCTCGTCGCTTGCGGCGTCCGCGGTATTGGCGCCGGCGCCAACCGTGAAGCGCGGCAGGATCGGCTTGCGCATGACCGGGCGGAACGAGCAGCGCTCGGCAATCTCGATGGTGGATGCCAACGCCTCCGGCACGTCGGCGAACAGCAGCGCCATTTCCGCCCGCGTCTTGAAACGGTGATCCGGGGTCAGCTGCTGGCGATCGGTCTCGGCGACAAGACGTCCGCCGGCGATGCAGAGCAGCGCGTCATGGGCTTCGTAATCGTCCGTGGTCGCGAAATAGGGCTCATTGGTCGCGACGACAGGAAATCCCTTCGCATAGGCGAGGTCGATCAGCGCAGCCTCAGCGCGGCGTTCCCTTTCGATGCCGTGGCGCTGCAACTCGATATAGAGCCGGTCGCCGAACAGGCTCGCCAGCCGGTCGCAGCGTGCCGCCGCGAGGCCTGCATGATCGGCGTTGAGCGCCAGCGAGATCGGGCCGTCAGGGCCGCCGGTCAGGGCAATCAGATCTTCGGCGTCGCCCTGCAGCCATTCGAATTTAACGTGTGGGGCCTGATGAACCGGCGTTTCGAGAAATGCCCGCGAGTTCAGCCGCATCAGGCTGCGGTAGCCGCGCTCGCGTGCAGCCAGCAGCACAATCCGCGCCGGCTCGGCTAGCGCATTGCGCGCGTTGGGGTCCTGGTCGCCGAAATCCACTGCGAGCTCGCAGCCGATGATGGGCTGGATGCCGTAGCCAGCCATCTTGTCGGAAAATTCCAGCGCCCCGAACATATTGTCGGTGTCGGTCAGCGCCAGCGCCGGCTGGCGGTCGGTCTTGGCCAACTCGGCAAGCTTCTGGATCTTGATCGACCCCTTCAGCAGCGAATAGGCCGAGTGGACATGGAGATGAACAAATCCGGCGTTGGACACGCTTGCCGACGGTTTTGGGATCATGGACCTTTAGCGGTTATCAGGCGTGAGGGAGCGAACGCCGCCTTTGAGGCCGACTCGCCTTGGCAATGGTGGTGCCTCAGGCCTGCGCTGTCCACGGGCAAGGCGCCATTGTCACTGGCCCGTCCCCTTTTTCCTCAGGGCACCCGCCCCGGGCTCCTCAGAATTGGGGAATCAGCTGCGCCCAGACCGCGATCATTCCGACAAACAGCGAAATCGAGGCCAGTGCCGCCGCCTCCTCCACGAACATCCTCAACATGACGGGGTCCTCCATTGATTTTCTGGAACATAAGAAGAACATTGTTCCTCCTTTGTTCCAAAAGTCAAGGGGCGGGTAGTGGGTCAGTTTGGAAAAATGGCCCACAAAAAACCTCTTGGTTAATCGTGGGTAGATTGGCGCGGGACTCGCGCCGAACGGGAAGCAGCGTCTAAACTCGCGGGGTGCTGGGTAAAATCATACTTCAATTACTATTGGGCTAATCGACTTACCGAGCTGGTTGGGGTCGCGGGGGCGTTTGGGATGGGTCATTAGGGCTCCGCAGCGATGTCGCACAAAACACATAGAAAGTTGGGCAGTCCGTTTTCTAACCGCAGAACCTTAAAGCCCTCCGGAATGCTATCCACCTGTACATCCCACGAATCTTCATCCGTCGCCGAGAGCCTGGCTTCGCCGGTCTTTCGGCAATTTGGGCATATAAGGTTCTCAACCCAAGTATCGCGGGCCATCCATAATATGCGCCTCGGGCCATCGATGTTCCATCCCATAATCCCGCCACAATCAAACTGACCCACTACCCAAGAGGCGGGCAGCGGGGTCAGTTCGAGAAATGACCTGAACTATCTCATTTGGTTAACGGCCGGACCTGGAATTGTAACATAAGTTCACTTTTGTACTTTCATCGGAACAAAGGTCCAATTTCGGAGTAGTGGCGAGGGCGCTGGGATACCAGGGGAAAGCAAGGTGATCGGTAAAGAGTATTTCATGCGTCAGGCGGCGATCCTGTTTGGGCTGGCTAAAGCAACAACGGACCCCAAGATTTCCGCAGCTTTGTTGGACAAGGCGGCTGATCTAAAATTGCAGGTGGACGAACCAGCCCGATCAGCCGATCTGACGCCACTGGCACCGGACGTTGAGCCGCCGTCCGCAACGTGAACGCAAGGCCGCCTCGGTTGGCGGCCTTTTTGTTTCCACCCGGCAATGTGCCCTTGCGATCGGACCAGGAACTTCCGCCACAATCACCATTGCTTCCAACTGATCACATGCGAAGCAAGCGAGCGGCGCAGAAATGCATGAACGTGAGTTGACGGGAACCCACGGGCTCGGCTTGGGTTGCTTCAGGGAATCAATCAGGAGGCTTTCATGCGTAATGCGGTTCTGGCCGTGCTGGCGGCGGGTGGATTGGCCATGCTTGGCAGCGCGCCGGCCGGGGCCGTCGGAAGCCGCTATCCCTTCTGCATTCAAGGCGATGAGTTTCCGGGTCTCAGCAACTGCACCTTTACGAGCTACGAGCAGTGTCAGGCCAGCGCTTCGGGACGATTTCTCTACTGCGTCGCTAATCCCTATTACAACCCTGGCAACCTTGATCCGCGCGGCTACCGCGGTCCTCGTGTACGTTCCGTCTATCCCTCCTATTAAAAAGCAGCGCGAGGCCCGTGCCGCCAACGCGCGAACGTGAATTGACGTGAAGCAGCGGCGCCTGTCTGCTCGGCGAGCTGAAGACGGCGGTCGACGCCGGAACGGAGATTGCGATGCAAAGGCAATGTGGGCGCTGCTGGTGTGCTGCGCCGCCTCAGCGCCAGGCACCATCCCGGCCGCGGCGCAGGATTATCCATTCTGCATCAAGGGCTGCGATTTCGGCGCAGGCCGCGGCGATTGCAGTTTTTCGAGCTACCAGCAATGCCAGGCGAGCGCGTCCGGCCGCGATGCCTATTGCGCGGAAAATCCCTATTTCACTGCCAAGGCGGAATTGCAGCCCGATCGCAGCCGCCAATCCCGAAGGAGGTACTGATGAGAAATCTGGCTTTGGCGATGTTGGCAGGCGCGACGGTCTCGATGGCCGGGCCGGCAGCCGCCCAGACCTACGCCCCCGGCTATCCGGTCTGTCTGCACGTGTGGGGGCCGGACAACTACTACGAATGCAACTATACGTCGCTGGCTCAGTGCAACCTGTCGGCATCCGGACGCGCGGCACAATGCATGCTCAATCCTTATGCGGCGAGCGCGCAAGTCCCAGAGGGACGAGCCTATCGGCGGTATCGCCAGATCTATTGAGCTAATCCAGCTCGACGACCTGGCCGTCGACCAGCGACACCCGGCGGTCCATGCGCCCCGCCAGCTCCATGTTGTGGGTTGCGATCAGCACCGCCACCCCGGTCGCCCTGACCAATTGCATCAGCGCCTGGAATACGTGATCGGCTGTATGCGGATCGAGATTGCCGGTCGGCTCATCCGCAAGCAGCGCCCGCGGCGCGTTGGCGACCGCGCGCGCGATCGCCACCCGCTGCTGCTCGCCGCCCGACAATTCAGCCGGCCGGTGCCTGATGCGATCGCCCAAGCCCAGATAGGCCAGGATTTCG
>Ga0137403_10007504_pt1 | contig 12293 bp, 6 predicted proteins | sample CZOMad2_1_16fung_FD_122057 | JGI IMG/M metagenome (GOLD analysis project Ga0137403, IMG submission 122057) | Vadose zone soil fungal communities from Angelo Coast Range Reserve, California, USA - CZOMad2_1_16fungal (Hybrid Assembly) | ecosystem: Environmental > Terrestrial > Soil > Vadose zone...
TCCGGCGAATCGTTCAAGCTGAGCAGGCGGCAGTCCATCCCGCGGCTTGCTGCGAATTCCGTCAGCACCGCCGCCAAATGGCGTCCCGCTCGCTGTACACCGCCTGGCGCGTCCAATTCTGGGAAGAGTCCAATCAGCACGGGCAAAGTCTGCCAAGGGCCGCGTCCAATGGCAAGTGCGGATGCAATGTAGGGCTAAAAACGCCGCATTCGAACGGTGGGGTTCAGGAGAGAAAATGGCCTAGCTGCGGACCGGCGCGTTTTTCAAAGACCGCGCGGCGCTTAGGGTTTGCGATCGGGGGAAACAGGTGCAGAGCTGGGGCGGTTTCTTTCCGCCTGAAAATCCTCTCGCTTCAGCGGCATGTCCCCATCAACGTAAGCGGTGAATTCCATGCCCTGCGTGAAAACGACTTCCTTCCCGGAAGACAGTGGATTAATCGCTCCCGTCGAATTATTTGAACCAGTAGTCTCTTGGAAGGACCGGACCGTCGCCTTTTCGTCGTCCTTCAGCCGCACGAAGTTCACGCTGAAAGCCAGCTTTCCGCCGTGGCCCATGCGTTTTTTCGGTTCTGCCTCGGAGACCAAACCAATCGCCGCTGAACCCGCGGGAATCACCGAAATGCCATCTACCATCACCTCTTCCACGACCGTTAAATCCACGATGTCGCCAACGTGCGCCGTCGCGGAAGAAATCGTCTTGCCCAGTTTCAAGTGAATCGCTGTGCCATTGCGCAATGTGATTTCCGAAGGCGAGGACGGCGCAACCGGCGTAACTTCCGCGTGTTTTGCCGGCGCGTCATACATAATTCGCTCCCTGGCAGGCTGTATCGTCTTTGGTTCCGGCGGTTTGGCCCCCGGCTTGTCCTTCACCAAGAGCAGGCTCTCCACTGGAACGTAACCGATGTCGCCCTTGGCTGTGCGCACTCCGAAATAGCGGTCGTACCGCCCGGTAATCTGTACCTGCTCGCCACACTGCAGTGTCGTGCGCACATCCAGCGTCGTCATCGAACTGTAAAGGTAGACGTATCCGTCTCCTCGCGGGCATTCCACCTGCCCCACGCTTTGCGCTCGGGCGATCCCTGGCAATATCAGGCAAAAAAGTACGGCGAGGTATTTGGCGCTCGATCTCATGCTGCACCTGTTGGTCGGAAAGGTAGAAACATCACGCTACCATCTCAGCGCAAATAGGCTCCTGCTGACAAGGAATCGCGCCGCCCCACTTGCATAAAGAGGTACGGTGCGCTTGGGGACCATCAAGGCGAACAGCCAATCGTCTATGCCGACGCTACCGTTGGATCGACGCGCATAGCTAACCATCTGCTAAAGCCGCTGATTCTTCTCACGAACTGGAACGAAGCAGCTCGAAACCGCTCAGCAGTGGCGGGCGAATCGCCCCCTGCAATTCACTCGGCGCGAAGAGCCTGTATGACGTCGATGCGCGCGGCGCGCGCGGCCGGCAGCCACGACGCGACCACGGCTGCGGCCAGCAGCACGAACGCAGAGAGGACCACGGGCAATACCCCCGGCATCTTCATGTCCGGGAAATAGCTGCCTGCCAAACGCGCCAGCACAAATCCGAAAGCCGCGCCCGCGAGGACGCCTGCAGCAGCCATCACAGCGCCTTCGGCAATAACACCTTTCAGGAGACTTCGCGGCTGCGATCCAAGCGCCAGCCGGATTCCGAATTCGCGGGTCCGCGCGCTGACGGAAAACGCCAGCACGCCTGCGACGCCAACCAACGCAATTGCCAACGCTACGGCTGCAAACACGCCGAACACCAGTGAGTTCAAACGGTCCGGGGTGAGTACCTCGGCTCGGACATCTTCGAGAGTGGCAGCGTGTTCAACGGGCTGATCAACCGACATGTCGCGAATAATGCGCGTGACCGGGGTGACCAGCGAATAAGGATTTGCGGAGGTGTGGATGAAAAGGCGGCCGCCAAAGATGGGACCTTCTTCAAAGGGACTGTAGAACGTGACGATTGGCTCAGGAACGACGTGTTGGTCGTCTATGTCGGCCGTGACGCCGATGATGCGGTGCGGCGCGGCGTTGATCCCGGGAGCGAATTGCAGCACCGGATCCGTCCAATAGACGTGTCGGCCGACGGCATCTTGATTGGGGAACATGCGCTTTGCGAGCGTCTCGCTGACGATAGCGACGGGCTCTTTGCCTTTTTGGCCGTCGAGTTCGTCGAAATCGCGGCCGCTAAGGATAGGTACTCCGAGCGCTGCAAAGAATCCGGGAGAGACGACGCGCAACTGCGCGCGAGGATCCTCGCCGGGCTTGTGAACATGACCATCGGCGGAGAATTGTAGACCGAAACCACTGGCACCGACATCGCGCCACGGGACCGACAGACCGAAAGCTGTCTTGTTCACGCCGGGTAGCGCATCAATGCGGCGAATCGACTCCTTGTAGAATTCGATCACTTGCTCAGGCGTCTTTCCATGGGACATAGGGGGAACGCTGATGGTGAGGACGTGACGCATGTCGAGACCTGTCTGCGCCGTTTGCAAGGCGATTAGCGTAGTGATCACCGTACTTGCGCCAGCCAGAAGCACGAAGGATGCGGCGATTTGCGTCACTGCGAAGATGCGCTGGCGGCGGCTCGTGCTGCCGGTGATCCGTGCAGTGCCGCTCGATAGGCTATGGCCATTGGAGGTGTCCGCCGACGGCAGCCGCGGAACAAAAGCTAAAATCACCGCGGCGACGACGGCCAGCGCCGCCCCTACCCAGAGCAGGCTGGAATCGACCGTCAAATCCAGCGCGCGGACCGAGAAGCGCGACGCGTAACGGGCCAGGATGGCCACCAACGGCTGCGCGCTCCATACACCAACCGCGGCCCCCGCGCCACAGAGCAGAAGGCTTTCGGCCAGCAGCATGCGTCGCAGCGCACCGGTGCTTGCGCCGAGCGCCGCACGGGTCGCCAGTTCGCCTTCGCGGCGAACCGTCCGGGTGAGAATCAGGTTGGCGACGTTGGAACACGCGATGACGAATACCAGCGCTGACGCTGCCAGCAGCACCAGCAGCACGGTTCGGGCGCCCGAAGTGATCTGTTCGCGAAGCGGCTTGGCCCCGATCTGGTAATTCGCATTGGCCGGGTATGCTTCGGGATGTTCTTTGATCATAGCTCCGTAAGCCGAGCGCAACTCCGCGCGCGCTTGTTCGACGGTAGCACCGGGGGCGAGACGCCCGAAAAGCTCCGTCATGCGATGCACGCGGCCCGTCACCATCGTTGCCGACAGGTGGTGTGGGCTGGTCACAATGTTGGCAATGAGTTCGGTGTCTTGAGGATAGGGGATAGAGGGTTCGAGGACGCCGATAACGGTGCCTGAACGGTCCCCCATGAGTCCGCTGTCCAGCCGGACGGTTTTGCCGAGGACGGAAGGATCTTTCCCGAGGTTGGTCGCCCAGAAACGATACGTGAGAACCACGACCCCCGCGGCTTTCGGACCATCGTCTTGAGGTCCGATGAGACGACCGAGCACCGGATGGAGGCCCATGACTTCGAAGAAGTTGCCGCCGACCACGCCGGCTTGCACTACGCGAGGCTCACCCAAGCCGATCACCGTGAATTCCGTGGTTGAGAAATCGCCGAACGCGCTCAGGGTTTTAACGCTGGCGCGCAAATCCAGGATTTCTGGCACGGAGAACGCTGTGTCGTCGTCTCCCGTGCCTGGGGCGCTCTGGCGGATGTAGATCAGCCGGTCCTCGTCGCGGTTGACGAGAGGCTTCAGCAGCACACCGCGCACTAGCGTGAAGATGGCGGCGTTGGCGCCGATCCCCAACGCCAGGGTCAGGATCACGGTGATCGCGAGCCCCTGCGTCCGCATGAGCGAATAGAACGCAACTCTCAGATCTCTAAGGAATGACATGATTTTGCTCTTCCTTCCCGGAAGTCAGCCTCCCAAGCGATAAAAGCTGCCACCACCTTTACATCTACATCCGTCTTGCCCGCATTTTAGAGAAGTGATGTCGAAGATAGAAGTGCAATCCGCAATCCACCGTGCCGATCAAATCTAACCTCTTTCCTTTGACTGTGTTACTCCCAACACGCCAGGCCGTCTTATACCACGCGTTGCGCGATTTTGGGATGCTTTGTCCAGATTCGGACAGCCTCCGTCGCGAGTTTAGCCCTCCACTCCCTCCAGCACCGCGATTTACTCTGCCTGGATTGGCCTGCTTCTTGATGCTAGACTCCTCCGCGTTATTCTCCGGAAACCATTCATGTGGCGACTGCCCGCTCCCTTGCCGCACGCCATCCCTTTCTTAAGTCTCTGCGTTGCTATTTCTTTGCCGCTCTTCGACTCTCCGCCCTGCTTGTTCTCCTCTCCTCAGTCGGACCCTCCCCGGCAGAATCTTCATTCGGTGCTTTCCAAATCCGTTCTTACCCCGCCTCTGCGCAGTCCCGAGGCCACTCTTCATTTCAGTCCCAACGGAAAGTATCTTTTATTGCAGGACGCCTCCGGAATTGCTGTCCTCTCAACCACTCCGTTGGCCATCGTTTTTTATTTCGCCTCTGACGATCTCTACCCGGCGCAATTCTCGGCGGATTCGGAGCAACTCACCGCTGTCTCTCGTAGCCTCTCCTTCGTCACTTGGAAATTGCCCGGGGAAACGAAAGTCGCTGCTGGCGACTTGCTGCTGCACTCCGATTGCCTGGATGGACAACTCTCCCCAGACGCTCAGTACTTCGCTTGTCTCACTCCGGATTTCAAGTTCTCACTCGTCGAGATTTCCACCCAAAAGAGCCTCTTTGAGGATTCCATCAATGGCCCGGCTCATTTTTCGCCCGGCTCTGTCCGGTCAAAGACCGCCTCTTCCTTCATGAGCTTCGTCTCCTTGGACTCTGATTCCGCATTTTCCAGGCCGTTCGGCGTCATTCGAACCTCCAACCCCAGAGTCAGTCCAGGCCGCTCCTTATCTTCGTCTTCCATTTATTTCTGCGCGGACTCCAAAGTCCTAATGGTTAATCTGCCGCGCGTAGGTTTCGGCCTGGATTTGACTGCCAGGAAAAGATTCGATGTTTCGGACCGTTTTCAAAAAATGAAAACCGGTGCACTCGCGCTGCAGGGCGCGGATCGCGCCGTGGTCATCGAAGAGGAAAAGGACAAGGAAACCAAGTCCTCGATCATCTCCCTGAAAAACGGCAGAGTTCTGGCCAGCCCTCACTTCACCGCGGACCGCCTGCGCCTCGCCTCCAATCCGCGATACATAATCCTCCACACTTTCGAATCCGGCAGATCTGGCGCCGGCGCTTTCGATCTCACCGAATCGCGGCTGCTGGACGTTCCTCACAATGCCAGCATGGATGTTTTCGAAGATCTCATGGCCCTCTACGATAGCGGTGGATTGGTGGCTCTCTACCGCGTGGGCGACCGGGAATTGCTCTCCAGCCTTCGCGTTCCCCTCGTCGCTCTTCCCGTCCTCTCCGCTGCATCCGTATCTCCCGGCCTGGAGCAACTAGCAATTTCCGTGGGGGGAGAAGGCGCTTTATTTCAAGTTTCGAACGGCCAGCGTTCCAGCACATTTGAAAAATTCACCGCCGCCAATTTTTCGGATCAGCGCAACGCCATTCTCCTCCAGGCAAACAGCCGTCATGATCCACCGCGCGTCCTGCGCGTCGACGTTTCAAATGGGGAAACCTCCCCGGCCTGGGAGATTCCCAAAAACGTTGCACTTCATTCCAATGGTCCCGTCCTGCTGGAGTATTCCTACAAACCAGAAATCATTACGGCTCGCTGGGACTTCGAAGTGCCGGAAGCGCAAACTCCTTTCCGGCTCCGCGCTCTTGATCCCGCCAGCGGAAAGGAATTGTGGAAACGCGATTTTGGGGCCAATGCCCCTACTCCCTTTGCCGATCCGCAGGGTGACCGCCTGGTCCTCGGTTGGAAGGCGAAGAGTTGGGACGCGAAGGAAGCTGCGTCGCGCAATCCCGCCGTAAAATTAATCTACAAAAACGCCAAACTCACCGACCAGGATTCCTTTTTCGAAGCGCTGGACGTCCGCTCCGGAAAATCCCTGGGTGGCATCCTGGTTCAAGTGGGAAGCGGCCCCATCAGTTTTGACTCCGCCTTTTCCGTTGGAGACACCATGATTCTGGTCAAAGACAGCGTCCGCATTTCACTTTTTTCTCTTGCCGACGGGCAGTTGAAAGCGCGTCTCGTAGGTGTTGGCCCAAGCGTGAGTGCGGAGAGTAAGCTGCTCGCGCTGGACCTTGAATCAGGCCGCCTCGGCATTTACGATTCGAACAGCGGAGTAAAACTGCAACAATTCATTTTTCCTGACAGCATCGCTTATACCCGATTCTCCGCGGATGGAACGCGCCTCTTCGTTCTCACTCAACATCAGGCTGCCGTCATCCTCGACGTCAGCAAGGTGCGCGAAGCTCACACTGAAAATCCCGCAGCAGAAGGAAAAAATTAGCCGTTTCTTGGCACGGCTACCCGGAGCATTGCAGAAGAAACAAGCCAGTGTTACTCTCCGCGCCAAGGTAATCAGGAGGGCAAGTTTATGCGCTATACCTCTACCCTTGCAGTCTTTTTCTTGCTGGCTTCCGGAGCGCACGCGCAATCCACTTGTCCGCCTTTGCAAACTCCCACTCCCGACCCCGCCAAACTCGTTTTTTCTCCCGGGCAGGAAATGGAGTTGGGGGAAATCGTCCGCCAGCAGCAGGAGAGTGATTTCCTGGTCATCGAAGATGAACAGGTCACGGGTTATCTGCAGCGGATTGGGGATCGCGTAGCTCGGCATCTGCCGGACATCGGTTTGCGCTACCAATTTTTGCTTTACGACAAACCAGAGATTCAGGCCTTCAGTATGCCCGGTGGGCGCGTCTATGTCTCCCGCAAGATGGTCTCTTTTCTTCGCAATGATGACGAACTTGCTGGCCTTCTTGGACACGAATTGGGACACCTTGCCGCAAGGCAGCACGCACTCGATTTGTCGCGCTACTTTCGCGACGTGCTTGGCATCAAAACGCTCTCCGCCGACGAAGACCTTTTTGGGCTCTACAACCGGTTTGTCGAGACTGCTGCCCTCAAGAAGAGACACTCCCAGCCTTCCGGAGACGACGACAAGGGGCAGAAGATTGCCGATCAACTCGGCGTCCAAGCCGTCGGCCGGTCCGGGTTTGCCCCTCAGGCCTTTCCTGACCTATTGGATCGCATCATGCAAACGAAGGGAAAGACCGGAAACTGGTTCACGGATTTGTTCGGGGCCACTCACGCAGATTCGAAACGGCTCCGGGAAGCTCTCAAGGATATCGCCACCTTGCCCGCTTCTTGCATCGAAGCCAAGGAAACAGTTCGCTCCGAAGAATTCCAAAAATGGCAAGCCGCGGTACTGCACTACCGCGGCATCGGGCACGCGGAGCATCTCAGCTCTATTGTCACTCGCAAACAGTTGAATAGCCCTCTGCGCGGCGACGTCGAACATTTTCGTTTCAGCCCGGAAGGAAAATATCTGCTCGCACAGGATGAGGGCGGCATCTATGTTCTCTCCCGCGATCCGCTGAAATTCATATTTCGAATTGATGCTGCGGACGCTCAGCCTGCCCAGTTCTCCCCGGATTCGCGCCAAATCGTATTTTTCAGCTCCAGCTTGCGCGTGGAATCCTGGGACGTCGAACACCAGGAACAAATCAGTGTCACGGACGTCCCCGCATTGCGTGGATGTCGGCAGACCGATCTCTCGCCCGATGCAAAATATCTCGCCTGCCTGGACAATGCTCTGGACCTCACTCTTTACGACGTGGCCAGTGGAGAAGTCATCTTCAAAAAGGAGAAGTTTTTTGATTTTGATACCGGATTTAGCGGTTACGCTGGCTTTTTCAAATTCCTTTACTTCATTACCCATAAGGAAGTTGCGACCTTGCGTTTTTCGCCCGATGGACGCTACTTTGCGGCGTCCTCTCGCACCAGGGAAGAAGTTGTCATTGACCTCAGCACGCAAAAGAAGATCAGTGTCCCCGGCGCAATTCACACCGCAATGGAGTCGGCTTTTACCTTTGTTGGTCCAGACCGTATCGTCGGAACCGACCCTAATAGTCCGCAGAAATCCCCGCTTGTGGAATTCCCCTCAGGGAAAGTGCTCGACCGTATGCCCCTTGGCGGGGGTGATCTTGTTGCGGCCACCAATCCAAAGTACATTCTCATTCGCCCCATCGTTGAACGCCCTGTCGGCGCTTTTGACTTGGACCAAAAGAAGATTGTTTATTCGAATCGTATGTCCGCGACCGATGTTTGGGGCGAGGTCTGCGCTAGCGAAAGACTGGACGGGGAAATTGGCATTTACAAAATTGCCGATTCAAAACCCAATGCCGTTTTGCAATTGCCGCTAGGAAAACTTGGCGTCCTACGGACCTTTACCGCTTCTCCCGACCTGAAATGGCTGGCCATTTCCAGCCGTACGCGTGGCGGCGTGTGGAATCTGGATTCCAACACTCGAGTCTCTCACATCCGCGCTTTTCAGAATGCCTACTACGCCTCGACGGGAAATTTCTTCATGGATTTTCCAGAGTTCGAGAAGAACAGCCGGGAGATGGTCGTCCTCAGCCCCGTCACGCAGCAATCCAAAGAACGGCCAGTTGATAAAGACGATGATTTGACTTTTTTTGGCGACACCTATCTGCGCACCAAGCACAACGACAAGATTCGCGGCGTTCGCCGCAACTTCGAACTGGAGGCTCTGGATATGGCCACCGGAAAGCAGCTGTGGTCGCGCAATTTTCCAAAACAAGGTCCTTGGATTTCCGGATCCGTTTCCAGCGGAAAGATTATTTTCGTATGGAACGCCAAGGCCGATGGTCTGCGCACCGAACTGGCGCAAGATCCCAGACTCCAGGAACGTTGGAACAAAGAGAATCCCGCCGATGCCGACGCTTTCATGGAAGTGCTGAATGTTCGTGATGGAACTGTCGCCGGCGGAGTTGTTGTTCACACTGGCAAGTATTCGTTCGAACCGGAATCCCAGGTGGCCATGGGAGACTGGCTGGTCGTTACGGACAACCGCAATCGAGTGCTCCTTTATTCCATCTCCAGCGGTGAGCAAAAAGCGAAGTGGTTTGGCTATCGCCCGCAGATTTCTCACGATGGCGACCGCTTATGCCTTTCCAACGGAAGGGGTCACCTGGTGGTCTACGACTTGCACTCTTTGAAACAGATCGCCGATTTTTCCTTCGCCAGCCGCATTTCCGCGAATCTATTTTCCGCTGACGGCAAGCGCCTTTTAGTGCTCACGAATGACCAAATGAGCTACATCCTTGACGTTGCGGCCGTGCCCGCAACGACTGCCTCGTCGAAGAATTAACATTCGCTTTCGCTGCTTGGTGGAGCGAATTTCAGTGCCGTAGCAAAAAAAGTTTGTTTGCTCACCCGTGATTCCCGAGTAGCGGGACGAGGTCGGCGAGGCGGTCGAGATAAATGTCGGCCGGGTGGGCGGCGCGATCGTGGGCGCCGAAGCCGTAATTCACGGCGGCAGCGAGGGTGCCGGCGTTGCGCGCGGTTTGCACGTCCACTTCGGAGTCGCCGATCAAAATTGCTTCTGGCGGAGCGGCGGCGAATTCGCGAAGAATGGTTTGCGCGCCGAGAGGATCGGGTTTTTTTGTTTCAAAACTGTTGCCGCCGTAAACGGCGCGAAAATATTTTGCCAGGCCGAGCGCTTCGAGGATTCGGCGGCTGATGCGTACCGGCTTGTTTGTGAGGATGGCCATCGGATACGAAGCGAGTTCTTCGAGAGCTTCGGGAACTCCAGGGTAAGCGCAGGTCGAATCCATTTTGTGGTCTTCGTAATAACCCAGGAAAAATTGCAGGGCGCGCCGGCGTTCTTCTTCCGATGCCTTCTGGCCCAAGGCCTGCCCAATCAGTTGCGGCGCGCCGTGGCCGATGTAGGCGGAGATGGTGTCTTCGTGGAGTTGCTCTCGGCCCATTTCCTCGAGCATGGCGTTGACGGAACGGATCAGGTCGCGCTGCGAATCGATGAGCGTGCCATCCAGATCGAAAATCAGCGCGCGCACGGAGGAAAAATTCGGGGCAGTCATAAGCAGACAATTGTAATATGGCCGCGCCTGTTTCCACATTCATGCATCGCACGCTGACGTGCATCGATTTCGCGATGAATTTCCATCGAAAATTAACATAGCGCCTTTTTCGGAATTCCGGCTTGTTCGCGTAAACTAGAGTGATTCGCTGGCAGCATAAAAGGATTCCGGAGACTCCATGGCCCAGGTTTACCCCTTCCGCGCTTTTCGCTACAACCCCGAACGCGCCCCGTTTGACCGTGTACTGACGCAGCCGTACGACAAGATTTCTCCGGCCATGCAGGAAAAATATTACGCCGCCGACCCGCACAATCTGATCACGGTGGAGAAGGGTCGCGCGTATCCGAGCGACACGCCGCAGAACAATGTTTACACGCGCGCGCAAGCGGCGATTGAGGACTGGATTCGCAATCAAGTGGTGGTGCAGGATCCCGCGCCGTCTTTTTATTCTTACACGCAGGAATACAGCGTGCCGGGAACGGAAGAGCGGCGAATGCGGCGCGGGTTTATCGGCGCTGGAAAACTCGAGGAATATTCGGCGGGGGTTATTTTTCGCCACGAGCACACGCTTTCCGGACCGAAAGCGGACCGTCTGGAACTTTTGCGGCACACAAAGACGCATACGGGGCAGCTTTTCATGCTGTATTCGGACGCGGAGAAGCGGATTGATGGGATTCTTGCGGAAGCCGAATCGGCGGCGGCGCCTGCCACCCAAATGCTCGACGAATACGGCGTGCGGCACCGGCTTTGGGTGATTGCTGATCCGCAGCGCGTGGCTGCGATTCAAGCAGCGATGGAGAACCAGAAGCTGGTGATCGCCGACGGGCATCACCGCTACGAAACGGCGCTGAACTACCGGAATGAATGCCGCGCGCGCGCGGGGCTCAGGGCAACCGCGGAAAAGATCGATTCGGAAGCGCCGTACGAGCGCGTGATGATGACGTTCGTCAACACGAAGAGTGAAGGGCTGATGATTTTGCCGGGGCATCGCGTGGCGGCGCACATTCACGATTTTTCCTGGAGCGGCGTGCGGCGGTACCTGGAGCCATGGTTCGCAGCGGAGGAGTTTCCGTTCTCGGGCAGCGGGGAGAGGTCCGAGGCGAAAGAGAGATTTCTCGCGAAGCTCACGAGCACGCGAGAGAAGCGAGCGATCGGTGTTTATCCCGGTCCGGGGGCTCAGAAGCGGGCGTTTTACGTGCTGACGGTGCGCGAAGGCGTCAACTTGGCGCAACTCCTGCCAAATGTTTCGCCGCTGCAGCGCGAACTGGACGTTGTGCTGCTGCACGAAGGAATCCTGGAGCCGGCGCTGGGAATCACGCCGCAGGCGGTGACCGCCGAGGCCAACTTGACGTACGAACGGGAAGCCGAGGCCGCGCTCGAAGCAGTGGACAGCGGGCGGGCGCAGATTGCGTTCCTGCTGAACGCCTGCGACGTCGAGCAAGTGATGAAAATCGCCACAGCCGGCGAAGTGATGCCCCAGAAATCGACCGACTTTTATCCTAAGCTCTTGAGCGGGATCACGATGTATCGAGTGGACAGTTGACAGTTCACAGTTGACAGTCGACAAAATTACGTGACTGGTGATTCGTGACTGGTGACTGGCGAGATAGGAAGCCCAGGCCCCTACTGGCTGTCCCTTTCCAGTGTCGGGGTAGGCGGGACAGATTTCCTTATCGGAAATCTGGAGAGGTCCTTCGACTCGCTGCCCTCGCTCAGGATACGCATCCTCATCGGATGCGTAGTTAACCATAACCGGGAGCCCTACCCCCTGTTTTTTGTAAGTGTTGCATCTAAACAGCTTAGCTGTGATTCTAGGCGTACCGTAAATCCTTTGTTTGCAACACTTGCAGCGAGAGCCATAAGTGTTGCAGCTAAAGGAGTTAAGGTGAGACCGGAGTCCGAACGTTGAGAGGGCCCTCCCTCCCCTATTTTTGAAACGATATGATTCAAAAGGGTTTAGTGGGTGGGGGTCTGCAAACGATATGATTCTGTGGGAGTTAGGGGGAGGGGCCAGTTGAAAGTGGAAGGCTAGAAGTTGAAGCTCAGAGACAGGAGTCGGAATTAACACAGAGGTCACGGAGAGCACAGAGCTCACAGAGGCTGAGGGACAAGACCGTCGCAGGAGAGGGGAAGGCGACCCTTCGGCGCATCCTTCAAGGCTTAGGGTGAAGAGGGTAAACAGAGAGGAAAAGCGGCGGCCCCTCGGCGGCGCTGGGGGTAAACGAGGATGGGGTCGAAGTATCAAAAGACAGGGT
>Ga0137403_10007506_pt1 | contig 12293 bp, 11 predicted proteins | sample CZOMad2_1_16fung_FD_122057 | JGI IMG/M metagenome (GOLD analysis project Ga0137403, IMG submission 122057) | Vadose zone soil fungal communities from Angelo Coast Range Reserve, California, USA - CZOMad2_1_16fungal (Hybrid Assembly) | ecosystem: Environmental > Terrestrial > Soil > Vadose zone...
ACGAGGAAGGGCGAGTTCGTCAGCTCGAGCGCGAGCCAGCCCAGCACCACCACCTCGCCCATCATCCCCACCGAGCTCAGGAGCATGGCCGCCGACAGGCGGCGGAACTCCCCGAGACGCAGAAGGGAGAGGCCGAGAATGCGCGTCAGCCTTCCGTGGCGGAAAGGGCGGACAGCGCGGGGCGGCGAAACAGGGTGAGCGCGAGCGGAACCAACACGAGCGCGGCGCCCACGGCATTGAGAACCGCGAAGCCCCAGATCCCGAGGACCATTCCACCGACCGCCGAACCCACCGCCCCCATGAGCCCCATGATGAGGTCGGCGAAGCCCTGGACGGAGGCCCGCTCGGCGGGCGCGAGCGCATCGGTGAGGAGCGCGCTGGCCGAGACGAAGGCCAGGTTCCAGCCCACGCCGTTGAGGAAGAGGGCGCCGATCACGAGGACCGGGTCCGAGCCCGGCGCCAGGCCCGCGAGCATCACCGCCCCGATGAGGATGAGGGCGCCCACCCCGATCATGAGGAAGCGGCCGAAGCGATCGCAGAGCCACCCCGACAGCGGCGAGGCCACGTACATCCCGCCCAGGTGCAGCGACACGCCGATGCCGATGATGCGCACCGAGTGCCCGTGGTCGTACAGATACACCGGCGAGGTCGAGGTGGTGGCGATCATCACGAACTGGCTGACGGAGAGCGCGGCGAGCGCGATCTGCACCCGCACGTCGCCCAGGATGGCGCCGAACGCGCGCGTGGGACCGGGGGGACGCCCCGGCGAGGCGTCCGCCTCCAGCCGTCGGGCGATGGCGAGCGGATCCGGACGCAGGAAGGCCTGGACGAGGAGCGCCGCGAGCGCGTACGAGCCGACGCTCACCAAGAAGGCGCTGGCGGTGGCCTCGATACCCAGCCAATGGCCCAGGCGCAGGGCCGGCGCCATCAGGTTCGGCCCCACGATGGAGCCGAGCGTGGAGCCCCAGACGATGAGTCCCATGGCCCGGCCCCGCTGGGCCCCGGGGCTCACGTCCGCCGCCGCATAACGGGCGAGGAGATTCGAGGTGCTGGCGACGCCGAAGAGCAGCATGCCGGCCAGCATGAGCGGGAAGCTGCGCGCGGCCACGCCGACCAGGCCGAGGAGGGCGCCGACGACGGCGAGGCCATAGCCCAGCGCGAGGCCGGGGCGCCGCCCCGCGCGATTCATCAAGCGCGCGAGCGGCCAGCTTGCGAGCGCGGTGCCGAGCGCGCCCAGCGCCACCGGCAGTCCCGTCCACGTATTGGTCCCCGTGATGCTGGCGGCCATGATGCCGCCTACGGCCAGCCCAATGGAGTGGCCGGTGCTCCCGCACACCTGCGCCACGAAGAGCACGGCCATCAACTTGCCGCGGGATCGGGTGGACGCTGACGACGCTGTCAGGGGGGACATGGGAAGAAGTCGATCGCTCGAGGTGAATCGTATCATGGCGCCCGGACTCTCCCTCAACGCATGAAGGCCGACGAGCAGTACGGCGCCTATCTCAGGACTCTCCTCGCGCGGAGGGCCGGCCCACCGCGCGAGGATCAACTTGAAGGGCTTCTAGTCCGTGATGGACCGGTAGATCTCCACCTCGGCCGGCCCGTCGGTGAGGCCTTCCTTCTCGCGGCGCTCGCGATAGGCGGCAAGGTGCGGCGCCTTCCGGTGCAGGTCGAAGGCGGCGTCGTCCTTGTACTGCTCGTAGAAGATGAAGACGTCGGGATCCTTGGTGGACCGGTGCGGGCGATAGACGAGGCAGCCCGGCTCCGCCTTGCGCACCGCCGCCACCTGCTCCTTGAGCAATGCGGCGAGCGCGTCGCCCTTGCCTTTTGCCGCCCGGATCTTCGCCACCACGGTGAGCACGTCAGCCATCGGGGTCTCCTTGCCGCCCGCGCCGTCGCGGGCCGGCCTCATGGGGTGCGTGACCAGTCATAGCACACTACTCGTTGCGCGCGCGGAGCCCGAGCAGCTCGCCGGTGATGGCGGAGGCCTTGAGGCCGGAGCCCGTGAGCACGAGCACGGTGCTCTCGTCCGGTCGGATGACGCCCTCGGCGAGCAGGCGGGTGAGCCCGGCGGCGGCGGTGGCGGAGGTGGGCTCCACGTAGAGCCCGCGGCGGGCGAGGTCGCGCAGCGCCGCCACGATCTCCGCCTCGCTCACCGCCAGCACGGCGCCGCCCGACACCCGCACCGCGCGCAGCACCTCGGCCACGCGAGTGGGCTTGGCGGTCGCGATCCCTTCCGCCACCGTGGGCGAGATGTCGGTCGGCACCAGACGCTCGCCGCCCGTCACGAACGCGGCATGATATGGCGCGCAGTTCGCCGCCTGCACGCCGAAGAGCCGCGGGCCCTTGCCGACCTCGCCCCGGCGGGAGAGCTCGTCGAAGCCGCGGTCGGCGCCCAGCACATTGCTGCCGTAGCCGAGCGGCACCACGAGATTGTCGGGCGCGCGGAAGCCGAGCTGCTCCCAGAGCTCATAGGCCAGGGTCTTCATGCCCTCCACGAAGAACGGCTGCCAGTTGTGGCTCGCGTAGAAGGTCTCGGCGCTCTGGCGCAGCGCCGCCTCCGCCACGTCCTGGCGCGAGCCCTTGACCGTCACCACGTCGGCGCCGCAGGCGGCGATCTGGGCGATCTTCGGGTAGGACGCGGTCTCCGGCACGAGGATACGGCAGGCGAGCCCGGCGGCGGCGGCATAGGCGGACAGGGACGCGCCCGCATTGCCGGAGGAGTCCTCGAGCACGCGCGCGATGCCCTGGCTCTTGAGATAGGAGACCATGACGGTCATGCCCCGGTCCTTGAAGGACCCGGTGGGCATCATGAACTCGAGCTTGTAGCAAACCGGCGCCCCGGACCATTCGCCCGATATCAGCGGGGTCCAGCCCTCGCCGAGTGACACCGCGCCCTCGCTCGGGACCAGCAGCGCCTTCGCATAGCGCCACACCGAGTGCCGCGCGGTATCGATGTCCCGGCGGCCGAGACCGGGCGCGGGGGCGAGATTGAGATAATTGCCGTCCTCGCCGCGCCAGCGCGCCTCCGAGAGCGGATAGGTCCGGCCGGTGGAGGGGTCGACGTAGGTCATGCCACCGCTTCGAGCGCGGTGAGCGCGAGCACCCGGGTGCAGACGGCGAGATCCTCGAGATACGTGTGCACGTCGTGATAGTCCGTATACCCACCGCCCGGGCCATAAAGACAGCACGGGATACCCGCGGCCCACAGGTGGGTGGTGTCGTTGCCGGCATAGCTCTGGGGCAATCGCACGCCGAAATGCTCCGGCGCCCGGCCTGCCACCCGCTGGAGATTCCGGCGCACCATCTGCACCACCGGCTCCGTCTTCGGGACGTCCACCGCGGCCTTCGCCATGCGTCCGAGCCCGCGCTCCCGGCGGGGCGGGAACTCGATCTCGAACCGGAACTGGGGATCGCTCGCGGCCAGTGTCTCCAGCGTCCGCCGGATGTCGGCGACCACGGTGTCGGCGCTCTGGCTCGCGTTGAAGCGCACGTTGACATAGGCGGTGCAGAAATCGCTCACGGTATAGGCGCCCCGCAGTTCGTGATCACGCCCGCGCCCACCGATGATCGAGCCGATATTCATCCGGGGGAGCCCGGGCAGGTCGGGATCGTGCGTGTGGGTGAAGCGCATCGCGTAGAGCGCGTCGATGGCCCGCATCATGCTCACGATGGCGTCGACGCCCTGCTCCTTCTTGCTGATATGGGTGGCGCGGCCGAGGGTGTGTACGACCACATCCATGGAGCCCGTGTGCTTGGTGAGGATGGTGTAGGCGCCATAGGGCTCGGCCACCACCGCCATGTCGCTGCGCGCGCCGTGCTCGATGGCATGGAGGGTGCCGGTTCCCCCGTTGAGCTCGGCCGCCACGCAGGCCAGGACCACGTCACCCCGGATCGGCACCCCCGACCGCTGGATCGCCAGGCCCGCCATGATGCAGGCGGCGACGCCGGCTTTCATGTTGTAGACGCCGTGACCGAAGAGCTTGCCCTCCGCGATCCACGGGTCGAAGGGATCGCGTGTCCAGCCCGAGGCCAGCGGATCGATGTCGATGTGGCCGTTGAGCATGATGGACTTGCCGCCGCCCCTCCCGCGAAGCCGGGCGATGGTCTGCTTCCGGCCCGGCTCGATCTCCTGCAGCTCGACCTCGAGACCCTGGTCGGCGAGATAGCTCGCCAGCCATTCCGCGCAGGGCGTCTCCTCGGTCGTGAAGGACGGGATGCGGATGAGATCACACGCCAGCCGTACGGTCTCCCCGTCATCGATCTTCGCGAGCACACGATCCCCCGCCTCTGGGAGCGGCCCCGCCGCGTTGCCGGTCGTCGCCACGCAATTGCCTCCTCGTCAAACCCAAGCCGGATGCCGTATAACGTCAGTAGCACGGGAGGGTCGATTCTTCACGGGATTCGCACGAGGGGAGCACGGGTCATGACCTCGACGGTAAGTCCGGCCGGAATCGACGGCCACCGCTTCTGGAGCACGGTGATGCGCTCGGGCGAGATCGGGCCCGGCAAGGCCGGCGGCCTCTGCCGACTGGCGCTCAGCGACGCCGACAAGGAGATGCGGGATCTCTTCATCACCTGGTGCACCGAGGTGGGCTGCACCGTGCAGGTGGACCGGGTGGGCAATATCTTCGCGCGCCGCCCGGGATCGGAGGACCACCTGCCGCCGGTCCTCATGGGCAGCCACCTCGACACCCAGTTCGCGGGCGGGAAGTACGATGGCATCGTCGGCGTGCTGGCGGGTCTGGAAGTGCTGCGCACGCTCGACGACCACCGCGTGCGCACCCGCCGGCCCCTGGAGCTGGTGTGCTGGACCAACGAGGAGGGCGCCCGTTTCACCCCGCCCATGGTGGCCTCGGGGGCCTTCGCGGGCGTGTTCGAGGTGGACTGGGTGCTCGGGCTGCGCGACGACGAGGGCAAGGTATTAGGGAGCGAGCTGGAGCGCATCGGTTATAACGGCAAAACTCCAGTCGGCGGGCGCGGCATCGACAGCTACTTCGAGCTCCACATCGAGCAGGGACCCATCCTCGACCGGGAGACGGTGCCGGTCGGCATCGTGGTGGGCGGCTATGCCACCCGGGGCATGCACGTGGACATTCTCGGCGAGACCGCGCACGCCGGTCCCACCCCGATGGACCGTCGGCGCAACGCGCTGGTGGGTGCAGCCATGCTCGCGGTGGCCGTCAACGACGTCGGCTGGAAATATCACCCTACCGAGGGCAAGGCCACGGTGGCGCGCCTGGTGGCCTGGCCCAACAAGGCCGGCATCCTCTCCGAGTACGCCCAGCTCACCTGCGACGTGCGCCACGCCGAGAAGCCGGTGGCCGAGCAGATGCTGGCGGAGGTCAAGGCCGCCATCCCTGAGTGCGCGCGCCGCGCGAACGTGGACATGCGCATCGCCGGCGAGTGGCAGTTCGGCAACGAGACGTTCGACCCGGGCTGTGTCCGCCTTATCCGGGAAGCCGCCGATCGCCTGGGCGTCCGGCACCGCGACATCCTGAGCCAGGCCGGACACGACGCCTACTACATCTCCCGCGTCGCGCCCACCGCCATGATCTTCACGCCCTGCCGCGACGGCATCTCCCACAACGAGGCCGAGCACGCCGAAGAAGACTACACCGTCCCCGGCGTCAACGTCCTGCTCCAAGCAGTCCTCGCCCGCGCGAATCGGTAGCACTTAGCCCACATTTTCGATATGAACGCTGAACGCAGTGGGCCATAATCGCTCAACGCCCGCATGAAACGCGGCTTTCGGGAGCTCCTCGCTGGCGCAGAGCGCACCACCCAATGGGTGGCGCAACATCTGGCCCGGTTCGGCTCTCGTTCAATCCTCAGCTGCCCTGCGCTTTGACAATTTCTTCCGAGAGTGATCGGGCCCTTGACGACGCCCCTGTCCCGGGAGCAGGATCGCCGCGCAAGCTGGATCAGCGTCGGGCGGGACTCGGTTCCCGGGAGCCCCACGGCGGGCAACTCGACGACACTGCGGCCATTCGGCGGTCCTCGATGCCCGCCGAATGGGCCGCGTGACGCGAACTGGCGTCAACGTTTCTTACGGGCTCCTGCCCCTAAGGTCAGAGCTTCGTAGAGGAGGAAGGACGGACGATGAGAGTAGAACACGGCGTCGGCAGACGGAGGTTCCTCAAGACCGGCGTGGTCGCGGCGGCCGCGATCGGCGCGCCCGGCGTGGTGCGCTACGCGTGGGCGCAGGACAGCGGCCCCATCCGCATCGGCGTCCCCACCGCCATCACCGGCACGTGGGCGGCGCTGGGCGCCCAGGTGGTTCGCACGTGCAAGCTCGTCCAGAAGGAAGTGGACGGGCGCGGCGGCATCCTCGGGCGCAAGGTGGAATTCGTGATCGAGGACACCCAGGGCAACCCCGCCAACTGCGTGCGCAAAGCGCAGGAGATGGTGGAGCGCCAGAAGGTGAACCTCTTCACCGGCATCATGGCGTCGTCCGAGGCGCTCGCGGTGAGCGCCAAGCTCGCTGAGTGGAACGCGTTCTTCCTGTCCGCCATCAATGGCGCCGGTGAGCTCACCGCCGAGAAGTACGTGCCGAACTTTTTCCGCGCCAACACCTCCGGGCCCATGGGCGCGCGCACCATCGCGCTCTATCTCAAGGACACACCGCAGAAAACGTTCTACGCCATCGGGCTCGACTACGCGTGGGGCCACTCTAGCGTGAGCGTGTTCGAGACAGAGATCAAACGCGCGGGCAAGGAGTTCACGGGCAAGGTCTTCGCGCCCACCGGCACCAAGGACTACTCGACCTACATCACGAAGATCCAGCAGGCGAACCCGCAGGGCTTGTACGTCGCGATGACCGGCGACGACGCCACCGCGTTCTACCAGCAGGCCGCGCAGTTCAAGCTCGGCGAGAAGATCCAGATGGTCACCGAACTGGTCGACATCCTCAACCTCAAGCCGGCCGGCGACGCCACTCTCGGCCTGATCGGCTCCAGCCGCTACGCGTTCACGTACGAGAACCCGGAGAACAAGACGTTCGTGCAGCGCTTCCAGAACGAGCTGAAGGAAGTGCCGGACACGTTCGACGGCGAGCAGTACCAGGCGCTCCAGGTGCTGTTCCGCGCCATCGAGAAAGCCAAGAGTACCGACACCGCCGCGCTCATCAAGGCGATGGAAGGGCTCGAGGTCACGAGCGTGAAGGGCAAGGTCGTCATGCGCGAGTGCGACCACCAGGGCGCGCAGATCGGGCTGGTCGTGAAGGCGGTGCGTCGCAGCGGCTTCGAGCATCCGATTCCTGAGGTCATCAAGACCTATCCCGCGGACGCGGTCACGCCGCCCTGCCGCAAGTCCTCCTACAGCTAGACCCTGAGCTTCTCGACCTTCGTCGTCATCCAAGGGCTCAACGCCGTCGCGCTGGCGGCGTTGCTGTTCCTGATCTCGATCGGCCTCACGCTGATCTTCGGGATCATGCGGATCATGAACTTCGCGCACGGCGCGCTCTACATGCTCGGCGCCTATGCGGGGTTCACGGTCGCCGCCTGGACCGGCAGCTACTGGCTGGCGCTCGTCCTCGCGCCGCTCTCCGTCGCCGCCATCGGCATCGTGCTCGAGTCGGTAGCGCTGCGCCCGCTCTACCGCCGCGAGCACGGCGCGTTCCTCCTCGTCACCTTCGGCCTCGCGCTGGTGATCGGCGAGACGATCCGGCTCGGCTGGGGACCTGATCCGCGGCGCCTCCCCATTCCTCCCGCGCTCGCCGGCTCGGTCACGATCCTAGGCGCGCCATTCCCGACGTATCGGCTATTCCTCGCGGTCACGGGCGCGGTGGTCGCGCTGGCGCTCTGGCAGTTCCTCGCCCGCACGCGGCTGGGGCTGCTCATCCGGGCGACCTCGCAGAACGCCGAGATGGTGCACGCGCTCGGCGTGGACGTGCAGGTGGTGCGCGCCGGTGTCTTCGGCCTCGGCTGCGGCCTCGCCGCGCTCGGGGGCGTCATGGCGACACCGCTCGTGTCGGCGCATCTCGGCATGGGCGTGAACGTGGTCGTGGACGCGTTCGTCATCGTCATCATTGGCGGCATGGGAAGCTTCGGTGGCTCGATCGTGGGTAGCCTCCTCCTCGGGCTCGTCCAGACGTTCGGCAACTTCTATCTCCCGGACCTCGCGCTCGCGGCGATCTACCTTGCGATGATCGCGGTGCTCGTGCTGCGCCCGCGCGGCCTCTTCGGACCGGAGGAGTGAGGGTGCGCGCCGCGGTGCGCGCCCTGCTGCTGGTGGCCGCCGTCGTCATGCCTCTCGTGCTCCCCACGTTCCTGCTCACCGCGCTCACGGAAATGATGATCCTCGGACTCTTCGCGATGAGTCTCGACCTTCTCGTCGGCTACACGGGCCTCGACTCCTTCGGGCACGCCGCCGTCTACGGCTTCGGCGCCTACAGCGCCGCCCTGCTGCTTTTGCACACCGGGGTGTCGTTGCCCGTCGCAATCCTCGGAGGCGCCGTCTTCACCGCGGCCATCGCGGTCCCCATGGCGTGGCTCTGTACGCGCGCGACTGGCGTGGCGTTCGCAATGCTCACGCTCGCCTTCGCACAGCTCCTTTACGCGGTCGCCTACAAGTGGCAAAGCGTCACCGGTGGCTCGGATGGGCTCGCCGGCGTGCCGCGCACGGCGGGCCCGCTCGGGATGAGCTGGTTCACCTCGAGGATCGGCTATTACTATCTGGCGGCCGGCTGCCTGATCGCCGCGTACGTCTTCTGCCGTGGATTTGTCGCCTCCGCAGTCGGTACCACGCTACTCGCGATCCGCGACAACGAGCGCAAGGCGCAAGCGCTCGGCTACAACCCGCGCGCGTACAAGATCCTCGTCTTCGTGCTGTCGGCGTTCCTCGGCGGGCTCGCCGGTGCGCTCTACGCGCCGTTCGCCGGCTTCGCGTCACCCGATCTCTTCTTTTGGATGCTGTCGGGGCAAGTGTTGATCATGGTGGTCGTCGGGGGCGCCGGCACGCTCGGCGGGCCCATCCTCGGCGCCGCATTCTTCCTCGCGCTCGAGCACTACCTGAGCGTCGTCACCGACTCGTGGGCGCTGGTGCTCGGTCTCGTCTTCATCGCCGTGGTGCTCTTCGCGCCGCAAGGGTTGTGGGGGATGGTACGTGGCCGCGCCGTACCTTGAGTGCGAGGGGCTGAGCCGCCACTTCGGCGCGCTCGCCGCCCTCGACGGCGTGACGATGCGCGTGGAGTCCGGCGAGATCCGCGCGCTGATTGGCCCCAATGGCGCCGGGAAGTCCACGCTGTTCAACGTGATCACGGGGGTGCTCGCACCCACCGCCGGCGTGGTGCGTTTCAAGGGTGAGCGGCTGAGCGGGCTGCCGCCGCACGAGGTCTGCGCGCGTGGTCTCTCGCGCACGTTCCAGATCACCGCGCTGTTCTCGCGACTGTCTGCGCTGGAAAACGTGCGCCTCGCCGCGCAGGCGCGCAGCGCGCAGCGCTGGCGCATCCTTCCCGGCGGACCGGCCACCCACCAGACCCTGCGTGAGGGGCGACAATGGCTGGAGCGACTCGGGCTCTCGGCGCTGGCCGACACCCCGGCGGGGTTACTCTCGCACGGCGACCAGCGTCTGCTGGAAGTCGCGATGGCGCTCGCGCAACGTCCGGAGGTATTGCTGCTCGACGAGCCGACGCAGGGGCTCTCGGTGGAGGAAACGGCGCGCACCGTCGACATCCTCCGTGCGCTGCTGTCCGGCGGCGGCCTCACCGTGCTCCTCGTCGAGCACGACATGGAGGTGGTGTTCTCGCTCGCCCAGCACATCACCGTGCTGAATCGTGGTCGCGTGATCGCCGACGGCGCCACGGAGGCGGTGAGGCAGGACCCGCGCGTGCAGGAGGCGTACTTGGGGGGCCTCGCCTGATGGTGCGGCTCGAAGAGCTGCACGCCTACTATGGCGCCAGCCACGTGCTCCACGGCGTCACGCTCGACCTCGCGGCGGGACAGGTAGGGACGATCCTCGGCCGCAACGGCGTCGGCAAGACGACCACGCTACGCACGATCATGGGGCTCGCGCGTACCGGGACCGGACGCGTACTGATCGGCGACCGCGACATGACGGGCTGGGCGCCGCATCGGGTCGCGCGCGCGGGCGTGGCGTACGTGCCTGAGGGGCGTCAGATCTTTCCCGCGCTCACCGCGCTGGAGAACATCCGCGTGGCCGAGCGGCGACCCGCTGCCCGCTGGCCGCTCGAGCGCCTCCTGGAGCTGTTTCCGCCGCTGCGCGAGCGCTTGTACCATCGCGGACGCCAGCTCTCCGGCGGCGAGCAGCAGATGCTCGCCATTGCGCGCGGGCTGGTGTCCGACCCCGCGGTGCTGCTCCTCGACGAGCCGTCGCAGGGGCTGGCGCCCATGGTGGTACGCGAGCTCGCGCGCGTGATCCGCGGGCTGCCCGCCGAAGGGGTGACCGTGCTGCTCGTCGAGCAGAACCTCAAGCTCGCCGAGTTGATCGCGGACCAGGTCTTCGTCATGATGAAGGGACGCGTGGTCTACGCGGCGACGCCAGAGCGACTGCGCGCGGAGGAAGACGACGTGCGCCGCCGCTATCTGACTCTCTAGCCGGAGGTCGTCAATGCCCACGTTCCAGACTCGACTGACGCCCGCGCTGATCGGGCGCTACACGCGCTCCGGTCACTGGGGTACGGAGACATTTTCGTCGATCCTCACGCAGCGGGCCGACGCTCACCCCGACCGCGTGGCGATCATCGACCGCGGGGAGCGTCTGACGTACCGCGAGCTGCGCGCGCGCGTGGACCGTGTCGCGGCGGGCCTCCAGGCCCTGGGGATCGGGGCCGGTGACGTGGTGACGATCCAGCTCCCGAACTGGGCGCCGTTCGCCTACGTGTTCTTCGCGTGCGAGCGGATCGGCGCGGTGGCGAACCAGATCGGCCCCGACTTCCGGAGCCGCGAGGTCGAGTACATCCTGAAGTTCTCCGAGAGCCGCGCGTTCGTGTGCCCGGCCTCCTTCAAGACTTTCGACTACGTGGCGATGATCCAGGAGCTGAGGCCGCAGCTTCCGGACCTGCAGTCGGTGCTCGTGCTCGGCGGAAACGGTACCGAGGACACCGTCGACCTCGATCCGATCATCGACGGCTCCCGCACGCTGCCGCCGCTGGTGCCGCACCCAATGGGCGCCAACGACGTCATGCGGATGGCATTCACCTCGGGCACGACCGGCAATCCCAAAGGGGTGACGCACACCTTCAATACGACGCTCCCGGCGTGCCGGATTCTGAACGACGCGATGGAGGTGACGGCCGACGAGGTCTTCCTCGTCTTCCTCCCCCTCGGCCTCAACTGGGGCTACCTCACGCTGCTTCAGTCGATCATGGCAGGGGCGCGGGCGGTGCTGCTTGACCGCTTCACTGGGCGTGGCGCGCTCGAGCTGATCGAGCGCGAGGGGGTGACGTTCATTCCGAGCGCGCCGGCGTCGATCATCGCGATGCTGAACGATCCCGAGCTGGACCGCTTCGACCTGCGCTCGCTGCGCGTGGTGATCACGGGTGGCGCGTCGTGCCCCGTGGAGACGATCCGCGCCTATCGCCAGCGCTTCCCTGGCCACCTCATCGAGCTCTACGGGATGCTGGAGACGGGCTTCCATACCTTCACGCGTTTCAGCGACGATCCCGAGGCGGTGACCGGCTCGATCGGGCGCGTGGCGAACGGGATGGGGCTCCGCATCATCGACGGCGACGGGCGCGAGGTGCCGAAGGGCGCGGAAGGCGAGATCGTCGCCGAGGGCCCGTCGGTCCACCTCGGCTATTACAAGAACGCCGCCGCCAACGCCGAGCTCTTCACCGCGGACGGCTGGTTCCGCACCGGTGACCTCGGCCAGATCGATCCCGCCGGCAACGCGCGGATCGTGGGACGCCTCAAGGAGATGATCAACCGCGGCGGGAAGAAGTTCTTCCCGCGCGAAATCGAGGAGATCCTCTACACGCATCCCAAGGTCCTGCACGCTGCCATCGTGGGCGTGCCGGACCCACGTCTCGGCGAGCGCAATTGCCTCTGCCTGATCCCACGCGTGGGGGCATCGCTGTCCCTGGAGGAAGCGGTGAAGTTCCTCGGCGACTCCGTGGCCCCCTACAAGCTGCCCGAGGAGCTCGAGGTCTTCGAGGAGTTTCCGTTCACGCCGACGGGAAAGATACAGCGCCACGCGCTCACGCGCCAGGTGCTCGCCCGGCGCGAAGGAGGAGCGCGGTGATCTTCGACGTCCACTCCCACTGGGGCACCAAGCGCGGCTACCCCTTCCAGACGCCCGAGGAGCTCGCGCAGCAGGAGAAGGTCTTCAAGTCG
>Ga0137403_10007507_pt1 | contig 12290 bp, 14 predicted proteins | sample CZOMad2_1_16fung_FD_122057 | JGI IMG/M metagenome (GOLD analysis project Ga0137403, IMG submission 122057) | Vadose zone soil fungal communities from Angelo Coast Range Reserve, California, USA - CZOMad2_1_16fungal (Hybrid Assembly) | ecosystem: Environmental > Terrestrial > Soil > Vadose zone...
TTACAGGTTGACGTCGTTCAGGTCGTTCGCCGGCTCGCCCGACGGGTTGTTCGCGTCGGCCGTGCAGTTACCGCCGGCGGTGAACACGCGCGAGTTGCTCGAGATGCTCCACTGGTCGACCGTCACGTCGGCGTCGATGTTGCCCTGCGCGGTGGCCACGAAGCTCGGGGTCGGCGGGGCAGCCACGCCAGCGGCGGTGCTGCACGCCGTCGCGGCGTACGTCTGGTTGAAGGTGCTGCCGTACTTGAACGTGTCCACCTGGATGCCGGTGTAGGTGGTCGCCTGGGCGATGGTCGAGTTGGTGCGATCTTCGATGTTGCCCGAGGCGGCGAGGAGCCTCCGGACTCAACCGACGTTCGACGATCCCTCGGGAAGTTCGGCCGCTCTATCGATGAGCAGAACCTTTGCCGAATGACGTTCCAGATCGAGCACGTACCAGATGAGATAGCCCGCGACGTGAACGCGCATCCGTTCGTGAGCGATGCCGGAGAAGATGTGTTGGCCCGCCCGGCGCAGTTCCTCGGCTGTTTCGAGGATGCCAGTCAGCATTTCCTCGACGCGTTTCCACAGCGAAGGCTTGGCAGCCAGCACGTTGGACGCCGCAAGGGTCGCTTCGATCCGGTACGCCATGTCCGAGGGGAAGCGTAGCGCCGCTCGGTGCCGCCGCCCACGTACAGCGATTGAGCCTCCGCCGAGTTCGTTCACGCGTGGACGGTCACGGGTCCCTGTGAGTTGAGCACCCACCGTGGCGGCATCGAACGGCCGCATGGGACCCGCTCGACAGTGCGGCAGAGTCTCGCAGTGCGTGGACTTCGCCCGAGCCCGGGAGTAAGTGAGCGCGCGGCGGGGCATCTCGACGAGGTTCGCACGATGCCCGACGTCCCGGACGAAGCGGCCTACTACTTCAACAAGAAGATCCCTGCGGTGGCGCTAATCGCCAAAGGAGTCCGGCTCCCGGCAGGAAAGTGGATCCGCGTCGCTAGTGCTACTGCTCTTGCTCAGGAGGTCGAGCAGATGCTCGCGGAAGTGTTCCCCGATCTGAAGGGCCGGGTCTTGACGTTCACCACGCTGATGAGCGAGTTCGACGTGAAGGAGTTCGAGCGGTCCCTGCCCGAGCCGGGCTAGGATCCGACCCGCCAACGCCGGCAGGCTCTCGCCGACCCCTCCTCGCCGCAGCCCACGTCGACGCAATGGACAAATGTGGCGAGCACATCGCGCAACAGTGCGGCAGAACGAAGGATGACGTTCAGCGTCCCAATTGCTCCAAGTACCGGTCGAGGTCCGAGCCGAAAGCGTCGCCCCCGCCGATGAATTGGACCCCAACGCCTCTACGCGGTGCCACATGTACGACGTAAGCATGAACGGTGTGATAGCCGGCGGTTTCCGGTAAGGAGATGTCGAGCTCCACCACAGATCCTTGCCGGGGCAAGGAACCGAGTCTCACGAAGGCTCCGCTCCGGCTGATGTTCGTGATGTACCCCTCCGACTTCGCCTGACCACTCTCCCGAACGATGGTGGGCAGGTTGGTGTGGAAACGCGGGTGAGGCCGTAGACCAACCTCGCGGCGCCAGAGTAGCTCTGAGATCCGCCGCCGGGCGAGTTCGTCGGAGTCCTTGAACTCCGCCCGGAATTCGTCTCCGAACGTATCGGCTACGACGCCACTGCGGCTCACGATGCCGGCGGCCTCCGGAAAGTACAGCTTGAAATCGATGAGCACTTCACGCGGCGGCGGAATTGCCGATCGGACGTGAACGTCGTCAGCACTCAAGGCGGTTGACGTCGCATGCACCACCTGGCCGCGCGCCACGTACCGGACGGGAATGACGAACTTCGTGGCTTCTGATGCGAGCGACAGCGCGTGCATTGGCTCTCTCTCCTAGTAGAGAAGCGTTGCGACCTTGTGCCCGTCATTCGAGAGACCCAGTTCCATCAGGCCGGACTCGGTCATCGGCTTCAATTGGTTTGCAACCAGGAGCATCGGCGCCGAAGTACCGCGGCTCGCGACCTGCTGCACGCCAGCGGGTGACGACGTCACAGTCGCGGACCTGACCACGACCGCCCCGACCGTGAACCTCGAAGCAGAGGCGCCAGCGAAAACAGCGGGAGAGAGGAGCGCGAGAGCGGCGGTCAGTGCGGCGGCCCGAGTCAGCATACGCCCCTCTAGCGCAACCCGGAGGCCATTCCCGAAGCCCGTGATTTCGGGGCGTTACGAAGGGGCCTGGCGTCAAAATCACTGCGGCCGTCAAGGTTGAGCGTCAACGCTTTGACGCTGGAAAAGATGGCGCCCTCGAGGACGCGCACCCCAGGTGAACGTTGTTGTCCTACTCGAAGGCCCGGACGCCGGAGCTGTCAGGAAGGCCAAGAGCGACTTCGACGCGGCCGAGCTTCGCCGTGGATTTCGACGCCCTTGAGCTGGAACTGCTCGCCCTGGTCGTGAAACTACCAGTCGAATCCCTCCACGGGCAGACTGTTCCCATGATCGACGCCAGCAAGACGAAACCCGCTCTGATGCCTGTTGCTCTCGCCAGGTACCAGTTCGGTCCGTCCGCGAACGTGGCTCTGCACTTCCACGAGGTCCACGGGCAGAGCCTGTTCTTCTTCCCAGTACAGCTTCCACACCGCGATGGGCAGTGGATCTTCGTGGAGTTCGCTGTTGCTGGCTCGGACGTACCCTGCCTCGCGCGAGGACGAGTGAGGACCCAACAGGGCACGAACTTCGTCGGAAGCTGGCTCGAATTTCCTATCGCGGGCCTTCCAGAAATCATCAAGAACCTGGCGAAGACGCGGCGTGCCCAGGAGCGGCTTCCCGTGGACGTGACGGCGAGCGTGCGCTGCGCGGACGGAGCCAAGCTGGTGTGCCGGATCGCGGATGTGAGCACCGAGGGCCTGCGCCTGTCCGGGCTTCCGTTCTTCTTGAACGTTGGTGAGGACCTTTCGATCGAGATGGTGGGCATGCCGCGCGCGCAATCCGATCTAGGCAAGGGCCGTGTGGTCTGGGTCCGCGCTCAGGAAGCGGGTATTCACTTCGCGCGGACCGGCTCGCGCAGGGCGTCGCTGGTCAAGCTCGTCGAGCACGCTGCCGCGGCTCGTAGCACTGCCATTCAATTCGCTCACCTCGAGTCGTGCAGGTGCCGGAACTGTGAGCGGCCGATGGAACCCCCACCGCCCGCCGCCGCGAGGCGATGAGCCTCTTATCGGGTCGTTCCTATGACTACGAGCACGCCGCAGGCCAGGAGTGGAAGCCCGGCGCGAACACTTCTGCGAGAGTAGGACACGTGGTGGGGACGTATGGCTATCTCTTGGCGGCATCGCGTACGGACACGTCCGATGGTGCTGGTGCGGCAGCGGTCACGACAAGTCGGGCGTTGTCCGGTTCCACCTTGTACAGGAAACGCCATCCGCTCACGTCCAAATGCATCGGGCTCTGCGCGAAAGACGCCACCATCTCACTGCTCGGCGGAATCCCGTCCATCACACGCGCGATTTCCTCAAGGGAGCGCCGGAGCCGCGTCCGGACCTCGGCCGGCACGTCGTCCATCACGTCGCGGAACACCACCGCGTAGGTCATCAGCTGCGGCCGCCGCTCAGACCTGCGCTGTTCTCTTCCTCGGACCAACTTCCTTCGCGCATGAAGCGCCGGAGTACGTCCCTGAACTCCTCCGCATGCGAGTGGCACCGGGGGATAATCGTGGTTTCCCCCGCCTGTCCGATGCGAAACGCGACCCGGGCCACCTCCCCGCAGGGTCTGGCAGCCCGCTCGGCCTCGCAAAGCATCGGCATCGGCACGACTTCGGCCACGTCTTAGCCCCCCTCCACACGATCGGTAGCACGTGAAGCAATGCCGCAAGAATGCGGGGACCGGCCGACGTGTGGGGCGGTTCCCACCGAAACGTCTCCGCCGTTTGTCGCGTGCTTCTGCCACCAGGGTGGGATGACAAATCCTGTCACCCCCGGGACACATCCTGTCGTTTTGCACCCAACCCACTGCCGCGAACTCCGTGGAACGACGATTCTTCTTGCCTGGCTCGTAGCTTGCTCCACTTCTTCCCGTCGTTCTTCCACGGGGGGACCCCAATGAAGAAGCTCGTCCAGAAGGGCTTTACGCTGATCGAGCTGATGATCGTCGTTGCGATCATCGGCATCCTTGCGTCGATCGCGATCCCGAACTTCATCAAGTTCCAGGCGCGGGCGAAGCAGAGCGAGGCGAAGGCAAACCTCAAGGCCGTCTTCACAGCGCAGAAGGCTTTCTTCCAGGAGAAGGATCGCTTCTCGTCGCTGACGGGCGAAATGGGCTTCGAGCCGGAGCGCAACAACCGGTACGCCTACTTTCTCGCCGCTACCGGAACGCTGGAAGACCGCACGAACTCGACGATCGCCCAGGCGACTACCTACACCGGCATCCAGGTGGACACGTTCAAGTACGGCAGCACCTTCTCGCAGACGTACGCCGCGACGGCGTGCGGCACCGCCGCTGGCGTGGTTGCCCCGCCGACGCCGAGCTTCGTGGCCACCGCGCAGGGCAACATCGACGCCGACGCGACGATCGACCAGTGGAGCATCTCGAGCGACTCGCGGGTGTTCACCGCCGGCGGTAACTGCACGGCCGATGCGAACAACCCGTCGGGCGAGCCGGCAAACGACCTGAACGACGTCAACCTGTAAGGGACATCGCAAGACGGAGACGCGGGAATGGCCCGGGCGAGGCCGTTCCCGCGTTCCTTTTCGCGACGCAGTACTTCAAGGCTCAGGCCGCTCTCTCGCAGGCCGGCTGTCATGCTCACTGGTTATGAGAATACGTGTTCTGGGACCGTCGCCGGGGACGGATGCGTCGATTCCTTCGGGGGATCCAGTCACACGCAGCGACAGGATCAAGTCGGACCCGTCGCATGGTACGGTCGCGTGTTTAAACGCCGAGGATCAGTGGACCTTCCCCTCCTCGAAGAGCTGAAGCGCCGGCGCGTATTCCGCGCGCTCGTCGGGTACGGCGTCGCGGCATTCGCGGTCCTGCAGATCATCGAGCCGGTCATGCACGGGCTGCACTGGCCCGAGGCCGTGCTCTCCTACGTGGTGGTGGCGCTCGCGCTCGGTTTTCCGCTGGTGGTCGCACTCGCCTGGGTCTTCGACGTCAAGGCGGGGCGGATAGAGCGCACCGTGCCTGCCGCGGGATTGAGGGGAGTGCGCCTGGCCGCGGTGATCACCGGCATCGGCGTGCTGGCGGCGGCTCCGGGATTGGCCTGGTACCTCTTCCTGCGGCCGGGAGTGCGCTCTTCGCCGAGCGACGAGGCGATGCGAGCCAAGCTGGATGCCGTGCCGCCCGCCTCGGACATCCGCGCGGTGCCGTCGATCGCAGTGCTGCCGCTGGTGAACCTGAGCCGAGATCCTGATCAGGAGTATTTCGCCGACGGCCTCGCCGAAGAACTGCTCAACCTGCTCGCCAAGGTGCCCGGGTTGCACGTGGCCGGACGCACGTCGTCGTTCTCGTTCAAGGGAAAGAACGAAGACCTGCGCGCGATTGGCCAGAAGCTCAACGTCAAGACCGTGCTGGAGGGCAGCGTGCAGCGCGCAGGAGATCGGCTGCGCATCACTACCCAGCTCATCAACGCGGCCGATGGCTATCACGTCTGGTCGGAGACTTACGACCGCAAGCTCACCGACGTGTTTGCGGTGCAGGATGAGATCTCGCGCTCGGTGGTTGCGGCGCTGAAAGTCCAGCTTCTCCCAGAAAGGGCCGCGGGGCTCGAGAGGCCTGCCACCAACCCGGACGCGTACGCCCAGGTCCTGCTCGGGCGGCACCTCATCGTGCGCGGTTCCCTACAAGGGTACCAGCTTGCGCTTGCGGCCTTCCGCAAGGCGGTCGAGCTGGATCCGAAGTACGCTCCGGCCTGGGCCGGCGTCGCCATAGCATCGTTCCACGTCGGTGAAGGGGTGGGTTGGCACCTGGATTCGCGTGAGAATGACTTCGCGCGCACTCTGGCCGCGGCAGACAAGGCCATCGAGCTCGGCCCCGACCTCGCCGACGGCTACGCGGCGCGCGGCTACGTGCGCGTGCTGAAGACTACCGATTGGGCGGGTGCGCGAGCCGACCTCGCCCGTGCCATCGCGCTCAGCCCCGGCAATGCCGACGCGATTTGCTCTCAAGGCGACTTGTTCGCGACGCTAGGCCGCCTCCCAGAAGCGATCGCGACCTTGAGCAGGGCCACGGAGTTGGACCCGCTCTCGGTGCAGGCCTGGTGGAGGCTCGCGTGGTACCATCTCGGTGCTGGCCACGTGGAGGAGGCGCGCGAGATCGCCCGCCGCACGCTGGAGTTGTTTCCCGAGCATTCCCATGCCGCTCGGACGCTGGGCTTTGCCTTGCTGCTCGAGACCCGCCTCGACGAAGCGCAAGCCGCCTTCCAGCGATCGAGCAGCGAGCCCTCCGCGAGATGGGAACTGCGCTGGTGGAGCATGCGCGCGGCCACGCGCGCGAATCGCAACAGGCGCTCGAGCACATCATTGCGACATCGGGAAAGGAATCGACATATCAGATCGCCGAGGTCTACGCGTTTCGCGGCCAGCGGGAGCGCGCCTTCGAGTGGCTGGAGCGGTCGCTCGCACTCCAGGACGCCGGCATGCGGTACCTCAAGCATGACCCGCTTCTGCGCCCCCTGCGGGCCGACCCGCGCTATGTCACGCTGCTCAAGAAGATGAACCTGCCAGTGGATTGAGCGTCAAATGCCGGCGCAAGACCCGCCCTCAACGCCCCGCGGGTGTGGCGATGTTTCAGCTGGGCCCGGTCCCTGTCACTTTGGCATGACATCGTTATGAGAATGGGACTTCTCGGCCGGCAACGCGCGCGAGTCGGCGCCTCGAGCGCGAGTTGTAGGCGAAACGCCTACTTCGGCGAAGACGAGGTCCGCACGACCGGATAAAGGTTGAGGCGCTCGTCCCAGCTCGAGTGGCGGCGATGGAAGAATTCCAGGCGCGCGGACGGACTCTTGGCGAATTCGGCGTCTTCGGCGACCTTCTTTCCGAAGTCGGCGGCCAGCGCCGGGTCGGCGGCCAGCATCGCGCGCGCCACGTCCTCCGCGACATAAGCCTCCATGTACTCTTTCCTTTCGAACGCCGTGTTGAACCAGCCCCATGCGGCGAGCGAGCCTGGCGCCTGCGGCTCGAGGAGCGCCATGACGAGCCGCGCCTTCGGTTGCGCGATCGGCACGAAAAGCGCGCCCGCGGCGAGGTCGCGTGTTTCCGGTTTCCATTCACCCTCGAGAGTCAGGCGCTGGCGTCCCTCGAAGGACTGCGGCGCGAAGGTGGCCTTGCTCGCGCGAAACGTTTCGACGTGCGCTTTCGCGATCGGTGCCGCGAGCATTCGAAACGCGATGCCATGCTGCTCCAGCTTGGGTCCTACCCGGGCCGCATGGCCCGCCGGTACGAGATAGCCGGAGCCGGGGGCGGTCACGCTGATGTCAGGCAACATCTGGTCGCGCACCGGCATCTTCCAAACTTGCGGCTTGCTCTCGTCGTAACGCGTCATCGGCGCGCCGGAAACGTCGGAGGGCGTGCGTGTGTATTCGTATCTGCGAAAATCGATCGTGCGCGCAGCTTCCGCGGCCTTGTATGTGAGCGGTACCGGTTGCCCGCCCAGGCGGGTTGCACGTTGATCCGCTTCCTGTGCGATCTTGCGCCACTCTTGCCCGTGTATGGCCATCTGGTCCAGCAGCGAGATGACGAGGTTGCGCGTGATACGCACGCGCGTGGGATAGTCCTTCCACGAGTGGGTTTCGACCAGCATCCCGAACCGGTTGCGCGAGTGGAAGTAGCCATGCGACCAATGCGGAGCCGGAACCCCATGCCGGATTCCCGAAGCCGGATCGTCGTCCACGACGAATGACGGATAGACGGCCAATGGCGAGGAGCCCTGCGCGGCAAGGTCGGTAAACAGAGTGTCACGCATTGCGCGGCCGACGCGCTGGAGCTCCGCGTCGCCGGCATCCGCCGGCTCGAGCAGCACTGCGATGTCGTGCTCGAACTGCGCACCGTCGGTCGCGTGCAGGTCGATGTACGCGAGCGGGTCCCACGCGTTCACGAGCCGCAGCATCGCCTGCATCTCGGGCGCATCCGCCTTCGTGTAGTCACGATTCAGGTTGAGGTTTTGAGAGGTAGTTCGCCATCCCATCTCCTCGGGTCCCCGCTGGTTGGGCCGGTTCCAGCGCCCGAATCTCTCGTGGCCGTCGACGTTGAAGACCGGGACGAACACCAGCACCTGCCGGTCCAGCGCGCCTTTCGCGGCGCGGTTCTCCAGCGCTTCACGCAGGGCGAGGAAGCCCGCGTCCTTGCCGTCGATTTCTCCGGCGTGGATACAGCCCTGCACCAGCAGTACCGGCAAGCGCTTCTTGCGCGCCGCTTCTGGCGTGACGGCGCCGGTGCGCGAAGCGATGAGCGCGAGCATCGGCCGCCCTTCAGGCGTGCGCCCGAACTCCTCGCAGCGCACCGCGGCGGGATAGGCGCGCTGGAACGCGGCACAGAGCGCAACGACCTCTTCGTAGCGGCCGGTTTTCGTGAAAGCTGAACGCTCCGCGACCGTGCGGAGATCTTCCGCTGCGGTACATGGAATCGCGACGATGTGGAGCAAGAGGGCGAAAGGCGCAACAGGCCCCAAATTGGGCGGAACCAGCTTAAGGACGAGTGGCACGCCCGCGGCCGCGATGAGCGCGCATGCGATAAGCAGCACGATCGTCATGAGAACGTAGGACCAATGAGAAGAGTTATACCAACTCGACGCTTCCTTCCCCTTCGCTGGACCGAGGGTAGCAGACTAGCCGATCGTCGTGCCATGCACGGGCCGCGCAGTGGATCGCCGTCGCCGTGCCGCCTGACTACGAGGGGCAGGTGCCCGCGCAGCGGTCTCGTCGTTCGGGCACGAGCTGATTGCCTGAAATCGAGCCCGCCTTCGCGGACGCGAGCTGGGTATGAGAATGCCGCTTCTCGCTATCAGCCCATGTCCGCTCGACTCTGGAACGATCTGAGCCGCTGCCGCTTGCAACTCCGGGGCTTCCTGCAGCTGTGGCCTGAGAGCGTAACAGCGGGGACCCGCTGTTACGGCGTGGTCGGCTCACTCAATCGTGTGCCCCAGCCGATGAGCCACACCAAAAGGATCAGTTCCCCGAAGGTCGCGACGAAGAGGAAGCCGAGGTCGATCCCCGGCAGAAGATAGGGGCCCGCTTCCATGATGCTCCAGCCTGCTCCGTCGATCGCGAGCACGATCCCAAGCCACTTGGGAAGGTAGCCCGAGCGATAGGCGAGCCAGCCCAGCATGATGAGGTACACGCCGAAGATGATGAGGCTGAATGCGAACTGGGAGTTGAACGAGCCGATTGCGACGTGCACCTGGGCGTTGAGCTGATTTTGCCCGAGCGCCGTCAGGGCGGCCGGCCGCGTGAGCAAGCGGTGCGCGGTCACCAAGTTTAGAACGGCGGCGAGCCCGACCGCCGTGTACACGAGCCGCAGCCACGCGACGAACATCGAGATCGACGCGTTGACTGGCCGGAGGAGCAGGTAAAGGCCCCACGCGGCCACTACGTCGCCAATGAAGTTGATCAGGAAAGCAAAGATCGCCGCAACAAAGAGGCCCTGGTTCGCGACGATGTTCTGGCTGGTCTTCGCCGCGTCGTCCGCGATGAACAGTTTCGGGAGGATGGAGAACGAGGCGAACGGCACCCCCAAGCTCATGACAAACCCGATCACGGTGACGATCGCTGCATGCCGCAACCTTGGGCCGTGGAGGATCTCGCCTTCGTTCATAGTTCCACCTTACCGACGGTCTTCGTTCCCACCGGAACGGCGGTCATCCTGCGGACACGCTCGACGACGACGCGATTTCGGCCACAAGTCGCCAGGAGGAATCGCCATCAGCCGACCATGCGCCTAACCTGGACCGGAGCAAAGCCTTTACCCGTGCGGCTGCGGATCCCGCGCTCGTGCAGCTCCGCGGCCACTGCGCGCAACGACAGCCCCTGTGCGTGCGACCGACGGGCTACGGCGCGCGCAGCCTCCTCGTCGGGGTGAGGCTCCAACCGGGAGCCGTCCCGGGCTACACGGCGGCCGCAGGGCGCTGACCATCCGTAGTCGCGCTGATCCCTATCCACCTGCCCAGAGATACGCGACGCGGCGTGGCTTGCCTCGTGATCGCACAAAGGCCTAGTGCCGCGACCGGGGTGAGCTGATCGCATCGGCTTGCACTGGAGATCGGTTTCTGATCTACAGCACGAGATGCGACCTGTGCCCCTCGAGTTGGCGGCCAAAGATCGGCGGCAACTGAAAGCGATGATGACGGGCGGCGCGCAGATGACCTCGCGGTGGTGGCGCCGCATCCGGACACTGCTGTTGCTCGCCGATGGCTTGTCGGCGCGTGCGACCGCCGAGGCGGTGGGGACGCACCCGCGCGAGGCGAGGCGGGTGGGCCATCGCTACCGTGCGGGTGGTTTGGAAGCAGCGCTTGGAGAGGACCCGCGGCCGCCACCATCAAAGCTGCTGGACAGCACGCAGCAAGCAGCGGTCATCGCGATGGTTTGCGGTCCACCGCCAGCGGGTCGGGCGCGGTGGACCGTGCGACTCGTCGCCGAGCAGGCAGTGAGACGCGGAATAGCCGAGCGAATGGGACGCGAAACAGCGCGAGTGACCTTGGCGACGAGCGGCTTGAAGCCGTGGCGGGAAAAAAATGTGGTGCGTCCCCGATCTCACCGCCGAGTTCGTGGAGCGGATGGAGGACATTCTTCGCCTGTACGCCCGCAAGTTTGATGAAAAGGAGCCGGTGGTCTGCCTGGACGAGCGGCCCGTCGTGCTTCGCGAAGACGCGAGACGCGCGGTGCCGATGAAACCCGGGCGGCTAGCGAGGCGGGATTACGAGTACGTCCGTTGCGGTACCGCCAACGTCTTCTGCATCGTCGAGCCTCTCACCGGAAGACGACTGACGTTTGCCAGCACCGACCGCAAGCGGCCCGCCTACGTGCGCGCGCTGCAAAAGATCGCGGCTCGCTACCCGCACGCGAGACGTATTCATCTCGTCCAAGACAACCTGAATACCCATTCGCTCAAGTCGGCGACTGCCGTCCTCGGCCCCCCCGAAGGTCGCCGCCTCTGGCGCCGCTTCGAAGTCCACTACACACCCAAGCACGGCAGCTGGCTGAACGCCGCCGAGATCGAGGCGAGCCTCGTCTCTCGCGAGTGCCTCGGGCGCGACCGCGTCGCTTTTCTGGTCGAGCTCATCTCATGCGTCAGCGCGTGGCGCCGCGCAGCCGAGTCGGAGGAACGCACCATCAACTGGACCTTCCGTGTCGATGATGCGCGGCGGAAGTTTCGATACGATGGGCTCATCACAGCGCGGTCGCGGCACTAGCTCACGGAGGCGAGGACGTTCAGGACGAGCCTTCCCGCGTCGCTGCGGGTGTCGATCTGCTCGCCCACCGACGGCAGCGCGGCCTTCCCCGGCACGAAGTACCGCTCCACCAGCAAGCCCAGGTCCACCACGCTCCGGTGAGCCCGTCCAGCTTCAACACGAGGAGTGCCTCGGCTATGCCGGCCTTCAGCATCGCCTGGGCGCGCTGCAGGCCCGGCCGGTCCAGCGACTTCGCGCTCTCGCCGGTATCGACGATGACCTCGACCAGGTCGAGCTCATAAATCTCCGCGTAAGTGCACGCCGTGGCCCGCCAGCTTCGCGCACAGGGCCTTTTACTGCGCGCCGGTGGCGGAACTGGAGCGCGCGGCGTGTGGAGCCGGACGGGAAGGGGCTTCGCGCCAGTCCAGGTGGCGAGGATGGTGGCCTAAACGCCGCTGCCCGGTCTCGCCGGAAGGAGTTCGCCCGCCAGCGCTGTCTGTTCGAACCGCTTGTTAGCCCTCAATACTGGAATGCACGCAAGCAGCGCCAGAACTCCAAGTGCCAAATACCAAGGTGCTGGGACCGCAAGAAACTTGTGCACCGGCTCATACAGTCCGAGTGCGGCCAGCCACCAACCAAATATGCTTAAGAGTGCGCTCTTGGTATCGCTGCCAAGAGGGAACGGCAAAGGCCGCTCTCTCCTCGCCGAATGGATCCACGCCAGACAGGACATGAAGGCGCTCATACCGAGTACTCCGAGCATCCACCAAAGCGAACCGACATCGTCCTGTTCATGAGGTTCGTTGATCCATCTATCTGAAAGGTTCGCGACAAATTCGGGCAGAGTCCATGTAAGACGCTCCCACGACCGGGGGCCCTCGCCGCTCCACACGCTTAGTATTATCCGCCTAGGTAACGCGTAGGCTTGCGCATCGCG
>Ga0137403_10007508_pt1 | contig 12288 bp, 9 predicted proteins | sample CZOMad2_1_16fung_FD_122057 | JGI IMG/M metagenome (GOLD analysis project Ga0137403, IMG submission 122057) | Vadose zone soil fungal communities from Angelo Coast Range Reserve, California, USA - CZOMad2_1_16fungal (Hybrid Assembly) | ecosystem: Environmental > Terrestrial > Soil > Vadose zone...
GCAACTTTCTCAGCGATGCGCCGATCGTGAAACGGCTCGACAATGATCGCTTTAATATGTTGCGCCCTCATCTGCGCTATAACTTCCGCAAGATGCGAAGGCGATGGCGGGATTCCGGGCTTCGGTTCTAGGAAGATGTCGATGTTCAAACCGAAGCGATGTGCAAAGTATGGCCACGAATCGTGATAGGCAACAACCTGCTGGCCTTTGAACGGTAGCATCGCGGTGCCCCAGTCCTGCAGCTTTGCGTTAATCGTTGCTTCGAATTTCTTGTAGTTCGCTTCATAAAATGCGGCATTCGCCGGATCGAGCGCGGAAAACGATTGCGCGATGTGCTGGGCGATGGCTTTGGCAATGATCGGATCAACCGTGAAATGCGGATTGCCAAGAGCGTGCACGTCTCCCGCGGCGCGAGTCACATTTGTGGGCACGTTCATGAGGCGAATACCCTGCGAAGCCTGAACGCGCCCTGGTTTGCCGATTTCAATCTTGGGATTGCGCGCGTTTTGCAAAAGCGGCGGCAGCCATCCAAGCTCAAGCTCCGCACCACCATCGATTAAGACATCAGCATTACGCAACGAGACCACGAAACTCGGACGCGCATCGACAAAATGTGGGTCTTCCGTTGCTTTGGCCAAAACGACGAGGTTGATCTTGTCTCCGCCGATTTCGCGTGCAAGCGAGGCAAAGTCAGGCAAAGTCGCGACGACATTTAGATTTGCCTGCGCGACTAAAGGCAAAAATGCCAGCGCTGCAGCGAGCAGCTGTAGCCGGCATCGGTGATGCCGGCTGCCGGGATCAGCGATCCCGGCTACAACAGGTGAGCGAAGATAATTTTCCATCTTCTAAAACTTGTGGGCGCCGTGAGAGCCAAGAATGAATTCCCACTGGAGAAAGACCGACTCGACTTGCCGTGCCGAGAGAAAAAAGTTCTCCTCCAGAAAATCCTGATTGTACTGCAATCGGATTTTTGAAAACTCAGTCGGGTACCAGGTGAGATTCGCGCTGAGCCGCCAACGTGATTGCCGATCTAAATCGTCGGTAAACATGGAATTCTGCATATCGACGTAGTCGCCACGAATGCCGGCGACCCATCCTTTTTTGAATCCCCACAGCACCTGCGAATAGAGTCCCCAATCGTGAAACGTTTCTGCGACAGGAAAAGAATCATTTGCGCCATGGCCTGCTTGAAAACGGCGATAGATGAATTCCGTCTGCCATTTCACAAACGGAAAACCGCCTTCAGCATGGGAGCTTTTCCATTTGTAAAGAAGGTCCGCGCCGTAAATCTGAGTTCGCGAATTCGCACCGGTTTCGTTTGAACCAAACGCGCCCGAAACGCCGGCCAGCACGGTCTGCGTGTCGCTTAAATTAAAAGAATTTTCGAAGCGTGGAATCCAGACGAAATCCTGCAAGCCGCGCGCCTCACGATCGGTCGTTATGCGATCGAAAAACATTCCGTCGTCACCGGGGTTCCGAAACGAAAATCCTGTGCTGCCGCGTCCGTTTTGCGACGCAAAGATCAATTGCGAATACCACGGCAGAGGCAGCGTCCAGGAAGTCTGTGCGCCAACGCCGCGCAACCCGTCGGGCCCGAGAAATAAGCCGTTGACGAGAGGGGTGTCGGCGAAGTCCCAGGTGTGCGGATGCGTCGGATTTAGCCGGCCGAACGCGGCGAAAAATTGTCCGCCTTTTAATTGCAAGTTGAATGGCAGGCTCGTGGTTTGCATGAACGCTTCCTCGACTTCGACCTCGGTTTGGTTGTCGTTGTCCAATTTGAAAACAATATTGGCGAAACCTTCGAAGTAAGGATCGACCGCACCGTCAAACGCGAGCTCGATGTTACGCGCGTTGAAGCCGCGCTGTTGTGGATCGTGATCGCCCACTTCGATGTGATCGAGATCGGCCGCGCTGGAATAAGCGAGCGCAAACAAACCATCGAGTGAAATGTTCATGTAAGCTTTGCCGCCACCGATCGTGATCGGCTGCGTTAACGATGCGCCAGCACCCGTGCTTGAAATGGTTTCCGGTGCCGATGTTACAACCGAGGTATCGGTAGTCGGAAAACCTCCCAGCGAAGGGGTACCGCTTACGGCAGGCGCAGTTGTCGAGCTGACAACCGATGTGTCTTCCGTTGGAAACCCCGGCTGCGCACTCCCGCTGGGCGCTGGAGATTCAGCGCCCGCAATGGGAGAAGGCTCGGGATTTTGCGGAAGTCCCGACTCACTCGTGAGGTTTGCCTTTTCCAACGCGGCCTGTTGATCTTTCACTTGTTGTTGCAACGCCTTGACCGTCTCGGTGAGGGATTGCACTTGCTGACGCAGCGCGTCGACATCCGCTGCTGTAGCTGGCGTTGCATTTGAAACTGTCGGCGCCGGCGATGAACCGGAAGCGGGCGGCACTTCTTGCGCGAAAACGGTCGCCAGCGGGAAAATCGCCAGCGTTACCAAAGTAATTTTTTTCATTCAAAACTCCTGACTTAAAAACTCGGGCGTCAACGCCCGAACAATTCAAACCTTGCTGCGTTCGGCGCGCGTTGATCCAGCGGCGTAAGGAACGCGCTAAGCGCCGCTATCCGCCTCAGGCGGAAGATCAACGCTTCAGGAGTGCGCTGGCGGCGCGTGCTCGAAAATGCAAGCGCCAAGAAACGGCGATTGAACCCAGCATGGGGTCAACGCCGGAATTTTTGAAAATTGAGGAACCAGAGCATCTGCGCTGACCAACGGCGGATGACTGGCATGCTCGTAGCCGCCCGAGGCGATCATCGTCACCGCGCAATTGTGCTCGACGCGACCAGCATCCGTGTGGACGCGCTGGTGGAATTGAGGCGAAGCACTCAGAGCGAGCGCCCAAAGGAATGCCGCGAACACGCAAACTGCAACAAATGCGCGTCCATGATTTCTTGAACGCGCGAACCGGCTCATTGCGACGGGAGCTTGTCTCCTAGACACATATTCGGCAAGAAATTTCTGCAGGGTCCACGCCAGAAAAAGTAGCAGGCGCTTTTTCCCACCGTTAAAGAAACGAAAGCGCAGGCCCGGTCTGCGGCCCTAATCGCCGGCTTTTGTCTTTGCGATGGTGCTCTTCTCGAACGCGACGCGATGATTAGAATTCGAAGCGCTTGGACCTGCTGATCCGCCCAGCACGCGCTGCCCGTACTTTTTGTTTTCTACGTATCGGTCCTCATCGGACGGGACGAAATTCCAACGGAGATGTCCCATATGACGCCAACACTCCAGGATCATCCCGTGATCAAACGGCTGCCCTTTTGCCGTCGCCACCAGACAATTGTTCTCTCGGTACGTGCCGGCGTAGACTTCCCCCCAGTGAAGCTCAAGGGTCTTGAGTTTCAATGCGTCCAGCGCAACAAGCAGGTCCGCTGTCCATTGGTAACAGTAGCCGCGTTTCCTGAGACCGTGATACACGAGAAAATTGTTGAAGATCGGCGTGCCAAACATGTGATACTGTCGCCTGAGCCGGCTGACGGTGGCGTAGGCGCAGTTTGCCAGGAGCGCCGCTTCGTTCTGATCCACTCTGGGTGAAAGTGACGCAATCTGCCTGGCGAGCGATTGCGCATTGGCGGAATCATTCTTCGGCACTTCGAACGACAGGGATTGTTGTTGGGCCGTAGCCGGCGTGGTAGCACTCGCCAGTATCGCAACTACGACAGCGAATCGCGACATCGCTCGAATTTCCGACGCAGCATGGCGTATCGAAAAAATCATTGAGCCGATAATGTTCCCGTAAGATCTCATGTTACAAGCGACTTACTCGTTTCGTCCAAACATCGCCGTCCGTGTCTATTGACACGTAATCGGAGACGACTCGGCGCTTAGATGCCTTGAACACGACACGAGAACCAGGAGATTTGCCTACGCTCAAATTCAGCGTAATCCTCAACACTTTCAGTATGCCCGATCGCGTTTATCTCAACTCAATCGATCCAGAACTGGTCCCGGGTGCGCGCAATGCGATCGACGTTTGTCTTCGATTGAAACAAGGCGAGCGAGTCACCATCATTACGGACGAGACGACTCGCGACATCGCAGCAGCTTTGCAATCCGAAGTGGAGCGCGTTGGCTCGGAATACAGCTTGTTCGTGCTCGAGCATCATGCGCGTCGGCCGCTCAAGTACATGCCGCAAATCATCCTCGATGATCTGGCGCTGTCGCAGGTCTCCATCTTTGCCGCGCAAACGCAGCCGGGCGAGCTCGGCGCGCGCACGGAAATGACAAGTGTCGTAAATCATCACCGGATAAGGCACGGGCACATGGTGAACATCAACCGGCAGATCATGCTCGAGGGCATGCGGGCCGATTTCCTAAAAGTCGACGAGCTAAGCCAGCGTCTGGTGCAACGCGCTCGCAAGGCGGAACGCATTATCTGCAAGACTCCGCACGGCACCGAATTCGAAGCGGAGCTTTCACCAAAACTCAAATGGCTCAAGACCAGTGGAATCATCACGCGCGACAAATGGGGCAACTTGCCCGGGGGCGAAATTTTTACCGCGCCGATGAATACCAACGGCGTCTTTGTGGTGGATGGCGTGGTGGGCGATTATTTATGCGAACGCTTTGGCGACCTCGAATCGAATCCGCTCACTATCGAAGTGAAAAATAATCGAATCCGCTCGCTGCATTCCGAGAACAAGGATTTGCGCGACGAATTTCGCGCATACACCAGCACTGATGAGAACAGCAACCGGGTCGGCGAGTTCGCCATCGGCACCAACACCGCTTGCACCCATGTTATCGGTCATATTTTGCAGGATGAAAAAATTCCCGGCATCCACATCGCCTTCGGTCATCCTTATGCCGAGCATACGGGCGCAAACTGGGTCTCCAAGACGCACATCGATTGCGTCGGCCGCGACTTTGACATCTGGTTCGACGGCGAACAGGTGATGCGGGGTGGGAAATTCTTGGTCTAGTTCATCACATGATTGCTCACGTTCGTGAACGCCTCCTAGCGGCTCCCTTCGTGCCGTTTGTTATCCGCACTTCGGACGGCCGCGAATATTCGGTTCCGACAGCTGATCACGCGTTCATCACGCCCCGGCGCAACCGAGTAATTGTTGTCGCTGATAATGGCGCGACCGCTGTGCTCGGCCCTCTTCACATCAACAGCCTAATCGACCAGCCAAACGGCGCGTAGGCTGTAGCGGATCGTTCATCGTGGATCAGCAACTTCGTTCCCTATTTAACGCCGATTTTATGCCGAAGAAATATGCGGCGCTGGTGCGCTGCGTGAATGAAACGGAACAGTGGCCGGCTGATTTCCGAATTTCAGAAACGCCTGTTTTTTTGACGCGCCAGTTCACAAATGATGTTACTCGCGCCGCAAATGAGATTATCGCTGCGACACGCACGCCGGAATTCGCGCGACACGCGGCATCGGCGGTTCCGAAAGAACTGGAAGTTCCAAATGAATCGAGGCACCCAAATTTTCATGTGGTCGACTTCGCGATTTGCGCCGAGGGCGGCCAGCTCGTACCTCGATTGATTGAATTGCAGGCATTCCCGAGCTTGTTCGGGTTTCAATTGCTGCTGCTCGCATGCATGCGCAAGGCGTTTCCAGCAATTCCGCGAAATTGGACTTCGTCATTCGGCGGAATCAAGGACGAGGTGTATCTGGGTCTCTTGCGGCGGACGATCATCGCCGAATCCGATCCGGAGAATGTGGTGCTTCTGGAAATTGAACCGGAAAAACAAAAGACGCGTGTGGATTTCGCGGCTACTGAGAGATTACTTGGAATCCGCGCGATTTGCGTGACGAAGATCAAGAAGCGCGACCGCAAATTATTTTACGACAGCGACGGACGAGCAGTGCGGATTGAACGGATTTACAACCGAGTCATCTTTGACGAGCTAGTTCGGCGGCCTGATCTGGATTTAGCCTTCCGGTTTCAGGATGATCTGGATGTCACCTGGGTTGGCCATCCGAACTGGTATTTCCGGATCAGCAAGCATTCGCTGCCGTTTCTCAAGACTGCATACACATCGGCAGCCTTTTTCGCTGATGAATTTCCAGCCGACGCAGACATTAGCAATTATGTTCTAAAACCGCTGTACTCATTTGCCGGGCACGGTGTGGACATGGAGCCGACTCGCCAAAAAATCGATTCGTTGGAAAATCCCCACGAATGGATTTTGCAAAACAAGGTCGACTATGCGGCATTCGTGCAGACGGTCAATGGTCAGAAATCAAAAGCGGAGATCCGCATGATGTTTGTTTGGCCCGACAAAGATCCGGGCCCGACGCTGGTAAATAACCTGGTACGAATGAGCCAGGGCAAAATGATGGGCGTTGATTTCAACATCGACAAGACCTGGGTAGGCGCGAGCATCGCTCTGCACGAAGGATAGATCACGGATTGCTCTGTAGGGGAAGCCGTTGGCTTCCCTTGCTACGCCAAGAACTCGCTACAGTCGTCCTTCCATCATCTCTCGCACTTCGGCGGAGGTGCGAACGGGGACGACTTCGAAGTCCGCTAAATCTTTCCAATTGTCGATCCAAGTCTGGAAAAGCGACTCGTCTTCAGCGCGCATCAGTTGCCAGCAGATTTTCAGATCGACGTCAATCCAGCTCGAAACATACTCGAGTCCTTCAGGCATCATTCGGCCCTTTTCGTGCAGACGCCGATAGATGGCGGGCGCATCTTTGAAGCGCTCGACAACCATGTAAAGCATCTCGCTCGATCACTCCGGCTCAGTCGAAACCGTCGCTTCGCCGGCGCCTTGCTCTAGCGCTTGCTCTACCGCACGCCATGGGAGCATCGCGCATTTGACTCGCTGCGGAAATTTTCGGACCCCCTGCATCACCCGAAGATCGCCCAATGTCTTTGGCCCTTCGGTCGTTTCGTCTGTCACCAGATCATGAAATGCGCGGAGCAATTCGGTCACGTCCGACCTGCTCTTGCCCTTCAATTTCATCGTCATCAATGAGGCCGATGCCTGGCTGATTGCGCAGCCGTGTCCGGTGAACTTGATGTCCTCCAAGCCTCCGTCCGCGTCGAATTTCACCGCGAGATGAATCTCATCACCGCACGCCGGATTATCGCCATGCACCCGCACGGCAGCGTCAGGTAGCTCGCCAAAATTTCGCGGACGGCGCGAATGATCGAGAATCACTTCCTGATAGAGCTCTTCAATCTCGGTCGTCATTTAAAGAAACGCACCGCAGCCTGCAGGATTTCCATCATTCGATCGATCTCTTCCATCGTGTTGTAGAAGTAGAAGCTCGCGCGCGTTGTGCCCGATACGCTGAACCGACGCATCAGCGGCTGGTTGCAATGATGACCGCCGCGCATGGCCAACCCGTGTTGATCTGCAAATGTGGTCAAATCATGCGGATGCGCAGCGTCCATGACAAACCCAACAAGCGCGCCGCGCTCTTTCTTTGGACCAAAGACACGCGTTCCCGGTAATTCGGTCAGATGCTTGGCGGCGTAGCGCGCCAGTTCCGAGTCGTGGTCAAAAATCTCCTGTCGCCCGATGCTCTCGATGTAATCGATCGCTGCCGCGAGGCCGATCGCACCCGCGATATTGGGCGTGCCGCCTTCGAACCGGTGAGGCGGTTTCTTAAACGTGCTTTTCTCCAAGGCAACGCTTACGATCATTTCGCCTCCGCCGTGCCACGGCGGCATGGAATCCAAAAGCTCCGCGCGTCCGTAAAGCGCGCCAATTCCAGTCGGTCCACACATCTTGTGTCCTGAGAACGCAAGGAAATCGCAGCCCAATTCCTTCACATCGACCGGCATGTGCCCGATGCTCTGTGCCGCATCGACTAACGTCAGCGCGCCCACAGCGCGAGCTTTGGCGCAAAGCTCGGCGATTGGATTAATGGTGCCCAGCGAATTTGAGATGTGCGTAAAAGCGAAAAGTTTCACTTCTGACGTGAGCAAGGAAGAAAGCTGGTCAACATCAAGAGTTCCGTCGTCACGCACCGGCACAAATCGAAGCCGCGCACCTGTTCGTTCCGCCAGCAACTGCCATGGCACCAAATTGCTGTGATGCTCCATCACGGTCAGAAGAATCACGTCGTCCTCGCGAATGAATTTTCCGCCCCACGCTTGCGCGACGAGATTGATGCTCTCTGTCGTGCCGCGCGTGAAAATAATTTCGTCAGGACTTGCCGCGCCGATGTATTCCGCGACGCGCTCCCGCGCGTGTTCGTAAGCTTCGGTCGCACGCCCGCTCAGCATGTGCAAGCCGCGATGAACATTTGCGTTGTCGTGTTCGTAAAAATTCCGCAATGCCTCAATGACAGCGCGCGGTTTTTGCGAAGTCGCAGCGCTATCGAAGTAGATTAGAGGATGCCCGTGCGCCCGCTCACGCAGAATCGGAAAGTCCTCGCGAAGGGCAGCCCAATCCAAACTCTTGCTGGCAACCTTGTGCACCCCCTAATCTGCTACACACGCCGCCAAGCGCCACCGTATTCGCAGCGCGCGACAAAACCTTGATGCTGTAGCGGCGGTCCCCGCGGCGACCGCAGAACTGTAGGCGCTTCGCTATGCGAAGCGTCGCGCGTCGCCAATAGGGCGACAGCTACAGAACGAACTCGTAGAGGCGTTTGTGCCAAACGCCTATTCCGGTGCTCGCCGCGGCGAGCACCGCTACACCGCCGCAGTTTTTACTAATCGTTCAGCACCGTTTGCGGTGCAGGTCTGTTCAGCTCCACCTTGTCGTTCACTTTTTGAATCAGTAGCGCCTGCTTCTTCACAATTGCGGCGAGAGCTTGAATTTCCTTCTGCTGCTGCGCCGCAATTGACTGTGTCTCCTTCTGCTGCCGCGCTACGGTAGCCTCTAATTTTTCAACCTTGCGATGCGCTTTAAGGAACTCGTTAAGCAGCATCGCGTTCACCGCTTCGTAGCGCACGGTGTAGATCTCGCCCTTCTCATCGCGCACGACCAGGTCCGGGTTCACCTCCGCCACTTCTTCGGCCACCAGGCCGTACTGCGGGATGCCGGCCTTGTCCAACTCCGGTTTGTAACGGAAGGTGACCGGACGCAGGGCGAGGAGCGCCTCGCTAGCGGTGTTCATGTCCGCAATGTCCTTCTTGAACCGCCGCGAGGAAGTCACCGTGCCCAACTTGCCGTTGGCAGCGACAAACACGGCCGCGCCGCCGGTGGCTGTGCTGCCTGAAATGCCGACTATGTAGGCCGCGGTCTGGACATTTCCGATGCGGATGGTGTTGCTCTCGCCGGCGACTCCACCGTTGCCGATGTCAATGTTGCGGTTCCCGAAAGTCAGGTTTTTCCCGGCTTGGTTACCCAGCCCGATGTTAAAGCTGCCGGTGTTGTTGTAGAGCGCCTCGAACCCGCTGGCGGTGTTGCCGACGCCGGTTGGATTACTGAAGAGCGCGTGATAACCGTTGGCCGTGTTGTTGGCGCCGTTCGTGTTGCTCCTGAGCGCTTCCAAACCGGTGGCCGTGTTGCCGTCGCCGGTGGTGTTGTGATAGAGCGCGAAAGCACCGTTGGCCGTGTTCACGCTGCCGGTGGTGTTGCTATAGAGGGCTTGAACCCCGCTGGCCGTGTTGTTTTCGCCGCTTGTATTGCTATAGAGGGCTTGAACACCGGTGGCCGTGTTGTTGTCGCCGGAGCTGAAATAGAGCGCTTTGAAACCGGTGGCCGTGTTGTAGCTGACAGATTGGCCGTTATAGAGCGCTTGATCTCCTGTAGCCGTGTTGTCGCTGCCGAACATGTTGCTAAAGAGCGCTTCAAAACCGTTGGCCGTATTGTCGTGGCCGGTCTCGTTGTGACCGAGCGCAACATCACCAACGGCAGTGTTGTTGCTGCCGGTGGTGTTGAACACGAGTGCTTTAAATCCGGTGGCCGTGTTGAAGCCGCCGCTTGTATTGTCATGGAGTGCTTGGAAACCCATGGCCGTGTTGTGGAGGCCGGTGGTGAGGCTGAAAAGCGAACCATTTCCTTCAGCAGTGTTGTTGTTGAGATAGCCTCCGTCCGGTGCCGGGGGCGGGAGAAGCGCTCGCGCTGTGGGCGAAAGCGCGAAGCAGGCTAAGAGGAACGTGACGAGAAGGAAAGCGCGTATAATCCACATTGCCTGGGCCCGCGACAGTTGTTGTTTACGCGGTAAACCGAGCTGCAATGGCGACGGGGCGATTGATTCTCTTAAGTGTAGAGTTGTCATATTTTTTGTTAATTGTTTGTTGAGGATGGGATTGTTCACCCGTTGCTAACGGAAATGGGCCGGAAAGTTTCATAGTTTGTTTAAGAAACTCCCTTCAGACAAGGACTCGTCCCTTCTCTTCCTTTCGGGATAGCTTCAGATGAAACCGGAGGCGCGGAGCGGACGTGGGCGCGGCAAGTTCGGAAGAAAGGACCTCTCTTCTTTAAGGGCCTTTCTCGCGATCAAGCACTACGGCTGGATCGATTCCGAGCCTGCGCACCATCGCCCAAAAGCGCGGTTCCGAATGAAGCGCTTTAAACACGGGGCGAACCGGTATCGCCTGGATCGCGCCGCCATGATCGTCACAGGCCCGAGCCAGCCATCTGAATGCTTCCTCTTTGTCCCCTAAAGCCACGTAGACAGCTGCTATCTCTTCGGCGGCAATATATTTCTTTGCCGCTACTTCTTTAAGCTCAGCCAGAATTTGACGTGCCTCTCCCAAACGGCCCATCCTTGCATAAGTGATCGCGAGTCCTGCCTGCGGCTGCCCGGTCATCTGTTGCGCCTTCAAGAATAGCGCGATCGCTTCGGGAAACATTCCCTTCTCGCGATAGACATGCGCGAGGATAGGACTTTCGTAAATGTAGTTTGGATCGAGTTCCAGCGTTCGCTTGCCCTCTGTCATCGCTTCGTCCAATTGCCCTACACACATATAGCCCATCGCGGCGAAGTTACTGAGGATTGGGGAAAGGGGATCCAGTCGGACTGATTCCTGAATGTGGGCGATTGCCGCTGCTTTGTCTCCGTGAGTCGCTTCGTAAAGACCCATGAAACTGTGTGCCGTAGCGGAATTTGGATCGAGCTGTAGCGCGCGGTGCAGCTCGGCTCCAAAACCTGTCATGTCCCAATCAAGAATGCGCTTTGATTCGCCCATCCAAATGTGCGCCTCGGCATCGTCTGGATCCAAAGCTATGGCCTTTTCGGCGGCCGCCTTCATTTGTGGAAATGCCTCTAATGGCCTGACGTAGGCATCTGCCAGCCAATTCCACGTTTTGGCAATCCCAGCCCAGGCTCGGGCTGAATGCCAATCTTTCTCAAGAGAACGCTGAAAGAATTCCAGACCCTTTCGTAAACCTTCTTCCGTACTCTTATTCGAGAAAAAGACGCCTTGCAGATAAAGATCGTGCGCCTCGGTATTTTGCTTTTGCGCGGGACGCGCGCCGGCCAATTTCACTTTCAGCGCACTTGTAATCGCGCGCGTGATTTCGTCCTGCAGGGCGAATACGCCTTGCAGCTCCCGCTCATACGTTTCCGACCAAAGATGAAAACCGTCAGTAGCGTTGACGAGCTGGGCGGTGACGCGAATGCGATTTCCGTCGCGACGCAGACTTCCCTCCAGGATGTGCCGCACGCCTAGTTTTTCTGCGATTTCTTTTACCCCAAGATTGGTGCCCTTGAATGAAAAGGAAGAGGCGCGCGCGGCTACCTGCAAGTCTTCGACCTTCGCCAGCGTGTTCAGAATCTCTTCGCTGATTCCATCGCAAAAATATTCCTGATCCTTCCCCGGGCTCAAATCGAGAAAAGGTAGAACAGCGATGCTTTTGTCCGGGGCGGGAGGGGCTGCTGAGATTGACTTCGGTACAATTTCGTCGGCGAGTTTTTCAAAACGGGGTTCACCGCGGAGCGGATCAAACATCGGATCGAGCCGGAGCAGTGCAGGAGTAAGCGGGACGACTGTTGTAGCCAGCGGGCCTTCATACGGGATCGACAGTAATTTCTGTAAAGCGGTAATGGCGCGGTCGGGCTCTCCAATGCGCGCCGTCACCCGGGCAAGGATCTCCATGGGCCAGGGACCGTCCATGGGGTCCTTCTCGATAGGGATTACCGCCATGGCGCGTTCGGCTAGAGTCAATGCAGCGGCTTTGTCACCGAGGCCCATATTGGTGAGCGCGAGATCTCCAAGAAGGTGATAATTTTCCGGCTGTTCTTTGAGGAAAGGTTCCAATTCGTTGCGCGCCTGTCGCCAACTTTCCTGGGCGGCAGCCTCGTCCCCGGCGACTTCTTGCGCCCAGCCCAGGTAAAAGCGCAGTTCGCCATTGTAAAAACCCAACGCTGGATCGGGCTGGGCCAGTATTTCCTTTAGCCGAGGAATGATTTCTG
>Ga0137403_10007509_pt1 | contig 12288 bp, 13 predicted proteins | sample CZOMad2_1_16fung_FD_122057 | JGI IMG/M metagenome (GOLD analysis project Ga0137403, IMG submission 122057) | Vadose zone soil fungal communities from Angelo Coast Range Reserve, California, USA - CZOMad2_1_16fungal (Hybrid Assembly) | ecosystem: Environmental > Terrestrial > Soil > Vadose zone...
GGCGAACGGCAACGCTGCGCCCCAGAGCAGATTCTGCACCGCCAGCGCGATTGCGAAGACGTCGCGACCCCACCCGTTCGCTTGTGACAGTGGCGTCAGGAAGAAGCCGAGCGCTGAGCGCGGCCCGAACGCCACAGTGGAGACCAGGCAGCCGCAGATCACGATCACGGCGGGCGTGCGCCAGCCGACGGACGGTTGCTGCGTGGCGGCGGGATTGGACATAGGCTTCTCCAGGTCAAGGCTGAAAGTGGAGGCTGAGTGTGACGCGGACTGCCTGCCAGTCGAACCGGGCGGCCGATCGCTATGATTTATAAATTATTGTGACAGACTGGTCTGTCACATCTTGACACTTTCGTACCGATCGGTCACAAAGTCAACCGCGTGGAGCTCATGATGGCTATGCGATCAAAGCGGGAGGCCACTCAGCCGGAGCGGCGCGCCGCCATGACGGCGAGCGCGGCGCGCGAGCGCATCATGCGGGCCGTGGACGAGCTGTTTTATCGGGAGGGAGTCCAGGCTGTCGGTGTCGATGCCGTGATTGCGCGTGCCGGCGTCAACAAGATGAGCCTCTATCGGAACTTCGGCTCCAAGGATCAATTGATCACGGCCTTTCTGGAGGACCGCAACCGTCAGTACTGGGAGTGGTGGGATGCAGTGATGCAGCGCCACGACAGCGGTCCGCGCCAAAAGCTCTATGGCCTGTTCGAGGACCTGCAGGCGCGCGTGACCCGCAAGGGCTATCGCGGCTGTCCATTCGTCAACCTGGCGGCGGAATTGAGCAACGCGAAGCATCCGGCCCGCGCTGTCATCATGCGCAACAAGCAGGAGCTCAAGCGCCGTCTGTGCGAGCTTGCCAAGGCGGCGGGAGCGAAGGACCCCGAGGCGCTTTCGGAGTCTTTGATCCTGCTGATGGAGGGCGCCTATGCCAGCAGCCAGACCTGCGGATCAGATGGACCGGCGAACTCGCTGGCACGCACCGCCAAGGCTCTGATCGACTCCCAGTGTCGAAAAGAAACGTGAACTGCGCCAACGGTCATCAAATCGAACGGGATCATGCTCGGAGACGAAATCCTCGTCGGGGTAATCTCTGATACCCACGGATTGCTTCGGCCGGAGGCGGTCGCGGCACTCAAGGGGACGGACCTCATTATCCACGCCGGTGACGTCGGGGCTCCCGAAGTGATCGATGCGCTTCGCAATCTCGCGCCCACGTTCGTCGTCCGTGGGAACGTGGACACGGCGCATTGGGCGGGCGCACTGCCAATGACAGCCCATGTCGAGGTCGGCCGGCTTGCGTTCCACGTGCTGCATGACATTTCGGAGCTCGACCTGGACCCGGCCGCCGTTGGTTATGCTGCGGTCGTGTATGGCCACTCGCATCGGCCCTCAATCGAAATGCGCGAGGGCGTCTTGTTTCTCAATCCGGGTAGTGCCGGTCCTCGTCGATTCAATCTGCCGGTCTCGATCGCCAGGGTCAGCGTATCTGGCCAGCAGCTCCGGCCGGAAATCGTTGAATTGCCGGTCAAGCGTTAGCCGTTCACTTGCCGTTCGTTCGTCGGCGGCCTTTCACCTTGTTAGTTCCTGCATGCTGCACCAGTACGTCACGCAAAGCGCGGACCTTGGGAGAGAGTGCGCCCTTGCGCCACATCATCACCGTCATGGCGCGATCGAGGCCTGGCGGCAAACGATGCAAGCTCAAGAGTTGGGCCTCTGGGAAAGTCGAGAGCACCATCCGCGGCAACAGCGAGATTCCCATTCCGGCGACCACACAGCCGAGCATGGCATGATAGGACGTGATCTCGATGATGCGCTCGGGCATCTCGCCCGAATGCGCGAACCAATCCTCCAGCCGCAGCCGGTAGGGGCAACCGGTCTCGAAGGCGAGCGCGACATTCGGGCGTGCGTCCTTGGGTGATTTGATCGCGTGGCCCTTGGCCGCCACGATCACCAGCTCCTCGTCATAGAGCGGCACCTTCTCGAAAGGCGCATCGGCAAGCGGCTCGGCCGCGATTGCGACGTCGATCTCGCCATTGAGCAGTGCGGTCGAGAGCTTGATCGGACTGTCGGCGCTCAGCTCGAGCGATACGTCGGGATAGCGCTGAAGATAGTCGTTCATCGGCACCGGCAGCCGCACCGACGCGGTGCTTTCCATCGCGCCGAGCCGCAACAGTCCGCGCGGCATGTCGTCATGCAGCGCCTCGCGCGCCTCCTGGGCGAGGTCGAGCAGGCGCTCTGCGTAGCCGAGCAGAAGGTGGCCGGCCGGCGAGAGGTGCAGGCGCTTGCCTTCGCGAATAAAGAGATCGACGCCGAGCTCGGCCTCGAGCTGGCGCACCCGCGTGGTCACGTTCGACTGCACGCGATGGAGCTGCTCGGCGGCCCGCGTGACGCCGCCCGCGTGCACGACCGAGCGGAAGATCTGAAGATCAGCGAGGTCCATTGGCTATCGTGTCCATTGGCTTTCGTGTCTGTTTGCTTTCGTGTCTGTTGGCTTTCGTGTTCTGTCGATTGATCTCAACCCGAGATCATAAACATCATTATTATTCATTTTACGTGATATGAACGCGGGAGTAAAGCGCTCACCCGTTTTCGATCTGAGGAGAGCGCCATGAGTGAGCCCAACGACCAAGTACCACCGCACCTTCCCCGGGGCCGGCTGACGCTTGAGCAGCGCGTTCGCTTGACAGCCCTGATCACGGCGCAAGCGCGCGCCGCCAGGACGCAGGCGATGCGCGACCTGTTGCGTGGCCTGTGCAGGCTGCTGCTGCGCGTGCCTTTCACGATTGTCGCTGGGTGGCGCGCCGTTGCCCTTTGGCACACGCGGCGCCGGGCGATGCGCGAGCTCAACGAATTCGACGACCGCGCCCTGCACGATATGGGCATCCGACGCTCGGAGATCGAGGCCGCAGTTTTTGGGCGCCGGCATTGAACCAATTCCGCCTCTCAGCCGACAGAGGTCAACCCACCAAGGAGACATCATGACCCCCGAACAAGCACGTCTGATCACAACGTCCTGGAGTAGTGTCGCGTCGATCGCCGATAGCGCGATCGAGCAGTTCTACAATCGGCTGTTCGAGATCGACCCGTCAGCGCGCGCGCTGTTTCGTGCGACCAACATGCCCGAGCAGCGCAGGAAGGTGATCGAGGCGCTGTCGCTTGCGCTGCAAAGCCTCGACGATCTTGATGCGCTCACGCCGACCCTGGAGGACCTGGGGCGGCGGCATCAGCGCTACGGCGTGACTGCTGCACATTACGATTCGGTTGGGCAGGCGCTGCTCTGGACGTTGGAGCAAGGACTTGGCGCCGCGTGGACACCCGCGATGGCGGCAGCCTGGACCGAGCTCTTCGGTCAATTGTCGAGCGCCATGAAACGCACCGCGTATGACGGGCCGCAACACAGAGCTGCTTGAGTGATCCGGAAATAAGGCGCTCGTCATTGCGCCCTCTCCCCCTGCGGGAGAGGGCAGCGCTTGAATCTCAACAAACACGGCTGGGTGAGGGGGCCTTTTCGCAAAAACCAAAGGCGTATGACGAAGCGACCCCCTCACCCAGTTGTGTTTGTGGTTCTTTCTTGAGCCCTCTCCCGCGGAGGGGAGAGGGCGCTGCAATAGCCGCCGCGGCTCTTGGTCTTTTCACTTTTTGACGAAGTAACACTAAAAGCAAAGATTGGTTACGACGTTGCCGCGCTTGTCCTTGATCACATAGCGGCACTGGGCGCGCTTGAGCGCGTCCTTCGCGTCCTCATTGCCGAGCGCTACGGCTCGCTCGTAGTAGGCCTTGGCGGCGGCTGAGTCCTGCGGCCCGCCGCGGCCGCTCTGCGCAAATTCGCCCATGCGTTCCAAGGCGCCAGGATGATCTTGCGCGGCAGCCTTCTCGAACAAGCTGCGCGCCGCGATATCGTCCTGCGGTCCGCCGACGCCATCCGCGAACATGATGCCGAGCTGATACTGCGCTTCCGCGGAATTCTTCTCCGCTGCCCGCATGAGCATGGCTCGCGATTTCACGGGATCGGTGGGAGCGCCTCCCGTCTTGGAGATTGCCGCGAGATTGGTGACGCCGCGCGGATTGCCCGCCTCGGCCGCGCGCTCGAACAACTTGCGCGCCTGCGCTTCATCCTTGGGAACGCCCGCTCCGGTGCCGAGCATGACGCCGAGCTCGACCATGGCCGAGGTGCTGCCCTTGTCGGCTGCCTTGCGATAGGCGCTGACAGCGTCCGCGACTTGCTTGTTGGCCGCGTAGGCGCGCCCGAGCTGATACATCGCACGGCGCGACGATGCTGATGCGGTGCGGCAGAACTTGATGGCCGTTGCGACATCGGACGGAGCGATTTCGGCAACGCCTTTGACGTCCTTCGGCCTGTCCGGATCGGCAGGATCGGCGGCGAGCCGGTCACAGAGAACGAGGTCAGCTGATTGAGCACTGGCCGAAGTATGAGAGCAGGCGACCGCCAGCACCAACAGGCCGATGTTGGAGGCGATCGAAGCTACACGAGATCGTTTCGGCATGATCCCATCTCGGCGTCTTGGTGGTCCGGCGAAGGAGAATCTTAAAGCAGCGGCCCCTCACCAGCAAGCCAGCAATGGGCGCGCAAGCGCTGCCACTGGATAAGTGCGCTGGTATGGGTCGCCGCCGGCGAGACCAAGATTCAATCCTCCGACTCCTCGAACGTTGCGCGGAAAGAGTGCGCCGGATAGACGCCGAGAATCTTCATCTCCTTGGAGAAGAACGACAGCTCCTCGAAGGCGAGCACGAGCTTGCGATCCTCCGGATGGCCTTCGACGTCGGCGTAGAACTGCGTGGCGAAGAAGTTGCCCTCGATCATGTAGCTCTCGAGCTTGGTCATGTTGACGCCATTGGTGGCGAAACCACCAAGCACCTTGTAGAGCGCCGCCGGCACGTTGCGTACGCGGAACAGGAAGGTCGTGACGATGGGGCCCGATCCGGTCGGCGCCCATTTGGCATCGCGCGCGAGCACAATGAAGCGCGTGGTGTTGTGCGCCTCATCCTCGATGTCTTCCTCCAGGATAGCGAGCCCGTAGATCTCGGCCGCGAGCCGCGACGCGATAGCGGCGCGGCTCTTGTTGCCGGCGGCCGCGATCTCGCGCGCGGAGCCCGCGGTGTCGGCGGCCACGATCGGCTTGATGCCGAGCTTGCGGATCGCCTTGCGGCACTGACCGATTGCATGAACGTGGCTTTCCACGGTCTTGATGTCGGTCAGCGCCGCGCCTTTCACCCCCAGGAGCTGATGGCGCACCGGCATGAAGTGCTCGCCGACGATGTGCAGGCCGGAATGCGGCATCAGGTGATGGATGTCGGCGACGCGGCCGGCGACCGAGTTCTCGATCGGGATCATGCCGAATTTGGCTTCGCCCGACGTGATCGCTGTAAAGCAGTCCTCGAAGGTCGGGCAGGGCACCGCCTCGGCCTCCGGATAGGCCTCGCGAATGGCGAGGTGCGAGTTCGCACCCGGCTCGCCCTGGAACACGATTCTGGTGGTCATGGCCGCTCTGCTACTCCGCAGTCCAATCCTTAATGGGCAAGTTCCTTATCACTGCGGCGGCCGCTTCGTACAGCCGCTTCAAATCCAAAACCATACTGGAATCATTAACTTGCTGGTGTCTGGCGGCCGGTTGTCTTGGTCAGCGGCCTCGGTCGGTGGTGATGAGCTCGCGTGCTCGGGCAAGGTCTTCAGGGGTGTCGACGCCGAGCGGCACGCTGTCGACAATCTCGACGTCGATGCGCATGCCGGCTTCGAGCGCGCGCAGCTGCTCGAGCTTCTCGCGCTTCTCCAGCGCGGACGGCGGCAGGGATACGAATCGTTCAAGCGCGGCTCGGCGATAGGCGTAGAGCCCGATGTGGTGATAGAGCGGGCCCTCGCCCCAGGGGGCTTCGGCGCGGGTGAAATAGAGAGCGCGCAGCCGATACGGGCTGATGGGAGAGCCCACCACCTTGACTACATTGGGATCGCCGCGTTCTTGCGCGCGAACGATTTCCGCCGCCAGCGTCGCGATATCGACCGCCGGGTCCTCAAGGGGGCGCAGCGCCGCACGGATGTCGGCAGGCGCAAGCGTTGGCAGGTCACCCTGAACATTGACGATGATGCCGCAGCGATGGGACGGATCGGCGGCCGCGAGCGCTTCGAAGATCCGATCAGAGCCGGACACATGATCGGCGCGCGTCATGATGGCGCAACCGCCGGCCTTCTCGACGCTGGCCGCGACCGCTTCGGAATCGGTTGCAACCACAACTTCCCCGACGGCCGCCGCGCGTGCCCGTCGCAAGACGTGCACAATCATCGGCTCGCCCGCGATATCGGCGAGCGGCTTGCCCGGCAGCCGCGAGGCGGCCAATCGAGCCGGTATGATGATCAAAATGTCGCTGCCGGCCATTGGTCTTAAGGGAAATCCGAGGGAGCCTCGACGCAGGGCTAAAAACCCTCGCAAAAGTGTCGGGGGCACGCCCGTTATACGGGTTGCCAGGGGTGACGCAAACCGGTTATCTGTGCGGCCAATATCGACCTTTTTCCTCCGGCGGGAGATCGGACCGTGCTTGATTCTTTCGAGATGAACAAAGTTCTTGGTGCAGTCCTCGGCACATGCCTTGGTGTCGTGGCTTTGAATATCGCGGCGGGTGCCGTGTTCGCGCCGGGCAAGCTTGACAAGCCGGGCTTCGAGATCGACGTGCCGAAGAAGACGCCGGGCAACGGAACCACCCAGACTCCGGCGCAGCCTGAGGTGCCGCTTGGCCAACTGCTGGCGAGCGCTGATGTGTCGCGCGGTTCCGACTCGGCGAAAAAGTGTGCCGCCTGCCACACCTTCGAGAAAGGCGGGCGGGCTCTTGTCGGGCCGCCGCTCTGGGGAATCGTCGGGCGGCCCAAGGCCGCTGTGGGCGGGTTTAATTATTCGCCCGCTCTGAAGCAAGCCGGGGGGAACTGGACGATCGCCGACCTGTTCAACTTTGTGACCAACCCCAAGACCATGGTTCCGGGCACGGCGATGACCTTCAGCGGCATTACGCGGGCCGGCGAGCGGGCCGACTTGATGGCCTACCTCAATAGCTTGGCTGACAATCCCACCCCGCTGAACAAGGGCGCGGAGATCCCCGCCACCACGCGTGCGGCACAAGCGCCGCATGACGTTACAACGCGGTAACCTCGCGCGTCGCCGATCGGGACGATAGCCCGAAAGGGCCGGTTTTTCAGGCTGTTCCGAGATATCTGGGCAGCTCGCGGGTCCACGCGAATGTGAATGCCCGCTGCCATACCGGCGAGCGAACCGGTGGCTATCTTTCCAAAAACAGACATAATGTCTGAAAATCGTGTGTCTGAAGACGTGTGTCTGAAGATGTGTGCCTGAAAAACGTGGTGCGTGAATAAACGTGCCGGCCCCGCCTGTCCTTCACTGGAGGCCTCCGTGCGCCTGAGCCGCCGCTTCCTGCTTCACACTGGCCTGCTGGCCGCCGTCGCTCCCGCTCTTGATCGGCTTCCATTTATCCGGCGCGCGCGTGCGCAGTCGCCGGAATGGCGGCACGGCTTGTCGCTGTTCGACGATGTCAAATATCCGCCGAGCTTCAAACAGTTCGACTACGTTAACGCGCAGGCCCCGAAGGGCGGGGTGGTGCGCATCAGCGAGGTTGGCACCTTCGATAATTTCAACATCGCGGTCGGCAACGTGCGCGGATCGCTCGAGGCGTACGGCATAGGCAACATCTACGATAATCTGATGTCGCCGTCCCTCGACGAGATTTCGACCGAGTATGGCCTGCTGGCCGAGGCGGTCAGTCATCCGCCGGACTTCTCCTGGGCAATCTACCGGTTGCGCGCGGAAGCGCGCTGGCATGATGGCAAGCCGGTGACGCCCGAGGACGTGATCTTTTCCTTTGAAGCCTACAAGAAGCATGACCCGCGCCAGGCGGCCTATTATCGGCACGTTGCCAAGGTCGAAAAAGTCGGCGATCGCGACGTCAAGTTCACGTTCGACGAGCCGGGCAACCGCGAGCTGCCAAATATTCTCGGCCAGCTCACCATTCTGCCTAAGCACTGGTGGGAAGGGACCGACGCCTCCGGCAAGAAGCGCGACATCGGCGCGACCACGCTCGAGCCGCCGCTCGGCAGCGGCCCCTACCGCGTGGAGTCGGTGGATGCGGGCCGCTCCATCGTCTACCGCCGCGTCAAGGACTACTGGGGCGCCAAGCTACCGGTGCGGGTCGGCCAGGACAACTTCGACACCATCCGCTACGACTACTACCGCGACAGCACGGTGGCGCTGGAGGCGTTCAAGGCCGGCCAGTACGATTTCCGCCAGGAGAACTCGGCGAAGAACTGGGCCACCGGCTACACCATCCCCGCCTTCACCAAGGGGTTGATCAAGAAGGAGGAGATCCCGAACCAGGTGGCCACCGGGATGCAGGCGTTCGTCTTCAATACCCGGCGCCCCATCTTCCAGGACCGCCGGGTCCGCCAGGCGCTGGGCTACGTGTTCGATTTCGAGTGGGCCAACAAGAGCCTCTTCTACGGCGCCTACACCCGGACCAGGAGCTATTTCTCGAACTCCGAGCTGGCCTCGAGCGGGTTGCCCGGCCCCGAGGAGCTCAAGATCCTCGAGCCGTTCCGCGGGCGGATCACGCCCGAGGTGTTCACCAAGGAGTACCAGCCTCCGGTGACGGATGGCTCCGGCGACATCCGCGCCAACCTGCGCGAGGCGCTCGGCCTGCTCAAGGAGGCGGGCTGGGTCGTCCAGGGCCAGAAGCTCGCCAACGCGCGCACCGGCGAGCCCATGCAGTTCGAGATCCTGCTGGACGATCCCAACTTCGAGCGCATCACCCTGCCGTTCGTCAAGAACCTGGAGCGACTCGGCGTCACCGCGCGCGTCCGCACCGTGGACACCGCGCAGTACCAGAAGCGTGTGGAGAACTTCGACTTCGACGTGACGGTGAACGGCTGGGGCCAGTCGCTCTCCCCCGGCAACGAGCAGACGGACTTCTGGACCTCGGAGCGGGCGGGGATCGCGGGGAGCCGTAACCTAGCCGGCGTCCGGGATCCTGTGGTGGACAAGCTGGTGGAGCTGGTCATCTCGGCGCCCGACCGCCCGAGCCTCGTCACCCGCACGCGCGCGCTCGACCGCGCGCTGCTGTGGGGGTTCTACGTGATCCCGCACTGGCACATTCAGAACTTCCGCGTCGCCCACTGGGACAAGTTCGACCGGCCGCGCGTGTCCCCGAAGTACGCGCTCGGCTTCGACACCTGGTGGGTGGACGCGAAGAAGGAGGCGGCCTTGCTCCGGCGCAAGGGCGAAGGGTCCAGGTAGTCCCCCGCTCGCCGCGGCTCCATGCTCGCCTACATCGCCCGCCGCCTGGTGCTGATCCTCCCGACGCTGTTCGGGATCATGGTCGTCAACTTCGTCATCGTGCAGGCGGCGCCCGGCGGGCCGGTCGAGCTGATGATCGCGCGGATCAAGGGCACGGCCGTCGAGGCCACCGCCCGCGTCGGCTCGGCGGGCGGGGAGATGTCCGGTCAGGCGGGTGCCGTGACCGCCAAGTACCGCGGGGCGCGCGGGCTCGATCCCGAGCTGATCCGCCAGCTCGAGAAGCTCTACGGCTTCGACCAGCCGGCCTACGTGCGCTTCTTCCAGATGATGCGGCGCTACGCGGTCTTCGACTTCGGCCAGAGCTTCTTCCGCGACCGCTCGGTGATCGCGCTGATCATGGACCGGCTCCCGGTCTCCATCTCGCTCGGCCTGTGGACCACGCTGCTGATCTACCTGGTCTCGATCCCGCTCGGCATCGGCAAGGCGGTGCGCGACGGCACCGCCTTCGACGTGTGGACGAGCGGCTTCATCATCGTCGGCTACGCCATCCCCGGCTTCCTGTTCGCCATCCTGCTCATCGTCCTCTTCGCCGGCGGCAGCTTCGTCCAGTGGTTCCCGCTGCGCGGCCTCGTCTCGCCCGACTGGCATCAGCTCGCCTGGCCCGCCCGCGTCGCCGACTACCTCTGGCACGTCACGCTGCCCGTCGTCTCGCTCGTGGTGGGCGGCTTCGCCGGGCTCACCATGCTGGCCAAGAACTCCTTCCTCGAGGAGATCAACAAGCAGTACGTGATCACGGCGCGGGCGAAGGGGCTCACGCGGGCGCGGGTGCTCTACGGCCACGTCTTCCGCAACGCGATGTTGCTCGTCATCGCCGGCTTCCCCGCCGCCTTCATCGGGATCCTCTTCACGGGCGCGCTCCTGGTCGAGGTGATCTTCTCGCTGGACGGGCTCGGGCTCCTCGGCTTCGAGGCGGCCATCAATCGCGACTACCCGATCATGTTCGGAACGCTCTACATCTACACCCTGATCGGCCTCGTGCTGAACCTGATCAGCGACCTGACGTACGTGATGGTCGACCCGCGGATCGACTTCGCGAGCCGGAAGGTCTGAGCATGGCCGCGGTCGCCCTCGTCGGCCCGCGGCTGAGCCCGCTGACCCGCCGGCGGCTGCACAACTTCCGCGCGAACCGGCGCGGGTACTGGTCGCTGTGGATCTTCCTCGTCATGTTCGTCGTGAGCCTGGGCGCCGAGCTCATCGCCAACGACCGGCCGCTCGTGGTGCGCTACGCGGGCCGCTTCTACGTCCCGGTGCTCCGCACCTACCCGGAGACGACCTTCGGCGGCGTCTTTCCGACGGAAGCCGACTACCGCGATCCCGCCGTCGCGCGGCTCATCGCGGAGAAGGGCTGGGTGCTCTGGCCGCCCATCCCGTACCGGTACGACACCATCAACTATCAGCTCCCGGTGCCGGCGCCGGCGCCTCCCTCGCGGGACAACTGGCTCGGCACCGACGACCAGGGGCGCGACCTCGCCGCGCGGCTGATCTACGGGTTCCGCATCTCGGTCCTGTTCGGCCTGACGCTGACGCTGCTGAGCTCGGTGATCGGCATCGTGGCGGGGGCGGTGCAGGGCTACTTCGGCGGCTGGGTCGACCTCCTGTTCCAGCGCTTCATCGAGATCTGGGCGGGGCTGCCCGTGCTGTACCTGCTGATCATCCTGGCCAGCGTCGTGGAGCCCACCTTCTGGTGGCTCCTGGGGCTGATGCTCCTGTTCAGCTGGATGTCGCTGGTGGGCGTGGTGCGCGCCGAGTTCTACCGGGCGCGCAACTTCGACTACGTGCGCGCCGCCCGCGCCCTCGGCGTCGGCAACGCGCTGATCATGTTCAGGCACGTGCTGCCGAACGCCACGGTGGCGACGCTGACCTTCCTGCCGTTCATCCTGAACGCCTCGATCACGACGCTGACCTCGCTCGACTTCCTCGGCTTCGGCCTGCCGCCGGGCTCCCCATCGCTGGGGGAGATCCTGGCCCAGGGCAAGGCCAACCTCCAGGCGCCGTGGCTCGGCATCACCGGGTTCCTCGTGCTGGCGGCGATGCTGAGCCTCCTGGTCTTCATCGGCGAGGCCGTGCGCGACGCCTTCGATCCGAGGAAGACGCCGTGACGCCGCCGCTGCTGCAGATCCGCGACCTGTCGGTGTCCTTCGCCATGCCCGGCAGCACCGTGGAGGCCGTGCGCCACATCTCCTTCGACATCGATGAGGGCGAGACGGTGGCGCTCGTCGGCGAGAGCGGCTCCGGCAAGTCGGTGACCGCGCTGTCCATCCTGCAGCTCCTGCCCTATCCGCTCGCGCGCCACCCGAGCGGCAGCATCCGCTTCCGCGGTCAGGAGATGGTGGGCGCGAAGGAGTCCCTCGTGCGGCAGGTGCGCGGCGGGCGTGGCTTGCACGAATTCATGCACGTTCACCACGAGACCCGGCAAGAGCGGTTCGATCTCGGCGAGCCTCTCTTCGAGAGGCCTCAAGCCGGCTCGCGGCACGAGCGCGTGCAGATAGAGACCCACGAGGCCGGTCACCACGACGATCGCCAGGCTCACCGACGTGAGGGTCGCGATGGGCGTCCGAAGCTGGAACGCAGAATGAAACACGACGAGCAGTGAGCCAACGAGCCCGGTGAAAGCGTGCGCGTTGAGCCACGCCCTCATCGACCCCACCCACTCCGGCAGAACGCTCGCGAGCCGTCGTCTGACCAGATAGAGGAGATTCGTCGCGATCATGGCGGTGCCCGCGATGCCGTAACCGTGGCCGAGTAGGCCCGCAGGGTTCAGCAGCCGATAGTCGCGATGCTCGGCCCGCGCGGCGAGATCCAGTCGATAATAGTCGAACCCTCGCCACAAGAGCGATGTTGCGATGGTGACCAGAAGGAAGATCGTCGCCCAAAGGGCAAATCTTCGCTCGGGGGTCGCACCGGATCGATTCGTGATTGACGTCAT
>Ga0137403_10007510_pt1 | contig 12287 bp, 11 predicted proteins | sample CZOMad2_1_16fung_FD_122057 | JGI IMG/M metagenome (GOLD analysis project Ga0137403, IMG submission 122057) | Vadose zone soil fungal communities from Angelo Coast Range Reserve, California, USA - CZOMad2_1_16fungal (Hybrid Assembly) | ecosystem: Environmental > Terrestrial > Soil > Vadose zone...
CAATGATGGCTGTGAATATCAATGAACGGGAATTTCGCCCGCTCGATCTTGTGCTCCTTCGTAACCAGCGTGGACTTCGGCTCATACTCCTCGATCGTCGGCACCTGCTGTTTTTTTTGCGCGGTTTGGTCTTGCTGCCTCGCCGCCACGCGCAGCCAGCCGAGGAGCGCCGCAAATAAGGCAACGAAAATGATTGAGAAAAAGGTGATGGTTCGCCGGGAAGCCATAGTGCCCTTTTGGTTTTCGGACATCCGGATTATCTTCCCACAGGAAGGTGAACTAGCGGAATCCTCTGTTAGAATCGCCGGGCGATGCCGCAGCGCAGCTTGTTTCGTTTCCTCTTGCTCGCAGGACTGAGCCTGACCGCGGGCTTTCTCGCACTGGCGGTTGCCGTACCCATCGAGGCGCAAGTTCCTGCTCCCTTGATTGCTCTCTTCTCCCCCGGCTTGAAGCTCGCAGAACTCATCATGCCGGAAACCCATAAATCGATGGCCTGGACCTTCGGCTGGTTCCTGCGCATCGCCATCGCCTCCAACGCGGCTTTCTACTTTGCGATATTTTCCATGCTTGTTTTCGTCAGAGATCGTTCCCGCTCGAAGTAGGCTGCATCCAGTTCGTGAATTCGGCGGGAGGGCTCACGTGTGAGTAGGAGTTCTGGGAGCAGAGTGAGAATGCTTCCCGGCCAATGACGAAAGGGGAGCACAACTCTCCCAAGAGTGCCCCCCACCCGTCAACCAGTCCAAAGAAACGCGGCACGCTTCCTGTTGTCACGCAGATCAGGTCGCTCGTTCCTTCGGACTTGGGCTTACCATCCAAATAGTGCCGTCCCTGGCCGATTCGTTTCAAAATGCGAGGGCCGTTTCTTGTCCATGGCTTCCGGGCCGCCGCGTCGGCTTCCTCGCAATCGAACGAATCTCCGGGCGGCAGTGGCGCAACACTTCGTCGGTATTGCGCGTGGATTGGCCGTTCCACGAATCGTCGTCTTCGGGCAGGCGCCCAATGATGTGCCCGAATTCGTGGAGTAACGCGATGACCTGCGCGGGGGCGCTGTTCCCCCGAAAGGATGCTACCCGCAACATATGCATGCCGCCTGGCTGCAAAGGTCCTTCCCTGCGGTCCTGCGCCAGCACTTCGGAGGTTTGCTTGAAAAACGCGCCGTTCGCGTTCAGACGAATCGTGGCATTGCGGCCGGCGTTCTGGCAGGAACTGGCGACGGGGGGATGCTTGAAAATCTCATCCTGCCCGACTTCTTTTTTAGCAAAGACGTAGCTCGGCCCGTCTTCTTCCAGCACGAAATTCACCGATCGAAACGTGCCCGCGGGGTCCGGATCGGCTTCCTGGAACCAGGCGGCACAGCCATTTTCGGTCTGGAGTATTTTCAGAACCTGATCCCGGGCTCTGGAAATTGTTTCTCCCTGCTTGCCCAGGGCAAGCAAAGTCCTCTGAATTCGCTCGTCCTCGCTGCTGAATCCCGCAACCGGGGTGCCGACGTTTCCGCACGGATCATTCTGCGGATCGCTCGATCCGCGCTCGGGATAGGGCGCTCCCACGAAGTTGAGCCGTTGACGCGCCGGTTCGATTTTCATTTCCGTGCCGCAATTGCCGGGGCCTCGCTCCGTGCCGGCTTCATTCTTAGACACCCGGAGTATCTCCGCCGGGCTGGCGCTTTGCGAGTGCGCAGCGTCCCCAAAGTACAAGACAAGAAAAAAAGCGGCCGCGATGCCCACGGCATATCTCGCCGCGACAACCATGGTGCTCTCCTGCCCGGACTGCACACTCACCACAGCCGTTGCAAGAGAGCTTTCGCGTCACCACCAACCCGATGCCGCCTGACAAACGGATGACCCGTAATTCGGGCTCAATGGTGATACGCAAAACACCATCCGAAAATATCTCAAAATTTTCTCAATTGACGTTTAAGACGGACCTCAGTGGCTGGCTGAAAACGTGCTTCTCTTTGTCAGCGAATTTAATTCGGCTCTGCAATAGCGCAGGACCTCGTGCGTATTTTGAACCGACCTGCCTTCGACGTTATCCTCATCGGGCGGGAGAAGATCGATCACGTGCCCGAATTCATGCAGGAGGGTCACGGCCCGCGCAGTAAGCGTGTCTCCGTCATAGGGGCCCACGTGCAACAGCCGCGTTCCCCGTATGCTGTCAGGGCCGCCTTCTTTGTTCACTTCGCGGACTTGGCTTGCAGCCGAGAAAAAGGCGCCCTTTGTATTGATCGTGATCGTGCCGTAGGCTCCGTCGCCCTGCATGACCTTTGCCACATAGGGATTTCGGAGAATGTACAGGGGGCCTCTGTCTCTGCTTTCGCGGATGAACTCCTCTCCGTGGAGATCCAGCTCGAAGCGCAGCGTTCGAAACAAGGCCACGGGATTCGCATCCTTCTCCCGAAACCAGGCGCTGCACGCGTTTTCCGTCCCCAGGATTTCGAGAACCTTTTCACGCGCCCGCGAAATTTTTTGCCCGGCCTTCCCCATTGCTTCCAGCTTCGCCTGCACCAGATCCTTGGCGCCATCGCACCCCGTCCCGGTACGGTTTGCTGCGTCGCAAGGTTTCAGTGCCGGCGTCGCCGAGGGGAGCCCGCCACACAAAGTTGGTACGTCGCCGGCTACGTCGGCGTCTGCGCGCGGAACGGCGGAGTTCCCCGCACTCCTAGCGCAGCGTTCAGGTGCGGACGGCAGATGGGCAAGTAAGAAGGAAGCACTAGCGCCTCCCCCGGTGGAAATAGTTTGTGGTGAGGCGATTCCGGAGGAAAATATCCAAACAATCAGAAACGCGGTAGCGACCCGAAGGAACGGCTGAGCGAAGTACATCTCGTCTTCTCCCGCCCGGACCTGCAACTCACCACAGCCCGTTCTTGAAGGGAGACTCCCCGGCGGCCACCAGCCGGGAGCAGCTCAAAACGGTCGATCCATGACCCGGGACTAAAGGAAGAGACGAAAATCAACGCGCATAACTGCGTCAAACATTTCTTGAAAAATTATAGAAAGAAAATGAAGCGCTTGCTGTTGCAAGCACAGGTGACAGCGAGTTCTTTTCCTGGTGGAACTTCGACGAGTCACATTGTTACATTTAGAAAATCCTTTGCTTTTGATAGACGGCGCTTGACAGCGGGGAGGAGTCGGCCTAGGCTCGGCGCACTTTCCAGTACAAGCACAGGGCCCGGCGTGGAGGCATAGCGATGCAAAAGAAAAGGCGAAGCGGCAATAATTGCGTGCGGCGTTTTGGACTGCTCTCGCTGACAATGGTGGTGTGGATGGCGCTGATCCTGCCTTTGGCCGTGGCGGCAGCGGAGCATTACGACGTCACGGTCGAGCGCAATGTGGCGGCGAAGATGCGCGATGGCGTGACTCTGCGAGCCGACATCTACCGGCCAAAAGCCGAAGGAAAATTTCCCGTGCTGCTGGTGCGCACGCCCTACGACAAGACGGGGAGCATGGGATTCGGGTTGCGGGCCGCGGCGCGCGGGTACGTGGTGATTTCGCAGGATGTGCGCGGGCGCTTTGAATCGGAAGGCGAGTGGTATCCCTTCAAAAATGAATCGCAGGACGGGTACGACACCATCGAGTGGGCCGCCGCCCTGCCTTATTCCAATGGAAAAGTGGGCATGTTTGGCGGGTCGTACGTGGGTGCGACACAGTTTCTCGCAGCGATCGCCAAGCCGCCGCACCTGGCGGGCATCTGCCCGAACGTGACGGCGTCGAATTATCACGACGGCTGGGCTTATCAAGGCGGTGCGTTCGAGCAATGGTTTAACGAATCGTGGGCCACGGGTTTGGCGAAGAACACCATGCGGCGGCGCGTGGAAGCGGGCGGCAACGCTATCGGCTGGGCGAAGATTTTGCCCTTGCGCGGGTACCCCGTGCTGGAGGCGCCGGAATCCGAGGGCCTGGCGTCGTATTTCACGGATTGGCTGGCGCATCCGAATTACGACGACTACTGGAAGGAGTGGTCCATCGAGGATCATTACGCGCAGATCCAGGTGCCGGTGCTGAGTTTTGCGGCGTGGTATGACATTTTTCTCGGCGGCTCGCTGAAGAATTTCGCGCGATTGAAAACGGAAGCGGGAACGGAAGCCGCGAAGCGCGGGCAGCGGCTGGCAGTTACGGTCGGCGGGCACGCGGGACAGTCGAGCACTGGAAAAGTGGGCGCGGTGGAATTTGGAAATAAGCTGGCGGTTGATAGCGACGAGGTGACGCTGCGCTGGTACGACTGGCTGTTGAAGGGCGAGGCCAACGGAGTGGAGAAAGAAAAGCCGGTGAAGATTTTTGTGATGGGGAAAAACGAGTGGCGCGACGAAGACGATTGGCCGCTGGCGCGCGCGAAAAACACGCGGTATTTCCTGCACTCGTCGGGCGCAGCGAACGGACTCGGCGGGAATGGTTCGCTAAGCACGGTTGCTCCTGCGGAGGAGAAGCCGGACCAATATGTGTACGACCCGAACGACGCCGTGCCGACGATTGGCGGGCCGCTGTGCTGCGGCGCGTTGCCGACGGGAATCGGGCCGGAGGATCAGCGGCCGGCGGAGGCGCGCAGCGACGTGCTGGTGTACACCACGCCGGCGTTTGCGAAGGACACCGAAGTCACCGGGCCGGTTTCGCTCGATTTGTACGTGAGCAGCTCGGCGGTGGACACGGACTTCACGGGGATGCTCGTGGACGTTTGGCCGAATGGATTCGCGCAAAATCTGACCAGCGGAATCCTGCGGCTGCGCTACCGCAATTCGCAGGAAAAACCGGAGTTGGCAAATCCGGGCGAGACGTATCACATCGCCGTGGACTTGTGGGCCACGAGCAATGTCTTCCTCGCCGGCCACAAGCTGCGGCTGGAAGTTTCCAGCAGCAATTTTCCGCGCTTCGACCGCAACCTGAACACCGGCGAAGAGCAAGCCCGCGCCACGCGCATGATCAAAGCGACGAACGTCATTTTTCATGACAAGGCGCATCCTTCGGCGTTGGTGGTGCCAGTGGTGCCGTGACTGGTAACTGGTGACTGGTGGAAGAATGATCCGCTCAGCCGAGTACACCGCCCTGATTGCCGTTCACTCTCTTGTCGGCCGACAAGCCTGCGGAGAGTTCCAGAACGGGAATTGTTGGTACACACCCGGCAGTTTTCGTAAGAGTGGCAAGGAAAAGACTTACAGGCTACGGAAAATGAAAGAGTGTACAAACGCATGAAAAGAAAGGGCAAAAAAAGTGGTGATGGGCAAGTGATGAGCGACGATTTCGCGAAGGAGTTCAAGTAAAACTTTAGGAATGGGAGTATTGACCCCCATACCCCCGGGGCATTTGTAAGGATGTGTAAGGAAAGGAGTTGCGCAAGGGGGCATTTGTAATCGACAGGAATCAAAGGAGTTGCGGTGACGGATTTTTTGTCACGTGACGGAATAGATCGATGGAATCGAGGGCTGGAGAAGAATCCGGGAGCCAGCGCGGTCATTTGGCGGAGATTTTGATTGGCAAACACGCGGTAGAATAGCACAAAAGTACACTGCGTGTCAATTACTTTTTTGTTAGCATTCGAATGGAATCGTAAATCGTTGAAACTTCTGAAGGTTAGAGCAAATTCCCCACCCTTGCGTGAAACAAAGGCGCAAGGATGGGGCACCCGGCCGGAGCGCCAAAGGCGAAAAGGCGTAAATTTGACCAGTGTGTTAAAAGTGTGTATTATACGCCATTAGCAGCCGCGAGGTGATCCAGCATTTGCGAGAAGACGGCTGGTATGAAGTTGCACACGAGGGGAGTCACAAGCAGTTTAAGCACGGTACGAAAAAGGGAAGAGTTACCGTGCCACATCCGGTGCGTGACATCCCGATCGGCACGCTTAGAAGCATTGAAAAACAAGCAAATATCAGGCTGAGGTAAAATGGACTACATCGCTTATTTGCATAAAGACCGTAAATCAGATTTTGGCGTCAGCTTTCCTGATTTTCCCGGCTGCGTAACAGCAGGAAAGACACTCGAGGAGGCTAGCCGCAAGGCTCCAGAGGCGTTGGCGTTCCATATCGCAGGCATGATGGAAGACGGGGAAAAGATTCCGAAGCCGTCAACGATAGACGATTTGGTGGGAGACCCCGATCGACAAAATGCCGTGGCGTTTCTAGTCACCACGGACTTCAACAAGGCGAAAACCGTTCGCGTCAATGTTACAGCGCGCGAGAATCAGATAGAGCTGATCGACCGTCTAGCCAGGCAAGCGGGCATGACGCGCTCGGCGTATATGGTGCGGTCGGCAACGTCAGGAGTTGCCATTAAAAAACGAGATGGGTCCACACGCCGGCGAATACATGCATGCGCAAAGCGAGTGAAGTCGCCCAAGTAGAATCCAGGGACCACATCGCGCAAGAGTTTGACAGTTCCTCAGCACGTCTCTAGACTGACTATCATGGTCGTGCACCTCAAGCCCGAAACTGAATCCCGTCTGCAAGAGCTTGCCGCGGCGACTGGCCGCGCGCCGGATGAACTCGTCGAGGATGCGATGACTGGATACCTCGCCGAGTTGACCCAAGTGCGCGACACGCTCGATGGCCGGTATGATGGGATCAAGAGCGGCCGAGTACAGCCCATCGACGGCGAAAAGGCATTTGCGCAACTGCGCCAAAAGAGCCACGACCGCCGCCGTTCATGAGCGGATTTGTTCTCCATCCGGATGCGCTCACAGACCTAACCGAAATTTGGGAATACATCGCTGCCGATAGTCCAAGTGCTGCCGACCGTGTCCTTGCTGAAATCCAGGAAGCGATTCGCGCCCTCGTGCCATTCCCTCAACTTGGCCACATCCGTTCTGATTTGACTTCGCGGCCGCTGCGTTTTCAGCTCGTGCGGGATCTTCTGATAGCCTACGCCCCGGAAGAAAAACCTCTCCTTGTCGTGGCTGTACTCCACGGTCGCCGCAATCCCCGGGTTATCGCAGCCCTTTTGCGTACGAGAGAATAGACTACAGAATTGAGTGTTGGGCGGCTGCGGTGGCAGCGTAAACGGTTCTCGCGGAAGCTAGACGAGCAAGAGAAAGCACAGTCAAAAGCAGCGAACAAAAGCAAAGCTCATGAGTGCTGGAGGCGCGCGGGGGAATTCCAGAAATTATTTCGACGGGCTTGCGGCCTTGGGCGCCGAGATCTGTTGCTTGTCGTCCACGGCGAAGAGCAGGTAGCTCCTGAAACTGTGGCGGCGATGACTGCGCCGGCCTCGCCAATCATAATGAACCTCCGCATTTTGAGGCAGCCACATGTCCAGATTGCGGGCTCGGAAATGCACGGGACCATATTCGATGGCGGCGTGGTCGGCAACCAGGCGGATTTGCGGCAAAGGGTCGATGAGATCCGTTTCCAGCCGGACGATTTGAAAGCTGTCTGCCGCAATCCACGCGCGCCCCTTGAGAGCAACCGGGTAGGCCTGGCCTTCAGCACCAATCTGGTAGGTGCGAATGGTATTCGGCTTGTCGGGCCTTTGGCGGAAATACATTTGCCAGGCCGGCCCGCCCTTCGAACGCGCCAATCCCTCACAAGAGATACTAAAGTTATGCACATAGTATGGATGAAAGATAAGTACCAGTGCCGGCAGCCCCGTTGTAGCTATACCATCGGGAAATCTAACCGGAAGATAATGAGAGTCCCTGTATTCATCAACAGTTAGAAGGCCGAGGCGGTTCCGCTTGATGGAAACAAGATAGTCGAACTGGAACCTGATGGGATGAGAGGCGAACCCCCATTTGTTGATCGATTCATGAGATACGGCCTCGGTTGCGGTGAACTGATCGACATTGGCGATAAATTCCTGGATCCGCTTCCCGGACTTCTCCAAGACTTCTTTAAGATTGCATGCGACGCCGGGTTCCACGGGCGGGACTTTTTCGTCTATGTCGGGAGGCAACCAATTGGAACGCAGAAGGGCTAAGGTTGCCACAGCAGGCTCTGACGACGGCGATGCCGAAGCCGTGCCGGGCGAGGTTTTGTCGGCTGGTCCGAGAGAGGCCTGCAAATTCTCAAGTTGTTTTGTGACGGCAGCGTCTGCAGGGTGATCCTGCAGATACGCTTGGAGAACATGGATAGCCCGCTCCTGGTCGCCGTGCAAGTGGAGAGCCCGCGCCAGGACTGGCTGGACGATTCCCGCCTGGCCATGACCCAACTCGATGGCGCGCTCGGCGTGTTCGACGGACTCATCAAGCAAGCCCTGACGCAAGCAAGCATCCGCGAGCACGGCATGCGCGCGCCAGGAAGCAGGTTCGGCTTCAACCGCGCGGTTGAGGTACTGAGCCGCCTCGGCAGATTTGTTTTCCCGCATGAGGGCGCCGCCCAAGGAGAGCAGGGCGCTCAGATGGTTTGGAGCGAGAACGAGGACTTTTTCCCAATAGCTCTTGGCGTGCACCCAATCGTTCATCTCCGCGGAATAGATTCCAAAAAGGAAGTTGGCGTCCGCGTCACCCGGAGCCGACCGATAAACCGCATCCAGGTGGCTGCGCGCCTCAGCAGGCTTGTCGGCACGCAAGGCTTCCAGTGCTTTTCCAAGTTCCTTCTGCAGCTTGGGCGCTAGAACGGGGGGCTCCTCCGATGGCGGGAACGGAACTGCCGGCTGCGCGAAGACATGGGAAGAGAGTAGAAGGAGGTAAGCAAGGAAAAGAATGGGGAAAGGCCAGTTCGGTACGCGCAGGACCATAACTACTCCAGTTACCGAGGGAGATCTGAAACTTAGAGTTATCATATACCTTTTATCGTAGATAAAAACTTAATAAGCGGTATGGTGGTCACAGTCCCGCGGTGCCGAAAGGCGAGGCAGTCTGCAAATGAGAAAACATTCTCTGGGCAGAAGAGTAGCTTTGACATTTGCTGCCTTTCTGTGTCTTTTTTCAGATGCTTGCTTGGCCCAGGGGAAGATTTCCGACGCAGAAAAACTCCTATTCGATTCCGTGAATCGCGAACGGGCGGCAAAAGAGTTGCCGCTTTTGAAATGGGATGAGGGTCTGGCCCGCGCCGCGCGCAAACATGCCGAACTCATGGCCGAGCAGTATCTGGTTCTGCACCGATTGCCAGGCGAGGCCGACCTAGCCACTCGGGCACGAGAAGCCGGAGTGAGTTTCAGTCACATTACAGAGAATATCGGCATGGCAGCGTATGCCGGCAGGTTCCACGACGGCTGGATGCATTCGCCCGGGCACCGCGCGAATATCCTCGATGCCGCCATCGATTCCATCGGGATCGCGGTGGTCGATGGCGGTGAGCAGTTGTTCGCCGTAGAGGATTTTGCCCGCGTAGTTACGCTTCTCTCGATCGAGGAGCAAGAAAAACGGATCGGGAAGCTCTTCGCCGCGCGCGGCTTGCGCTTGCTCAAGATTGGAGATGACGCTCGGGAAAGTTGCGAGCTCGACCGCGAATATGCAGGAAGCAGCAAGCCTCGGTACATCGCGCACTACGAAACGCCCGACATCTCGCAGCTGCCTGAAGGTCTAGAAAAGGAACTGCAATCCGGCCGCTATAAGTCTGCTGCCGTGGGCGCGTGCGCGCCGAGAAAGTCGTCTGGTGTTGCCCCATTTCGCATCATCGTGATGCTCTATTGATGCGGGCCCTGCGCGGGTTCACGCGGGGACCGAATCCAGGAGACCATCGCGCCCACGTCTTCTGATATCATGGCGCCCCAATGGCAAACGAAGCCATAGCGTTTTTCGCGGCGGTCATCGCGGTGACCACGGTCGCTTACGTGATATTCACGTTGCGGCTGTGGGAGGCGACTGAGAAAACGGCGCAGGCTGCGACAAAATTCGCACAGGCGGCAACGGAGGCCGCGCTGGCAGCAAAAAAATCCGCCGATATGGCAACCGCTCTCCACCGGCCCTTCATGGGCCTACTGAGGGTTACACTCAAAACCGGGTGGGGAACGGATCTGTGGGTTATTGTTCTAGCGATAAAAAACTACGGCACTTTGCCCGCGATGAATGTGGCAGCGATGATTGAGTTTTTTGCGGGCAATACTCGCCTCACGCAAATCACGGAGCCCGCTGCGGTCCAAATCTTCCCGTCCGACGAAATCGAATCCATCGTGCGGCTATCGATGCCGACGCACCGGGTGCAGATTCAACAGGGAATACAAAAGCTACGAATCGAGGTCCGAATTCCTTACCAAGCAGAAGACGGCCGCCAGTTCGAGTACTCCGCCGAGGTCTCGTATACGCAGGACGGATCCTTCGCGATCCAGAAATCAGAGACGCGCACGCGCTAGATCCCCGGCGCTGTGGAGTGAAGATAGGAGGCTGGATTGTGCTGCGCGTTGCTTATGGCGTCTACCGTTGGCGGGCGAAGCGCGTGGCGTTTCGCAACAACTTCGCAACAAAGTTGGAATCGCCTTCGTCAGCTAAGCTATGCTTTGCGTTGACTATGGCTCGTCCGCCTGCTCAGGAGCGTCGTCGCAAATCACGTTTGAGACTCCCACAGACGGTGCGCGTCCGACCCTCTGATCCTCGCCTTCTCGATTTTGATGAGATCCTGCCAACCGTTAACACGTCCCGTGACAGCGTCTATTTCGTCTCCAAGAACCAGGCTTACGAAGAGGGAATGCGCGTGTTTGTTACCTGTCCCTATTCGGATGGCCCCGGCTCCATCAATCGTGAATCCCTCGGTAAGGTGGTGCGCATCGAGGAGCTCGGCCATGGCCGCCGAGGGATCGCTGTGGAGATCCTCATGACCCTCTACCTCGGTGGCAAAGAAACAGTCCGCTGATTTCTCTCGGGGAGGAGTGGACAGCCGCCCGCAAACGAAGGCGAAGAGAGGACACCCGCCGCGGCGGGTGCCCCTACAAAACCGAAGATGACTCGCTACTAATCGGCATAGGGGGGACGGTCACCCGTCCGCCCCTGCCACACCACCGTAGATGCGGGTCCGCGTACGGCGGTTCAGGGGGTTACGCCAGGCCATCGAAAAGTCGAGGAAGACTGAGTGCGTCAAAGTAAGCGATGGGTAACGCGTATTGCAGAGCGGGGCTATTCGCCAGTCGCCACGGGCCGTGAGGACTGCCCGCCGTTTGTGCGGCGAGATCCTTACCTACCCCGAGTTGCCGGAGCTTCGCATAGCGCTGCTTCCCGCGTTTCCACTGCTTCCAGATCATGGACCGCAGACGATGCCGTATCCATTTATCCAGTGTCTTCAGCAGCGAAGGGGTCTGACAGAAGCCGAAGTAGCTCTTCCAGCCCCGTAAGTAGGCCGCTAGTTCCTTCGTCATCTGCTCCAGACTGATTCCTCGCGTCCGTCGCGTCAGCTCCCGAATCTTCTGCTTACAGCGCAACAAAGCCTTCGGCGCGATGCGCCGCTTCGGTTCCTTGTTGCTGCTGAAGCTGAACCCCAAGAACTTTCGCTCGACTGGTCGAGCCACCGCGCTCTTGGCCTCATTTACCTTGAGCTTCAATCGGCGTGTGAGGAAGCCGGTGACGCTACTCATCACCCGCTGTCCCGCCCGTTGGCTGCGGACGTAGATATTGCAGTCGTCTGCATACCGCACGAAGCGATGCTTACGCCGTTCGAGCTCGCGATCGAGTTCGTCGAGTACGATGTTCGATAGAAGTGGAGAGAGTGGACCACCTTGCGGCGTTCCCTCCTCCGCCGGACTCACCAGCCCGTTCTCCAGCACACCCACTTTCAGGAATGCCCCGATTAACCGGAGCACTCTCTTGTCGGTCACCCGCCGTGCGATCGCCGCTATCAGTTTGTCGTGGTTGACCCGATCAAAGAACTTCTCAAGATCGAGGTCTACCACCCAGCGATTTCCCGCGGCGATGTACTGCTGCGCCTTGGCTACCGCTTGATGCGCTGAGCGTTTCGGCCGGAATCCGTGGCTGTGTTCGGAGAATGTCGGGTCCCATCTGCGTTGCAGAACCTGCATCCCCGCTTGCTGGATCAATCGATCCAGCACCGTCGGGATGCCAAGCTTTCGCACCCCGCCGTCCGGCTTCGGGATTTCCACCCGTCTCACCGGTTGTGGTTGGTAGGTTCCACGCAACAGCTGTTCCCGTATCGTGGGCCAGTGCTGCTTCAGGTAGCCCGAGAGCTCTCCGACTGTCATGCCGTCGATTCCCGGACTTCCTTTGTTCGCTTTGACTCGCTTGTATGCCTGCCAGCAGTTTTCCCGCTCGCAGACTTCTTCCATCAACTGCTCGTGGCTAGCTGGACGTTCGGTTTCGCATTTCGCCGTGCGCGATTCGGTCCCTTCCTGAGAAGCCTTCGGAGCTTCACTCCTCCCCTCCTCAGTAAAGGCCAGCACTAGCTGGTTCTTCTGCCGCTTGTCGCTCATCGAGTCCTG
>Ga0137403_10007512_pt1 | contig 12284 bp, 8 predicted proteins | sample CZOMad2_1_16fung_FD_122057 | JGI IMG/M metagenome (GOLD analysis project Ga0137403, IMG submission 122057) | Vadose zone soil fungal communities from Angelo Coast Range Reserve, California, USA - CZOMad2_1_16fungal (Hybrid Assembly) | ecosystem: Environmental > Terrestrial > Soil > Vadose zone...
CAACAACGTCATGTTCCAGATCGGCTTCAGCTTCTGGCTCCCGACGTCGTTCGAGTACACCACCTTCCGCTGAGGAACTCCCCATGAAGAACCACACTCTCCTTGCCGTGGTGGGCGTCCTCGCGGTCACGAGCGCCGCGCACGCGGAGCGCCGCCAGAACACGCTCGCCGGTGACGTCGCGGTCCGCCACCGCCGCCTGCTCGTCAACCACCGGCTCGAGCTCACGCCGCTGTTCGAGTCCACGATCAACGCCGACTTCCGCCACATCGTCGGCGGCGGCGCCAAGCTCGAGTACCACCTGAGCGACAAATGGTCGGTCGGTGTGGTCGGCGTTGCCTCGACCGCGCTCAACACCAAGCTGGTCGACAAGATCGTCCCGACGCTCGAGCCGATGACGGACAACAAGACCCGCGAGCCGAGCCAGGCCGAGTTCACCGACCGGCTCAACACGATGCCGCTCCACGGCGCTGCCTACATCAGCCTGACGCCGTGGTACGGCAAGCTCGCCGCGTTCGGCCAGGCCTACGTCGCGTTCGACTTGTCGAACTGGCAATTTTCTTTCGGTAGACAGAGTCTCTGGTGGGGAACAGGACCAATTGAAGGCGGCTCGCTGGATCTAAGCAATAATTCTCAGCCTATTAACATGTTTCGAGTAAGCCGGACGACGCCGCTAAAACTGCCAAGCGTTCTCGGGCTCTCCTACCACAAAGGCGTGGTCGTTGTTGGGAAGCAGGAACCTGACCTTGCAAAGGTTCACGGAAGGCGAAGCAGCCGGGTGCGGAAGTACATTCTCTTGCACACTTCGCAAAGAACTGCAAATCTATCACTTATTTATAGCTGGATCCAAGCAACAGCTTGCGGCAAATCACTGAAAAAAGTTGCTGTATTTGGCCATTTGCTTGCTCTTTGCAAGATCGGAGGACAACCGAGGGTAAACGATGCGTTCCTACAGTCCAATTCGGGTATTTGCAGCTCTGATAGCGTTGATCTTCTCCGTAGCCAACACTCACGCTCAAAGTGTCGCCGTCACTGAATCGAACAGTCCGCAACCATCCGACACCGCACGGACGGCCACGATACCCAATGGCGACGTGCAAACGGATAGGGCAACATCTCAATTCACCCTCGGGCCTGCAGACGTCATTCGTGTCAACGTTTGGAAAAATACGGATCTTTCGCAAACAGTAACGGTCGGCCCGGACGGGTTCGTGTCACTACCACTGTTGGGAGATGTGCACGTCGCTGGAATGACCGCGAACCAACTGGCACAGTCCCTTTCCTCTCGGCTTACCAGCTATGTCGTGAGTGCTCAGGTCACGGTAAGCGTTGTCGAGATCCGGAGCAGGCAAGTCTATGTTACGGGACAGGTTGGTAAACCTGGGGGCTATTCCTTGGTTGCCCCGATAACGGTGCTTCAATTGATTGCGCAAGCTGGGGGACTGAATACTTTCGCAAATCGCAAGGGAATAATTGTCCTTCGCGGTTCAAGCGGAAACGTACAACGGTTGAATTTTAACTACGTTGCTGCAATACATGGCGACAACAAACAAAATATTACGCTCCAACCGGGCGATACGGTTGTCGTTCCTTAGGCGCTGACATGAATAGACTGAGCTGCATTCACATCATTACGGCGCTTTTCAGTGGATTACTTCTTAACTCGCTCCACGGGCAGACGCCGAACGAGAATCAGGCCAGCACAAGCACGCAATCATCCAGTCAACCGTCGTTGGTAAATGCTACAGATTCGATCCAGCCCGCGCTCGACAAGGGAGATGAGAAGATGCAATTCGCGCCGGCACTCGATGGCTCGGGCTTGATCTCCATGGATAGCACTATCTCGAAGCGTTTGCTTATCGGTGTGACCGCCTCAGGAGGATGGGATAGCAATCCTGACAATCTCGGAAACGGCGCTTCGTCGGGAATATATACACTGAGTCCATATTTTGGAGTGCGATCAAACACCGCTAGTACGCAGTTTCTTCTCCAATATCAACCGACGATAACGGGGTATAGTTCCAGCGCTTACACAAATCAGACAATGCATGCCGCGGCGATCGCGATTTGCGCGATCGCCTTGCTGGCGACTTCTTTCGTCAACACTTTCGGCCAGGCTACGACGACCAGGCGAGCGCTGACTCATCAGGATTACGACTCATGGCATTCGATCCAGTCGCCGCAGATCTCTCGTGACGGAAAGTTCGTCGCCTATACGTTCATGGCCCAGGACGGCGACAGTGAGGTGGTGGTGCGCAACCTGTCCACCGGCGCCGAATGGCGTGCGCCCAGAGGTTACCGCGCCCCGGCGCCGCCGCCGGACGATTCAATTCCAAATGTCGGTGAGCTCATCGCGGCCAACGCGCGGCTGGTACGTCCGTCCTTCACCGCCGACAGCCGCTCCGTTGTCTTTGGCGTCGAGCCGACCAAAGCCGAAGTAGCCAAAGCAAAAAAAGAAAAAAAGAAGGCGGAGGACATGCCCAGGAACGCCATGGGCATCATGGATACATCCACCGGCCAGGTCACGCGCATCGAGCGCGTCAAAAGTTTCCAGGTTCCGGAAGACGGTTCGGGATTCATCGCGTACCTGCTGGAAGCAAAACCTGAACCCACTAAGGGCGGCGGTTCGGCCGTGAAAGAAGGAGCAAAGGAACCGTCGGCGGAGTCTTCGCCGGGGAGCACGCCGTCTCAGCCGACCACGCCAACGGACATCAAACCCGCGACAGCGACGCAACGGGGCAGTAGCCCGACCGTAAGGGAGGGCGCCCAATCATCATCTCGCACCGCGAAGAAAAAAGATTACGGCAGCGATCTCATCCTGCGAAACACGACCAATGGCACTGAACGCACCTTCAACGACGCACTCGATTACACCTTGAGCAAAGATGCCAGGACGCTCGTCTTCGCAGTCTCTTCCAAAAGGGAAGACACGAACGGCCTCTATGCGGTGACCACGCAAACCGACGGCGCGCCGGCGGTGCTGTTGGCAGGAAAAGGAAAGTACCTAAAGCCAACCTGGGATGAAGATCAGACCGAACTCGCCTTTATCAGCGATCATGACGACGCGGACGCGAAACAACCAAAGTTCAAGGTCTACTTGTGGAATCGCAATAGCGCGACCGTAATCGAAAGCGGGGGCAGTAGCCCGACCGCGAGAGAGGGCTCAGATCGAAACCACGCGACAATCGCGGCGATGGCGAATGCCACCGAAGTCGTCTCAACTTCCTCACCAGGCTTCCGCAAAGATTTTGTCGTCAGCGACAAGGCCACGCTCGGCTTCTCACTCGACGGCAGCCATCTGTTTCTGGGAGCGGCGCCACCGCCAGAGCCCGACAAGAGTCCCGACGAAGAAATTCCGGCCGACGAAAAAGTCCTGGTCGATCTGTGGCACTGGAAAGACGATTACATTCAGCCAATGCAGAAGGTCCGCGCTGAGCAGGAACGCAACCGATCCTTCCGCGCTGTCTATCTGGTTAAAGATAAAAAGTTTGTGCAGCTCGCTGATGAGAAGATGGAATCTGTCTCACCTTCAAACGATGGCCGCTATGCAATCGGCGCCGACAACCGCGCCTACCGAGTCATGAGCGACTATGATCCGGGGCTGTCTGATTATTATCTGGTGAATACCGATGACGGCACACGCAAACCTCTGGGGCAGAAGCAACGCTTTGGAGCTTCACTCTCACCGGCGGCGAAGTATTCACTTTTCTTTGACGGCAAGAATTGGAATTCCTATTCGATCGCCGACGGTCGCACCGTTAATCTTACCGCAAACCTCGGTGTCACTTTCTTTAATGAAGAGAATGACGAACCGCAGACACCTTCGTCATACGGCATCGCTGGTTGGACTAAAGACGACCGAGAGATTCTGCTCTACGATCGTTTCGACGTCTGGCAAGTTTCGCCCGATGGCAGCAACGCGAAAAACCTGACTGACGGCGTTGGTCGCCGCGACAAGATCGTGTTTCGTTACGTGCGTCTGGATCCGAAAGAACGTTCCATTGATCCAGCCAAGCCGCTCCTGCTGCACGCCGAAAATGAAGAGACGCGCGACTCTGGCTTCTATCGTGATCGGGTCAACGGCGGCTTGCCGGAAAAACTCATCATGGGCGCGAAGGACTTTAACAATCCCGTCAAAGCGAAAGACGCAGACGTCTTGATGTTCACCGCTTCCCGGTTCGATGAGTTCCCTGATATTTGGGTTACCGGCCCCGGCTTTAAAGACCTTAAGAAGGTTAGCAATGGTGATTCTCAGCGCGCTCCGTTCAACTGGGGCACGGCGGAATTGGTGAATTACAAGAACACGGATGGCGTGCCGCTGAAAGGTCTGCTGCTCAAGCCCGGCAACTTCGATCCAAAAAAGAAGTACCCGATGATCATTTATATCTACGAAAGGTTGACGCAGGGCTTACATGCATTTCGGAATCCCGCGCCGGGCACTTCGATCAATCCGACTTTTTATGTCAGCAACGGCTATCTGATCTTCATGCCGGACATCGTCTACACCACGGGCTATCCGGGGCGCAGTGCTTTGCAATGCGTGCTGCCGGCAATTCAAGCCGTAGTCGATAAGGGATTCGTCGATGAGAACAACATCGGAATTCAGGGGCACAGTTGGGGCGGATACCAAATCGCCTACATGGTCACGCAGACGAACCGGTTCAAAGCCGCTGAGGCCGGAGCGGCGGTAGCGAACATGACGAGTGCATACAGCGGCATTCGCTGGGGCTCTGGTCTGCCGCGGCAATTTCAATACGAGCATTCACAGTCGCGCATCGGCGGGAGTCTCTGGGAATATCCGATGCGTTATCTCGAGAACTCACCCCTCTTTCACATCGATAAAGTGCAAACGCCGCTGCTGCTGATTAATAACGACGAAGACGACGCGGTGCCCTGGCAACAGGGCATCGAGTTCTTTCTCGCGCTGCGCCGCTTGAACAAAGAGGCCTACATGTTCAGCTACAACGGCGAGAAGCACGGCCTGCGCAAGCGAATGAATCAGAAGGACTACACGCATCGCTTACAGGAGTTCTTCGATCATTTTCTGAAAGGCGCGCCGGAGCCGGAGTGGATGAAGAAAGGCATTCCGTATTTGCAGCGCGAGAAGGAAAAGGAAAAGTATCGGGTCGCGGATGAGGAACCGGGGCGGTAGGTAATCTGGCTGTGGACAAGCGGGGCAGTAGCCTGACTAGCCGTCGCCGGGGCCCAGAACCTCGGGCCGGTTTCACCGGAAGCCTCAGGAGAAATTATGGCCGAAGACCTACCCGCGCGAGAAATCCTCAGACAACTCGTCGAACGGCTCGAGCTTCTGGAGCGCGTGCTGGGAACGAACACCACGCGACTGCACTCCATCGAGCAGCATTTAGGGATCGTGAGCCAGCGGCAACCGCTCCCTGAACGTGTCGCGGGCGAGAGCGGCGAAACGCATCCGGCCACTTCTCAAATCAAAACGGAAGACTTGAATGCTTCGGAGCTCGTTCAACCTCCGCCAGTGGCGCCACAGGCGCCCGAGCCTCCGGTGCACACCTGGTCGAAGGTCGAGACCCCCGAAACTCGCGCGACTCATTCGTGGATGAACGAACCTTCCGCTCCGCGCACCTACGTGAGGAGAGAAGCAGCGGCTCCGTCTGGGCTACCTGTGCCTTTTGAGAAGCCGGCTGCGTCGGATGAGACAGGGAGCGCGGGAACAGTCCGCGAACCGAAGCGCCGCGACCTGGAATCGGCCATCGGCGGTCGATGGTTCAATTGGATCGGCATCATCGCGCTCACGTTCGGCGTCGCCTTCTTCCTGAAGTTTGCTTTCGACAAACAGTGGATCGGCCCGGGCGCACGCGTCAGCCTCTCCGCGATCATTGGCGTTACGTTGCTCTATGTGGGCGAGCGCCTGCGAGGGCGCGGCCTGAAGGCATACGCCTACGTCCTTTCGGGGGGTGGCATCCTCATCCTCTATCTTTCAGACTACGCCGCGTACAACTTCTACCACCTTATCGGACAGACGTCGGCCTTCCTGCTGATGGCAGCAGTGACGACGACGGCAGTGCTGTTGTCGGTGCGTCAGAACGCGCTGCCAGTTGCTATTCTCGGACTCGTCGGCGGGTTTTTGACGCCCGTGCTGCTCTCGACGGGCGTGGACAACGAAGTCGGGCTCTTCATTTACGTTGCGCTGCTCGACGCCGGGGTACTCGCCGTCGCCTATTTCAAGCGTTGGCGCAGCCTGGACTTCCTCTCGTTCGCCGGGACGATGGCGATTACGCTTGGCTGGGCGTTCACGTTCTTCAGTCAAGAGAAGGTTTCGACGACCCTCGTCTTCCTCAGCATCTTTTTCCTGCTCTACTCGCTGCTCGCGATCTTCCACAACGTATTACGGGGTCGGCCCACGCGCTGGTTTGACGTGTCGCTCGCCATCGCAAACGCCACGTTCTACTTCGGCGTCAGCTACCTGATGCTAAGAGAGGCTGGCTTCGACCGTGCGACGCCCGCAACGCAGGCGCTCCTCGTCTCGATTTTCTTCACCGGGCTTTTCTACACGACCTGGCGCTGGAGTCCCGACGATCGTCTGCTCAGGTACAGCTATGTAGGTGCGGCGGCAACGTTTCTCACCGTCGCGGTGGCGATTCAGATGGAACTGCACTGGGTGACGATTGCCTGGGGGGTCGAGGCGCTCATGCTGACGTGGGTGGGTTTGCGCTCCGGTGAAAGGGCCGCGCGCCACGCCGCGCTCGCAGTCTTCTGCGTAGCAGTCGTCCACTGGTTCACGTGGGACATGCGCGAGTTCGCGTACGGCGTGGACCCTTCGTTCGTACCGCTCCTAAACCGACGCGCGCTGTCATCCGCCGTGCTTGTCGGCACGATAGCGGCTGCGGCCTGGCTTTACGGGCGCGCAACCGAACTCGACGAGAACGAGCGCTCGACGGTCAGGACTTTCTTCACGCTCACGGGCAACGCCGTCGCGCTGACGCTTTTGTCCCTCGACATGAACGACTACTTCGCCGCGCGTCTCTCGCAGGGCGGTGCTGCGCAGGCGGACCTGCACGCGCGAATCGAGAACGCGAGGCAGTTTTCGATCTCCGTACTTTGGACGCTCTATGCGGCGACGACGTTGGCGCTCGGAGTGCTGCGGCGGTTCGCGCTCCTGCGCTGGGGCGGCCTGCTCTTGCTGCTGGCGGCGATCATCAAAATCGTCGCCGTCGACTCTGTCTTCTACGCGGCGTCGTGGCACCTGCCCGTCTTCAACCAGACCTTCATGGCCTATGCACTGCTCGTGGCGGTGCTCGCCTTCGCCCAATGGCTCTACGGGCGGGCGTCAAGCGCCGACGAACCGGAGCGGCGCATGATGCGTCCCGTGCTCCTCGTCGCGGCCAACGTGCTCGCGCTCGCGGCGCTTAGCCTTGAAGTCTTTGGCTATTACGACCGTTTGCTGACAGGCGCGCGCCCAGAGATCTTCAGAGAGTTTCAGGAAGGCAAGATGTTCACGCTCGTGCTCGTTTGGACGCTATACGCGACGGGTGCGTTCCTGTTCGGCGCGTGGCGCAGCGAGCGCGTGTGGCGCTGGGGCGGGCTGCTGCTGCTGGCACTGACGACACCGTTCGTGTTGTTGAATTTGATGTACTACGACGCGTCGTGGCACGCGCCCGTTTTCAACCGGACAATGGGGGCGTTCGCGATCTTCGTCGTGGCCCTTTGGCTCGTCGTGCGAACTTACTCTCGTTCGGGTGAAGCCTTCGAGGAGGCTCCTGCAGTGCGCCCGGTCGCGACGGTCGTCGCCAACCTGCTTGCCATCATCGCGCTGAGCGCTCAGGCCGCGGGCTACTATGACGTGAAGATCGGACGGGAATGGAGCCGCGCAGGGGCGGCGGCCGGGTCGAACGACTTTGCCGGGCGTCTGCGCGACCTTGAGCTGGCGAAGCATCTCTCGCTCTCAGTAGTCTGGGCATTATATGCGAGCGGTCTACTCGTTGCCGGGCGTGTGCGCCATCTGCGACTATTAAGGGTGTTGGGGCTTGCGCTACTCTCCTTGACAACGCTCAAGGTGTTCTTCTGGGATCTCTCCTCGCTCGATCGCGTCTACCGGATCATCTCATTCATCATGCTCGGGGCGATCCTGCTCGTCGTTTCTTACTTTTATCAGCAAAGCCAGCAGCGCGCCCCCACCGAAGAAAGGTAAACACAAACACAGCAAGCGAGTCTGTGGTCACATCGATTGGGCGATTTAGACTAAATCGGAAATCGGGGTCAGTAGCCGACCGTGAGGTTGGGTTCTATCGCGCTTTGCTGGTTGGTCGTTTGTCTGCGAACGCCGCGCGGGCGATCGAGATGGTCACCATCGCACGCGGCGCATCACTGCTGAAAGTTTTTCCCGCGTCAACGGCCTGGTAGAAATTGTTTTCGGCCAGACTGGCAAAGACGTCGGACAGGTCAGTAGGCGCCACCAGCTCGGTTCCCATCCGAATACTGAATTTCCCTTCCAGGTTTACGGTGGTATGTCCGTTATCACCGGTGAAATCGGCGACGGCGTTGGCGGCCTTAACTGTCTCGCTCAGTAATTCCCAACCGCGGGCTTTGTCCAATTTCGCAAACTGCGTCAACACAGCGACCAGACAATAGGCGCGCTCCGGCGTGGCGGCGTCGATCCGACGCGCTTCAGTCAGGGCTTCGCCGAGAAGTTCCAGCGCGCGGCCGCGGTCGTCTTTGGCTACGATTCGCTGCCGCCTGCGTGATGAAGTGAGTGCGCAGCGTATGCGGCAGATCCGCTTTGCGAGCGAGCAACAGCGCCTCGTCAATGCGCTTCTTCGTAATCAAAGTGCCGATGTATTTATAGTTGACGAAGGTGCGAACGCCATCCCGGGTGTCGCGGTCTTCAATCTTGTCGACGAGATCGCGGGCCCGAGAGTCGCCTTCGTCCGCGGCGCTCATCGCGGCGAAAGCATAGGCGCGATCGCGCTCGTCCGCAGTTCTTGCTCGATCCAAACGATCCTTTAACTCATCGTCCATGCCAGGACGCCGGCCATCACTGCTCATCCCGCGATTTATCGAAAGCTCGCTCTCGCTATTTGTGACTCGCGCAGCGTCCGGTCCGAGAGCGGCCAGCTGTGCAGTAATCGACGGCGCCAGATCAGGGGCAAACTGCCGGAACAGCGGCAGCAAACGCGTGGCGATGAAATAGGTGCCCGCGCGGCCCGCCGAAGATTGATCCAGTTGGGCGAAGGGGCGCAGCAGAATGTTCGCCGCTACTGAAAAAAAACTCTTGCGCAGCGCCGGCGCCAGATCGGGCGCGGGCCGCGGAAGCGTCGAGAAACTCGACGGAATCCCGCCCGGCGAAACGGCCAGGTATATCGAAGGCGTGAGGGCATACGAAGTGAGCAGTGAAACTGTGTTTGCATCTGACGCAGGATCGGCCGCGGCCATCGAAAGCAACGCGGCGAAACGCTGGTCGGCAGCGGCGGGATTCTTGTCGCGCAACGCCGACAGGAACTGGATCGATCCCATCGTGGCCCGCACCAGCGCCGGATCGGCGAACTGCAAGGCTCGCTCGACATTATCTGATGCCAAAAAAAGGTTGGCCAGCCTTAACCTCTCCGCCATCTCCGCTCCTGACATCTCGGCGCGATTGCTGTTTGGATCGCTGGTGCGCGCCGCCTCGTCCTTCGCGGTTAACTTCGCCAGAAATTCTTCGCCCAGTGCAGGGTCGCGTCGCGCGGCCAACTGAAGTATTTCCCGGCGGAGGTTAGCGCGCGGTCGAGCCGGCCGGTTAGCGGCCAATCTTCCGGGAGCGGAATCGGCGGCGTTGTTGCCGGCATCCTTCTCGACAACTTCGGCCACGTCCCAGGCCCTGCGAAAGAGGCTGCGCGCAGTTTCTTTGTCCTGGTCCCAGATCGCGTCGGCGATCCGCGCCTGGACGCGGGCGCGCAAACTCTCATCGCGATAACTACGCGCCTCGATCGCCAAAGATTGCAGCAGAGATACTGCGACCGAACGCTGTTGCAGGACTTCCGGATCGATTTTCTCCGGCGACGTTGGCCTGGCAGATGTTTTTTCCGAGGCAGGCGCAGTGGTTTGAGCGTTAGCGAAAGCGCTGAGGAGCAAAACAGACAGGGCCACAAAGTGGAGTTTCATTTGTTATCTCCTGGCTGAACGTAGGACGGGGAGCTTCTTTTCCAGCGCGTACTTTACCATGAAAGGACGTCGGCTGGTTCGCTTACCTGGCCAAACGAAACCGTTTCAAACGGTTTTCTTTTCGAAACCGATCATCAATCAGCCGGCTGAAGGCGTGGTACTCATGAAAACCGCCGCGAAGATCCTCGACTGGGAGATCGGCGATCTTTGGGGTCACGTGGGCACGCGGTTGCCCGGCAACAAAGGCATCGCCGTGAGAATGTTTCGCCGGGCGGAGCTCGATAAAAAGGACTGGCTGGTCCATTTCGACTTTTCATTGAAAAAGCTTGCCGGCGTCGGCACCATCCCGCGCGAGTCGGTGATCTACTCGGAAATTTTTAAGGCGCGCCCGGATGTCAACGCCATCGTGCATTGCCACGCTTCCATGTGCATCGCGCTCAGCCTGGCCGATAAACCCGTCGATTGGGTGCATATGCAGTCCTCGCGCTTCAACGGCGGCACGCCGATCTTTCCCCGGCCGATTTATATCTTGGATGAGGAAGAAGGCGCCGACCTTGCCAAGTGTCTGGGAAATGCGTACGCCGTGATGATCAAAGGTCACGGCATCGTCACCGTCGGCACAACGATCGATGAAGCGTGCATCAATGCGCTTTATATGGAGCGCACCGCCAAGATCATGGCCATCGCCGGCCTGCACGGCTACCAGGGACCGACGCCGGACGCGATCGAGACGTTGACCGCCAGCCGCAAAAAACTTTTTCGCCGCCCACGCGATGAGATGTTTCATTCCGCCGATTGGAACTACTACGCGGACAAAGTTAAAAGAGGCGAGCGCTGGACGCGCGGTTGGACATGATCCTAGTTTCGAGTTTTGAGTTGCTGGTTCCACGCCTCTCCTCTTTGACACTAGAAACCAGAAACTTGGAACTTGAAAGTTCTCACCTCCAAGCGCCGTCCTGCCGATGAAACGAGGTCACCTACCATGCTAGGTCAAATGGTTGTTCACCGTCCTGCTTCTGTTGTTGCTTCCCATAAATCTGTTTGCCCAGGAAACCTATCTCGTCGCCTACGCGGGCTTCGCCGGCTTTCAAGCGCCGGTGTGGGCGCCGAAGGATTTAGGTTCGATGGCGAAGTACGGCTTCAACGGTGATGTCGTGCTTGTCCCCGGATCGGTCCGCCAAATCCAAGCCGTGCTCGGCGGCAGTATCCACCTCGCCCAGGTCGACGCGGCCACGGGGATCAACGCGATCAACCAAGGTGCGGATATTGTGATGATTTCGGGAACGCTCAACAACTTTCCCTATAGCTTTGTGACTCAGAAAGAAATTCGCAAACCGGAGGATTTGCCCGGCAAGAAGATCGGCATTCTAGCCGTCGGCGGCGCCACTGAGACCGCGACGTTCCTCGCCCTCAAAGCGTGGAATATACCGCGTCAGTCGGTGACGATTTTTCCCGCCGGCGATTCTGCGGCGCGCATCGTGGCGCTTGCAACCAGAGCTATCGACGGCACCATGTTGTCTTATCCCGACATCAACGAAGCGCTGCGCCTAGGAATGCACGAGCTTGTAAAAATGCCCGATGTCAAAGGCACGTCATTTCCGATGAATGTCATGGTCGCGCGACGCTCGTTTGTCGAAAAAAATCGCGACGTCGTCAAGCGCTTTCAGCAAGCCTACGCCGAAGGCACCTACCAGTTTATGACCAGCAGAGAAAAAGGACTGGCGGTACTCTCCAAGCGGCTGCGATTTAAGAATCCCAAGGGCCTCGAAGAAACCTACGATTACTTTGCTAAAAGTTTTTCCATGCCACCCCGAGTGTCGCAGGAAGGCTTGCGCAACACACTGGAAATCATCGCGCAGCGAAATCCGGCGGTGAAAGTCGACATGAACATCGGCAAATACCTCGACGAAAGCATCGTCGACGAGCTGGAACGCGAAGGATTTTTCAAGCGTTTGCTCGGAAAGAGCTAATGAACAATCGACCGTTTCAATTTTGTCGGGGCAATCCCCTGTGGTTGCCCGTTTCAAAAAGACCGCAAACAATCAAACTACGCTATTGGCTGCTACTGTTTCTTTTTGTGTTTCCATTCGTAATACGAGCCGCCGAAGTACCGGCAAAAGCCGGCAAGCTCATCAAGCTTCGCGTCAGTCAATCGACGCTCAACACGCGTGCC
>Ga0137403_10007513_pt1 | contig 12283 bp, 7 predicted proteins | sample CZOMad2_1_16fung_FD_122057 | JGI IMG/M metagenome (GOLD analysis project Ga0137403, IMG submission 122057) | Vadose zone soil fungal communities from Angelo Coast Range Reserve, California, USA - CZOMad2_1_16fungal (Hybrid Assembly) | ecosystem: Environmental > Terrestrial > Soil > Vadose zone...
TTCTGGTCGAAGGGGAACTGCGGCTGCCGGTCCGCAAACTGCTGGGCGGCGACGCCAAACTCGAAGAATTCGTGCTCGACCGCGTACGCTACTACTTCAAAGATATCCGCGGCTTCAAATACGACGAAGTCAACGCCGTGCTCGCCTCGGGCTGGGACGATCTGGTGGATGTCGAAGAGCGTCTCATCGCCATTCAGGCCGTGCGGCCTACCGAAGATTTCGAGCCGCTGGCCGCCAGCTTCAAGCGTATCCAGAACATTCTCAAGCAAGCCCAGTTTTCGGGCGACGGGAGCCAGATCGACGCCGCGCTGCTCGAACCCGGCCCGGAATCCGATCTCTACAAGGAATTTCAAAAGGTGCGCGGCGTGGTGGCGAACCAGCCGTACCGGCCCGCGCTGGAATCGATCGCCTCGCTACGTCCGAAGGTCGATCTGTTCTTCGATAAAGTGCATGTCAACGCGCCGGATGCGAAGATCCGGCAGAACCGGCTCACCCTGTTGCACACGCTGCTGGCGGAGTTTTCCACCATCGCGGATTTTTCCGAAATCATTACTAACGCATAGGAGAAACAGAATGAAGAAGTACGTGTACTCGTTCGGCGGAGGATCGGCCGACGGCGACGGCAAGATGAAAGACGTGCTCGGCGGCAAGGGCGCCGGTCTCGCGGAGATGTCGCGGGCCCGGCTGCCCGTGCCTCCGGGATTCACGATCTCGACCGATGTCTGTAACCTCTATTTCCAAAGCGGCAACAAGGTGCCGTCGGAAGTCGAGGCACAGATGAACGAAGCGCTGGCCGCGCTCGAAACCAAGATGGGGCAAAAGCTCGGGGACACCGGCAATCCGCTGCTGGTCAGCGTGCGCTCCGGCGCGAAATTTTCCATGCCGGGCATGATGGACACCATCCTCAATCTCGGCTTGAACGACCAGACCGTCGCCGGGCTCGAGCGCAAAGGCGGCAATCCGCGCTTCGCGCAGGACTGCTACCGCCGCTTCATCCAGATGTTCGGCAACGTGGTGCTGGATATCGAGAAGCACGATTTCGACCAGATTTTCGAGGCTCGCAAGAAAAAGGCCGGCGCCAAGGTTGACACCGATCTCACGGCCGAAGACTTGAAAGCCGTCATCGTCGATTACAAGAAGCTGGTGGAGAAAAAGAGCGGCCATCCGTTCCCGCAGGACGCGCGCCAGCAACTCGCCATGGCGCGAGACGCAGTTTTCCGCTCGTGGAATGGGAAGCGCGCGATTACCTATCGACGCATGAACCAAATTCCGGACAACCTGGGAACCGCGGTCAACGTGCAGACCATGGTGTTCGGCAATCTGGGCGAAACGTCGGCCACTGGCGTCGGGTTCACGCGCAACCCTTCAACTGGCGAGAAGAAGTTTTACGGCGAATTTCTGATCAACGCGCAAGGCGAAGATGTGGTCGCCGGCATTCGCACGCCGCTGGACATTGCGCAGCTCGAACAAGTGATGCCGCAGGTATACAACCAGCTCCGCGAGATCACCAGCAACCTGGAGCAGCATTATCGCGACGTGCAGGATTTCGAGTTTACCGTGCAGGAAGGCAAACTGTACATGCTGCAAACCCGCAACGGCAAGCGCACGGGACCCGCGGCTGTGCGCATTGCGGTCGATATGGTCAGCGAGAAGCTCATCTCGAAAGAAGAAGCCGTGCTGCGCGTCGATCCGCAGCAGCTGGATCAACTCTTGCATCCGGTGCTCGATCCCAAGGCGAAGGAATCGCTGGCACTGCTCGCCAAGGGTCTGCCGGCGTCACCCGGCGCCGCGGTGGGCCGCATTGTTTTCACGGCGGATGAGGCCGTAGTGCAGGCACCCAAGACGCCTGTCATCCTGGTACGCGCTGAGACCGTGCCCGACGACATTCATGGCATGGAAGTGGCGAAAGGCATTCTCACCTCGCGCGGCGGCATGACCAGTCACGCTGCTGTGGTGGCTCGTGGCATGGGTATCCCGTGCGTGGCCGGCGCCGGAGAAATCGAAGTCAACGAGCGCAAGAAAGAGCTGACCGTCACTGTCAAGAACAAGAAGCTGGTGCTGCGCGAAGGCGATTGGATTTCGCTCGACGGCTCGACCGGCGAAGTCTTCTCCGGCCAGGCGCGCACCATCGATGCCGATCCGTCCTCCGGCGTGCTCGCCACCTTCATGCAATGGGCCGACGACTTTCGCGGCTCGTTCGGTGTGCGCGCCAATGCCGACATCCCGCGCGATGCCAAGGTCGCCCGCCGCTTCGGGGCTGAGGGCATCGGTTTGTGCCGCACCGAGCACATGTTCTTCGCCGAGGACCGCATCCCGCACATGCAGGCCATGATTCTGGCGCGCGACGAAAAATCGCGCCGCAAAGCGTTGCTGAAGCTGCTGCCTATGCAGCGCGCCGATTTCGCCGGCCTGTTCAAGGAGATGGACGGGTATCCGGTGGTGATCCGCACGCTCGATCCGCCGCTGCACGAGTTTCTGCCCAAGCGGGAGAACCTGATGGTGGACATCGCCCGGCTGCCGCACGCCGACACGAAGACCAAGAAGGAAATGTCGCAGCGCTACGGCGTCCCGGTGGGACAACTGAAGAAGGCGCTGCCGCCGCTATTGGCGCGGGTCGAAGAACTGCACGAGTTCAACCCCATGCTGGGCCACCGCGGCTGCCGCCTGGGCGTCACCTATCCCGAGATTACCGAAATGCAGGCGCGCGCCATCTTCGAGGCGGCGGTACAGGTGGCGAAGAAGGGCGTAAAGGTCATTCCCGAAGTGATGATTCCGCTCATCGGGAGCGTCGAGGAGCTCGAAAACCAGAAGAAGATTGTGGTGGCCGTGGCGAAAGAAGTACTCGCCAAAGCGGGCAGCGACCTGAAGTATATGTTCGGAACCATGATCGAGATCCCGCGCGCCGCGCTCACCGCCGACCGGGTCGCCAAAGAAGCCGAATTCTTCAGCTTCGGCACCAACGACCTCACGCAAACCACCATGGGCCTCTCGCGTGACGACTATACGAAATTTCAGAAAGATTACGAGAACGCGAAGATTTTCAAGAACGATCCGTTCGCGGTTCTCGATCAGGAAGGTGTCGGCAAGCTGATCGAGATGGCCGTGAAAGCGGGCCGCTCTACGCGCAAGGACCTCGAAGTCGGCATCTGTGGCGAGCACGGCGGCGAGCCGAGTTCGGTGCAGTTCTGCTACCGCGTGGGCATGAACTATGTTTCGTGCTCGCCGTACCGCGTGCCCATCGCCCGCCTTGCCGCGGCGCAGGCTGCGATTGCAGGTGATAAATCAGAAATGATGCGCACGGCCTGATTCACCAGCGTTCCATGCCTGTGCGAGTTCAGTAACGCGAACGTCGCACAGGCATCGGCATTACCAACCTGCCACAATCCGCACTGTCAGCATGCGCGGCGCAGCCAGAGCCGTTCCGGAAAACAAACTCGCGAAGTTGATCACATTCAGCCGGTTGGTCAGATTCAGCGCGTCAGCCTGCAAGCGCACCGACCGGTTTTCGTGCTTCCAAACGTCCGCTCCCACCGACGCGTCCATCGAAAATGACGGCCGCACGCGGCCGCGGTCGAAATTGACGCGGCGCACCACGCGCTCGCCGTATTGGGCGATGAGCGCGTTCACATCCATGGCGTCCTCGATCTCGATCGGCAAGCCGCTCCCATAACTAGCGCCCAGGGCGGCCCAAAGGCGAGGAGCTAACTGATAGCGCATGCGTGCGCGGGCGGTGTTGCGCTGATCCTGCGTGACGGCAAAACTGGCGGTCGAGTGCAGCAACTCCGCTGCATTCGGTTCCAGAAACAGGCCGCCGGTAATAGGCAACCGTCCGGTTCCCGCCATATTGGAATACGACAGAAATCCCGATACCGGACCCCAGCGCGGGACCTCGAGTTTAGCCTCCACGCCATGGATCTCGGCCGCGGCGAAGGCGATGGGAAAGCTGATGCCGGTGTTCAGCAGCAGATCGTCATCGGAAAAATCGTGAATATGCCGCTCGAAATAGCTGGCTTCCAGGCGCATATGGCCGGCGATCGACTTGCTGAGCCCCACTTCGTAGAAGTTGCCGCGCGAGGGATGTACCGGCAACCCGGTGCTGGTATTCGTCAGATGCTGCGCCGCCGCGGAACTGGCCAGCAGCAGGTTTTCGATCGACGGCACCTCAAACGCGCGATCATACGACGCCCGCAGCACCAGACCCGCGCGCGGCCAGTACCACGCCGCGCCCAAACGCGGACTCACAGCTGAATCGCGCACTAGCAGGCGGTAACCGTCCCAACGTATTCCGGCGCTGAAGGTCCAGTGTCCCGCTTGCATCACATCCTGCGCGAACCCGGATTCTTCCCGGCCCCGCTGCCTGCCGGCAAACCGGAACTGAGTCGGCACATCCGCCGAAAAAAAGCTCGGGTCGGTGATCTGGTAACCGAAATTCTCGTGGACCGAAGTCCAGATCATCTCGCCGCCGGCTTTCATCTCATGCTTGCCGCGGTGCGCCGAGATCGCTCCGCCGGTATACGTCTCGCGAAAGCCGCGCTGCTGATCGGCCAGTATGGGCGTCGAGAGCGGATTGGACCAAAGGCCCGCGCTCAGATCCCGCACGGCCGCGCGGATGCTCCCCAGCAGCCACGGCGCAAGCGTGCGCTGGTAGGAGATTTGGCCGGAGGTTTCCTCGTTCTTCCGGTCCTGCCGCTGCCCGGCCCCGAATTGGAGGCGCTCGTCAGGCACCAGGAACCCGGTGCGTCTGCGGCTGACCGAGAGGCGGATGCGATTCTTATCGTCCCAGCCGGTCGCGAAGTGCGCGCTCGCGCCGCCGCCGCTGGCTTTGTTGGTGAAATTCTCTTCCACAGGCGGATCGAGATAGCGTCCGGTATGCGCGGAATCCAGGTTCACTCCCGCCACCGTGCTGCCGCGCGCATATTGCTCCGAGAGGTAGCCGCTGGCAGTCGAAAAACTGCCGCCATCGAACGCCGCCGAACCGTGCCATCCGGCGCGCGTGTCTTCCGCCGTGGTCACCTCGATGACGCCGCCCAGTTTGCGCCCGTACTCGGCCGGATAGCCGGCGGTGCGCACGGTCATCGACTGGATCTCATCCACGTCGAGTCCAGGCGCATAGGCGGGCGACCGGTTATCCACCACGGGAAAGCCGTCCACCACATACTGCGTGTTGTACTCCGCCCCACGCGGGTGGAGCACGCCGTTGGCCTCCACCAGCCATCCCGGCTGCATCTCGACCAGATCGAGCACAGCACGCGCGGGCGTGGCGCCGCGCCGATCGCGCAGCGTTTCCTCGCCAACGTAGTATGCGGGCGCAGTGCGATGCGGATCGAGCAGCGTGGCGGCATCGGTGACGACAACCGAAGTCTCGATCGGCGCAACCCCCAGCGTGACCTTGTAATCGAGCGGCACCTCGGAGCGAATCTCAAGCAGTGCCGAAAACGAGCCGAAACCCGTCCGCTCGACGCTCAACCGGTAGATCCCGAGCGGCAAGCTCCGCGCCGTGTAGCGGCCCTGGCTGTCTGTGCTGAACGATTGTTTGAGCTGTATCGCCTGGCTGACGAGCGAGCCCGCAGTTTCCAAGCCGCCGCCCGTGCTATCGACTACCCACAGGTGCAGCTCGCCCCTGCCCCGCTGCGCATGCACAGCGGCGGCGAAAAACAACATGGCGCACCATAGCCTCACCTCGGGAAATCTCCACTTTCGATCTTAACGGAACGAGAGTCTGAACGGCTCCAGGTGGCCGCAAGAATTAGAAATCCGGAAGCACGAGCCAATGGTCGCTGACGTTCGCGGGCGGTATAAGATGAGGCGTGGATCTCCCTGTCAACCCTCCGATCCTACCGATGCTCGCCAAGCGAGTTGACGATTTACCCGACGGCGGAACGTGGATTTTCGAACCAAAGTGGGACGGATTTCGCGCCCTGGTCTTCCGCGACCGGGACGAGATCGCGATCCAGAGCCGCGATGAAAAGCCGCTAAACCGCTATTTTCCGGAGCTGATCGAGGCGTTACGGTCGCAGCTGCCTGCCCGCTGCGTGCTCGACGGCGAAATCGTCATCGCCAAGAGTGGTGGGCTCGATTTCGAGGCGCTACAGCTCCGCCTGCACCCGGCCGCGTCGCGGGTGAAGCTTCTGTCCCAACAAATCCCCGCATCCATCGTGTTCTTCGACCTGCTCTCTGAGGGGGATCGCGATCTGCGGGGTGAAACTTTCCAGGAGCGGCGCCAGACGCTCGAAGCGCTGCTCTCATCGGCGGCGCCGCCGATCCATCTGACGCCCGCAACCCGCGACTCGAGCGTCGCGTCGGATTGGTTTCGCCGCTTCGAAGGCGCCGGTCTCGACGGTGTCATAGCCAAGCCGATTTCGGGGACCTACGAGCCGAACAAGCGCGTGATGCTCAAGGTCAAACACGAGCGCGATTGCGACTGCGTCGTCGCCGGGTTTCGGTGGTACAAGAAAGGCGATCGCACGGATATTGGCTCGCTGTTGCTCGGGCTCTTCGACGATTCCGGCGCGTTGCAGCATGTCGGCGTCTGCGCGAGCTTCTCGGACGCGAAGCGACGAGAGCTTGTGGAATTTCTCGCGCCCTATCGTGAGAATGCGCTCGCCAATCACCCTTGGAAGCAATGGGCCGAGCATGAACCCGCAAACGGGGAAGCCGGGCATCGCATGCCGGGTGTCCAGAGCCGCTGGAGCCAAGGCAAGGACCTATCGTGGGAGCCGTTGCGGCCGGAGTTAGTGGTAGAAGTCGCCTATGAGCACATGCAGGGCACTCGCTTCCGGCACATGGCGCATTTTCGAAGGTGGCGCACGGACAAGAAGCCGAGCGACTGCACGTATGCCCAGCTCGAAGTCGTTCCGCCGCAGGAGTTGGCCGCGATTTTCGCCAGCGGTCGATGAGCTTTCGAAAGCCCTATTCACCCGCCTTCTTCGGAGCACGCTTCGTGCGCAGTTCACGCCATTCACGCGTCGGATCGTCATCCGGTTCGGGCGTTTCCTGTGGCGGCCGTAGCGCTTCGGGCACATGACGCAGGTTCACGCGAATGCGGGTCCAGGTGGATGACCTACCTCTCATGGAGTCGACCAGCACGTCGTCTACGGCGAGAAGTCTGGCCGCCTCGGGATATCTGCTTTTCCATCTTTCAAGACCCGCCAGCGCGGCCTCTTTATCAGGAGAGTTCGCCACTACCAGGAGCGGCATCTTCGTCCGCGGCGCCTTTGTCCGAGTCTTCTGCGCGGTGGACTTGGCGCGCGAAGGCATCACCCGCGGCGCTTCGCCCTCCATCTTCCGAAAGTGTGGCGGCCAGGGCGCGTCGGCAAGGCCCGCAGCCTCGTCTTTGTCCGCGAGTTCAAGCAATTGTTCCAGCGAACCAGGTGCGGCGTCCATATTTGCGTGCGGATCGCCGAGTTTCTGGAAGCGCTTCGGTATCGTGAGTATCGTAAAGTCCGCTGGCTCGCAGTCGGGAACCTCATGCCAGTGAAGCGGCGTGGACACACGGGCGTCGGCGAGCGGGCGAACAGAATAGCCAGAGCAGGTCGTCCGATCCTTCGCGTTCTGATTGTAGTCGAGGAACACGCCATGACGCTCCTCTTTCCACCATTTCGAACTGGCAAGGGCGGGCACGCGCCGCTCAACTGCACGCGACAGGGCGACCGCGGCGCGGCGCACCTGGCCGAAGGTCCACCGAGGTTGGATACGCACGTTCACGTGCATCCCGCGTGAACCGCTGGTTTTGGGCCACCCGCGAAGGCCCATCTCATCGAGCAGCGTCTTCACCTCAAGAGCGACAGTGCGCACGTCCGCCCAATTGACGCCTGGGCCGGGGTCGAGATCGACTCGCAGTTCGTCCGGGTGATCGAGATCGCCTGTGCGCACGGGGTGTGGGTGTAGCTCAATGCAGCCCAGGTTGACGATCCACGCGAGTCCTGCCGCATCATCGACGACCACCTCTTCCGCGGTACGGCCCGAAGGGAATGACAGCGTTACGGTTCGCAGCCATGGGGGCCGCTCGGTGGGTGCGCGCTTCTGATAAAACGCCTCACCTTCCGCGCCGTTGACGAAGCGCTTGAGAACGATCGGACGGTCCTGGATTCCGGCGAGAGCGCCCGGCGAGACCGACAGGTAGTAACGTACGAGGTCGAGTTTCGAGACTTTCGTCTGCCTAGAAAAATACAGCTTGTCGGGGTGCGTCACGCGGACCTCGCGCCCGTTGACCGCCAGCACCTCGGCGGCTTCTTCTTTCTCCACAAAAACAGGCTACACCGATTTGCGCAAACCTGTACGCCCTCAAGCGGTGGTATGCCCTAAATGCGGCTTGGCCATTCTCATGCCTGTGCCACACACGCGGCCCGTAAAACGCCCTCGCCAGCCGGCTCATGCTCAAGAACGCCACCTGTTTCTGCGCCTGACTTCGCCGTCAACCCAGCCGGTAGAACCGCGCCGCCGTGGCGCCGAGCAGCCTGTCACGGGCCTCGATCGTCTGCGGACCGGCTGCCTGTGTGAACGCCGCTAACACTTGCTTCCAAGTGCCTGCCAGCGTGCACACCGGCCAATCGCTGCCGAACATGAGGCGGTCCGCTCCGAAGTGTTCGAGCACGTGCGCCACGTAGGGCCGCAAGTGCCCGGCTTTCCAGCCGCGTGGATCGGCTTCGGTGATCATGCCGGAGAGTTTGCAATAAACCTGCGGGATTTGCGCGGCGGCCGCGATATCTTCCGCCCATCCGTCCAGGCTCTGTGCGGCAATGGGCGGTTTGGCGATGTGGTCGATCACCATGTGTAACTTCGGCACGCGCTCAGCGATACGTGGCACCAGTTTCAGGTGGTGCGGGCGCAGCAGCAGATCGTACGGGAGGCCGCGGCGCGCCAGTTCCCTCAATCCGCGCAGCACGTCGGCGCGCAGCAGCCAGTTGACGTCCGGCTCGTCGTGCACGAGGTGGCGCGCACCTTTGAATTTGGCGTGGCGTTGCAGGTCTTCGAGCGTCGCGCCCAAATGCGCATCGGTGAGATCGACCCAGCCGACCACGCCGCGGATGAATTCGTGCTGCGCCGCCAGTTCCAGCAGCCAGCGCGTTTCCTCGATTATGGTGTTGGCCTGCACCACAACCGATCCGTGGAAATTGTTCCGTTCCAGAATCGGCGCGAGCTGATGCGGCAGAAAGTTGCGGCGCAGCGGTGACTCTCCGGCCGGCATCCAGGGATACTGGAACCGCTGGATATCCCAGAAATGCTGGTGCGCATCGATTCGCATGGGTTCATGATAAACGGGAAGCAGCGTTGCTCGGATCTCCTGGAACGCCGTCTGGGAACTTTCAACCCAGCGGCACTTCCACGAGACGGCGACTTACGTCCAGCTGACCTCCTCATGCGACTTCCCGATCTTTGTGCTCGGAGCCAGAGGACGCGAGGCCTGAACCGCACGCGACCCAGGTTATCTTCATAAGGGTGGGTAGCGCCAAATGAGTGAAATCGGAGAAATCGAGCTCGTCTTTCTTCTGCTGCTGCTTTTTATCGTCCTTTTCGGACTTCTTGCCCGAAGACTTGGGACGCCGTACCCAATCGTCATGGTCATCGGCGGGTTGCTTCTCGGCTTCGTTCCCGGCATACCGGACATCACCCTCAATCCCGATCTTGTCTTCCTGGTCATTCTCCCGCCTTTGCTCTATGCCGCTGCCTGGACCACTTCCTGGCGTGACTTTCATTACAACCTTGTGAGCATCTTTCTCCTAGCCTTCGGCTTGGTCGGATTCACAGTGGCTGCGGTTGCTCTGGTTGCGCCAAGAGTTTTCGACGGTTTTGACTGGCGTCTCGGCTTCGTGCTCGGCGCCGTTGTGGCTCCGACAGACGCCATTGCCGCAACTTCTATCGCCCGGCGCGTCGGACTACCGGGACGTATCGTTGACATCCTCGAAGGAGAAAGTCTCATAAACGATGCCACCGGCTTGCTCGCTCTTGAGTTCGCGACCGCCATTGTGGTCCAGGAGCAAGTACCGACAGTGTCCAGTGGCATCCTGACTCTTGTCTGGCTCACTGCCGGCGGAATTGGGCTGGGCCTGCTTGTCGGCTTGGTCGTCTATTACATCGAGCGCCGGATCAACGATGGCCCGATTGAGATTACACTCAGCATCTTGACCCCCTATGCCGCTTATCTGGCGGCAGAGGAGGTTCATGCCTCGGGCGTGCTGGCCGTTGTCGCGTGCGGATTGTTCCTTTCCCGTCGCAGCGCCAATTTTTTCTCGCCCTCGGTTCGCATCCAAATCTGGTCCGTCTGGGAATCGTTGAATTTTGTTCTGAATGGGTTGGTCTTCGTTCTCATCGGACTTCAGCTTCCCTCAATTCACGCTTCCATCCACGGATACAGTTTCTCTACGCTGATATTGGACGGCGCGATCTTCAGCATCCTTTTGATCCTGCTACGCCTGGTGTGGGCCTTTCCGGGAGCGGGAGTTTCTTGGCTTGTGCGGACCCGCCTTCTCCATCAGAATGAGAGGCTGCCGGGCGCGCGCCAGATATTCGTTGTCGGATGGACAGGCATGCGAGGAGTTGTCTCCCTGGCCGCCGCCCTCGCCCTTCCGCCTTTACTGATGGACGGCAGTCCGTTCCCCGGCCGGAGTCTAATTGTTTTTCTCACGTTCTGTGTTATTTTCGTCACGCTCGTACTGCAGGGCGTCACCCTTCCGCCGCTGATCCGCGCCCTCGGCTTGGCCGGAGCCGCCGGGCCAAACTGCGAGGAGCAGGAAGCGCGGCGCATTGTGATCGAAGCCGCCGTCTCCCATTTGGTAGAGGCAAAGGAAAAGGACAGCAAGAAATCCGCCGCGCTCTACGAAGACCTGACCCGGCACTATCACCAACGCCTGGCAAGCCTTCAAGGCGGCGACGGAAACCAGGAGGACATCGGGGATCACGATCGCCATCTCGAGCTTTCTCTCGAGGCTTTGCGCGTCGAGCGCGAGACCGCAATTCGTCTGCGCGATGAAGGCCGTATCAACGATGAGGTCTTGCGTCGTATCGAACGCGAGTTGGACCTCAACGAGTCCAGGATAGCTACGATCGGTGATACATAGAGTTGGCGGGAGATTTAGTTGATGGGGATTGGAATCACCGGGCTGGGAAACGCGTATCCCGTAGAAGTGGAGCCCAAAGGAACGCGAAGTCCCAATATCTGCTCTCGCGCAACATTCGGATTCAGAAGGATATGGTCGATCAGCTGCCATTTGCGTGCGTGCTCCGGCGAAGTCGCGCGGATGGGTGTGAAACGTTACCTCTATTGTGAGCAATATTGAACAGACTACAAATGATTCCGGGTGCTAACTTCTAAAATGATTTGGAGGGTTAACTCTTAGAGGGCACACTTGGAGACGGCGCTTTGCCGGAACTCCACAAGCAAAGCCAAGCGATTTGGTTGTTGAAGTAATTGGGCCGTTCACGAACTCATGCGGATGATATGAGAGCCATTTGCCAAACACCCGTCGACTTGGAAAGCACGGCGGCTTTCGGCGACTGGATCAGCGACCCGCGGCGCGAGGGTGGAGGGCCAAATATGCAGACGATGAGAGATGAGGACGCCTGTCACGAATACCTGAGCCAGTTGATAGACCGGTTTTGCACGGAATACGGCCGCGAAAGCGCCTTGGCACGATGGGCATTACAGACCATCAGCTGCTCAATCTTTATCGTCTGAGCATTCTGACAGGAACGATGAAGGACACCGACTATCTGGCGATGGCCACGATCGATCTGCAGAACGGCCTGCCGGCGGAAGCCAAAAACATCCTGACAAAGGGCAATAAGCCGGGGGATCTGCTTAATCAGGCCAATATGTTCCTCGCCCGCGACCAGCAGGCTCTCCCCGCTCTCGCGGCGGAAGCAGCCAAGCAGACCAATGGCGAGATCGACGTCAAGCTCGGCGAATCCTATTACACCTATGGACGCTTTGATGAAGCCATCGCGTCGATTCAGAAGGGCATCGAAAAGGGCGGGTTGAAGGACGCGGCCGATGCGCAGACGACTCTCGGTATCGCGCTTCTCGCCGCCGGCAAGACGGCCGATGCTGTCGCGGCGCTCGACAAGGCGGCCGCGGCAGGCGGCGCGGCCGGTCAGGTCGCGCATGTCTGGTCCCTCTACGGCAAACGTACGGTCTAAGGATAGGATTGCGCCATAAATGGACGGGGCACGGCCATCGCCGTGCCCCGCTTCGTTTGGTCCGGGTACTCCCTCGCGCTTGGCGCGGGTTTCGCGCTAAATGCGGGAATGGAGGGGCTTCTTACCGCAGCGGAGCTCGAAGCGCTGG
>Ga0137403_10007515_pt1 | contig 12279 bp, 11 predicted proteins | sample CZOMad2_1_16fung_FD_122057 | JGI IMG/M metagenome (GOLD analysis project Ga0137403, IMG submission 122057) | Vadose zone soil fungal communities from Angelo Coast Range Reserve, California, USA - CZOMad2_1_16fungal (Hybrid Assembly) | ecosystem: Environmental > Terrestrial > Soil > Vadose zone...
GAAGGCGGGCTCATCACCGCGACGAACAAATCTGCAATGCTCGGTGTGCGCACGTCACCAAGCGCGGCGAGTTGGTTGCGATCGACCTGGTCGAACAATAAAACAGTCCGGCCAAAGACCGGCCGCTCGTATATTGGCTTGAGCGAACGCGCGCCAGCCAGATGGTCCGGATGCACCATCACCTCGACATAGCGCGACTCGAATTCTTCCATGCTGCATTCGAGCACAATGCGGCCATGATTGATGAAAATGAGATCGGTCAGCACATCCTGCACTTCTTCCACCTGATGCGTCGTCACCAAGATCGTGCGGCTACGATCGAAATAATCGTTCAGCAGCGAGTCGTAGAACTGTTTCCGATATAGAATGTCCAGGCCAAGCGTAGGCTCATCCAGCACGAGCAAGCGGGCGTCGATCGCCATCACGATCGCGAGATGCAACTGCGCAACCATCCCCTTGGATAATTCCCTGACTTTGCTCGTGCGCTTAATCTCGGTCTTTGCCAGAAAACTTTCCGCTTTTGCGCGATCAAACCGCGGATGCACACCGGCGACGTAGTCAAGCAACTGCCTAACCCGAATCCAACGCGGCAACACTGCGACGTCGGCGATGAACGAAACATCGCGCATCAGCTCATCGCGCGAGTTCCACGGATCGCGACCGAGGACTTTCAATTCTCCTTCGTATGAAGTAAGGCCGAGAATGGCGTTGAGCGCGGTAGTCTTACCCGCGCCGTTGGGTCCAATGATTCCGAGAATTCGGCCTTCGTCGACGCGAAGATCAATATTGTCCAGGGCCACCGTTGTGCCGAAAACTTTGCGGAGACCGCGTGCTTCTATGCAGGTCATGACGTCAGTGCTTCTCCTTTCCAGTTTTCGCCGACCGCCGAGCTGCGGCGTCGAGAAGTTCTTTTGGATCTAAACCGAGTCGCTGAATCGTCGCGTGAACTCTCGGCCAATGTTCGTTAAGAAATTTTTGACGCTCGCCGTGGAGCAATCGATTGCGCGCGCCGGTCTTGACGAACATGCCGAGGCCTCGTCTCTTTTCGACCAGCTCTTCATCGACCAGTTCCTGATAAGCCTTCAGAACGGTCAGCGGGTTGAGCCGATAGTCGGCTGCGACATTGCGCACCGACGGCAGTGGATCGCCTTCGTTGAGCACGCCGTCGAGGATCATGTGAACGACGCGGTCGCGTAGTTGGCGATAAATCGGCTGACCATCATTCCATTCACGATTCATTCGGTGTTTGGGGCGGCATGCGTCCGGCAAACGGCCGCTTGCGCGGCTCGGTTAACGACTCCTTGCTCATGTAGTGTTATAGATAACTACAACACTATGGCACATGCAAGCTTTTTTTTTCGCAAAAAAGACGCTGCTGGTTAGATGGCGGCTTTTTGCTCGGCTAATTTCACGAGCGTGAACAATGCGTGATTGACCGGCGCCGGAATCCCAAGCTTTGCCCCTCGACGGGCAATGTAGCCGTTCAGAGAATCAATCTCTGTCGGCCGGCCACGATTTAAATCCTGCGCAGTCGATGACAGAGCGTCGGCCATTTGCGTGGCGATCTCCAGTGCCGCCGCCATTCCGGATTCGCGGTCGCGAATGCCCGGCAAAACGACGCCACCGCCGTGACCCACCGCCAGCACTTCATCGACAATGTGTTGCATCAGCAGTTTTGCATCGGAGTTTTGCGCGATTTCACCATACCGTGCATGTCCTAACGCGGAGATCGCATTCAACGCGCAATTGCACAGAAGTTTCACCCATAGTTCGCCTTCGATGTTGTCTGAGATCCGGCACGGTATACCTGCGTCGATGAAAAGATTTGCCACTTCTGTTGTTTTCCCGGAAGGCGGACCGATGATCAAATCACCACGCGCGAGATGCTTTACGCGACCGGGTTCCGGCATTGATACCGCGACGTAAACCGCGGCTGGTAACACGACGACATTCGCTGCAGCGCGAACCTGATCCGCATTGTCGACACCATTCTGCAAGCAAACGACCGTCGCATCGGGTCGAAGGAATGGAGCCAGTTGATTTGCGGTCTCGCAGGTATCGTTTGCTTTGACGCAAAACAGAATCAGCGAGCAATCTCGCACTGCGCTCATTTCGGTTGTCGCCCTGGCGCGGATTCGCTCTAGCCCTTGCGATTTATCCACAACCAGACCTCTCGAATTCACTGCGTCAGCGAAATGCCTTCGTCCAATGAAGACAGTCGGCGCGCCGGCGCGGACGAACATGCCACCGAAATAACCGCCGACCGCACCCGCACCTACCACCGCAATCCGCGGCCACTCTTGAGATTGACTCATCCGCTTATCCGTTCTGCAGTTCGCACAGTGTAGCCGAGATGCACGCGCGCGTCAGCGGGGAAAGGCTTGCTTCGATACTCAACTGATGATTTCCAGCCGGTGATCGTAATGTGGGTCTTCAGCGAGATGCGCCGAATTCCCGCGCCGGAACAATTTTCTCAGCGGCGAATTGCCCACCCGTAGCGTCAAGGTTCCCCGCTAAAAAGGGCTAACTGATGGAGCTACTTTTTCGGCACGACAATCTCGTCCAGATTGTAGCCTGAGTATGCCTTGGGCTTGTCGCCCCGGGCGATAATTGCATCGACGACACGGGCAAATGCCTCGGTGTGCCAGTGTCTGCGTGTCTCCCACCATTGGCGCACACCGTCGTAAGCAAGGAAGTCCCGCATTGTTCGCTCAATCTCATCCCACAACTCGGCACTAAGTATCCCTTCGCGGCGGGAGTAGTACATTCCTTCGAAGTTCTTGAAGAAACGATTTTGGAACGCGCTAAATCGGAGCTTGGAGACGGCATCCAGATCGTGGAAAGAATGCACACCGCGAAGAAAAAGCGCAGTGAACTCTGCGTTTTCGTGCAATGCCTTTGTCAGATCGCCCCATTGAACCGTGAGAGCATTCACCGCCGACTGGCGGCGTTCTCGGGTTTGCTCGCGGATCTGGATCGCGAAGTAAATGAGAGAAGGAATTCCGACACAGACCGCGGCCAATTGGCCGATTGCGGTGATCATTTGCCAGTTCATATGCTACTGGAACCGAGTTTCGCGTGGTGTGATGCCGAGGGCTTTCTCAATGTCCGCCGGGTCATAAACTCGTCCGCCCTTGATTACCGTGGTGATGTTGTTGATGTCCCGAATGTTTTTCGTGGGGTCGCCATCGACGAGAATCATGTCAGCCAGTTTCCCCGGGGCAATGACGCCCCGGTCTTTATCCACACCCATTACCAAAGCGGGCGTCCATGTTGCCATTCGTAAAACTTCAGCGGGAGCGATACCGGCCTGCACATAAAGCTCGAGCTCGTGGTGGAGCGTGTATCCGGCCAGCGCATCGGTTCCCGGGATAATCGTCACGCCCGCGTCGTGAATTGCCTTTAGCAGGCGCAACATCGACGGGAAAGCTTCGTGGTAAGCTGCCTCTTTATCTTTTGGAACCTCCAGCGCGCCGCTCAACATCGCGCGGCGCACCTGCGGCGGAAAGCGGGGTACGATTTGTTCCAGACCAGGCGTGATCGCACTCGGATCGCCGCAAAACAGAGCTTCGAAAATGCTTATCGTCGGATCGAGCACGGTGTGATGCTGCTTGAGGAATTGGATGAACTCGCCCACTTCCGGTTTCTCGGGCGGAAAATCGCGCGCGTGCTCGGCCACTTTAATAAAGCGATCGCGATTGCGCGTTTCCTGCACTTCCGGGAAAAGGAAGTTGAGGATGATAAAATTGAGGTGCTGAATTTCGTCCGCCCCGCCTTCGACGAATTGGCGCGCAGACATGAACGCAGGCACATGGCCGCTTACGCGCATCCCGCGGGCATGCGCATGATCGGCCATGACCGGAACGAGCTCGGGTTTAATTGACGAATAAATTTTGAGCTGCGCGTAGCCGTGATCGGCATACCAGTCGATGTCCTGAATTGCCTGCTCGGCGGTGTCGACGCGCATCTTGGTTGGGCCCGCGAATTCGCCGGTGCCATCAACGATTCCGGCTTTTAATACGCGCGGCCCGAGCTCGCTGCTATTATCGAACCGCTCCACGCGTTGGAGAAAAGTATCGGTGTCATTGGCCATGTCGCGCGTGCTAGTCACGCCGTTTGCCAGATCGAGCGCGCCGTCGTTGTCACTGAAATGCTGATGATTGTCCCATAAGCCTGGCATGAGAAAACGGCCGCGCGCGTCGATGATTTCCGCGTTCGCAGATGATTTTAGCTCGGCATCGGGCGCGACGCGCACGATGCGCTCGCCGCGGACGAGCACACTGGTCCCGGGAGTAACGCTGAGATCGCGCGGATCAAACAAGCGCGCGTTCCGGATCACGAGGTCGCCATTTGGTTTGTGTGCCAGGGTGCGAGCGATGCGTTCCGACCAGACGGCATCGGTCTTTTGTTGCGCCCTCCGTAGCTGATCAATCGCTGACTCGCGTCCCTCAGGTAAAACGGAAAACCAGGAGGAGACCGACGCCGCTCGTCCCTGGCGATCCAACCAGATTGATCGCGGCGAAAATCCGAGGCCACTGATGCGGTATTCAGTTAGTTCGGAATTACCCGATGTTACTCTCGCTGCTCGTTCAATTGTCGCTTCTCCGGCAGGCAAAAGTGCGAGCTTGTGATTTGGTGCTTTCAACAAGGCGCGCGCGAGCACAGCGAAAAATTCCGGTGGCGCATTCATCGGCAGGTAGAACGCTTCGCCGGTCACGGCCTGCTCGCCCTGTTCGCTGCGGTTCTTCCAACTCGCCCGGCCATTTTTTATTTCGAAATGTTCTTCGATGGGTGCCTTCATGTAATCATTGCCACGGCCTTCGTATTCAACCGGCACACCAGCGCCATCGAGTTTCCAGGTTGCCATGATGTGATCGCCGCGGCCGCGATCGTTATAGGAATATTCAGCGCGCATCGCTCCATCGGCCTGGCCTTCCACGGTTTGCGTGCCGGCCTGGTTGCCCTGAATGAAAATTTTATCAGTGCGTTTTGCCGTAGACCGTTGTTGGAGCGCCGGGATGAATCGCAACAATTGGTAGGCAAGTAGGACAAACGCAACCGCTGCAACGCCGGTGACGAATGCCGTGAACTTCCGTTTGCTCCAATACGGGAGAACCTCGCCCGGCGTTATGTCCGCCGTTCGTTTCATTCCCTCCGGCGTCATTTCAAAAGCCCACGAGATGATTACGGCAAGAATGAAACCGAGCGCGAGGAATACGATCAATGTGCTGAGCATCCACTCAGGCGCGTCGAACATCGGCAACGCAATCCACGCAACTTCGATTAGCAGCCACGAGACGAGCGCATAAACGAGCGCAACCTTGTAAACGTTGCGCCGCTTCAGCTCGGCGAAGAACGAAGGTTTGTTGCTCATTACGTTGTGGGTAAACCGAGTTTGGCGAGCAAGTTCTTGTAGCGAGGATAATCGTGCAAGCCCTGCAATAATGGGTCGACGGCAAGGCTAAGCATCCCGGCGTCGCGATCATCAAACGAGATTTGCAACCAATCGAAAGCTTTGTCTTTCTCGCCACGCACTGCGTAGACCTCAGCGATTTGATACGCAAACCCTTCTCGGGCCTTGGCAATCAGGTCGGCCAAGGCCGCGTCGGCTGCCTGACGATCTCCGACCACATATTGCGCGACCGCGAGTTCGAAACGGCGATAACCTTCGTCGGGTTCCAGTTGAGCTTCACGCACGGCCGCCTCGCCGTCACCGCGTTGGGCAGCGATGAGTACCTGCCATCGATGAGTGGAAGCACCGGTTTGCTGCAACTCAGCGGCCTTGCGTGCAACCGCGTCTGCCTCATCCAGTTTTCCAGCATAGAAAAGAACGCGAGCCAGATTGCCTTGCGTTACAGTAGATAGAGGGTCGAGTTCCACCGCCTGCCGCGCTTGTCGCTCGGCCTCATCAAAGCGCCCCAGGTAAACGATGATTCGCGCCAGCAGATCGTTGGCGGTTGGATTTGCAGGAGAAAGTTCTTTCGCGCGCTTCAGCTCAGCCAGACCGTCAGCAAATTTCCAATCTACAAAACAGCGAGCGAAGCCGAGGGCTGCCCGCGCCTCGGCCAGCGCAGGTGCGATCGCAACGGCTTTCTGAGCATCGCTTCGCGCTTTTGGGTACGCCGTCGGGCGCTGGCCGGTGAGATCCCCCAAAATAGTCCAAGCTTCGGCACGTTCGGCATAGGCCAAGGCATATTCAGGGTCGAGCTCGATCGCCTGATCGTAGTAACTGATAGCCTTGCGAAAATCTTCGACATTTCGACGCAGAAGATGGAAATGACCCTGGAGGTAAGCATTATGCGCTTCCACGTTCTTCGGCGCACTTTTTTGAGCCGAATCCGATCCAAGCAGGGTCACTTTCAGCGATTCAGCCACAGCCCTCGCGATTTCCTCTTGCACAGCGAAGATATCTTTTAATTCGCGATCGAACGTTCGCGTCCAGAGTGCGATGCCGTCCGCGGCGTTCACGAGTTCTGCCACGATGCGTACGCGATCGTCCTGCTTGCGCACTGTGCCTTCCAGGAGCGTGCTTACGCCCAGCTTCTCGCCGATGGCTTTCGGTTCCTCATGCCTGTCTTTAAAACGAAATGAAGAACTGCGTCCAATGACTTTCAGCCCGTTGATTTGCGCCAGAGCTGCGATCAGTTCTTCCGACAGTCCATCCGAGAAATATTCGTCCTTCGGGTCGCCACTTTCGTTAAGCAATGGCATAACTGCGACCGACTTCTCAGAAACAGCCGTAACGGCTTCGCTGCCGGGCGCACCGGAGCCACGCGAAGCCCGGTTCTGAGATTGCGCGTTTCCAGCGGTGTAGCGCCCGAGGAAAAAGAGGCCGAGCGAGAGCGCGGCGGCAATCACAACAAGTGCCATCCAAATTCCGCCGCGCGAACGTTGGCCCGCAGCATCGGCATCTTCGGTCCGCCTAATTCCTTCAGGTGTGAGCTCGAAGGCCCATGCGATAATCAGCGCGACAGGAAAGCCGATCGCGATGGCGACAATGATTAGCCGAATCGTCCAGTTTGGAATTTCCAAAAACGGAAAAACCTGTGTGGCGACCTGAATCAGTAACCAGCCGACGACGGCATACGCGACTGCAACTTTGTAAACGTTGCGTCGCCGCAGCTCGCCAAAGAACTGGTTCGGATTCATTCCTCCCGAGTTTACTCAATGTGGGCTTTCGGCGCGAGAGACGTTACGATCTTTTCAAACTTAGGATTGCCCCGCAGTGGTTTCCACAGCGGATGAAATTTGAGATGCGCGTAGTTAATGTAACTCGGTATCGACACGAGTTTTTGAAGCACTTCGATCGCGCGATCGTGTTCACGTTTGATCGATTTATTCGGCTCGATCTCGGATTCGAGTTTGATTCCCTCCGGCGTGATCTCAAAGGCCCACGAAAAAATCAGCGCCACCGGAAAACCGAAGATGATGACGATGATGAATATCTTCATCACCCACGGCGGCGCGTCGAAAGCCGGAAAGAAAATCGATGCCGCCTGAATCAAGAGCCAGGAAACGACCGCGTACGCAACCGCGACCTTGTAAACGTTGCGCCGCTTCAGCTCGGCAAAGAAGCTATGGAGTTTCACTAAGCGCTCCGAAGGTGACGCGGGTTGCATTGAACCTTCAAGCGAAAATCTCGATGATTTTCGGGGAAATTGGGCCTGCCATGGGCAAAGGCACACGGGTCAAACGAAAATGTGCGCTGCTGGATCAACGACTGGCGGAATACGACGGCAGGTCTAGGTTTCCAAGAACATGGCTAGACGCTATGATCTGCCGGCTGAGTTGTCGGAAACATTCGAGGACTTTCTTGCGAACCTCGGCCGCGTGTCGAATCTGATCGCGCTGTATGAAAGGACATCAGGTCGGGGAAAGGGACGAAAGGCAGTTCATGAAGCTGATGTTTTGCGAGCAGCCGTGGTATTCGCGCATGCCACGCTCGAAGATTTTATTCGATCGATTTGCGCTTATTTTTTGCCGCAGGCCGACGCGTCTGTTTTGGATGAAATACCACTGGCCGGCTTGAACTCGGCAGGTCGGCCAGAAAAGTTCTTACTCGGTCGGTTAACAACACATCGTGTCAAAAGCGTCGATCAGGTCATACGTCTTTCGGGTGCGGGCGTATTTGGATCGGTCAACCTTCAATTCAACTCAAGACATCGCAACAGCAATTAAGCGTTGCGGTCTAGAGGTATGGACGATTGAAAAGCTGTTCCCAAAGCTCGATCAGCTTATCAAACGCCGGCATCAAATCGTTCACCGAGCTGACAAGTCGCCGAAATCAGGCGCCGGCAAACAACATGCCGAGTCTTTAAGTCCGGTCGATGTCAAAATTTGGTTGGGAGCAGTTCGCGATGTATTTCGCGGGTTGTGGGGAAACGTACTAGTCCGACAAAAGGAACTGCGTGGTCAGTCGAGTCTTTAACAGGTAAGTGTGTCGCCAATCACTTCAGCAACGATTTCACGAAGCTGGTCGCGCGAAAACGGGAGGGCGGCTCTACCAATCTCCCGCGTAAGAGCGGCATTTGCATCAGACAAATCCGCCGCGATAAAAAAGTTGTGCGAACAACGCGCGATTTGTTCTCGCAATCGACGATCAATATCCGATTCCGCATTTGAGCTCCTGCCGATCACCAAACGCTGCGGCGAGAGCGGCAAGCATATCGATTGAATCTCGTCGTCTTTGTCAGCAAACGCCTTGAACCGCCCGGTTCCAACACAGAAAATGACGGCGGAATCACCGAGGATGAGATCATTCGAAGTGATGTCGATTGATTGGAAAGCCAGCTGCTGATACTGCACCGTTCTGACCGCTGGCGAAATACTCCTCTTCAGCGCATTTTGATGAGCAGTTTTACAGCTTCGCGTAGCTTCGGCTTGAATATCTTTTCGGCAATTGGCAAAATGAAGTTCCAGAACGGTTCAAAGAAGTCACCAGAAGGTGTCGTCAGCGGCGCAACCGCTGTTTGAGCGATCTCCCCAGCAAACTCCGTCGGCAGGTTTCGCGCGCGAAGTTGATTTTCCGCTTCACGCACAAATGACGTCGGGTCACGCCGATATCGGCTCTGAAAAAGTCCTGCCAGAAGTTCAGGCTCTTTCAAAAGCTCGACCGTTATGTCCCAAAGCATTTCGCAACTTTCCGTAAATCCCGCACGCAAATGCCTACTGCGAACTTCGAGATGGGCGACCAACTTCGGCATGTCGACCGTCCTAATTGGCCCGGGTTGCCCTTCTCGGATTTTCTGAATTGCACTACCAAATTCGTCGCTCTCCAAAGCGGTAATCGATGTGTCCAGTGTTGTGTCTGAGGAATCGCTGTAGAAGTAGTCCTCAACGCCGACATCGCGAATACCAACCTCCTTTGGTATCCCTGCTCGTCGATAGTACCAAGTTCGCGTCCGATCGGTCGTGCTAGCGAACCCGCGTTGAAGAAATTGTGGTAGATAGTGTTGTCGTTTTCCGCTCATATAGCAGCATTGCCAACTTGATCGTTGCAATAAAGACGTCAAGACGTCTATGTTACTCCCGTGAAATATTCTGACCCGCCGAAAAGAAAGCCCGGCGCGGTGCGCGATGCAATTATCGAAGCCCTAGCGTATCGCGCGCATGGCGCGACAGTCGCGCAGATTACGGAGGAAGTCAGTGCACGCATCGGGCCGACGCCTGCGTCGTCAATCCGTTCGTATCTTCGACTGAATACACCTAAGCTCTTCATCAAAATAGATCGCGGCCATTATCGAGTACGCGAAGAAGCACAGGCAATTCTTCCATTAGTTGATCAATGGAATGGAACGTCACCTTCACGACCCATTGCGCCGCGTGAAGCTTTCCGTTTCGGAAATGCGACGCTGATCCACGGCGATTGCTTTCAATGGTTGGCCACCGCTCAGACAAGCAGCATCGAAGCTGTGGTTACCGATCCACCATACGGTTTGGTCGAATACAGCGAAATCGAACAGAATAAACTCCGCGAAGGTCGTGGCGGGGTGTGGCGGATTCCGCCGTCTTTCGATGGAAATAAACGCTCGCCACTACCGCGATTCACAGTTCTGTCACGCGATGAGATTACAGAATTGGAAAGATTCTTTTTCGCGTGGGCACGTTTGGTTTTTCCGATCCTTGTTCCTGGCGCGCATGTAATCGTGGCTTCAAATCCGTTGCTCTCGTTTGTTGTCGCCAGCGCTGTCACACGCGCTGGATTCGAGCGCCGCGGAGAAATCATTCGCTTAACAATGACAATGCGCGGCGGAGATCGCCCGAAAGCAGCGCACACCGAGTTCGCAGAGGTTAGCGTAATGCCGCGTTCAATGTGGGAGCCGTGGCTGATTTTCCGCAAGCCGATTGAGCGTCGCGTTCAAGACAATCTGCGGCGTTGGAAAACTGGCGGTTTCAGGCGGCCATCCAAGGATCAACCTTTCGGTGATGTGATCACATCTGCGCCGACTCGAAAACAAGAACGCTCACTAGCCCCTCATCCGAGTCTCAAGCCACAAGCTTTCGTGCGAAAGATTGTTCGCGCAGTATTGCCATTGGGAGAGGGGACAATTCTTGACCCATTCGCTGGTTCTGGATCGACGCTTGCTGCGGCTGAAGCTGTTGGGTACCGGAGCATCGGAATTGAAAAAGACGCGGGCTATTTTGACATTGCGAGTGATGCGCTACCAAAACTTAGGGCGTTAAAGGTGTAGCTGGATCTTTATAAATCCAATTTTGGCGTAGTTTCAAAATGCCTTCGCGGTGGAGAGTTGCAGTGCGCGTCCCAAGTTCGCCACGTGGATTCCGGCGAAAATCCTCGATTGCTACTTGCCCGAGATAAATTTCGGTGAAGGTCATCGCCTTCCGTTCACGCGCAGGCTGAGTTGTGTTGTCGATGCTGTAAACAAAGACTGCCAACCATTGGTTGCGTGCGCCGTGAGTGTCCACGGCACCTCCCGCCTTTCGCGTTGTTTTGATTTCAACGCCTTCAGTCCCGGCTTTCACGGAGTCGTTAGGGTAAACGCCTTTCACCAGAAGATCGGGATGACCATTGAAATAGTTGTTCTGCGTTAGTGCGCGTGAATGCTTCGCCATGCTCGCGGTAAGCAAGTCCGACAGCAGTCCAGACATGATTGCTGGTCGAACAAAATCGTCGAGCCGTTCCAATCCCTTCTCAAGCAGGCCGGTGTTTACGTCATAAAACAGATCGTAAACGTCCTGCATCGCGATCTCGAAATCCTCGACACGCAGCTGAAACGGAAGACTACGGTTCCGATTGAGACAGTCGCGCTTTGGCCGATTCCGTTCCGCAGGCATAGGTGTAAGACACAGCAGCGCAGCTATCTGAGCAAGACGAAAGCGCGGCAGAGATAATTTGTCCATCTTGGACGTTATCGATCTTATCGGCCGTTCGCGCCTTCCTCGAGCTGGCGTTCATACTGCGCGCTATCGAAGTGGCCTTTTGAGTTCCTGATGAGTCCCGCGTCATCAAGTTGCAAAAGTTCGTAACCGCTGGTTCGAACGCGCTTTCCTGTTGCTGAGTTTCAAAAGAAACATTGACCGGACCGGAAATTCCGTGCTCGTTGGAGGTATGAAAACAAGAACTATTCTGGCCCTTGTAGCCCTTATTATGTTGTTTGCTTCCTGTACACGTTATATTACGCCTTATGAGGCGGCAAATGGTAAAGCCAAATGCGGACGTGGTGTGAAATGATTTCCCTTTTATTTATTGCATCCCATTGAATACAGTGGTAAGATAAGAGGCAGCATCACTTTGGCGATCGCGCCCGAAAAGGGTCATTTCGGTTCACTCAGTGCAATTCGGAGCGCTGCAACGATGTCGCGCATGACCTGATCCCAGTTCACCGCGTCGCGGTGTTGGCGGCAGAGCCGCATCGTCGGATACCAGGGAGAATCTGTTCGATCGAGCAGGTAGCGAAAGCACGCGTCCTTTGGAAGCAAGACCCACACAGGTACAGCGAGGACGCCAGCAAGATGCGCGTAACTGGTATCAACGGAGATCACCAAATCCATTTCCCTGGTGAGCGCTGCGATCTGGGCAAAGTCATACAAGTCGCGGGAATGGTCCTGGACCGCCAGGCCGGACGGGCGCGCTTCACGGGCGGACGGACCTGTTTGCAAGCTGTGGAACTCGACGTCTTTGAAAGCCGCGAGCGCGGCGAACGTCGCGAGCGTGCGCGAACGCTTGGGCCATGGCGCCCCGCTTCCACACCAGGCCAGCCCGACGCGCGTGCACCGCCTTGGGCCAAGTTGCTGGCGCCAGCGCTCGACGCACGGCGC
>Ga0137403_10007517_pt1 | contig 12273 bp, 9 predicted proteins | sample CZOMad2_1_16fung_FD_122057 | JGI IMG/M metagenome (GOLD analysis project Ga0137403, IMG submission 122057) | Vadose zone soil fungal communities from Angelo Coast Range Reserve, California, USA - CZOMad2_1_16fungal (Hybrid Assembly) | ecosystem: Environmental > Terrestrial > Soil > Vadose zone...
GTCATTCGATCCGCACCGACCAGGTGTGCGTCGAAGAGCCGCCGGTTGACGGTGGTGCCGCGGGCCGCGCCGCCGGCATCCGCGGCTGGGAGGACGACGACGATCCGCCGTGCACCACGGACCACGTGGGCATTGGTCAGGACGTAGCCGTCCGGATCGACGATCACGCCGGCCCCCAGCGCGTGCTGGCGGGTGACCACGGCCGCGCCTGCACGCTCGCCGCCGTCCGTGGCTCCGTAACCCGACACCAGAACCTGCACCACCGCAGGAGAGACCCGTTCCACCAGGCGCGAAGTCGCCGTGTTGAGGTCCCGCAAGACGCTGGCGCTGGCGGTCAAGCCCTCGGCGCGGGCGGAGCCGGCGGCCAACGCTGCGAGCGCGATGAAAGGGAGTGGATTGAATCCAGGACGGGCTCGGAAAAGTCCTCCTCCTCCTCTTCCGGTATTGGACGATGAAGTCATAGGCACTCCTTCCGGGAAGAAACCGTCAATTCACCGGACAACCATCCGAGACACGCTCGCAACAGGGTCGGATGGCGCCCTGGGTAGCTCGATTCGGAATTTCGTCACCTCGAGCTGGACCCTGCCGTGAAGGAGGTCCTCGCGTTCGCGCATGCGACTCCGGATGCTCGAGAGAGTCAGAGCGGTCGTGAGGTACGACACGAGCCGCACGGGCGGAAAGAGTGACACAGCCATGAGGGCCTCCTGCTGCGTAGGACACCGCTCGGGACGTTCTGGTTTTTGCGGTTTGGTTTCGGTCATCGCACGCGCGATCGAAACCAGACCGAAACATCGCGGAGGCCGCTGGGCTGTTTCAGGCGGTCAGGTGATCCGTGTCCTACGGAGGTCGCATGACCAGAAATCTCAATGCGAAGTGGTCGGACTTCCCCGCCGCGCTGACGGTGGGGGCGCAGGTGCTGCTGATCGACGCCGACCCGCTCGGAGCTGGCGCGCGTGCTCGCTCCAGTGGTCGATCTCGCCGTCACCAACTCGGCGGACAGCGCGCTGGAGTCGATCGAGGCGGGCGCGCAGTTCGACGCTCTGGTCTGCTCGAGCTGATCCCGCTGGTCCGCGCGCTGGCGGCTCGCGCCGCACGTCGCCGCCTGGCGCTGCTCGATGGATTTGCTCAGCGGATCTGAAACCGCACAGCAAACATTACTTCAGGAGCGAGGGCCAGACGGTCTTGGTGCACCCGTTGTCGCCGCTGCTCGCGATGGCGCTCCCGTCCGAGCCCGTAGTGAGGTTGCCGCGCGGAAACGTCAGCGAGCCGCACTTCTTGCCCGAGGCGGAGTACAGCTCCATCTGGGTGGTGTCTCCGGAGCGCGGAAACACGGCGTACGCTCGTGCTCCGCGGATCAGGTTGAAGTCCGACTCCGGATGCGAGGCGAGGAATTCCTGGGCGGGCTGCACTTCGCTCTTTCCGCTGGGGAAGAAATACGTCCAGACGTCGTCGATCCGGAGGGCTGCTCCGCCGCCGATGGTCGCGTGCATCAAGGTCGTATGCTTCCCGGGAAGGGCCGCCACGCGGAACCAGCCGGTCAGGGAGTGGCCGGTTGGATCGAACCATTGCGCGACCAGGTCTCCTTCGGCGAAGCCGATCGAAGGGCCTCCGTGGAGCAATAGGAGCCAGTTCTGGTTGGCATCCACGAGGGCGTTGGCGACGGGCTCGCACGCGCGCACGGTGGTGGACGCTGTCTCATTGGTGACCGGGTCGAAGCGACGCAGATCGATTGTGCCGCCGAGGTTGGGGGGCTGGCAGAATGCCTTCGCGACGAGGATGCCGCCAGGCGCGCGGAACGCCCTCGCGTCGCCCATGTCGCCGCTCACCGGAGATCCGTCGGCCCGCTTGCCCTCCGGGGTCCAGTACGCAACCCGCAGGAACTCGCCCCCCACGGTGTCATAGGGCGAAAGGCCTTCGTAGCCGGGGCCTTGCCCGAAGAGATCGCTGGCGCGGATCTTGGTCAGCGGGGCGCCATTGGAGTCGAAAAGGTGCCACTCCCGGATCCCGCGGAGATCTCGGCTTCCAGACGCCGCAAGATTCCCACTCTCGTCCGAGAACACCTGATCGCAGCTGATGATGGAGCCAGATGCCGGGACGTCGAAGGTGAACGACGAGCCAATCTGGGACGGAACGACGCCCGCGCATTCGGTGTCGCCGCCACCGCCTCCGCCCCCCCCACCGGAGCCGCCGTCCGTACCGGCGTCGGTATCCCCACCGCCGGAACCCGCATCTGTCCCGCCGTCGTTGACGCCACCAGCGTCGGGCCCGCCGGATCCGGTGCCTGCGTCCACACCGGCGCCTCCCCCGCCCGCGCCGCCAGTCCCGGAGGAGCTGCTGCTGCAACTCGCACCCCAGACTCCGACCAGCATTGCGGCGAAAACGACCGAAACGCGAGAATGCACACCCATGCCTGGCCCCCTGGCGGTTGAACGAAACTGTTGCCGCGCGCACGGGATTGCACGCTCCGGCCAACCGCTCGGCACGACAGGGAGTCAATCCCGGCGCTCGCAGCGCTGGCGGGGTGTCTTGGTGGGCGAGCAGCCAGTCAGCGCGCCGCTCTGTTAGGCTCCAAGTACGGCAGCGGCGCGGCCGACAGTTTTGTCGCCCACGCGCCGCGGAATCGCGAGTGGAGATACTGGCATGAATGACTTGTCTAGAGCTCGCGATTCCCGGCGACCGGCTCCAACCGATCACGAGATGCAGTATCGGACCATCCACGGCTATCGGCGGGCATTCATCCACGCCGGTCAGGGGCCGGCGTTGCTGCTCATCCACGGCATCGGCGACTGCTCGGACACCTGGCGTGAGCTGATCCCTCAACTCGCACACGACCACACGGTCATCGCGCCCGACCTGCTCGGCCACGGCCGGTCGGACAAGCCGCGCGCGGATTATTCGGTGGCGGCCTACGCCAACGCCATGCGGGATCTCTTGAGCGTGATCGGCGTGGACCGAACCACGGTGATCGGGCACTCGTTCGGCGGGGGCGTGGCGATGCAGTTCGCTTATCAATACCCCGAGCGCTGTGAACGCCTGGTGCTCGTCAGCACCGGCGGCGTGAACGCCGAGATCCATCCAGTCTTGCGCCTGGCATCGGCACCCAACGCCGACCTGATCCTTCCTCTGCTGCAATTCCCCGGCGCACGTGTGGCCGGTCGCTGCATGTTCAAGCTGCTCGAGCTGCTGGGAACGGACACCGGGCTCGACGCCGATCACTTGCTGGCCATGTTCGAAGCGCTGCCGGATGCGCGGACCCGCCGCGCCTTCCTGCGAGCGCTGCGCTCGGCCGTCGACTGGCGCGGACAAGCCATCACCATGCTCGATCGCTGCTACCTGGCACGCTTCATTCCCACGCTGCTCGTGTGGGGTGCGCGCGATGCGGTGATCCCTTCCCGTCAGGCGCGCATCGCCCACCTCGCGATGCCGGGCAGCCGGCTCGAGCTATTCGAGCGCGCCGGCCACTTCCCTCACCTCACCGAGGGCGCCCGGTTCCTTTCGCTCGTCCGCGACTTCCTCGCCACCACCGCGCCGGCGCGCTACGGCCCGGAGGAGTGGCGGGACGCCCTCCGCCGCGGTCGGCCGGAGACTCAGATGTGATTCCTCGCCGCTAGGGCGCCGCCTTGAATGCCACGGCGATGGCAAACCACCCCGAGGTCGGGGGATGGCTGGTCTGGTGCCAGTCGAACGACAGCGGGTTGGTATCGATGTTGTAGATGTGAGCGGTGCCATCGCCCATGTCCATTATCGAGGCGTCGGTCTGTCCCGTGTAGAAGATGTGGTCCGCGACATAGCCAGTGCCAATCATGCTCGTGGGCGGTCCGGTGTAGTGGTTGAGCAAGCCGATGACGAGCCCGTTGGCCGTAGTTGGCGTGATGACTGGAGCGCTGGTGATGTCGTCGCCGGCATTGACCTGCGCTCCGGTGGCCTCGGTGAATGTGTCGAAGGGTGCTGCCGCGGCGCCGGTGATGTCCCAGGCGATGACGATGATCCCCGTGCCGTTATCGACGTTGAAGGAGATCGTCATGTCGCTCCCCGGGGTCGCATTGACGGCGTACCAGACCTGTGGGCTCTCCAGACTCTCCCCTGCCAGCTTCGTCCATGCGTTGCCCTCGCTGTCGGTGACGTTGCTGATCTCGTCCTGGCCCGTGTTCACGGGCGCGGTCAGCGCAAGCAGGTTCCCGGACGATGGCAGGTTCACGGTGGATGAGCCCGGCCATGGGTGAAACGTGTGCTGCATGTTCTGGACGCGGATCCCGCGGGCAGCGGGGGCCGTCCCGGCAGCCGCTGCCTTGAAGGCGATGGCGATGGTGTTGAAGTGGTCCGCTCCTGACCCCTGGGCCACCGTGAGCGTGGGATTGATGGCGGCGGCGGTGGTCTGGACCGCGTACTGGGAGATCGCAGCGAGTTGTCGGTTCGCCGCTGCGAGCGTGAAGCCCGTGCCGGCGGTGATGCCGCTGACGAGGCTCGTCAGGTTGCCGAGCGCACCCGTTCCCGGGATCGCGATCGCGTGGTGGTAGATGAGGTTGCCGCCGTTCGCGTCGTTGTTCCCTGGCGTGAAGCTGCCGGCAGAGATGGGGCTGGCGACGTCAAACGCGGCGCTGCTCCCGTTTGCAGCCGCGACGGTCGCGATGTTGTACCACTCCGACACCGTGGCATGGACGTTGAAGATCGAGGCATCGAAGTGGATGGTGATCTTCTGCGTTCCGGCCGCAACGCCGAGGGCATAGAAGATCGTGGTCGTCTCGGTGTTGGCGACGAAGTCGATGTGCGGCCCCCTCGTCCACGTGTTGCCCTTGTCGTCGCTGACGGTGATCGTGCGGGTCGAGGTGTAGGCGTTGGTCAAAGCGAGGATCAGGCAGTTGTTTGCCAGGCTGGGATTCGTGAGGTTGATGATGAAGTCGTTGCCCGCTTCACCGTCGCGGTTCGTATAGGTGGAGATGTTCTGTACGAGTGTCGGCCGCGCTGTCGCGCCCGATTGCGCCGTTGTAGCGCTGGCGGTGTTCGAATAGGGCGAGTCGCCGGAAGCATTCGTGGCGCACACTCGGTAGAAATAGGTGGTCGAGGCGCTCAGCCCGCTATCCGAGTAACTGACGGCGGTGGCGCTGGCCACCGCGATCTGGGTGAAGCTGACGTTGTCGGTCGAGCGCTCGATCTTGACGCCGGTCTGGCTGGTCGAGGTGTTGGTCCAGGAGAGGTTGATTTGACTGGTCCCAGCTGGCACGGCCGCGAGGTTGGTCGGAGCGGTGGGCGGCGGTGGCGGCGACTGAGTCGTGGCGCTGGCGGTATTGGAATACGCCGAGTCGCCGGAAGCGTTCGTGGCGCGCACCCGGTAGAAATAAGTGGTCGAGGCGCTCAGCCCGCCATCCGAGTAGCTGACGGCCGTGGCGCTGGCCACCGCGATCTGGGTGAAGGTGACGTTGTCGGTCGAGCGCTCGATCTTGACGCCGGTCTGGCTGGTCGAGGTGTTGGTCCAGGATAGATTGATTTGACTGGTCCCGGCTGCCGTGGCCCCGAGGTTGGTCGGAGCGGTGGGCGGCGGCGGCGGCGCGCTCGCCATCGCTTTGAACGCCACCATCTGCATCACCCACGGGCCGGCGCCCCCTAGAGGCGCGGTGGCGCTGTAGCTGCCAGCGGTGGAGACGATTCGATCCTCGGCGATGTCCCCGTCGGGGCTCGTGATCACGCGGTTCGTCCATCCGTTGCCGGCGCCCGTCGTCCAGGTCGTCACGGTATTGGCAGCGAAGAGCAAGTCCGACGCCTCGGTCGTTACGACAGGCGGCGTGCTGCTGGTCGCAGTGCTGCCCGTTGCCGAGGCGGTGACGTCCACCGGGCTGAGCGGGTCCATCCCGGCGTACTCGAGAATCCGGATGTCGGGATATAGCGCGGCGTCGGTGAAGGAGACCATGACGATATTGGCGCCAGCGGCCGCAGCGACGATGTTCCTCGCGTAATAGATGGCCTGCGTCACTGCGCCCGCGACCGCCGTCGGGCCCACCGCTAATTGGTACGCGTTCCCCTGCGTATCGGTCACCGAGGAAACCTGCGCTGTCGTGTCGTTCCAGCCGACGACCACCACGTTCAGGTTTCCTGCCGTCTGCGCCGCCGTGAACGGCACGCTCACGGTGGCTACCGATGACTGCGGCGTGGCGTAGTTCAACTGAACGAAAGTGACCGAGGCCGCCTGCTCGACGAAGCTGAATCGATTCTCGTCCGAGCGGCCACAGCCGCCGGCGGCCAGCAGAACAGTCAGAAGCCGGAAGAGACCGGCACCCTGGCGCCGACGCTCGCGTCCTTGGACGGGATGGGCCAGCACAGATAAGTGATCGGACATTGGTGACCTCGCGCGCGCGATGCGTTGCCCCCAATGCGAACTCGGCTCTGCACGTTAAGCATTCTCTCGCCCAACGAAAGGCCCCATAGGCGACGGCGCGGGGTTCGTCAACGGCGCCTGCTCACGGGCGTCAAGCAGCTGGCCAACGTACCAGCCGTGATGGAGGGCGGCCGCTACTCCGGCACCGAGGAGCTAATGGCGCCGTTCATAGTGCCGCCGCCAGCCGCTCCAGCTGCCGCGGCGCCCGCAGAACCACCTCGAGGCGCCGCCGTCGCATCCGGGCCCGGCAACGTGGCGGCTCCGCGAGATAGACGACTGGCGCGGAGAAGCCATCACCATGCTCGATGGGTGCTACTTGGCGCGTTTCACTCCAACGCTGGTCCTGTCGGGTGCGCGCGATGCGGTGGTCCCTTCCCGTCAAGCGCGCTTCGTACAACTCGCGATGCCGGGCACCCGGCTCGAGGCGTTCGAGAACGCCGGCCACTTCCGTCACCTCACCGACGGCGCCCGCTTCCTTTCGCTCGTCCGACTTCCTCGCTACCACCGCGCCGGCCGGAGACTCAGCGCTCAAGGGGGGCCTCCGACGTTCGGCTGTGTTGTCGCGGACGGCACGACATGGTCGATTGCGCACGTTCTCAACCTCGCCGGAGCCCACCATGAATCGAACCGCAATCGCGGGTGCCCTTTGCGCATTGGCCGCCTGCAGCGGCGATCGAACCGTCGATGCCAGCGCCACTTCGGCCGAGCTGAGCTCGCCCAAGGTGATCGACGTGTCGCGCGACCAGCTCTCCCAAAACGAGACGCCGCTGGCGATCAATCCGCTCGACCCGAACAACCTGATCACCGGGGCGAACGACTGGAACTACAACGACGGCTGCGCGGTGAACGCCAGCTTCGACGGGGGCAGGAGCTGGAGCGCGACGCTGCCCGACGGATTCATCCCGGGCCTGACCAGGTTCACCAACGACCCCTCGGTCCCGGGGACCGGCGCGTACGACGCCGCCGGCGACCCTTACGTCCGCTTCGGTCCAGACGGAAAGGCCTATTTCGTCTGCCAGGCCTTCAACTTCACCCCGCCTTACGAGATCGCGCTGTATGTGAGCCGATCCGACGACGGTGGACGCACCTGGCAGGACGGCATCCACCAGAAGCCGACGCAGGTTTCGGTGTGGAACGGGAACGGCAAGAGCAAAGGCTCGAACGGCCAGTTCCCCGACCACGAGTCGATGCACATCGACCTGAGTCCCACCAGCCCGTTCCGGGGTTCGATCTACGTCACCTGGGTGCAGTTCAACGGCAACGGCACGCACTCGCCGGTCAACGTGGCGTACTCGCGCGACGGTGCGCGCACGTTCTCCACGCCGGCGCAGATCTCCGCGGGCCGGGTGCGCAACAACCAGGACGCGCGCCTCGTCTCCGCGCCCGACGGCACGCTCTACCTGACCTTCGACAACAGTGTGCAGGGCGGCAAGGGCACCGCAATCTACCTGAGCACCTCGAAGGACGGCGGGGCGACCTGGAGCAGCCCGCAGCAGATCGGCGCTTTTGCGAACCCGGTCTGCACGTTCCCGCCCTTCTGCTTCAACATTCTCGGCGGAGCGTTCCGTTCCGGCGGATCATACCCGGTGCCCGGCTACGACCCGATTCGCAACCGCGTCTATGTCATCTATGCGGACATCGTCGGCACGTTCGCGCAGGTCTGGTTCACCTGGGCGAGCATCTCGAACCTTGCTGCCTGGAGCGCGCCGGTGGCGATCGCTCCCGCCCCAGGAGATCGATTCCAGGCGGAAATGAGCGTGGCTCCGAACGGCCGCGTCGACGTCTCGTTCTACGACCGGAGCTACAGCGACAACCAGCTGGTGGACATGACGTATGCCGCCAGCAACGACGCTGGGGCGACCTGGACTTCGCAGCGGGTGTCAAACAAGGGCTTCGATCCCTCCCAGTGGGGCGTGCCCTCCGGAAGCGGCTTCCGTCCGTTCATCGGAGACTACAACGGGATGATCTCCACGGCGACCGGAGCGGCGATCGCCTGGACAGGTGTCGCCCCGCCCCAGCCGCTGAACCTCGAGATCGACTTCGCTGCGGTGACGCCTTAGGCCCAGCCGGCTCGAGCCCGTCACCAGCTACCGGCGGCGAGGCCTGGGCTGAGGCGACTTTGCGGCGGCCGGGACGCCGGAGGCGAAGGTAGCTATCTGCTCCACTGTCGCGTCGAGAAACGCGCGGTCGCTGCTGAAGTCCAGCTTTTCGTCGAGCACGCCGTCATTCCAGAGCGAGGCCAGGCCGTGGCCAATGGACCAGATCAACACCGTCCGCGTCTTCACCTCCCGCGGCGAGGCCTGCGGCGCCGCCTCCCGGACCTGCTTCGCCAGGACCTCCAGCGTCCGATCCGCTGCCACGTGGAACGACGGGTGCTCCTGGTGGGACTTGATCTCCGGCAGGAACATCACCCGGTAGTGCGCGGGGTGGGCGCGCGCGAATGTTAGATACGCGCGGGAGAGCGCCGCGAACCGGCCGCGCATGTCGGCCGGCGCAACGGGGGCGAGTGCAGCTTCGAGCCGTCCGCGCATCGCCACGAACCCCTCCTCCGCCACGGCGGCTAGCAACGCGGTCTTGTCCTTGAAGTGGTGGTAGGGCGCAGCCGGCGTCACGCCCGCCCGGCGCGCGACCTCCCGGAGGGAGAGGGTCCCCAACTCCCCCTCGGCGATCAGTGCGAGCGCGGCATCCACCAGCCCCCGCCGGAGATCTCCGTGGTGGTACCTGCGCTCCGGGTCTTTGGGTCGCTGTTTCGGCAGGGCCATGGCGTGGACCTTCTGAAACATAGCACTTCCTTCCGCCCGGCACCCTCAATCTGAACGTCGCTTGGTTGTAACTTGGCACTGCTCAGATCATCGAGCACTTCCTGAACAGCGCACACAGCATGGTAGACGTTCCTGCTCGACGGAGAGCCGGCAACCGCGAAGGACGTCTTCCCGCGATCGAGCAATGAGATCTTCCGGCTCGCCGGTACCGCTCTCGCCGAGCACGACCTGGGACAACGCTCAGAGTCGCAGCGGGCCCTGGACGAGCTGATCCGCAAGTATGGCCACAGCGCCGCCTATCAGATCGCGGAGGTGTACGCCTGGCGCCGCGAGACGGACGCTGCCAGCCGCCGAGCAATGCCAGCCATGCCACGAGCTTGACTCTTTCAGCGCCCCACGTTGGATGAAGCCACGACGTCCCGCTGAGCCGGTGCGCTCCACCGCCCCAGATAATCCATGTCTGGATGCCAAGGTTCGCAAGGTGCACGGTGAGCCACAGCGCGGTCGGCACGTTCTTCACTTCCCCCTGGCAGACTCTGGGACCACCAGTTCGCTGAGAAGAGTCCGCGCGAGTGTCTGTTCCCTCATCCCGCCGACGTGGGATGACTTTCTGGCTGTTACTCCATCCTCCGTCATGTGCTCGAGCGTGAGCATTCCATTCTCAACCACGTAGGTTCCCTTGTAGGGCTTGCCGTCGTGTACGATTTCGACCTCGCCCCAATCCTTGCCGCGTCGTCTCTTGGGCCGATCTCTCGGCGCGGAGGCAACGCCGAGCACGCGCCCAGAGATCCGCGTGAATGTGGGCTTGGGCGGCCGTCCATAGCTGTCTCGAGGGCCCCCCAGGCCGTCGTCGCCCTGCAGGACGTGAATGATCTGGATCTGAGTCTCTGTGCCGTCGTCGTCGCGGAGGTAGTGAGGACCGGCGCCCAATCGGACATGTGTCCCCGGTGGGACATGAAACTCGATGTTTTCACCCTGCCGTTCCGATCTGGTAGCGGTAGCGATCGGAGCGCCGCCTTGAATGAGTTGCATGGACCGCAGCGTAGCTCTCCAGAACCGGGTTGGCGACTGAACGCGAACCCCCATTCCAGGTCAGCGGCAGGGCCACGATCCCATCAGCCGCTCCGCTGGGCGAGGTCGCCGGTTACCTCCACGATGGAGGCGGGTCCGCTCTGCTCGGGTCGCACGACGAGCTCGCGGCCGTGGAGGGGGCGAAGCGTTCCGCGGTGGCCGACGCTAAACAGGGCGGTGCCGGGGAGCCGCTCACGCACGAGGTGGTAGAGGAACGTTTCGGTCGCCTCGTCCACCGCGGAGGTCGCCTCGTCGAGGAAAAGCCAGTCGGGCTTCTGGACGAGCGCCCGTGCGAAAGCGATGCGCTGCTGCTCGCCAGGCGACAATTGCAGCGCCCAGTGTCCGTCCTCGTCGAGTCGACTGGCCAGCCCGGGCAGCCCCACCGCCGCGAGCGCCTCGCGCAGCCTCGCATCATCCACGCCGTCCGCTGGCCTCGGATAGCTCACCACGTCCCGGAGACTGCCGATCGGCAGATACGGTTTCTGGGGGAGGACCAGGAGGCGGGCTCCGCGCGGCACGCGGATCTCGCCCCGGCCGAACGGCCAGATTCCCGCGATGGCGCGGATGAGCGTGCTCTTGCCCGCGCCCGAGGGTCCGGCCAGGAGAGCCGTCTCCCCACGACGGAGCCCGAGGTTCACGCCCGCGATGAGCCGTTGGCCGCCGGGGAGATCGAGCTCCACGTCCTCGAGGGCGAGACGCGCGGCGTCCCCGTCGGCGAACGCGATGCCGCCTCCGGTCACTGCCTCGCTGCGCACGTGCTCGAGGGCCCGCTCGAAGCCCAAGAGCCGCTCGACCACCGCGCGCCATGTCGCGATGTCCGTGTACGAGGAAACGATGAAGCTCAACGAGTCCTGCACCTGGCCGAAGGCCGTGGCCGTCTGCATGAGCCCGCCCAGATGGATGACGTCCCGGAAGTAGCGCGGGGCCGCGACGATGAAGGGGAAGATGACCGCCGCCTGGGCATAGCCGGCCGTGAACCACGTCAGCCGCTTCTGCCGGCGCATGATGTCCCAGAAGTTCCGCACGACCGCCCCGAACCGCTGGCGAAAGCCCCGCAACTCGTCGGCCTCGCCGTGGTAGAGCGCCACCCCCTCGGCGTTCTCGCGGAGGCGGACGAGGCTGAAGCGTAAATCGGCCTCGTACCGCTGCTGGTCGAAGTTGAGTCGCACGAGCGGTCGCCCGATCCGGCTCGTGAGCCAGGTTCCGATGATGGCGTACACGAGAGCGGTCCAGACCATGTAGCCGGGCAGGATCAGGGAGGAGCGGCCGAACGGGATGGTGATGGACCCGGAGAGCCCCCAGAGGATCGCCACGAAGGAGACCAGCGTCACCACGGCCCGCAGTCCACCGATGGCGAGAGCGAGGGTGCCCGAGACGAAGAGCTGCAAATCCTCGGCGATGCGCTGATCGGGATTGTCGGTCTCACCGGCCGCGAGCTGCATCCGGAAGTAGGCGCCGTCGGCGAGCCAGGCCTGGAGATAGCGCTCCGTCAGCCAGCGCCGCCAGCGGATCTGGAGCATCTGGTTGAGGTACAGCTGGTAGACGGCGACGATGATGTAGAGCCCCGCGAGCCAGGAGAACCGGACGAGGTGGTGGACGAAGACGGCGTAGTTCTTGTCCTGCAGCGCATTGTAGAAGCCGTTGTTCCACTGGTTGAGCAGTACGTTGAGGTACACGATCCCGAGATTGAGCGCGACGACGACGACCAGCAGCCCTCGGGCAGCCCAGCGCTCCTCGGAGCGCCAGTACGGAGCGGCCATGGCCCAGGCGTCACGCAGAAGTCGGTGCAAGCGAGCTGACCTCACCGACCGGACCCGCCGACCAGGACGAGCTTCTTCGCCTCGCCGGCGCGGTCTTCGAGGTCGGCGAGGAGCGCTTCGTCCGAAAGGTCGAGCGGGTGCGAGTGCTCCCAGTCGTGGTGAGCCACTTTCTCGAGCCGCTCGACGATGTGGTCGTCGCGCACCTCGATGGCCAGCTCGCGGCGGTCGTCCAAGCTGCCGCGAGTGAGATTGATCGAGCCCACGATCGCGGCGACGCCGTCGGCGAGCAGCATCTTGCCGTGAAGCTTGA
>Ga0137403_10007519_pt1 | contig 12268 bp, 12 predicted proteins | sample CZOMad2_1_16fung_FD_122057 | JGI IMG/M metagenome (GOLD analysis project Ga0137403, IMG submission 122057) | Vadose zone soil fungal communities from Angelo Coast Range Reserve, California, USA - CZOMad2_1_16fungal (Hybrid Assembly) | ecosystem: Environmental > Terrestrial > Soil > Vadose zone...
GCCGAGATCGCGAAGAAATTCGCCGCCGAAGGATTCATCGTATTCGCCGGACGGCGCGACGGCGCCAAGCTCGAGCCGCTGGTCAGGGAGATCGAAGCCGCGGACGGATCGATTGTCGCGCGCGCGCTCGACGCGCGCAAGGAGGACGAGGTGGCGGCGTTCCTCAATGAGGCCGACAAGCATGCGCCGCTGGAAGTCTGCATTTTCAACGTCGGCGCCAACGTCAATTTTCCGATCCTGGAAACCACCGACCGCGTGTTCCGCAAGGTGTGGGAAATGGCCTGCTGGGCCGGCTTTGTCGCCGGCCGCGAATCGGCGCGGCTGATGCTGCCGCGGGGCAAGGGCAACATCTTCTTTACCGGCGCCACCGCCTCCTTGCGCGGCGGCAGCGGCTTTGCGGCCTTCGCCAGCGCCAAATTCGGATTGCGCGCGGTGGCGCAAGCGATGGCGCGCGAACTCGGACCGAAGAACATCCACGTCGCCCATCTGATCATCGATTCCGGCGTCGATACCGCCTGGGTGCGCGAACGCCGCGAGCAGCTCTGGGGCAAGGAAGCGCTCAACAATCCGGATTTGCTGATGCCGCCGGCGTCTGTCGCAGCCTCGTATTGGCAACTTTACCAACAGCCCCGCAGCGCCTGGACCTTTGAGCTGGAAATCCGCCCGTTCGGGGAGAAGTGGTAGTGCTCTATGTCGGTCCTCATGGTGAGGAGGCGCTTGCGCCGTCTCGAACCATGAGGCCACTATGCGTTTCTCATCCTTCGAGACGCGGCGAAGACGCCGCTCCTCCAGCGACGAGCGCAATTGCGCTCGCGCAGGGATGAGGCAGACAACAAGAACAAAAAGGAACTCAGCAATGCGCATTCTCGTGGTCGGCGCCGGCGCCATCGGTGGGTATTTCGGCGGCAGGATGCTGCAGGCCGGCCGCGACGTGACATTTCTCGTCCGCCGGCGGCGCGCAGCTGAGCTGGCTGACGCGGGCCTTGTGATCAAAAGCCCGAATGGCGACGTCACGCTGAAAAATCCGCCGGCGCTGCAGGCGGATCAACTTAACGAAAAATTCGACGTGGTCTTGTTGAGCTGCAAGGCGTTCGATCTCGACGATGCGATCAAGTCGTTTGCGCCTGCGGTCGGACCGCGGACGGCGATTGTGCCGCTGCTCAACGGCATGCTGCATCTGGACGTGCTGGACGGCAAATTCGGACGCGAGCGGGTGCTCGGCGGCCTTTGCGCGATCGCCGCCACGCTCAACGACAAGCGCGAGGTCGTTCAACTCAACTCGCTGCAGTCGCTCAATTTCGGGGAGCGCGAGGGCCAACTGTCGGATCGGGTCCGCGCCATCGCCGAGGCGATGGCGGGTGGCAATTTCGGCTCGGTGGCCAGCGAGAATATCGTTCAAGAGATGTGGGAGAAGTGGGTGTTCCTCGCCACGCTCGCGGCCTGTACCTGCCTGATGCGCAGCTCGGTCGGGAATATCCTGGCAGCACCGGGCGGCAAGGACTTTATTCTCGGCATGCTCGATGAAAGCAGCGCGGTGGCGACGGCCGAGGGCCATGATCCCCGCGGTCCGTTCTTTGAACGCGCGCGCGGGATGCTGACCACTGATGGATCGCAGTTGACGGCATCCATGTTCCGCGACATCAAAGCCGGCGCCGCCGTCGAAGCCGACCATGTGATCGGCGACTTGATCGCGCGCGGCGATGCCGCGAAGGTTCCGGTGCCGAAGCTGCGCACCGCCTACACGCATCTGAAGGCGTATGAGAACCAGCGCGGGTAAAGTCCTCACGGTGAGGAGCGCCTCTTGCGCGCTCGAATCATGAGACCTCAACGTCTCGTCATTCGCTCTCATCCTTCGCGACGCGTGCGACGAGCACGCTCCTCCAGTGATAACGGCGAAGCCGTTACGCGGGGATGAGGTCACAAATGCGCGAGATAATGCGCCAGTGCCACGATTTCTTCCTCGCTCAGGGGATAGGCAACATCAGCCATCGCCGCCATGCCGCCACCGGATCGCACGCCTGACTTGTAGTCGTGCAGCGCCTTGAACAGGTATTCCTCGCGTTGGCCAGCAATGCGGGCGACCGCTTTCGTTCCGGCGTAGCTGTCGGTGTGACACGAAGCGCAGCGCCGTCCCGCGGCAGCCTGTGCGCCCTTCGTGGATAAATCAAGATTGTCGTCGGGTTTTGTGGCCTTGGGCGGAGTGAGCGAGGCAAAATAGGCGCCGAGATTGCGAATGTCGTCATTGTTGATCTGCTCGACGATCGGCTGCATCTGCTCGTTCTTGCGCGTGCCGGCGCGAAAGAACACCAGCTGCCACTGAATGAACTGATCGGGCTGGCCCGCGAGCGAGGGAATATTCTCGATTTGCGAAATGCCGCCCTCGCCGTGGCAGCCGATACACAGCTCGGCTTTTTCCTTGCCCGCGGCGACATCGGCGGCGTGGGCCGGAAGGCTCGCGAGTGTCGAGTATCCCAAGGCAAGGCCGCACAACGCACGCAATACAAACCGGCTAGGCATGATCGGATTCCCGTTCGCACTCAAACGTGAAGCTGCGGCCACGCGTTCCCGAGCAGCCGCAGCCTCTGATGATCGAAGTCTTACTTCTTGTAGCTGATGCGATAGATCGCACCGGCCCAGTCGTCAGCGACCAGGATAGAACCGTCCTTGTCCAGGATGATGTCGGCCGGGCGGCCGAGATAACCCTGGTCGCCTTCGAGCCAGCCGGACGCGAACACGTCCTGCTTGGGATTCTTGCCGTCGGGCCCGACGGTGACCCGCACGATCCGGGCGCCCTGATATTTATGCCGGTTCCACGAGCCGTGTTCGGCGATCAGGATGCTGTTCTTGTACTCGGCGGGAAACTGGCTGCCGGTATAGAACTTCATGCCGAGCGGAGCCACATGCGCACCGAGATTGAGCACGGGCGGCGTGAATTCCGAACATTTGTGACCCATCGCGAACTTCGGATCCGGCAGGTCGCCCTGGTGGCAATACGGATAGCCGAAGTGCTCGCCTGGTTTCGAGACCATGTTGAGCTTGTCGCTCGGGATGTCGTCGCTCATCCAGTCACGGGCGTTTTCCGTGAACCAGTATTTGCCGCTGCGCGGATCGACGTCACCGCCGACACTGTTGCGGACGCCGAGCGCCACCACTTCGGCATTGCCGGTTTTCGGATCGACGCGGCGAATCTGCGAGACGCTGGTCGGCGGGATCCCGATGTTAAAGGGAGGGCCGAACGGCAGGTAGAACGCGCCATCCTTGTCGACGGCGATATATTTCCAGCCATGCGCGGCATAGGAGGGCATATCGTCATACACCACCTTGCCGTCGCCGAGCTTGTCGAGGTTGGCTTCGGCGTTCTCGTATTTGATCAGCTTGTCGACGGCGATGACGTACAGCGCTCCGTCCCTGAACGCGATGCCGGTCGGCATGTTCAGCCCCTTGAGGACGGTCTTGACCTCTTTCTTGCCGTCATTTTCCTTGATGGCATAGACGTTGCCGAGGCCGAACGAGCCGACGAACAGCGTTCCCTTGTCGCCCCAGGCCATCTGCCGCGCGGCCAGCACGCCGGGCGCGTAGACTTCGATCTTGAAGCCAGCCGGCAGCTTGATCTTCTTCATCATGGTCGCGAGTTCGGCTTCGGAAGAGCCGGTCGGCGGACCCGACGGCGGTGCGAGGCCCTTTTGGGCTTCGATTTCATCGCCGAGGAACCAGTCGTCCGGCGGATGGGTCCAGAATTCCTTGGTGCCGGACTCATATTTTTTTAGTGGTTTTTGCTGTGCGCCGGCTTGTGAGATCCCCACGATGGTGAGGATCGCGGCGCACGCAAAAACGGATCGATGGAATACCGACTTCATTGCATCACTCCCTAAACAGCCACTATGGCTGCATTTTATTTTTGTAAGCTTTGAGAAGAAACTTGGCGGTGGGTGGTGAGGTGGGGCAGACTTCAAAACGTTATCACATCCATCGCAGGAGAGAAGCGCCCGCCGCGCGGCCCTGTCAGGCGAAAAACAATTGAGAAGAAATTTTTTGAGCTGGATGCGGTCGATACGGTTTTCCGCTCGGCCGCGCTGCACTGCGGCGTCCACCGGCCCGCCGCTATCGCTAGGATGATGTCTGACACCGCCCTCGACGCCGCCATCACAGGAATTTTATTTGAGCCGGGAGCGGACACCCTTGAGGAGCTTGGCTGAATAATTGCGGGCCACATCGGCGCCACAGAACGCTTCAAACGAGCGGTACATGGTGCCGTCCTCGTGAGCGTATTTGCGCTGGCACCGCTTCCGTTCACGGTCGTACGCCCGCCTCTGCGCCGCGTTTAGTTTGCCCAAGAAGTCGCCTTCACATTTCCCGGTGACGATCGCGCCGAGGCTGACGTCGCCACTGGTGCCGAACTGACAGCTTTCAAACAAGGCGCCGGCGCGCTGGCATGACGGAGCTTTGCGGAGCAGGTCTTCGATCTCCTGATGGTCCAGCGTCGGACATTCCTCCTCTTTCGGCTTGTCCTTGGCTGCGCTCGCAGCTGTCGAGACGGCGAGCATGACCGCGCCCAGGATGATACGATTGAACATGGCGATACTCATATTCGGAAAATGTAGAAGGTAAAAACTACAACAGAAAAGGCCGATCCGCGGCTTTAGGCGATCGATCGCTTCAGACCCAAGCCGAACACGCCGCCAAGAATTGCCCCCGCCGCGGCATCAAGCAATTTCGCGACCTCACAGGAAAGGTCTTCATCATCGGCGATCAGGAATCGCCGATACTCGTTTGAGGGATTGGACGCAAAACAACAAAGCCGCCGGGCGGCGGCTTGTCGTTGAACTGTCGCTTTGCCATCAAAAAATTCTGGAGCGGGCGAAGGGATTCGAACCCTCGACCCCGACCTTGGCAAGTTTAGATATTCCCATAACGTTCATTAACGATGCCGAACGGTTTGGCGGCGGAAATGCCGAATTTCATTGGATTTCTGCGGTTTTCCCCTCACATTCATTCACAAGGCCGCACGCCCCTCAACAGCGATTTTGCGTTACCCCAGCGGCCGGAAAACGTTACCCCAGAGGTTATTCGATGCCCCGGCTTACCCCGCTCACGGTTGAGAGAACGCAGCCCAAGGCCGCGCGCCAAGAGATACCGGACAGCGTCACGAGCGGCCTCTACTTCATCGTGCAGCCGTCTGGGGTGAAGTCATGGGCCGTTCGCTATCGGTTCGACCGCAAGCCATGGAAGTACACCCTAGGCCGCTATCCGGCCGTTGAACTGGGACCGGCGCGCGATCTCGCCAAGGCCGCCCTTGAGGCAGTGGACAAGGGCATCAATCCCGCGCTGGGAAAAAAGGCGACGCGGCCGACCCGCGCCCGTCCGGAGCCCGGCGCGGCCGATGCCGAAGTCGCCGACATCAAGGCGGAAGACCTTACCCGGGAGAGCCCGGTTCGCGACGTGTGGAAAGGCTACCTCAAAGTGCACCTGATACCGGAAGCGACCGCGTCATCGGTCGAACGGTTCAAGGGCATCTTCGAAAAGCATGTCTTGCCAAAGTGGCGCGATCGACAGATTGCCGGCATCGTCAAGGCCGACGCGCTGACCGTGATCGACGCGGCGCTATTGCGCGGACAGTCGGCTAAAAATTCAGCGATCACAGTTTTGTCATCGTTCTTCAATTGGTGCATGGATCGAAATTTGATTGAGCACTCGCCGGTTGAGCGCGTGAAAAAGATAAAGATGAAGTCGCGCAAGCGCAAACTGAGTGACGATGAAATCCGGATTTTCTGGGAAGGTTGCGATGCGCTCGGCTCGCTGGTTAAGGCCAGCCCATCGCGGAAAAAGCCGGCCGCTCAATTTGGCAAGATGTTTCAGCTTCTCTTGCTGACAGGCTGCCGGCGGACCGAGGTCGCTGAGATCGCCCGGGACGAAGTCAATTTCAAAAACCGAATATGGACGATTCCGGGCGAGCGGACCAAAACCAAGGAAGAGCATCAGGTCTATTTGTGTGACGCTGCCCTTGCCATCCTGATGGCATTGCCGCGCGTCGCCAAGGTCCAATACTTCTTTTCAACCACCGGTAAATCGCCCTCCAGTGGTTTCAGCAAGGCCAAGAAACGGCTCGATAAGCTAGCGGTGCTGCCGCATTACACGCTGCACGACTTGAGGCGCTCGTTTGATACTGGCTGCGCTCGCATCGGCATCCGAAACGAAGTCATTGAGCGCTGCCTGAACCATTCGCTTGGCGTCTACAATCGACACGATTACGAAAAAGAGATGGCCGACGCTTGGATGAAGTGGGGAACCCATTTAGCCGGGCTCGTGAGGGGTAATCTCGCCTTGGCCGCTTAGGAGGTCGCAGGCATCGCAGCCGGGTGTGGCGCGTTATTCCGGGCGGACTCGTGCCGGCTGCCGGCCGCCACGCTCTGAAGGCCCTGCCCGGCCCGCGATTAACCAATGCCACATTTACTCAAAAATGCACTCCAAGCTGGCTTGCGGCCGGCCCGGGGCGGGTCTATGTGCGGCGAGTAATTAAAGCCCCCCGGTGGGCCGGTGGTCTCCTCTCGGTGGAGAGGATGCCGGGGTAACGTGAGCCAACGAGTGCGTTCTGTCCCCATCGGAACCGCTGGTGAATAAGGACAAGGTTGCGTCACCAGATGGCCGATGGCCGGTGGTGGAGTAGAGGCAAGTCGCAACACGATGGGTCAACCTCCCCGCATCTTTGATGCGGATTTGAGGAAGACCCAACCATGTCTGCCGAAACCGAAAACAAATCCCCTGAAGACGATATCTATCTGAAGGCTGCGCAGGTTCGCCAACGCTTCGGCAATTGCTCCGATATGTGGATCACGCGGCGGATTGCCGATGCCGGCTTTCCCGCGCCGGTCTACTTCGGTGGCTTGCGCTTCTGGAAACTGAGCGACGTTGAACGCTGGGAACGCGAACGCAAGGCCGCGCCGAAGCCTCGCCCGTCTCGCCCCATGATCGCCGCTCGCGAAGGCAAGGCGGTGCGATCATGAGCCGCAGTCTCACGCCTGAAGAGAAGGCACTGACGCTGCCCGCGTTGCCAACAGCCGGATGTGATCCGCAAGTGCCGGGCATCGTCGAAAGGCTCGGCAAGCGGTACGCCCCGATGGCTGTCCCCACGGGCCTGCCGCGATACCGGACGATCTTTCAGTGTCGCCGCAATTGTTTTCTCGCTGTGCTCAAGGACGCGCGCTTGACCTATGTCGAAGGTCTGGCCCGCTGCCCGGCTACGGATCAGTTAGTCGGCCATGTCTGGGTGACGATGGACGGTGAGCACGCAATCGACCTGACATGGCGCGGGCAGTATTTCAACGTCTATCGCATGGCCCCCACTGAATACTACGGCGTTGAAATTCCCCGTGACGACATTATTAGCATCCTGCGGAAGAACAGGTGTTGTGGGTTGATCCTTCATGAATGGGCCGCCGCTCGCGAAGGCAAGGCGGTGCGATCATGAGGCGATCACGTGAACAGACGCTCTCCACAGCATTCCACGAGGCCGGCCACGCTGTCATCGGCTACCGGGTCGGTAAGCGTATGGGTTGGCTCGGCCTGCACTATGTACACGTCGTTCCGGGCTTCGGAGCGGAAGGAGCATGCAAGTTCGTGAGGCTGCCGCCAAAGACGCCAGCCGGCTGGCGCGCTGTGCTTTACATGGTAACCGCCGGTCCGATGGCGCAGTTTTATTATGACGGCTACCAAGACGGCGGCGAAAACGATTATGATCAAATCGACGAATGTCTTCAGCACGTGCCGAAGTCGCACAAGAGTTTTGAAAGCCGAGTGCTACGAATGGTTCGGGCTGACTGGCCGGCAATCAAGGCTGTCGCTAAGGCGCTAGCGCGTCGCCGATTTCTCAATGGTTTTGATTTTGAGCGCATCATGCAGCGCGTTGACAAGCGCGAGGCGGTGCGCCCAGCGCGCGCCCGTCGCCTACCATGAGGCCGGGCATGCCGTTGTGGCCCGGCTTCTGAAGTTCAATGTGAATTACGTAACTCTGAAGCCGGTCGGAGACGCGGATGGACACTGCTTCATTTACAAGGTGAGGCAAGGAACGCCGGAAGAAGCCGAGGCGGTGGTCATTCAGGCGATGGCCAGCCAGCTTGCTCAAGCCAAATATATAGGGGACCCCACTTCAGACGGTTCACACGCCGACGATCAGAAGGTCATTGCGAAGTGGCTACGTAACGCCCGTCGGTCGCGCGAAAGTCTCGGAGAAGAGGCCGTAGCGCTTGTGCAGACCCATTGGGCTGCGATCAGTGATGTCGCGCAAGAGTTGTTGAGATGCGAAACGAATCAACGGCGAACGGCTTGACAAAATCATTGCCAGGGCCGGCATCGATCCACTCGCACAAAGCAAAGAGCCGCCGCCGGGTTGGGATCGTCGACGGCTTGCAGAAATCTGGTTCAGCGACCTGTACTTGGCCACGTGGCGCGCCAATCCAAAATCGCCTTCCGCAGGCGATAAACGTCCCCGGCGAGCACGGCGTACTTCTTGATATAGGGTTGGATTTCCTTTGACGTGTACTTGTAGGAAGGCATCGTATCGATGTCTCGTTTTCTGGATGACATGAAGGACGGCACCAAGAAGTAGTGCATTCGGTCTCTCCGATGTTCGCCGATAGCAATGCCGTGGGCGAACTCGTTTCTTCTGCCCGATGCTGGACCGCAAAGCATTTTGGTGACCCGCTTGAACTCGGTCTGCAAAGTCTCGTTGGGATGATAGTGAAAGAGGACATCGGCCGCAGTGGACAGCATTTGTTGGCGGGCATTGAACCCGGTAGTTGACCCGTAGACGCGAAGCGCTCCAACAGGCACCACACTTCCAAGCAACGTGCCAAACAACTCGCCCAAGTGATGTTCGACGTATTCCCATTGATGGATCGCGCGGCCGACCGCCAAATGTATCTTATCTTTTTTCCGGTCGCCGCTTTCCGGAATGGTCGTCGGAGGAGAGAAATCTTCGGAAGTTAGCAATGATTTCACGCGACCAAGCTCCAAGACGCTCAATATAACCCCGTCATCGATCGCGCGCCAGCTTGCGCCGGCCCCAGTGGCTCTTCTTGCCCGATGATTCAAACACGCGCTCAACGTGACGGTTCAATGCCCGCATGATGCTTATGCGCGCAAACATCGTCGGGCCGCCGAGCGTCGCCACCCCAAGATCAGAGCCTCCATCGCCATTGCACCATAGTCCCATTCCAGTTACGGCTGGGTGATGCAGAAACTAGCGGTTAAAGGTAGCGCGTGGGCCCGTCTCGGGCTCTTGGCGCTCGTGATTGCAATCCCAACATGGATGTTTGGGTTTCCTGAGCAGTAACACGGCATGCATCAGCTTCTTATCTGGGTACTGTACTACCCAAGCAAGCCAGTTGATCAGATGCTCGCGCGAGAGTTTATCCGGGATCAAGTAGCGCAGATGATACAGGAACATTTGAGGCGTGCCGTCGAGCGGCGTGATCGTTTGCGGCTGATACATGTTGAAGAACGTCCGGCCAGCGTGCTCGAAAGACCGCGCATCAATCGGGCGAAAGCCTACGCTGTCATAGCGGAGGATGTGTTTGGAGCGGATCGCCTTGTTATGGGCCTCGGCTCCGCCGATGGCACCAAAGAGATTGTTGAATGACTTCGTCGAGAGCAATTGCCTGCGGTCGAGATCGACAAACGAGGCGGGGCTCACAACTACGGCGCAGCGCGTATCCCAAGGCTTCTTATTTCCCTGCGGCGTGATCTCCAGGACTTCATCGTCGTTGACGAACGAATCACTGAATAAAAGGCGGCCTTACTCGTTCAGCCAGTGCGACGATTCCGAATTCTATCTGCGTGGGCCTCCAGCCAGGCCTCGTTGCTGAACAGTGATCGCAGTGAGGAGGCAATTTGGCGATGGTAATTACGTTCGGGTCCGGGCGGAAGCGAGCGGGCGTGGAGCAAGGTACTTCGCCGCACTTTAGTCAGCTCTGCTGTGCCGCAAATTCGGTGATCTGGTGTCGATTGAATTGCCTGGGGCATGAGAGATTCTCCCTACCTCGGTGGCTGGAGTCCGGGAGACGATATCCACTCACTGATGTGCTAAGCGGTCTCGAGTTGCCGGGCCTTGCGGGACAGGAGTTCGCGCTCTTTACCAAGCGGCAGAGTTTTGGCTCGCTCTTTGAGGCGGTGCGCTTCCTGCGCCAAGCGCTGGCCAAATGGGGGTTTGGGTTGGTTCGGTCGGGTACGCAACATAGCTAGCTCTCCTGATGAACAGGCGGAGCATGCAGCACTCTCTGTCACCGATGGATGCCGATGGTACGGTGATGGGGCATAGTCACACGTCCGGTCCCCGACATACTGGTCAATATTGCTCACATCGGAAGAGTTAAACGAAGGCGAATAGGCGACCTGTGGGGTGTTCTGTCAGTGGGAACACAGCGTAGTTCAATTGCGACGTTTCGAGAGGATCAACGGTCCTATGGTCGCCGCCCAAGGCACACCCGACGGCCCTAGCGTCCCCCAACGCTCGGCCCTCTACTCTTCGGGTTTGACATCCGGCGCCAAAGGACTCGGCCCCGGCCGCGCACCAGGTTCGTCAACTTGCAATTTAAGATCGGCAGCTTTCTCGATTAGACCGGCGGCAACGTTGGGGCCCTTGGTCGCCTTGGCGAAGTTGAGAAGAATTGCCGCCTGACGCGCGAAATAGTCTCTGCCTATCACGATGGGTTACCGCGTAACGTCTCGCTGTCGATCCAATAGTACGTCAGTTTTGTATCATGACCGATCGCACGATCGATGTTAACCACCTATTTAGCTAGCACCGCACGATTGAGCTCGCGTGTTGCGCGAGCTTTGCGCTCGGAGTTGAAGGTGGCTACGACCAGGGCTTGTGCAGCGTCGATTCGAGCTCTTACAGGTAGGTCTTTGCGGCCATAGATGGTCACACGCCTTCCGCCGACGCGCCATTGCCCATCATTAGTGTCGGCTTCATTGCGAACGGGCGCGTAGCCGCACTTATTCAGCCGGTGCGGGATGCTCCTTCGGCTCCGGCGATCTTGAAGCCATGTGAAAATCTCATCGAATTTATTTCCGGTTCCGACTTCCGCGGCCGCCGCGGTCAACTGCTCGATGGTGACGACGGCAGGCGGACCGAATGGCGCGTCTACATAGTCAAGCAAGTCCGCAAGCTCGCTCGCTTCGGTCGATTGGCCGGAGTTTACAATTTCCCAGAATGCCGCCGTCTTGGGAGGCGGTGCTTTAGGGTTGAAGCGCGATAGATCGAGCGTCGTGAGATACGCAGCGACGTGTTCGACCCCGCCTTCATCGTACCAGCGATGGAGTTTGGTCCAGTAATGATCTGGACTGTCTTCGGCGACGGCATCTTGCTCGAAGTCACCGGGCACGCAGTCGGACCACGCGACATAATGTCGGCGATCTTCAGCGGGTAGATACAGACCGCCTTTTTCATTGGCCGATATGATGATGCCCGTCACATTCTCTACCGGGTGAATTTTGACGTTCTTGTCAGCGACCGAGAGGGTGGCAGGCGGCGATGCCATCCATGTCTTGCGGCGGTTGTAGAAGTTGAACCGATCATCGTCCCCTAAGTCGCTCGCCTCGTTGATGCGGCAGATCAGCGACTCCAAAAACGGATTGAACTTCGGGTCCATCGATTGCGCGGCAGAAACATCTTTGACGTTCCAAGCGCCAAGTGCGCGGACCATTGGCTCCAGAATGGTATCCTTGCCGATGCCGTGCTTGTCGCTGCCGAGGATCAAGCCATGGTTTATCTTGATTTCAGGAAACTGCATTCGATGCGCTAGCCATTTGACGAGGTGATCGGCATCATCCGGGTAAACTTTACGGACGTGATCGAGCCACGGCTGCGCCTTCTTGGCGTCGCCGCCCTTTAAAACTGGCGGCGCCATATAGGTGTTGAAAGTGTTTCGGCCCGGCTTGTCGAGCCATCCACCTTCGAAGACGATCTTGTCGCGAACGATCATTTCCTTGCCCGGACACCATGCCATTTCGTGAACCGGTTTCAGTCGATCGAGCTCGGCAGCCCCGCCCTCGCCTAGAATGGAATTGATGGTAGCGGCCGGCCACAATTTGCGCGTTGGCACGAACATGTAAGCGTGTTCGGGCAGGAATGCGTAGAAGTCATCCATCGTTGCCGATGTTGGCAGACGATCGCGTTTCTTTTTCTTAACCAGGTCGTCTTCTGTTACGCCATGTGCCGCCATTAGCTCGCGCGCCTTGGCGAGCGCTGATGTGGCTTCTTCTGGAGCGC
>Ga0137403_10007520_pt1 | contig 12267 bp, 9 predicted proteins | sample CZOMad2_1_16fung_FD_122057 | JGI IMG/M metagenome (GOLD analysis project Ga0137403, IMG submission 122057) | Vadose zone soil fungal communities from Angelo Coast Range Reserve, California, USA - CZOMad2_1_16fungal (Hybrid Assembly) | ecosystem: Environmental > Terrestrial > Soil > Vadose zone...
GATGGGCCCCGGATCAGCAGCGCACCGTCCGGACGATGCGGAGCCTGTCATCGGGCGCGCATTCGCGCGACCCGTTGGCATCGCCGAGAGCGCGCTGCGGAGCATCCGGGGAACATCCAACTTCAAGGGATGCAAAAAAGGCAGCCGCGGCGGCCTATGCGGCGCGATAGGCGACGGGTTCGATGACGGTCTTCTCGGGCAGCAACGCCGAAGACGACCCGGACAACGAGGTCGCCAACCGCCCTAACGTAGTCCAATCAATCGCATCACCGTAACGCTGTTCGATGTCGTCTAGCAGGCGATCGAGATAGTTCATGTAGAGATCGTCAACACCGTCGAGGTGGACGTGCCCCGGGACATTCTTGGTGATGTGCGCCTTGATCGACAGGACGCCCCCGGCGTCAAGGATGTCGAAGGCGCGCTCCGGCGCCGATGTGGCTTGAAAATTGGTGCTGATGTGTACGAGGTTTGGCGCGATCCGCTCCGGAAATAGCATGCTTACGCCGCTCAATCCCGACATCGCCGTTCTAGCGTCCTTCGATACGGGGGTCCGGATATCCCGCGCGGACGCCACCCAATCGATTCCGACATCACGGCATGCTTGTTGCAGGGCTGGGCCGCAATCCCATCCGGGGGGTTGAAGCCCCCGCACATAGCGCAAACCGGATTCTTCGAAAATTCGGATAGCTTCAGCCAGCATGCCGGCGCACGCGGCACGGTCCTGGTCCTGAAATTCGACAGAGACCGAATCACCCGGATTAATGTGGTGCAGGCCATGCAGGGCGATTTCAGTGCGCGGCATCGCGTTGAGAAAAGCGACGAACTCCGGATGGTTGCGGAGGTCCATCGTTCCCTTCGGCAATACGCTTGCGAGATATACGCGATCGCGAAACCAGGGCACATGTCGCCAGAAGCGATCGGCGACCGGAGATATCCGTCGCCAGTCCGGCGTGACGAAGAGCGTTATCTGCAGTTGCGGATGTCGCTCCAACAGCCACAGCAGGCGACCCAAAGCGCCCTTTTCGAGATCGCCGCCGCCTTCATACGCGCTTTGCGAAGTTCCGGGAAAGACGTCGTCGACGGACATCACGACCGCGGCGGACCTGCCGGGACTGTACCAGTGGATCGGTCCCAACTTGGCATCATCAAGGATGAATGCCCGCCGCAGTTCTTGCGCAGGGCCGAACTGCCAATCGTCCATGCTCAAATTCCCAGGACCACGTCGCTACATGCGCGCAATAGCTCAACTAAACCGCGGCGTATGACCAACATCTTTAGGGCAATGATGCACGGATCGAGAAGTTTACGTCGTGATGAATCAGGAATGAAGTTCCTGGCGACCATTTGGAGTGATGGGCTCCCGAAAAGCCTGCCGTTCACGTTTGCTTAACCAAACACTGAACTGGGCGGATCCGACTGCGCTCTGGTAAACACAAGGAAAAGCTTTCACCTTATTCCTGCACGAGAAAGCTCAGAAGAATTTTGAAGCTAGATTTTGCGCGGGCCCCGTCCTGGCCTACTTGAACTAGAACCGAAGTTGCTAGGTCATTTTCCTAACAGTGCCGCGATGGCCCCGCGAAAGCGGTGGAGTTTTTTCAATGGCTGCCAAACAATGGAAGGCGCCCAACAGCAAAATAGAGCCGCCAAAACCCTCTCCATTGGGTGCTTCGGCTCCGAACGCCCCGGTCGGACCGGGCGAAACGCTCGTCGACCGTCCGGCCGGTCTGGATGTGCGGGCTCAATCGGCGCGGCTGAAGGAGGCTTTCGAAGCGCCGGATCCGCTCGACCTCGATCTGCACCCCGCCGCTCCGTCACCCCAACGCGGCAGCTTTTTTGCGCGCTATGGATCGCGCGCGCTCAAGTCGGCGCTCGGGCTCGGGGTCGTCGTCATTGCCGGGGTGGGTCCGGTGCAGCGCTTGCTCGAGTTTTCGAGCGTGGAAGCGGTCGTCAACGCCCGTCTCGTCTCGCTGCGGGCGCCGATCGATGGCACGATAGAGAATCTTTCTCCAACTATCGGCGCGGTGACGCCCAGAGGCAGACTCCTGTTGCACATTTCCAATAGCCGGGCCGATCGAACAAGGCTGGATGATCTGCAGAGACTGATCGATCAAACGGAGGGTGAGCGTCCCGCCATCGCCAAGCGCCTCACGCGGCTACAGGAACTCTACGAACAGGTTTCCCAGCAGGCGCGAGCCTTTCAAGCCGGACGGATCAGAGAGCTCGAAGAGCGCATGATGGACCTGAAGGCGCAGGCCTCCGCCACCGAGGCTTCCGAGTTCGAAGCGGCATCGACGCTGGCGCGTACCAAATCGTTGGCGGCGACCGGATACCAGACAAGCGTGGCGGTGGAGCGGGCTGAACGGGATGCCAAGGTCGCAACCCAGAACCAAAAGGCCCTCAATCATCGGCTGTTCGCTATTGTGGTCGAGCTTGAGGCCGCTCGCCGCGGCGAATATGTCGGCGACTCCTACAATGATCGACCGAGTTCGCTCCAGCATGCCGATGATTTATCGGTTCGCATTGCCGAGGCCGAGGCCGAGCTCAGTACCCGCGACCAGCGGCTCACCAAGCTTCACGCCACGCTGGACGCCGAAGCTGCCCGATATTCCGAACTGTCCAATGCGGTGCTGGCTTCCCCGATCGACGCACAGGTTTGGGAGGTCTTGGTATCTCCCGGCGAAGAGGTGAGGAAAGGTCAAGACCTCCTGCGTCTTCTCGACTGTTCCGGCGCCCTCGTTACCGTCACGGTCCGGGAATCCGTGTTCAATCAATTGCGCATCGGCGACAAGGCGCAATTCCGCTATTCGAGCCAATCGGACAGATACAACGGCACGATCGTCCGCATGTCAGGGAGCGCGGCGCCTCCAGACAATCTTGCGATTCAACCCACGGGGCTTTCATCCGGAGGATATCGCGTAGCTGTGTCGGTCCCTGACCTCGCCTCGTCGACGCAATGCGGAGTCGGACGCACCGGGACGGTCGTGTTCAACCCCTCGGCCGGCTCCGGCGGGACGTTGCAGTCGCTTCGAAACGCGATCTCGTTCTTTCTGCCCGGTTCTTGATCGCCATGCCCGGCGGCTGGTCAGAACCAATCGCACCGGCTCTGTTGGCGACCGGCTTTCTTTGCCTGTTTCTGCCCTGGGCCAACCGTGAAAACCCGTGGGTCCGTGCCGCGCTGGTTGCAACCTCCCTGATCCTGACCTGGAATTACCTGCTTTGGCGGATCACACAAACCCTCCCGCCATTCGGCATATCTGCCGATTGGCTGTTTGGAATCAGCTTCTTGAGCGTCGAACTCATCACCGGAATTGGCGGAACCATCACATGGATCCTGCTGACACGGAGTTCCTCGCGATCGGCGACTGTCACAGCGAATACATCGTGGCTCTTGCATACAAGGCCGCTCGTCGACGTCCTGATCTGCACCTACAACGAAGATCGGGCCATCCTGGAGCGCACCATTATCGGCGCGATGGCGATGCACTATCCCAATTTCAGGGTTTGGGTTCTCGACGACGGCCGGCGTGCCTGGTTGAGCGAACTCTGCGCCCAAAAGGGTTGCAACTATCTCACCCGGCCGGACAACTCGCATGCCAAGGCCGGCAACATCAACCACGCGGCTCAGCACCTGGCGCAGCTGTCCTCGCCGCCAGACTTCATTGCGGTGCTCGACGCGGATTTCGTGCCCTTTTACAATTTCGTCTCGCGCGCAGTTTCCTTGTTCAAGGACCCGGCGGTCGGAATTGTGCAGACGCCGCAACATTTCTTCAACCCCGACCCGATACAGAGCAACCTGGCCATCTCCGAGGTTTTTCCGGACGAGCAGCGTTTCTTCTTCGACATTATCATGCCCTCCAGGGACGCCTGGGATCTGGCCTTCTGCTGCGGCACATCGTCCGTCATTCGGTTCGCCGCACTGCGCGAGATCGGCGGCTTTCCGACGGATTCCGTCACCGAAGACTTCCTGCTCACCGTTCGTCTGAGGGAACGGGGCTATAAGACGCAATACTTGAACGAAAAGCTGTCGGTTGGCCTCGCACCCGAGGGCATCAAGGAATATGCGACGCAGCGCACCCGCTGGTGTCTCGGTCTCATACAAATCTGCCGAGGTCGGTCCGGCCCCCTTCGCTTCGGCAACGGCCTTCCACTCATGTTCCGCATCAGCCTGATAGAAACGTTCTTCTACTGGGGCGGGAGCTTTTTGTTTCGCATGGTCTGCATGTTGGCCCCCGCGTTCTATTTCCTTTTTGACGTTCGCATGGTGCAGGCCAACCTTTCGGATGCGATCGCGCACTTCGCTCCGATGGTGATTACGCAAATTGCCGTTACGACGTGGCTCGGCGGCGGCCGCATGCTGCCTTTGATTTCGGACGTTTACCAAATGCTCATCGCCCCCGAGATCATCAGGGTCGTAGCTTTTACGCTGATACAACCCCGCGGCCATGAGTTTAAAGTCACCGCCAAGGGAATTCACTCTGTCGGTTTGAACATTCAATGGCGGCTGCTCTTCCGCTTCCTCGCTATTGCCTTCATCACGATCCTGGGCCTTGGCAAGGTCTTTGCGTTCGACCACTCAGACCTTATTGAGGATGGTGGAGCGCTCAACCTGTTCTGGGCCTGGTACAATCTCGTGGTCTTGACGATTTGCTGCCTCGTCTGCGTTGAGCAGCCGCGACGCCGAGCCGACGAGCGTTTCTCCGCCAAAGAAAAAGTGCTCATCAAAATCGGCGATCGGTCGCACGTCTACGACGTAACGGACATTTCCGCCGGCGGATTGCGTTTGGCAGGTGAGATACCAGACCCGGTTGGGTCGCCGGCCACCCTCATCATGGGAGGGGTCGAGAGCCCTGCCGTCATTGCCCGCAAGGGTGTCAACGAGTTCGCGGTCAGCCTGATTGGCGATGAAGCGCGGGAAGCGATGACCCTGCGTGTCTATTCCGAGCGATATGGCAAACCGCTCGAAAAGATTCTTGCAAGCCGGGTTCTCGCGGGCATTCTTCAGCGCCTCGCCAGATGAGCTCCCGCGTCTGCCATCGCCCCCGTGATTGGCATTTGCCGATGCGTGGTGGTGTCCAAACGTGCGAAATCATGGTTCCACAGGACCCTACCTCGCCCGAATGCAGGCTACCGTGCCCCGTTAATGTTACGCCTTAACTAATAATTAATTATACGTTTGCGGGCCCGAAATGACCGGCCTAGCGTCATTGGCGTGCCGCTCAGTAACCAACGAATTGGTGCGTGCCATGACGTATAGAATGTATGTGGCGTTTATCGCGTTTCTCAGCGCCATCACGCTTATGCTTGCCGCGAACGAAGCATTCGCCAAGTCGGGAACAGCGCATCGTGGAGCGTTTGCTTCGGCGCGTTCGATTTCCACTCCATCAGTCGCCCGACCGTTCCGACATCATCGCGGACACCACGCCGGCGCTGTCTGGCCCGCCGTAGGCGACGTCTTCTACGGGCCAACGAATGGCGAGCCCCTGGCCGATGTTGCGCCGCCGATACCAGGCGATATCCGGAACACACAGGCCTATGATATTCCCTGGGATTGGGCACATCGATATCCGCCGGTGGTCGCACCCTCTCGGCGACCCTATGTGCCGAGTTGCCCCACGCAGACCATAACGGTTCCCGGCGGGCATGACAGCACGGAACACACCGTCAATATCACGCGGTGCTACTGACAAGCGAACTTGAGCAAGCATGGGCCAGCGGGTCGCGCGAATCCGCCCGATGAGTGCTTGTGAAGAGCGGCAGCGCGTACCTATATCGGGTTCATGAGCAGAGCGTTCGTTAACGAGGACAGCTTCATCGAGGAGCTTCCCGACATACCTGTTTCAGACCACCCCAACCTGGTCACAGAGCGAGGGCTGGAACTGATCGAGGCGGCGTTGGCGGCTGCGCGAGGCGCGTATGGTGAAGCCCAGGCCATCGGAGATCGAGCCGCGCTGGCCAAAGCCGGACGCGATCTGCGTTATTGGAGCGCCCGTCGCGCCAGTGCGACCGTCATGCGCCCGACAACGGAAGCCAATATCGTCCAGTTCGGAAGCGCGGTGACGATCGTACGCGACGACGGCAGGGAACAGACCTTCCGGATCGTCGGCGAAGACGAGGCCGATCCGAAAAATGGGTCCATTTCTCACGTCTCGCCACTGGCGCGATCGCTCATCAACAAGCGCGTCGGCGACACAATAAAGGCAGGCAAGGGCGAAGCTGAAATTCTAGCTATCAAGTAGCGGGACCGCCTTGAACTACGAGGTTTCGCTCTTTCACCGATGGCGGACATTGATGAGCCCGCCTCCTAATGCGTCACGGGCAATTCCGTCCTCTGTTGCGGTGATTGAATCCAAACCGAAGCCGATTTATTTTGGTGCAGAAATCCAGCGAGGCGTGATGGACCGAGGCAGGCCCAGTCGTACGGCGTTTGGGGCTGCCGCATTTCGCGCAGCGCATCAAATCGTGGATCAGGGCAATATCTTCAACGATCCTTACGCCTTGGCTATCCTTGGAGAGAGGGCGGCTGCTGCGATCGAGGAGATAGCTGCGGTATCCTCCAATCAGGTGATGCGCCTGTTTATCGCGACCCGCAGCCGCGTTGCGGAGGATTGTTTGTCGGCGGCAGTTGCACGCGGCGTGCGCCAGGCCGTCATTCTGGGTGCGGGCCTTGATACATTTTCGCTTCGCAATCCACATTCGGAACTGGGCTTGCGGGTATTCGAGGTGGATCACCCGTCAACGCAACAATGGAAGCGCAGACATCTGGAGGCGTTGGGTTTGAACATCGCTCCTTCCGTGGCATTCGCTCCCGTTGATTTCGAACGGCAGACGCTGACGGATGGCTTGGCGGCCGCTGGATTTCGGTGTGACCGGCCAGCGTTCTTCATCTGGCTGGGCGTCGTGCCCTATTTGAGGCGAGAGACCGTCTCGACGACATTGCAGACTATCGCCGGAATGCCGATGGCGGAAGTCGTGTTCGATTACTCGGAGCCTTTGGAAAATTATTCACCCGCTCGCCGCCCCATCGTCACCGCCAGAGCCGCAGATGCGGCGTCGGCGGGCGAGCCCTGGCTGAGCTTCTTTGATCCGCGTGAATTGCAGATGGAGCTGCTTGAAATGAAGTTCGAAGACATCGAAGATTTAGGTCTGCCCGAACTGGCCGCGCGCTATTTCAGCGATCTTGCGCTGGAAGCCAATGATGGCCCAGGCCCTCATTTGATACGTGCCCGCCGTCTCGATTGATGGCTCCGGCCGGCGGCCTTCGCGCGGATCACTCAATGCCCGGTTCGGGTCATTTTTGGATATCAACGCGCGCAACTGTGAGGTCCGCTTTACTCCGTGAACTCCCTCGTCCTGACGGCTTAGGCCCGCTCAACCGCCATCGGTGGCTGAAACTTTTCGATCAGGATCGTCATACATGGGAGGAGGCCACGTCCCACACTCGAAGCTTCGGGCGTTGCCCGGGCAGACCCCGCCTCCCTGACTGGAAGGCCTGGTAACAGGCCACGCCTGACCGGCAGACCAGGGATCGCTGAAGCCGGGGCTCCTTTGTTTTTTATGCTTCTTCATATGCTTGCCGCTGCGCGTCTCGGCCTTGCCTGGTGTGACCATCGGAACCACAACCAGCGCCGTCCCGTATATGGCGAGCGTCAAAAGCCTTATCGCAAATTTGCTCATGCGTAATCCCGTGCAAGGTCCCCTGATGGTACACCGCGCCGGAACGAACATTCCCCGGGGCAATTTCAGGTGACTCATGCGGGCTACCTACCCGCTTTCGCCCCTCGCATGACGGCCGTTACTTCCCCGCCCCGCGCTGTCCGCGCCGCCGCTCGATCGTGATCTCGGCCAGGATCGACATCGCGATTTCTTCCGGCGTGATTGCGCCGAGGTCGAGACCGGCGGGCGCCTTGATGCGATCGATGGCGGATGCCTCAATACCCTCGGCCATCAGTTTCGCCCGCAGCGCCGCCATCTTGCGGCGGCTGCCGACGAAGGCGTGATAGGCGGCCTCGGTCGCAGCCGCCGTCCGAAGTGCGGCTTCGTCGCCCTTGCCCTGGGTCGAGACCACGACGAAGCGTTTTGCATGGTTAAGCTTTCCCAACGCATAGCCGTCGATCAGCATGTCGGCGTCGGGCGTGCTCGTCAGGTCGGCAGACGGCGCAGCAACCGTGACGTGATAGCCGAGTTGGCGCGCTTGCGTCGCAAGCGACAGCGCCACCGGGCTTCCGCCGAGAACGACCAGCGAGGGATGCGGCAGCACCGGCTCGACAAACACGTCCATGGTGCCCTTGCTCGGGCACATGTTCTCGGCGAAGCGCACGCCGTCGCGATTCTCGCCGGGCTTGACGCCGAGCTCGGCAAGAAGATTCTCTGGCTGCACCGAGACCATGCGCGGCTCGCCATCGGCGAGCGCGTCGCGCGCGGCCTTGAGCACCGCGCCGCGGGCGCAGCCGCCGCCGATCCAGCCCGCCACAATGGTCCCGTCCGGGCGGATGATCGCCTTGGCGCCGGCCTTGGCGGCGGTTACCGACACCGTCCGCACTACGGTGGCGAGCACAAAGGCTTCCTCGGCGGCCTTGAGCTGCGCCACCAGATCCATCACTTCCACATGCCTGGTCATGGGCGTGCCTCCCAAACTCACAGCTTCGCCAGATAGGGTTCAAGCGCGGTCAGGCTTTTCAACGTGTTGGCGGGTGCATAGAGATCGATGTAGGGCAAAGCTGCCTTGATGCCCGCGGCCGAGGGCGTATAGCCCTCCCACGCCATCATCGGATTGAGCCAGACGATGCGGCGGCAGCGCTTTGCAAGCGCCGCCATTTCGCGGCCGAGCAGCCTGGCGTCGCCGGTCTCGTAACCGTCGGACACGATCATCACGCATGAGCGTGAATGCAGCACGCGCGCGGCGTGCCAGCGGTTGAAGGTCTGCAGGGATTCGCCGATCCTGGTGCCGCCGCCGGCGCCTTGGGCCATGATCGACAATCGGTCGAGTGCGCGGCCTGCGTCCTTTTCCTTCATGGCGTCGGAGACGTAAGCGAGCCTGGTGTGAAACAGAAACGCTTCGGCTTCGCGAAACTCATCGAGCACACCGTGGATGAAGCGCAGGAATACGCCGGTGTACATGCTCATCGAGCCAGAGGCGTCGAGCAGCACGACGAGCCGCAGCGGCTTTTCCTTGCGCTGCCGCTTGACGAGCGTGATCGGCACACCGCCATGGCTGATATTGCCGTGGATCGTTCGCCGCAGATCGAGCCGGTAACCGCGCCGCCGCGCCAGATCGCGCCGGGTCAATCGCGTGCGCATGGTCCTGGCAAGTCGTGCTGCGACTTCGTGGGCCTGCTCGATCTGCTCGGGGTCGGCCATCCTGCGGAAATCGACGTCAGCCAAATTGTCGGCGCGCGAGGCGCCTTCCTTGCGGCCTTCGCCGGCGCGGCCCTCGGGCGCATCGTCGCCTTCAGATGGAATTTGATCGGTGGCCGCGTCACCCGTGGCCGCCTCTGATTTGCCGCCCTGCAAGCTTTTCAACGAGGGGCTGTTGGCCGCCTTCGCCGAGCCGAGGGCCAGCGACCGCGATCGCACGCGCTTGCCAAGCCAGAATGCATCGAACAGCCCATCGAACCTGTCCCAATCGGATTTGCGCGCCGAGAACAGGTGTTTCAGGGCGACGCGCAACAGCCCCGGCTTTTCGGCATAGCCGGCCGCCATCAGCGCAGCCGCGTCCTGACCTTCCTGCAGGCCGACGGCAAAGCCGGCTTCTCGCAAAGTCCTGAGAAACGCGGCAAGCTTTGCGGCGACGAGCCGTGAAACCCCGTCGATCTCGTCATAGCCCGGACTGGTGCCGCAGCAGCTCATGCGACCTTCCCCAACAGCCGTTCGGTGACCTCGCGGGTGACGCGCGACTTGTCCTCATGGGTTTTCAGCAGGCACATCAGCGTCTCGTGCACGGTCTCCGGCGTCTCGCGCAGGTCGCGCACGCCGATTCCGACCAGCGCCGCGGCCCAGTCCAGCGTCTCCGCCACGCCGGGGACCTTGCGCAGCTCCTCTTTCCGGATGCCTTCGACCATGCGCGCGATCTGCAGCGACAGCGAGGCTGACGCGCCGTCGATCCGCGCCATGATGATGCGGGCCTCGCGATCGATGTCGGGATAGTCGACATAATGATAGAGACAGCGGCGGCGCAGCGCGTCCGAGAGTTCGCGGGTGCCGTTCGAGGTCAGGACCACGTGTGGAATCGTGATCGCGGAAATCGTCCCGAGCTCCGGGATCGACACCTGGAAATCCGACAACAGTTCGAGCAGGAACGCCTCGAACTCGTCGTCGGCGCGATCGATCTCATCGATCAACAGCACCGGCGGCTTGTCGCGCCGGATTGCGGCCAGCAGCGGCCGCTCCAGCAGGTATTTTTCCGAAAAAATCCGATCCTCGATGGTCTCGGCCTCCACGCCGCGATGGGCCTGGATCGAGAGCAACTGGCGCTGGTAATTCCATTCATAGAGCGCGGCCGATTGATCGAGCCCCTCGTAGCACTGCAGCCGGATCAGCTCGGTGGCGTGCACCGACGCGAGCGCTTTCGCCACCTCGGTCTTGCCGACGCCCGCTTCGCCTTCGAGCAAGAGCGGACGCCGGAGCAGTTGCATCAGCGAGATCGCGGTCGCAAGCTCGCCATCGGCGATGTAGCCGGCGCCGGCGAGCGCTTGCGCGATCTCATCGCGGGTTTTCATGGTCAGCGTGTCTTCCTTTTGGTCCTCGGCTTTGGACTAATTGCCGTCATTCCGGGCCGATGCGAAGCAATCGGACCCGGAATCTCGTCATTCCGGGTCTGGTGCTAACGCACCATCCCGGAATGACGGAGGCGCAGAGCTACGCCGCGAACACTCCCAGATTCTTCGCCGCCTTCCAGTTGCGCCAATAGTCGTGCGGCATCTGGATGTGGGTGGAGCCCAAGAACGAGAAGGCGTCGTTGACGGCGTTGGAGAACGCCGGCACGCCGCCGACGTTCGGGCTCTCGCCGACACCCTTGGCGCCGATCGGGTGATGCGGCGATGGCGTCACGGTGAAGTCGGTCTCCCAATGCGGCGTTTCCACCGCGGTCGGCATGAAGAAATCCATGAACGAGCCGGTCACCACGTTGCCCTCGGGGTCGTAACGAATCTCCTGGCCCATCGCTATGGCAAAGGCCTCGGTCAGTCCGCCGTGCACCTGGCCCTCGATGATCATCGGATTGATGCGGGTGCCGCAATCATCGAGCGCGTAGAAGCGCTTGATCTTGTAGACCCCGGTATCGACGTCGATCTCCATCACGCAGATATAGGCGCCGAACGGATAGGTCATATTGGGCGGATCGTAATAGCTCACCGCCTCCAGCCCCGGCTCCATGCCCGGCGGCACCGAATTATAGGCCGCCCAGCAGATATCCTTCATCGACATCGTCTTCTCCGGCAAGCCCTTGACGCGGAAACCGTCGATATCCCATTCGAGGTCGTCTTCGTGCACCTCGAGCTTGTAGGCCGCGATCATCTGCGCCTTGGCCTTGATTTTCCGCGCGGCCATAGCGATCGCGGCGCCCGCCACCGGCGTCGAACGCGAGCCGTAGGTGCCGAGCCCGTAAGGTGCGGTATCGGTATTGCCCTCCTCGACCATGATGTTGTCGGCGGGGATGCCGATCTCGGTGGCGATAATCTGCGCCCAGGTGGTTTCGTGGCCCTGGCCCTGGCTCTTGGAGCCGACGCGGGCGATGCCCGCGCCGGTGGGATGCATGCGGATCTCGCAGGAATCGAACATCGCAATCCCCAGGATGTCGCAATTCTTCGACGGACCGGCGCCGACGATTTCGGTGAAGAACGAAACCCCGACGCCCATGATCTCGCGGGTCTCGCCCCGCTTGAACGCTGCGCGCTGCTCCGCCTGCTGCTTGCGCAGGCCGGCATAGTCGACGCTCTCCATCATCTTGCGCATGGCGGTGTGGTAATCGCCGGAATCATATTCCCAGCCCAAGGCCGAATGATACGGGAACTGTTCGGCCTTGATGAAATTCTTCAGCCGTAACTCGGCCGGATCCATTTTGAGTTTCTGGGCGAGGATGTCCATCGCGCGCTCGATGCAGTAAGCGGCTTCGGTGACGCGGAACGAGCAGCGATAGGCGACGCCGCCCGGCGCCTTGTTGGTGTAGATGCCGTCGACCGACAAATGCGCGGTGGGGAAGTCGTAGGAGCCGGTGACGATGTTGAAGAAGCCGGCCGGCCATTTCGACGGATCGGCGCAGGCGTCGAACGC
>Ga0137403_10007521_pt1 | contig 12266 bp, 10 predicted proteins | sample CZOMad2_1_16fung_FD_122057 | JGI IMG/M metagenome (GOLD analysis project Ga0137403, IMG submission 122057) | Vadose zone soil fungal communities from Angelo Coast Range Reserve, California, USA - CZOMad2_1_16fungal (Hybrid Assembly) | ecosystem: Environmental > Terrestrial > Soil > Vadose zone...
CACGGGGCCGTCCGGCGCGGACGGCAGATGGGTATACCGGTGCTTCTCCTCGAAGTCGCGCACGGCCTGGGCCATGCGCGAGCGGCTGAAGAGGAGCAGCTCGTTGACGCGCTCGACCTGACTCATGCGCTGGTCGAGGCGGCTGCGCGCGATGACGAGCTCCCCGACCATGTTCATGAGCGAATCGAGGCGGTCGAGATGCACGCGGATGCTCGGGCGCGCGCCCGCGGGATCGATGGCGCGGCGCACCCCGGCATCGGGGGGCGGGAGAACGAATCGCGGGAGGCTCGGTGCGGGCGCGACGACGTGAGTCTCGAGCTCGGCCCCGAGCGCGGGCTCGCCGATGACCACGGGAGCAGGCACCGGGCGGAGCGCATCCAGCACCTGCAGCGCGCGGGCCACCGCCGCGCGCGCGTCGGGCGAGGTGACCCGGGCCGAGCCGAGGAAGAGCCGGAGGACGTCCACGCCCGCGAAGATGCCTTCGATGACCGGTGGGGTCAGAGCGCCGCGCCGCTCGCGCACCGCTTCGAGCATGTCCTCGATGCGGTGCGCGAGGTCGCCCACGGGCGCGCATCCGACGGTATAGGCCGCGCCCTTGAGGGTGTGCACGGCGCGGAAGAGTGTCGCCACTTCGTCAGGCTGACTGGTCGCCTCGCCTGCGGCTGCGGCTCCCCCTTCATCAAGCAGATTGGTCGCCTCGCCTGCGGCTGCGGCTCCCCCTTCCATCGGGGCGGCCGTGGACGACTGCTCGAGGACGAGAAGGGAGCGGGTCATGACATCGAGATGCTCGGCCGCTTCGGGAACGAAATAGGGCACCGAGTCCGCGTGCTCGGCGAAGAAGCGGTCGAGCTCCGTGAGCATGCGGTCGACCTCACCCTGGTCCGTGCCCCCGTTTCCCGCCCGCGCCGTCCCGGTCGCGGGGGACAGGGGCCGCGGGGCTGCGAAGAGCTCCGGGTGACGCGCGTGAAGCTCCGAGACGATCTCCGTGTTCTCGCGGCCGTCGGCCCCGATCGAGTCGAGCATGCGCTTGACGACACCCACCATGTCGCCGAGGGCCTGGATGGGTCGCGAGCGCTCGTCGTCCGTGGTCGCGGGCAGCGCCTCCAGGACCTCTTCCATCACGAGGGCCACCGCGGAGACCGCGGGATAGCCGTGGAGTCCCGCGGCGCCCTTGAGCCGATGCGAGACGACCACGAGCGGGGTGACGAGCTCCGGGGAGGGAGCCTCACCCGCGGCGAGACGACGCACGCCCTCCTCCACCGCGGCCACGGTTTCCCAGGCCTCCATCAGGAAGATGCCGAGGATGAACTCGTTGTCCTGCTCTTCGAGCATGAGGGTTCCGTATCAGATCACGAATGCGGCCAGGGGCGCGTCATTCGGCGAGCTTGAATCGCGCCAGGCTCGCGGTGAGCTCCTCGGCAAGCTGGGCGAGCTCGTCCACGGTGCGACGAGCCTCGAGGACTCCCTTTTCCGTCTGGCCCGCCACCTCCTGAATGGCCTGCATGGCCTGCGTCACGTTCTCGGCTCCGCGCACCTGCTGCTGGGTCGCGTCCGAGATGCTGGCGGCGAGGTCGGCGGAGCGGCGCGAGACCTCGGCGATCGCCTTGAGGCTCTCGCCCGCCTGCACGGTCACCCGGTAGCCCGACTCCACTTCCTGCGTCCCCTGCTCCATGACCACCACGGCTTCCTGGGTGTCCGTCTGGACGTTCTTGATGAGCACAGCGATGTCCTTGGTCGCCTTGGCCGAGCGCTCCGCGAGCTTGCGCACCTCGTCGGCGACCACGGCGAAGCGCAGCCCCGCCTCGCCCGCTCCCGCCGCCTCGATGGCGGCGTTGAGGGCCACGAGGTTGGTCTGCGAGGCGATGTCCTCGATGGTGTTGACGATCTCCGAGATCTCCATGGAGCGATCGCCCAGGCTCTTGATCTTCTTCGAGATGGCCTGCACCTCGCCGCGGATCCGCTGCATGCCCTGCAGGCTGTCGCGCACCGCCGCGTCGCCGCGCTGGGCGGCGTCGAGAGCTTCCCGGGCGGCCGCCGCCGAGGACTGGGCGCTCTCCGCCACCTGCCGCACGAGCTGGGTCAGGGCCGAGACGGCCGAGGCCACCCTCGCCGCCTCGCGGGCCTGGTCCTGGGCGCCCTGGGCCATGCGCCCCGTGGAGCCGGTCATCTGGTTGGCGCTCACCGACACCTGCATGGCCGCCACGCGCACATCGGCGATGATGGCGGCGATCTCGGCGACCATGAGGTTGATGGCGTCGACCACGTTGCCGAGGACGTCGGAGGTGACCTCGCCGCGCTTGGTCAGATCGCCCTGGGAGACCTCCATGGCCGTGTCGAGGAACTTGATGATGTTCTCCTGCAGCTCCTCGCGGCGCCGGCGCTCGTCGTCGCGCTCGGACTCCGTCTGCACCTGCGAGCGCAGCCGCACGATGGCCTCGTTGAAGGCCTGGCCGAGGGCGCCGATCTCGTCGCGCGACCGGACGGGCACGGTCTCGGAGAGGTCGCCCTGGCCGACGCGCTGGGCCGCCTGCACGAGCTGGGTCACGGGGCGCGCGATGCGATCGGCGAGGAGCACGCCGCCGATGAGCACGAGGGCGGCCACGCCGCCGAAGAGGAGGAGGAGCTCGCGGCCCGCGGCCGTCGCCGCCTCGTTGATGATGGCCCGGTCCATGCCCACCCGCACCGTGCCAATCTTGCCCCCGGCCATGGGCATGCCGATGTCCGTGATCTGGCGCGTGGCGCGCCGCGCCGGATCCTGGTACTCGATCTCGCGCACCTGCCGGGCGACATTACCGGGCACGGGGTTCTTGTCGACGATGCCGGCAGGAACGACCGGCGAGAAGGTGTGGGCGATGAGCGTCTTCTGCGGGTCATACACCAGGACGTAGGCGACGCCGCGGATCTTGGCGAACTCGTCCACCAGGGATTGCACGGACGAGGCGTCGCGCGTGGAGATCAGGTCGACGCCGGAGGTGGCCAGGCTGGAGGCGATGGCCTCACCCTTGGAGCTGAACTCCGCGGCCATGCTGGTCCGCAGCGATCGGGCGGAGGCGTACCAGGTGATGGCGGCGAGGGGGATGAGGGCAGCCACGAGGAAGAGCACCATCTTCCCGCGGAGACCGAGCCGGATCCGCGGCCGCGTCTCCCTGCCCTGCTCCCTCGCCTGCTCGTCGTTTCGCCGTGCCATGTGATTCTCCTTGGAGCCTCAGGCCCGAACCGCCGCGCTCCAGTCGGCCACGGGCACCCAGCGCCCGTTGTCGACCCGGGTGAAATACACATTGTCGAGGCCCTGGTGTCGCTCCGGTCCGAACGTCAGCGGGGCGCCGATGCCGAGATCGAATCCGTTGAGTGTCTCGAGGGCCTGCCGGAGGCTCGCGCGGGTCGGGTTGGCGCCGGCCCGGCGCAGCCCTTCCGCGGCGACCTTCGCATTGATGAAGCCTTCGAGGCTGATGAAGCTGTAGCGCTGGGGCGTGTAGGCGCGGTCGCGGAGCGCCTCGGGCGGCGCGGGGCTGTGCTTGTCCATGAGCGCGCGGTACTCCGCGACGCCGGGCAGGCCCGTGTCGTCATAGGTCGGCACGACCTGGGAGTTGACGAGGCCCCGCGTGTAGTCGCGCCCGGTCGTCTTGCCGTGCTTGAGGAGGAGCTGGAGCATGGCGTCCGAGCCCACGAAGGAGACATTGGCGATCGGCACCGTCCAGCCGGCATCGCGGGCCGTCCGCACGAAGGCGCCACAGCCCTGGTAGGCGCCCGTGCAGAGCACGACGTCGCAGCCGGCCTGGCGCAGCGCGGTCACCGCCGGTCCCATGTCCTCCTCGAAGCGGGCCCCGCGCACGTACGTCGCCTCCGCGGCGATCTTGGGCCCCCGGGGGGCGAGGGCTCGCGCCACTCCATCGGCGCCGCTCCGCCCGTAGGCGTCGATCTGGTAGAAGACGCCGAACTTGCGCGCGCCCTGCGTCCAGAAGCGCTCGACCAACCCTGCCATCTCCTGGCGATACGACGCGCGGATGTTGAAGACCCAGTCGACGTAGGGCGCCTCGCGCTGCGGCTGGGCCCCCGTGAAGTTGCCGACCATCATGATGTCGCCGTAGCGCTTGATGAGGGGGAGGGCGCGCGTCAGGGTGGGCGTGCCCACGTAGTTCGCAAGGAAGAAGACCTGCTCTTTCTCCACGAGGTCTATGGTGTTGCGCACGCACGGCTCGGGCTGATAGCCGTCGTCGAGCGCGGCGACCACGAGCTGCCGGCCGTTGATGCCACCCCGCGCGTTGACCTCCGAGTAGTACGCGGCCGCGCCGCGCCAGAGCTCGGTGCCGAGACCCGCCGCCGCGCCCTTGAAGGCCGCCGACATGCCGATCTTGATGTCGCGCGCGCTCACGCCGGGCGCGCTGGCCTGGGGTGGCTCGGGCCGTGGCGTGACCGCGCGTCCGCCGGCCCGCGGAGATGCGCCCTGGGCGAGGGCGCGCCCGCGTCCGCCGAAGAGGGGGCCGGCGGCAATGAGGCCGCCCGAGGTCAAGCCGAGAAAGCACCGCCGGTCCATCATGTCAGCTCCCACCCGCGGGGGCAGGAGACGCCCCGCCGAGCGCCGTCAGGATGCGCGAGACGTCGAGAAGCACGGCCGCGCCCGCGGAGCGCTCGAGACGGCCCGCGATGAATTCCCCCTCGTCCGGATCCGGCGCGGTGACGCGCTCGAGAGGCTCGAGCCCCACCACGTCGTCGATGAGGAAGGCCGCCGTCAGCTGATCGCGCTCGACGACGAGGGCCTTGGCATCGCGCGTGGCGCGCGCGGGCTCGAGCCCCAAGAGTGGCCGCAGGTCCACGAGAGGCACGAGGCGGCCTCTCAGGTTGGCCACCCCGATCAGGTGCGGGGGCGCCAGGGGTACCTGCGTGTACTCGTCGAAGACCACGACCTCGCGCGCAAATCGCACTTCCGCCGCGTAGAGAGCGTTGCCGAGCCTGATCAGGCACGCGCGCGCCTGCGCAGGGGCCGGCGGCGATACCGCGGGCGCCGTGGTCACTTGACGAACTGCCTCACCATGCTGACGAGCTGTTCGGGCGTGAAGGGCTTGCCCAGGTATTCGTCGGCGCCCTGGCGCTTCCCCCAGACGCGATCGCTATCCTGGTTCTTGGAGCTGACGAGCACGACGGGGGTATGCCGCGTGCGGGCGTCGCGCTTGATGCTCCGGAGAAGCTCGTAGCCGTTGCGGTTGGGCATGACGATGTCGAGGAGGAGCAGGTCCGGGCGCTCCGTGACGAGCTTGTCCTCGAGCTTGTCGCCGTCCAGGCTCGTCACGACCTCGAGCCCAGCCGACTTGAGGATGACTTCCATGAGCTTGAGCTCCGAGTAGGCGTCGTCGACCACCATGACCTTGGCCATTGAGCTCCTCGCCCCTTCGATAAGGTGATCGACATCTGCTGGCCTGCCCCGGAAGGCCCCCGATCCAGGCTCATCGTGCGCCGCAACCTACTGGAACCTTGGGATTTTCAGAATCACAGGTGGACCGGGAAAGTGTCAAGAGAATCCGCTCCGGGGCCGCCTTGCGATGCCGGGGGGGCTATGCTAGCGTAGGCCTGCGTTTTTATGGACCTGCAAGCCGCCGTCCTCGAGCCTGGCCGAGCCCTCGCCGCCCAGATGGTTGCCTACCTCCCCAGCCTGCTGGCCGCCATCCTCATCGTCGCCTTTGGGTGGCTGCTCGCTAAGTTTGCGCGGCTATTGGTATTTCGCTTTCTCCTGGTCATTCGGTTCGACATGGCCTCGGAGAGAGCAGGCATCGACGATGTCCTGGTCAAGGCAGATATCCGTCAGAGCCCGGCTGAGCTTGTAGCGATCATGGCCCAGTGGGCGGTCGGGCTGGCGGTGCTTCTCACCGCCGCCTCGGTCCTGGGCCTGACTCCGGTGTCCGAGCTGTTGAACCACGTGGTCCTCTACGTTCCCAAGGTCATCGCGGCCGTGGTGGCGCTCATCCTGGGACTCTTCGTGGCCAATGTGCTCGCGGGAGGCGTGAGAACGGCGGCGGCCAATGCCGGGCTGGCCGAGACCGATGTGCTGGCGGCGCTCACGCGTTACGCCGTCGTTGCCTTCACCGTGGCCGTCACCCTCGAGGAGCTCGGCATCGCGGCCGAGCTGGTTCGCTGGGCCTTCGTCATCGTCCTGGGCGGAGCCTGTCTGGGGCTCGCGCTCGCCTTCGGGCTCGGCTGCAAGGACCTGGCGCGTGACTGGATGGTCCGCTATCTCGACGGCGCGCGCGCCCGCAGGAAGTCCCACTAAAGGAGACCTCAGCCATATGTCTGACGCGACCCTGCATCTCGACGAGGCGACCTTCGACGCCGAGGTTGGCAAGCACAAGGAAATCCTGATGGTGGATTTCTGGGCTGAATGGTGCGCACCCTGCCGCGCCATCGCCCCCGCTCTCGAGGAGCTCGCCACCGACTCCAAGGGCACGGTCAGCCTCGCCAAGGTGAACGTGGACGACAGTCCCGCCCTGGCCGCGCGCTACGGCATCCGCTCGATTCCCACCATCCTCTTCATGAAGGAAGGCAAGGTGGTGGACCAGGTCATCGGGGCCGTGCCGAAGTCCCAGCTCAAGAAGAAGCTGGACTCGCTCGCCTAGCGGAGAGGCCATGACCACGGTGGGGCACGCGCTGCCCCCGCTCTCCCCGTCGCGCGAGGAGTTCCGCCGGCTGGCCGCCGGCGGCAACCTCGTGCCCGTCTATGCCGAGGTGGCGGCGGACCTGGACACGCCGCTCTCCGCCTTCCTGCGCCTGCGCCCCGGTCCGTATGCCTTCCTCCTCGAGTCGGTGGAAGGAGGCGAGAAATGGGCGCGCTACTCCTTCCTGGGATCCGAGCCGTCCATGGTCTTCACGGCCAAGGGCAGCCGCATGTCGGTGCGGCACGCCGACGGACGCGTCGAGACCATCGAGGCGCGGAGCCCCTTCGAGGCCCTGCGGGGCCTCCTCGCGCGCTACCAGCCGGTGACCGTCCCGGGCCTGCCCCGCTTCCAGGGCGGGGCCGTGGGCTACATCTCCTACGACATGGTTCGTCACGTCGAGGAGCTGCCGCGCCGGGCCAAGGACGACCTCAAGCTCCCGGACGCCGTGTTCATGTTCACGGACAGCCTGCTCGTCTTCGACAACCTGCGCCATCGCCTGCTCCTCATCGCCAATGCCCATATCTCCGGCCGCGATCCCGCCTCGCTCGATCGCGCCTACGACGAGGCGGCCGTGAAGATCGGCATGCTCATGGCCAAGCTGGCGCGCCCCGCGCGCCCGCCCGCGCCCCTCACCTTCACCGCGGTGGAGCCCTTGCTCGCCATGGGCGAGGAGGGCTTCGCGTCGACCATGGACGAGCCCACCTACATGGAGCGCGTGCGCGAGGCAAAGGAGTACATCGCCGCGGGCGACGCGTACCAGATCGTGGTCGCCCGCCGGCTCGACACCGAGCTCCGCGCAGACCCCTTCACCGTCTATCGCGCGCTCCGGACCATCAATCCCTCCCCGTACCTGTTCTTCCTGCGCCTGGGCAAGACGAGCATCGTCGGCTCCTCGCCCGAGGTCTTGGTGCGGCTGGAGGACGGCCGCGTGGAGGAGCGGCCCATCGCGGGCACGCATCCGCGCGGGCGGACGGAGGAGGACGACGCGCGCCTGGCCGCGGAGATGGCCGCCGATCCCAAGGAGCGCGCCGAGCACGTGATGCTCGTGGACCTCGGGCGCAACGACGTGGGACGGGTGAGCAAGCTCGGCAGCGTCGAGGTCTCCGAGTTCATGGTGGTGGAGCGCTATTCCCACGTCATGCACCTGGTCAGCCACGTGCGCGGCCAGCTCGACGAGGGGCGCGATGCCTTCCACGTGCTCGAGGCGTGCTTCCCCGCGGGTACCCTGACGGGCGCCCCCAAGATCCGGGCCATGGAGATCATCGAGGAGCTCGAGCCCACCCGCCGCGGCCCCTATGGAGGAGCGGTCGGGTACATCTCCTACTCGGGCACCCTCGACTCGTGCATCACCATCCGGACGGTGGTCTGCCACGGGGGCCGCGCCTCCATCCAGGTGGGCGCGGGCATCGTCGCCGACTCCGATCCCAAGACGGAGTGGCTCGAGACCTGCTCGAAGGCGCGCGGCATGATCCTCGCCCTCCGCATGTCACAGCAAAGCGGCGGGACAAGGTAAGAAGACGAACGATGAAACTCACGAGAGCTGGTGGGGGGGCCCGCGGGACGAGCGGCGGCCGGCGCTCCCCCCGGATCCGGTAAATCCATGATTCTCGTGCTGGACAACTACGACTCGTTCACCTACAACCTCGTGCAGTACATGGGCGAGCTGGGCGCGCGCATGCACGTGGCGCGCAACAACAAGATCACGCTCGACGAGGTGGAGCGGCTCAAGCCCGAGCGCATCGTCATCTCCCCGGGGCCGGGCAATCCGGACGGCGCGGGCATCTCGCTCGGACTGATCCGACGCTTCCACGCCACCACCCCGATTCTCGGCGTCTGTCTCGGGCACCAGGCCATCGGCCAGGCGTTCGGGGGCACCGTCTCGCGCGCGCGCAAGCAGATGCACGGCAAGACCTCCCGCATCCATCACGACGGCCGCGGCGTCTTCACGGACCTCGAGCAGGACTTCGATGCCACTCGCTACCACTCGCTCGTGGTGCTCGACCAGGGTCTCCCCGCCGTGCTCGAGGTCTCCGCGAGGGCCGAGGACGGCGAGATCATGGGCCTGCGCCACCGGCATCTGCCCGTGGAGGGTGTCCAGTTCCACCCGGAGTCCATCCTGACCGGCCAGGGCAAGGCGCTCCTGCGCAATTTCCTCGGATTGCCACGAACCGCGGCAGCGGCCTGATGGGCAACGCCGACCCTCCAAGTCCCTCGCCACGACCTTCCTCTCCACCTGATCCTTCCCCGGCCACGGAGCTCGAGCTCATTCGTCTCATCCGGAGCGTCGTGGTCGCCGGTGACGCGACGGGCGTGGTGATGGGCATCGGCGACGACACCGCGGTGCTGGAGCCGACTCCCCGGACCCGCCTGCTCGCCACCACCGACCTCCTGATCGAGGGTGTTCATTTTCGTCGCGCCTGGGCCACGCCCGTCGACATCGGCTGGAAGGCCATGGCCGTGAATCTCTCCGACATCGCGGCCAAGGGCGGCCGCCCTCGCTGGGCGCTCGTCGGCCTCGCCCTGCCCGCGCCGGCGAATCCCGCGAATGTCGCGTCCCTCTACGACGGCATGCGCCAGGCCGCCGCCCCTCACGGCGTCGTCGTGGTGGGCGGAGACACCTCGGTCTCTCCCGCCGGCTGGTTCGTCAACGTCACCCTGCTGGGCGAGCACGACGGGTCGCCGCCTCTTCGCTCCGGGGCCAAGCCGGGCGACCTGATCGCCGTCACGGGAGCGCTCGGGCGCAGCGCGGCCGGGCTCGCCGCCCTCGAGGCCGGCCGGCGTGCGGAGAGCCCCGCTTCCGAGGCGTGCGCACTCGCGCATCTGCGACCGACGGCGCGCGTGGCCGAGGGACGATGGCTCGGGGCTGCCGCGGGCGTCCACGCCATGATGGACCTCTCCGACGGGCTCAGCGCTGATCTCGGTCACGTCTGCCGGGAGAGCGGCGTGGGGGCCCGCGTGGCCGTCGATCGCGTCCCTGTCGACGGCGGCGCGCGAGAAATCGCGCGGGCTCTCGGGGCCGAGCCTCTCGACTGGGCCATCGGGGGTGGCGAGGACTACGAGCTGCTCCTGACCTGCGATGCGGCCGAGGCCGAAGCCCTCGCGAACGGCCTGAGACGAGCGACGGGCGCCACGCTCACCGTCATCGGGGAGATCGAGGGGCTCAAGGCGGGGGTCGTCTTCGTGGACGCGGCCGGACAGCCCGTGGCCATGCCGCCGGGCTACGAGCACTTCCGTGCATAGCCTGAGCTCGCTCGAGCTGCTGAGCCTGGTCGCGTTGCTGCTCATCTCTGCGTTGCTGACGGGCGCCGAGGCCGCCTACTTCTCCCTGGGACGGGCGCGGCTCAAGCGGCTGGCCGAAGAGCGCGGCTCGGGGGACAGCGCGCTCCAGCCGCTTCTCCGGCGCCCCCACGACCTGCTCGTCACGCTTCTCGTGGGGACGACCCTCGTGCAGATCGCGGCGTCCGCTTTCGCCGCCGCCATCGCGGCCAAGATGTTCGGCCCCGTGGGCTTGCCCATCGCCATCGGCACCATGACCGTGCTCCTCGTCGTCTTCGGCGAGGTGCTGCCCATGACCCTTGCCGTCGAGCACCCGGAGCGCTATTCCGCGTGGGTCAATCGCCCCGTGAGGTGGCTCTCCGTCTTCGTGTGGCCCTTTCGCGTCCTCCTCGGCGGGCTGGCCGCGCTCACCCTGCGCGTGGTCGGGTCGGAGCGGAAGCAGGGGCAGCCGGAGATCTCCGAGGAGGAGCTGCGCACCCTCGTCGACGTGGGAGCCCGCGAGGGCGTCGTGGACCGCACCGAGCGCGAGATGATCCACAAGGTCTTCGAGCTGGAGGACACGCTGGTGCGCGAGGTCATGGTGCCGCGGCCGGACATGTTCTGTCTGGACCTCGCCACCCCTCCCCCGGACATCCTGCCCCTCCTGCGCGAGCACCTCCACTCGCGCGTGCCCGTCTTCGACGAGACCGTCGATCAGATCGTGGGCGTCCTCTACACGAAGGACCTCCTGCCCTACCTCCGTGGGCTGCCCCCCGATTTTGACCTCCGCGCGCACCTGCATCCGCCCTACTTCGTTCCCGAGTCCAAGCGGGCCGACGCCCTCCTGCGCGAGTTCCAGGCCAAGAAGCTCCACCTCGCCATCGTGGTGGACGAGTACGGCGGCACCGCGGGCCTCGTCGCCCTCGAGGATCTGCTCGAGGAGCTGGTGGGCGAGATCCGCGACGAGTTCGACGAGGAGGAGCGCCTCATCCAGAAGCTGGATGCCACCACCTACCGTGTCTCCGGCAAGCTCTCCATCGAAGAGCTCAATGCCGCCACCGGGCTCAACCTGCCCAACGAGTCCTTCGATACCGTCGGAGGCTGGGTCCTCGATCTCTTCGGACGGGTCCCCCACAAGGGCGAGAAGGCGCATACCGACGAGGTCACGGTGGCGGTGGAGAAGGTGCAGCGCACGCGGATCGTCGAGGTCCTCCTCCAGCTGCGCCAGCGCGTGGGCGGGAGCCGCGCGGCGTGATCTACTTCTGGGCCATCGTGGCGGCCGTGCTCGTGACGGCGGTGCTCTCGGCCGCGGAGATGGCTTTCATCGCCGCCAACCGGGTGCGCATGCGCCACCTCGCGGAGAGCGGCGATCCCGTGGCCGCGCGCTACCTGGAGGCCTTCCGCCATCCCGAGCGCGTCCTGTCGGCGGCCATGATCGGCGTCACCGTCGCCCATATCGCCGCCTCCTCGCTCGCCACCTGGGCCCTCCTCCCCGTCGCGGGCGGCTGGGCGGCCTTCGTGGCCACGGTGGCCCTGGTGCCTGTCATGCTGATCTTCGGAGAGGTCATTCCCAAGACGGCGGCGCGGGAGTGGGCCACCGTCCTCATCCGCCACCTCTTCCGGGTGCTGGAGCTGACCACGGCGCTCCTGGCCCCCCTGACCTGGATGTCGAGGGCGCTGGTGGGGGGCTTCCTCCAGGCCGTGGGGCTCCGCAAGACGACGGCCCGGCAGTTCGTCTCGCGCGAGGAGCTGCAGCTCCTCCTGCAGCTCGAGCCGGAAGAGGCCGATGTCACCTCCTCCGAAGCCGAGATGATCGACAAGATCTTCGAGCTGGGTGACACGGCCGTGCGGGAGATCATGGTCCCTCTCGTGGACGTGGCCACCCTGCCGGAGACGGCCACGCCGGACGAGGCCATCCAGCTGATCCACGAGCGCGGCTTCTCGCGCATCCCCGTCTATGAAGATCGCGAGCTCAACATGGTGGGCGTGGTCACGGCCATGGATCTGCTGCGGCGTGGAGCGGATGCCCCCGACCTCAAGACCCTCATGCGGCCCGCCAGCTACGCCCCAGAAACGAAGCGGATCGACGAGCTCCTGACGGAAATGCAGAAGGCGCGCGTGCAGCTCGAGATCGTGGTGGATGAGTACGGCGCCGCGGTGGGCATCGTCACCATCGAGGACATCGTCGAGCAGATCGTGGGCGAGATCCACGACGAGCGTGACCGCACCCCCGCCGCCGTGGAGCGGCTGCCCGACGGCAGCTACCGCGTGACCGGCCGGGAGCGCGTGGATGAGCTCAACGACGCGCTCGACTGGAGCCTGCCCCGAGGCGACTACGAGACGGTGGCCGGCCTCGTCCTCGCCACC
>Ga0137403_10007523_pt1 | contig 12259 bp, 12 predicted proteins | sample CZOMad2_1_16fung_FD_122057 | JGI IMG/M metagenome (GOLD analysis project Ga0137403, IMG submission 122057) | Vadose zone soil fungal communities from Angelo Coast Range Reserve, California, USA - CZOMad2_1_16fungal (Hybrid Assembly) | ecosystem: Environmental > Terrestrial > Soil > Vadose zone...
CGATTCAGGCGACCGAGAAAATCTGGCACAACGGAAAGTGGATCAACTGGGACGACGCCAAGCTGCACGTCCTCTCGCACGTGGTGAGTTATGGCTCCGCGGTCTTCGAAGGCATCCGCTGCTACGAAACCAAGCAAGGCCCGGCGATCTTCCGCCTCCGCGAACACATGCAGCGGCTCATCAACTCCGCAAAAATATATCGCATGGAGCTTCCCTTCTCCGTCGAGCAGTTCGCCAATACCGCTTGCGAATTGGTCCGTCTCAACAAATTAAATTCCTGCTACGTGAAGCCCATCGTGCTGCGCGGCTACGGCGAAGTCGGCGTGAATCCACTGAATTCCCCCATCGACATTTACATGGCCTGCTGGAGCTGGGGCGCCTATCTAGGCCCGGAAGCTCTTTCGAAGGGCGTCGATGTCGGCGTTAGTTCCTGGACGCGCATCGCTCCGAACACTCTGCCGGCCATGTCCAAGGCCGCTGCGAATTACATGAACTCGCAGCTCATTCGCATGGAAGCCACGTTCAACGGCTACACCGAGGGAATTGCTCTCGACACCGATGGCCACGTCAGCGAAGGCTCAGGCATGAACGTTTTTCTGGCGCACGACGGCGTGCTTTATACTCCGCCGCTCGCCACTAGCATTCTTCCCGGCATCACGCGCGACGCCATCTCAAAATTGGCAGAAGACCTGAACATCCCACTCAAAGAGACTGTCATTCCTCGCGAGATGCTCTACATCGCCGACGAAGTTTTCTTTGTCGGCACGGCCGTGGAAGTCACGCCCATCCGCTCCGTCGATCACATCCAGGTCGGAAAAGGTGTCGCCGGGCCGATCACCCGCAAGCTCCAGGAAGAATTCTTCGCCATCACCAGCGGCACCAAGCCCGACCGCCACAACTGGCTCACCCCGGTAAACGCTCCAGTCGCAGCGGCTTCTCGCTAGGAACTACGCAGGAAGGTCCCTAAGGAAATGACCTTCTCCGAAATTCATGGTTCCACCGGATTGCCGTTACAGTGCCAGTGAGACCATACTTTCCCGTTCTTCCGGGATGAAGAATGGAGGTCCGTTTCGTGCTTCCATTCTTGGTTTTACCCTATGGCCGGCAATCCTAGCAACGAATCCAGCAAGCACATTGGCCGGGCGGAGCATGCCCCTTCTCCCGCTCGTGAGAAAAATCACCGCCAGAGCGATCGTGTTTTTTTGACCTTACCCATTCGCGTCTCAGGTGTTCGCCGTAACGGTCAAGATTTCTTGGAGGAAGGACAGACAGTAGACATCAGCCGGCAAGGCGCTACCATCAAGGTGAACAGGGAGCTATTCGCTGGCGAGATCATCACAGTCCAGCGGCTTGACGGAGCTGGCAAAGAGGCCATGGCTCGAGTCGTGGGCCGCGTTGCGGGGGGACCCGAGGGCCCGGTGTTTGGGGTGACGATGCTCGATCCTACGGTTGCAAACCTATGGGGCGTTGTATTCCCCGCCGTCACCGACATGGACGAAACGGTCCTGCGGGCCTTGCTGAGATGCGTTGCGTGCGACCGAACGGAGGTGTGTTACCTGAACGAATTCGAGGCTGACCTCCTGCTCTGCCACCATTACATCTCCCGGACCTGCGAACATTGCGGTGGCTGGACCACTTGGGACCGACCACATGGCCGTCCTTCCGCAGGACCTATTGCCCCTGCGGTCCATGGAACGCAGAACCGACGGTCCCATGGTCGTATTCAAGTGGAGGCGGTTGGATCCGTGCGGCATCCGGCTAGTGGAAATGAAGTTGTGGTCGTCAAAGAATTGGCGCGTGGAGGCTTGAGCTTCTTCAGCGCTACCAAGTACCCGGAGGGATCACGCATAGAAATAGCAGTTCCCTACAGTTCCAAGGCTCCCAATATTTACTCGCCCGCGAGGATCGTAAGTTTGCGGCATGGAGCGGGCAAGGGTTTGTTAGAATATGAATACGGGGTCGCCTATCTGCAGTGATTCGGCGAGGAAGGACGCTTTCCAAGTAAAACGCGAAGAGTGGTACCGCACACTTCGCGTTTACATAGAGGGTTTTAGGACCTGCTGTATTACTCTCAGTAAGTTGTTGCAGGGCTGCGCCCTCGACCGCCCGGTTTGACTGCCGCCTTTTCAACCGCACTCCGCTTGCGTTGACTCTCTCGCTTCCGCCCCATATCATTTCGCAGCACCAATCCACACCATGACTGGCCAAACCGTCTCTCACTACCGCATTCTTGAAAAGCTCGGCGGAGGCGGCATGGGCGTCGTCTACGCCGCCGAAGATCTCAAGCTGGGCCGCCGCGTTGCTCTCAAATTCCTTCCAGAAGCGCTGAATCAGAATCCTCAAGCATTAGAGCGCTTCCGCCGCGAAGCCCGTGCCGCCTCTGCCCTGAATCATCCCAATATTTGCACGATTCACGAGATCGAAGAACACGAAGGAAAATTCTTCCTCGTGATGGAACTGCTCGAAGGCGAAACGCTCAAGGATCGTATCGCCGGACGCCATCTCGCGATGGACGTTCTCCTGGCCATTGGGGTCCAAGTCGCTGACGCCCTCGACGCCGCGCACAAAAAAGGTATCGTTCACCGCGACATCAAGCCTGCCAATATTTTTTTGACCTCCGGCGGTCCAGTGAAGCTCATGGATTTCGGGTTGGCCAAGCTTCCTCCCAACGCCAGTTCACCCGGAGCGGCGCTCAGTTCAATGGAAGGAGTGACCACCGAGGAAGCCCTTACCAGTCCCGGAATCGCCATGGGCACTGTTGCCTACATGTCCCCCGAGCAGGCGCGCGGCGAAGAACTCGACGCCCGCACCGACCTTTTCAGCTTCGGCGCCGTACTCTACGAAATGGCCACCGGCCGCGTCGCGTTTCCAGGAGCGACTTCCGCTGTCATCTTCCACGCCATCCTCGAGCGCACTCCACCAAATCCCAGCGCCGCCAGTTCAAACCTCCCCGCACGGTTCGACGAAATCGTTTCGAAAGCACTCGAGAAGGACCGCGCCCTGCGCTACCAAAGCGCCGCCGAAATCAGCGCCGACCTGAAGCGCCTCAAGCGTGACACGGACTCGACGCGCGTGACGGCTGCTACTTCAGCCTCCAAAGTAGCCGCTCCTCCCGCGCGCAACACGAAGCTGCGCATGGGGCTGCTAGCCGCAAGTCTACTCTTCGCTGTAGTCCTCGGGCTGGCCTTGTACTTCGGCGGCAAGGTCAAAGAAGCATCCGTGGATTCTGTTGCCGTGCTTCCCTTCGTTAACGCCACGGGCAATCCCGACGCCGAATATCTCAGTGAAGGAATCACGCAGGGTCTCATCAATACCCTTTCGCAGTTGCCAAAATTAAGGGTTGTCTCCCTGATGTCGGCTTATCGCTACAAAGGGAAGGCCATCGACCCACCCTCCGTCGCCCGCGATTTGGGAGTTCACACGATTCTCACCGGGCGCATGGTTCAGCAGGGCGACACGATCTCCATCAGCGCCGAGCTCATTGACGCCGAGCACGATCGCCAAATCTGGGGAAAACAGTATCAGCGCAAATTGACCGACGTGACCAGTCTCGAGCCCGACATCACCCGGGACATCACCGAGAATTTGAAGTTGAAACTTTCCGGCGCCCAACAGAATCTCGTCGCTCAGCGTCCCACGCAGAACTCCGAAGCCTATCAATTGTATTTGCAGGGGAGATTCTATTGGAACAGGCGAACATCGGGTGGTTTGAACAAAGCAATTGACTATTTTCAGCAAGCCATCGCCAAGGATCCGAATTACGCGCTCGCTTACTCTGGACTCGCCGACTCTTATTATGCTCTCGCGCGCAACTCTGGCGTGCTCTCGCCTAAAGAGGCCGGCGCGAAAGCCCGCCAGGCCGCGGAGAAAGCCATCGAATTGGATTCCTCTCTGCCCGAGGCTCATGCCTCGATGGGCCTCGCGCTGTTGGTCTTTGAATGGGACTTTGCGGAGGCAGAACGCGAATTCCGGCGCGCGATTGATCTCAATCGCGGCTACCCCTATGCCCACGTATGGTACGCAGAACTCTTGTATGGCACCGGCCGTTACGAAGAATCGGTCGTGGAAAACCGCAAGGCCGTGGCGCTCGAGCCATTCGCTTCCAACCTCAAGGTCAATTTGGGACTGTCATTGATGCATGCAAAGCATCTTCAGGAATCGGAACAGCAATTCCGCGAGACTCTCGATATGGACCCGAATTACCCAATCGGCCACTACTTCTACGCTGAAGTCCTGATCCTGCAAAAAAGGTTTGATGAGGCTGTAGCGGAAATGGAAAAAACCGTTCAATCCTTGCCGGAATCTTCTTATTACCGTGGCTATCTGGGATACGCTTATGCCAAAGCCGGCAAGACACCGGAAGCCCGAAGAATCCTCGGCGAGCTAATCGAGGAGGCAAAAACAAAATATGTTTCCTGGCTGGGAATCGCCGACATCTATGCGGGCCTGCGTGAAAAAGATCATTGGTTCGCTGCGCTCGAGCTTGCCTTCCAGCAGGGCGACACTCGAATGAATACCATCCGGGCACGAACAGAGGTGGATTCTATGTGGCCTGACGATCCACGTTTCGCTGTGCTGCTTAAAAAAATTGGCCTTCCTCCGTTGAATTAAAGACCGCCCCGCTGAATTCTGCTCGCGATGCTGGCGCTCCACACCGCATTCCAGCTAGAATGCAGCCTTTCGAATCGGACGCGCTTCCCTTTCCTTGCGTGGAGGACCAACGATGTACAGCACACCGCAAAAGCTGATCGCGGAATTCCTCGGAACGTTTGCGCTGATATTCTTCGGCGCCGGCTCCATCTGCACGGATCAGTATTTGCATGGCGCCGGCGGCGGCCTCGGCCTCCTCGGCATCGCTCTGGCCCACGGTCTTGCCATCGGCATCATGGTTTCCGCGCTCGGCCACATTTCCGGCGGGCATTTTAATCCCGCGGTGACCATCGGCTTCTGGGTCACCAGGCGCGTGAATACCGTGGACACCATTCTCTATTGGGCCGCACAGCTTGCCGGAGCCGCCGCCGCTGCCTTTTTGCTGAAGTCCGTCATTCCCGAGGAAACCTGGCGCGCCGTCGCACTCGGCACTCCGGAGCTCGCGCGTGATTTTCCCCGTTGGGCGGGCATGGCTCTTGAGGCGGTCACGACTTTCTTCCTTGTGCTGACGGTCTTCTCCACCGCTGTCGATGAAAAGGGCGCGTTCAAGTCCATCGCCGGCTTTGGCATCGGCCTCTCGATCACCCTCGGCATTCTCGTCGCCGGCCCCCTCACGGGTGCGGCATTGAACCCGGCGCGCGCGTTTGGGCCCGCGCTTGCCGCAACGCATTGGGCCAATCACGGCGTCTACTGGGTCGGCCCCTTGGCCGGAGGGTTCGTCGCCGGACTGCTCTACGACACGGTGTACCTGAAGAAGGCTTGAGCCCGTTTCCCCCTCGCAGAACCTGTACCGAGGCTCAGTTAACTAGCGCGCAACCTGCCAGCGCGGCTTGCTTGCCCACCCTTCCCGCCGGTGCTACGGTTGCACATTAGCTGCTTTCTTGCGGGGTCTACACTATATGTCTGTAAGCATTGATGACTTGTTGCGTCGCGCTGTCGAAAACAAATCGTCCGACTTGCACCTGAAAGTCGGCAACCATCCCTACTTGCGCGTCGACGGCTTGCTCGCTCCGCTCACCGACGTGCCCCGTGTCACGCCCGAAGAAATGCTCTCCATGGCTTTCAGCATGATGACCAACCGCCAGAAGCAAAAGTTCAAGGAAACGGCGGAATTGGACATGGCGTACGGCGTCGCGGGCCTGGGCCGCTTCCGCGTCAACGTCTTTCAGCAGCGCGGCAACGTCGGCATGGTGTTGCGCGTCATTCCTACAAAAATTCGCACCACGGAGGAATTGAACCTCCCCGCGGTCATCAGCAAGATTTGCGAAGAACAGCGCGGGCTGGTGCTGGTTACCGGAACTACCGGTTCCGGTAAGTCCACCACGCTGGCCGCGATGATCGACCGCATCAACGCCAATCGCGCCGACCACTTGATCACCATCGAAGACCCCATTGAGTTCCTGCACCGCGACAAGAAAAGTTTCATCAACCAACGCGAAGTCGAAGTGGACACCGCAAACTTTTCCACCGCGTTGCGCGCCGCGCTTCGTCAAGACCCCGACGTGATTCTGGTCGGCGAAATGCGCGACCTCGAAACCATTTCCACGGCGCTGCTCGCCGCGGAGACCGGCCACCTGGTTCTTTCCACTTTGCACACTCTCGACGCCACGGAAACGATTCAGCGTATTATCGCGGTCTTCCCGCCGCCCGAGCAGAAGCAGATTCGCCTGCAGCTGGCCGCCACGTTGAAGGCCGTCGTTTCCCAGCGCCTCGTGCGCCGCGCCGATGACAAAGGCCGCGTGCCCGCTTGCGAAATCATGATCGCCACAGGGTACATCCGCGATTGCATTATCAACGCGGACAAAACGCGCTTGATCCACGACGCCATCGCCGCCGGCACCAGCCAGTACGGCATGCAGACGTTCGATCAATCGCTCTTTGACCTTTATTCCAAGCAGCTCATCACCTTAGACGAAGCCCTGGCGCGCGCCTCCAACGCCGACGAATTCAAGCTGCGCATCCAGGGTATTCGCTCCGCCGCTGACTCCGCCCGCGAGGAAATGGCCTCGCAAATGGCCGACTTCGAGCGCTTCGCCCGCAAGTAGCGGCTTTCGCGCGTCGAGCGATGCACTGTAATGCCGTTCCCCCAGCAACAAATCGAATGGATGCTCGCCAACCGCGCGAAAATTCTGCGATACGCCTTCGTGCCTCAATTGCTTGCGGCAGTGGCTTTGCTTAGCTTTGCGTACTTCACAGGAAAGACCGATGTCCATCTCCTCTTTAGCGGTGCCCGCACCCGGGGCAAGATTGTCGGGTTCCAGCGTCGGGAGCTCCATACGCATCGCAACCCCAGCTCTAATGGCGTGTACGGCCGCACGGTGTACCTGCCGGTCGTCGAATTTGAGGCCCGGGGCGACAAAGTGCGCTTCGAGGAGCGCAAACTCGTCGCCCAGAGTGAAGGAGTCGGCTGGCCAGTCAACGTTCTCTACGACCCGGCCAAAGCGTCCGTGGCGATGATCGACCGTCCTTTTTGGAACTGGATACCCTGGGGCCCGGCGCTCGCTATGGGCGCGTTTCTCGCCCTCGTTTCGCTAAAGGGTCTCTTTGTCTTCCTCACTTTTTCTCAGCCCGCTTCCAGCGTCGCCACCGGAGCGCAGAAGTAGTTGGCGTAATTGTCACTTCGTCCTCGGCTCGTTATCTCTTTACTTCCTCGCTTCGCTACCTCATCCTCTCCTCGTGTTCTCTAGGCCGCGGCAACTTGAAACTGAAGAGGCGTTGTACCGACTTCGAGCGCTTCGCGAGAAAGTAGTTGTCACTCATGCTTCAGAGGCGAGGCTGTTCGCCCCTCGTGCTACGCCTCCGTGTGTTCCATGTTAAGTTCCGGACGAGCCGCTAGAATTCAGTCACCTTAGCCCGAGTAGCGGCGCTCCTGGGAGGCAGATGTATGGAGAACCAGCAAACAAGTGATATAGAGAGAAGCGCCCCCAGCCGGCCGCTTGTCGTATACGCTTTGCTGGCCATTGCAGCGATTGTGACATCGACCACAGCGGACTTTCCCGAGCCAGGTTCCTGGGAACTGCCGGGGATCTGTCTCGGGATGTACGCGATTGCGCTCTTGCTGCTGCTCGCATTTCCGTCTCCGGGCGTGGGAACGGGCTTTGCAACTGCAATCTCGGTTTTACTAGCCGTCGGCACGGGCCTATTGTCGTTCGGACTGTGGGCGCTGGCGCAGGGAGAGGTATCCACTGCTCAAGATCGTCAGGTGACAATTTTGGCAGCCGTGGCTTGCATCATGAATCTCGGCCTCTTGATCGCGGTCCTGCGTTACATGCTGGCAGTGAAGGACCGGCTGCGCTGGTGGCATGTTGTGCTCGGTGGGGCCGTGGCGGCAGCACCGGCGTGGATCTTGATGTCGAGGCTTAAATAAAGGAAGAGCGCAGCCTCGGATCTACTGTCTTTGTCTCCTGCATATTCGGAAGCAATGGCACCGCAGGCCCTCCAGTGGTGTCGAATTCCATTAGAATGAGTCCCGTGTCAGCCATCCTTAAGAAGATTGCTCGCTTCTCATCGGAAGCCAGCCGGAGCCGTTTAGCCTGGCTCATTGTGTTCCTACATGCAGCATGGTTCTTGCTGGCAATTGCCAATATGCGTCCGCCCTCGCGCGACTTTGCCCACTTCCTTGAACACCTCCAAGGGTCCTCTACAACGATTTTCGCGGGAAGACCGTTTCATTACAGTTACGAATCTTGGTTTATGCAGATTCTGTTCCTTCTTGATTCGCCCTCATCGTTGGCTTCGATCCCAATTGCAATTCTCTTTTTCCCCTTCTCCATGATATTTCACCTGGGTTTGTATGAAGGGTCTTACGTCGGAGCTGGCATTACTCTCGCAATGAGCTCTTTGCAATGGCTCGCAATCGGATACCACACCGACCAATGGCTCGGTTCCAAACTCTGGGGCCAATCAATACTCCGGCGCATTCGTCCCTTATCTGCAGTACTCATCATCCTCATTCTCTTGATCACCGCCATTTCTGTTCCGATGGTTAATGCTCGGAGCCGTCGTCTCGCCTCCCCCCACGCGATTTTCTAGGCGCAGAACTGTTTTCCGAATGCCCTCTGCGCTTCCTCAGCGCTCTCTGCGTCTCTGCGTTATCTCTTTCTCTTTCGCTCTGTCTTTACTTCGTTACTTCCTTACATCTATGCTTCCTGCATGTTCGGAAAGCCGCGCCAATTGGAAACCGAAGCGGAGATGTACGACGTCGCCGTGCGCGCGTTGACGCGGAGGGCGCATTCCGTCCGCGAAATGAAGCAAAAACTGGAGCGGCGCAGCGATAACAAGTTGCTGGTGCAAGTAGTAATGGCGCGGCTGAAGGAAAACGGCATGATCGATGACGCGCGCTACGCCAAACAATTCACTCGCCAACGCACCGAAGGCCGCAAGCAAGGAAAGTTTCGAGTGGCGCGGGATCTTCGGGCACGCGGCGTTCCCGACCGCCATATCGAAGCGGCGCTGAAGGAATCCGCCGAACAAAACGATGAAGCCGCCATGGTCCGCCAGCGCATCGAACGCAAGCTCCGCTCTTACCGCGGCGAAATCGACGAAAAGAAAATGGCCTCCATCTACAGCAGCCTCCTCCGCGCCGGCTTCTCCGCCGACGTCGTCCGCCGCGAATTGAAGGCGATGACGCGAGAAGAAGTGCCGGAGGTCGACCCAGAGTAGCTTTCCAATTGGAAGACTCTGTTCTTAATTAAATATAAAATTAATTAAGCCATGCTCTATCATAGAGCGCGGAGGGCGCAGCAATGCTGCGCCCCTACAAGATGGAGCCAATTTCGGAAGCCGAGGCCAGAGGGAATCGCCGGTCGATTCGGCTGAAGAATCGCGACTACGCACTGCCTGGCCCTTATTTCGTCACTATTTGCGCGCATGAGAGGCACTGTGTCTTTGGGTGCATTGCGGACGGTAGCCTTGTGCCCAGCGCACTCGGTCATCTGGTTCGAGAATGCTGGGTGGTAATTCCTGAACATTTCCCACGCGCCACCTTGTACGAATTTGTGATCATGCCAAACCATCTACACGGCGTGATTGCACTCGCATCTCATTTACATGGCCTGATTGCTCTCGCACCTCTTGTAGGGGCGCAGCACCGCTGCGCCCTTCCGGGCGGCACAACGGCAAACGGCGTAGCCCCGGGATCGCTCGGCGCAATCATCCGATCGTTCAAAGCCATCGTTGCGAGGCGTGCCCACAAGGAGCTGGGGTGGACGGGCTCAATCTGGCAGCGCAATTATTTCGAGAGGGTGTTGAGGGATGGGAAAGAATTCTCGGATGTGAGCACGTACATCGCGGAAAACCCGAAGAGGTGGGAGATAGATCGCGAAAATCCGGAGTCCAGGTGACCGTCTGGCCTCTCTCCGCTTTGTATCCTTGTAGGGGCGCAGCATCGCTGCGCACTCTTCGATTTACGCAAGCGCACTCTTCAGGAACTTGAGGGTGCGGTCCCAGGCTAGCTTGGCGCTGGCGGCGTCGTAGACTGCGGGGCGGAGTTCGTTCATGAAGGCGTGCTGGGCATCATAGCGATAGATCTCGAATTGTGATGGAGATTGCTTCAGCGCGGCTTCGAGTTCGTCGACCTTGGCCGGAGTCCAGTGGCCGTCCTGATTCGCAAAATGGCAGGTCAGCGGAATCTTGATCTTCATGAATTCGGCAGCGGGCAGATCAGGGATGCCATAGAAGCACGCGCCAGCGTCCATCTCCGGCACGCGCACGGCAGCCAGAATCGTAAGCGCCCCGCCCATGCAGAATCCGCCCACAGCCACTTTCTTTGAGCTTTGCTTCAGGTATTGCACCGCGCCGCGGATGTCCTGCTCGGCGGCATCGGGAAAGTTGAGGCCCTTCATCATGTGGCTGGCTTCGTCGGCAACCTTGGCAACCTTCCCGCGGTAGAGGTCCGGCACCAGCGCCCGGTAGCCCGCCTCGGCGAACCGGTCAGCAGTCTTCTTGATTTGCTCGTTGAGCCCCCACCACTCCTGGATGCACACAAACCCCGGCGCGCCCGCCCCTGCTTTAGGAGTCGTCAGATAGCCCGGGCAAGTCTTCCCGTCCGGCCGCTTGAATTGAACCATTTCACCCATGACGCCCTCCGCACGATTCACTGTGCAGTCGTAATGTTATGACAATCGCTTGTTTTTTGTCTGATGTGCGGTCGAAAAAAAGGAAAGCCGCCCGACGAATCGGGCGGCTTGTTCGTAATCCGGTTAAATCCTATTGGCAGCGGTTGGCTGGTTCGCCGGGGCCGCCTTCCAAACAAGGAATGGCGCTTAGATATTCGTAGATGGCGCGGAGATCGCGGTCGGTCATGTTTTGGTGGATCGGCCACGGCATGATCTGGAGACGACTCCCGTCGAAGGGAGGCGGGAGACATGTCCCGTCGGGTTTCCCTGTGCAAGTTGGATGCACATTGTCCGTATCGATGCCGGTTCGCAGGATGGCTTTGAATTGTGCAAAGCTATTTCCTCCTTCGGGCCTCCCGGTCTTGTCCGGCGTCAGGTTGCGCGAAATAATGTGTGGGAAAGGTCCCGGCCCAGGAAACGGACCGAAGTCATTGCCGCCGCCCAGGTACGTCTTCGGATTGATCACCGTCGGTTTCTGGCCAAAGTAAGGATTCCCGCCATTGGCAAATTCGGTGGGTGGACCGGCAGAGTGGCAGCCATTACAGTCAGCCACAGCGTTCACAATATAGCTGCCCAGTCCCACCAAGCTCCGGTTTTTCCCCACAAGGTCCAGCGGGACAGGGGCGATTTCGAACCCTCGATGAATTCGGGCTTCGTCTCTCTCGTCGTCATCCTCGTCATGAGCTCTGACGTGTCTCGAACTGGTCAGCATTCCTGCAAAAACGATCGCAGCAAATGCTGTAATGACTCCCGCGGCTTTGAAAAACTTTCTCTCCGTCATGGCAATTCTCCTTCTTGCGTTATTTCCGATTGTGATTCTGGTTGACCTGAACCTGCAGAATGCCTTCGTGCCTTCGCTGGATGGCAACTGCCCATCAGTAGGGAGGTTTGACTGGAATATATCCAGTTTTCCGTAGGAGTCAAGTAAATAGGTGGTGACAAAGGGCCAGCACCGCAGTAAAAGCCCGGATGAGATACGTCCCTGGCTAGCTGCATTGCGGGGGTGTGCTGCGTCTGCGATAATCTGGGGATTGAATCCTGCAAAACTGGGGCGGACGTGCCCGCGAAGGGCACGCAACAAACATGACGGGCGACGGCACCAATAAAATGACGGGCAACGAGATACGCGAGAAATTTTTGCAGTTTTTTGAGGGCAAGGGCCATCGGCGGGTGCGCAGCTCGTCGCTGGTACCGCATGGGGACGCTACCTTGCTGTTCACAAATGCGGGGATGAACCAGTTCAAGGACGTTTTCCTGGGCCTCGAAAAACGGGATTACAACCGCGCGACCACCGCGCAGAAATGTGTGCGGGCAGGCGGCAAGCACAATGACCTCGAAAACGTCGGGTTTACGAAGAGGCATCACACGTTCTTCGAAATGATGGGCAATTTTTCCTTTGGCGATTATTTCAAGAAGGAGGCCATTGCCTACGCCTGGGAACTCGTAACTTCGCCCGAGTGGTACGGCATTGCCAAAGACAGGCTTTATGCCAC
>Ga0137403_10007524_pt1 | contig 12259 bp, 12 predicted proteins | sample CZOMad2_1_16fung_FD_122057 | JGI IMG/M metagenome (GOLD analysis project Ga0137403, IMG submission 122057) | Vadose zone soil fungal communities from Angelo Coast Range Reserve, California, USA - CZOMad2_1_16fungal (Hybrid Assembly) | ecosystem: Environmental > Terrestrial > Soil > Vadose zone...
GTGGTCACCCTCGACGAGACCAAACGGGCCATGCGCCTGGTGGCGGAGAAAGTTCGCGTCATCGCGGAAGGTGCGGGCGGGCTCGCGGTCGCAGCAGCGCTCAGCGGCAAAGCAGGTCAGGGGCCGATCGTCGCCGTCATCTCCGGCGGGAACATCGATCTGAAGAAGTTCGCGGAGTTGATTGGGGCGGTGTGATTTGCGGTTGCGGGGTCGCGTGGTTCTCGCGGTTGCTAGTTGCAGGGGTTCTCAGTTGCTGAGTTGCAGAGTTGCTTAGTTAGTTCGCTCCGAGTTTGCGCGTTCTTCGGCCTTGCACCTAAATCCAACGAAGAATCACCACAGAGGCACAGAGAGCACTGAGACTCTCTCGGCGTCCTCTGTGTCTCTGTGGTGATTCACCTAACGACGGCTTTGTGTGCAAAGCTGCGTTATTCGTGTCGCCTGACAGCAACTCTGCAACCTTGCAACTCAGCAACCCCGAGACCGCGAAAACCCCGAGACCCCGCTACGGCCTTACCTTCCTTCTCCGATCCTTCTTGAAGTTATGCCTCGCTACGGCTTCTTCGATTGAGTGTGACTCGGCGATCTTCATATCGTGCTTTGCCAGCTCCGCCAGGTGCTGGTAGTGGATGCGAAGCACCATCAGCTCTTCCTCCGAAAGATCCTCAACGGAGATGAGGCGGTTGCTGGCGCTTTCGAGTGCGGAGACGATCTCGTCGAGCTTCAGCTGTACGGCCAGCGCGTCGCGGTTTTGCGATCGCTGAATCAGGAAGACCATCAGAAACGTGACGATGGTAGTGCCGGTGTTGATGACCAGTTGCCAGGTGTCGGAGAACCCAAACATCGGTCCGCTCAGAATCCAAACGATGATCAGGGCGGCGGCAAGGGCGAACGCCCAACTGCTACCGGAATATCGGGTTGCCGATTCGGAGAACTGCTCAAGCAAACGATTGATTCGGGAAGCCATCCACTGTCCATCGAGCACGCTTCGGTCCAAAGTAATTATTTCGGGGACATAGTATGATGAATAAGACGACTTCAACCCATAAGGAGCCTTGTAATGGCTAAACCTGTGAATGCTCCGCGCGTAGGCGATGACGCCCCGGATTTTACGCTGCCTTCACACCTCGACAAAGAGGTGAAGCTTTCGGATTTCCGCGGCAAGAAGAACGTTGTCCTGGCGTTTTATCCCCTCGCCTTCACCCCCGTTTGAACTGTCCAGATGCCGGCGTACGAGGAAGATACTTCCGAGTTCGACCGGTACGATGCCCAGGTTCTGGGCATCAGCATTGACCACGTCCCCGTTATCAAAGCATGGGCGAAATCGATGGGAGCGATTTCTTATCCGCTGCTCAGCGATTTCTGGCCGCACGGCCTGACCGCGCTGAAATATGGTGTACTTCGAGCGGAGGGCTTTACGGAGCGCGCCATTTTTGTCATCGATAAACAAGGAAAGATCCGTTACATCGATATTCATCCGATCGGAGACCAGCCCAAGAACTCAGTCTTGTTCGAAGAATTGAAAAAGATTCAGGGGTAACTGGATGGAACTCTCTCGGAGCTGCATCCCCTACACTCCCCTCAAAAGGGAGTTAAAGGATTGCCGCGTAGGACTGGTCACAACGGCGGGCGCCTACGTCGAGGGGATGGAACCCTTCACGGAGAATGACCTCAGTTTTCGCCTGATTCCCACTGCAACGGATACGAAAAAGATCCGCTTCGTTCCAGGACATTTCGATACGTCGAAGGGTGCGCTCGACCCCAATATCATGTTTCCGCTTGACCGGCTGCGGGAACTGCTCGCAGCCGGTGAGATCGGAAAAGTTTCGGAATACCACATCTCGATGGGGCTGACGATGGAGCTGCGGAAACTGAAAGAGCAGGTCAGCTGGAACATAGCTGAAGCTGTTCTGAAGACTCGTCCGGATATTGTCGTCCTTACGGGAGGCTGACCGCTCTGCCATCGGACGGTCGTCACGATTCAAAGAGCAATCGAAACACAGGGCATTTCGACAGTGCTCATTACAGTCTCGCCAAATGAGTCGGAGCAAGCCGGCCCGCCGCGAGCCTTGTACCCGAAGCCGTACGAGCCCGGTTCCTCTCTCGGCCGGCCTGACGACCCCGATCTGCAGACGCGAATCCTGCGGGACGCTCTTGCCCTGATGAGGTATCCCGCAGAACCGGGCGCAATCATCACGAAAGACTATAGCGACACGAGACCTTAGCCCGGCTGTAGGCGCCGGCTTTAGCCGGCGTCTGACGCGGAGCGGCAACGACCTCGAGCCTTCGGCTCACGCCGGCTAAAGCCGGCGCCTACAGCTTCGGAGCCGAAAACCGCGATCCTCAATGATGCCGACAGATCATGTGCTACCGACAAAAGTCGTAATTAAAGTCGTAATTAAAGTTGACAGATTCCCCGCTGTGCGCTAAAACTTCTTGGTCCGCACAAAGCTGTGCGGACGTTTCTAACGACATCGACGTCCAGAAGAGAGTGTTCTCTATCTGGGCGTTTTTTTTTGCTCGAAATGCTCTGTTTGGAAGACAAATTAAAAACGAGAGGTCGCCACCGTGAAAAACTATAGAGTGTTCTTGGGACTGTTTGTTGCCTTGCTGTTTGCCTTGAGCGGGCCTACGGCAATGGCGCAATCGACGATTTTCAACATTCCGTCAACGGATACCGTCGACAAAGGGAAGGCATATTTCGAATTCGACTTCCTGCCGCAGGCACCCGGAGTCGATGCAACACTAACCTCGCCCAAGCTGCGAACGTATCTCATCAATCCGCGTCTTGTCGTAGGCGCTCCAGGCAACGTCGAGTTCGGCGTGAATTTTCCCACGTTTCACACTTCCAACGGCGACCCTGGCTGCGGAAACACGACCTGTGGATTCATTGAACCCAATTTCAAATGGAAGTTTTTCAAGAACGAGGATGAGGGACTGGCTGTTGTAGGCGGAGCCCTTCTGCACACTGCATTGAACAAACGAGCCGGCCAGGATACCTGGGGTTTGGTTTATGGAAATTTCAGCAAAAAAGTGAAGAGCGGCAAGTACGGTCCTCGCTTCCACGCTGGTCCTTACGGCATCGTGGATCCAAGCCCCGTGACTTTCGCCGGACCCCGGGGAGGCGCGATGCTTGGGTATGAGCAGCCGATTCATGCGAAGGCCAGCATCGTAGCGGACTGGTTCAGCGGAAAGAATTACTACGGGTACTTCACGCCGGGGATTTCTATTACGCTTCCCAAGAACGGCTTGCTCAACGCCGGCTATAGCATAGGCAACGACAGCTGGAAGAACTCAAACGCGACCAAAAACCGCTATGTGTTCCTCTATTACGGCGTGACGTTCTAATTTTTGACGTGTGTTCAGCGGACACGCAGTCGTGGGCTTTATGCCCGCGTTCAAAAACACTCTGAACGCGGCATAAAACCCACGGCGACGTGCATTCTGGGACATTCTCGCTATGTGGAAAAGACTTAGAGGATAGCGACAGTTGAAATTACAATTGCCGGGACAATGCTTTTGCCGGTACTCATATTCATTTTGCAAACAGTTCAAGTTGCACAAGAGCCCACTATTATTCGCTCTCGCACTTTTCAAATCGTCGCGCCTCAGGGCTGGAAAGTTCGTGACAGCGCCAGCGACATCTGGCTAGAGCACTCCACAGGCGCCTCGCTGCGCATCATCAGGTCCTCTCGTCCAACTCAAAACTTCGATAGCTACGCCAGATTAGGCGTGGACAGGATCATGGCGCCCCTGGGCTTTGCGAAGTTCGAGGAACCGCGCCGATTCAAGGATTCCGGCGAAGAATCGCTTCAATACGAAATTCGGGGAAACCGCCTGAGCGAACGGCGCAGGATCCTTTATCGTGTGATTTTCCGTAAAACGGGCATCTTCGAAGTCGTCTATGAGAGCAGCGAAGACCGCTTCGACGTCCTTTTGAGCGAAGCTCAGGCAGTCGCTTCGTCGCTGGAGCTGCTCCCCGAGCCGCCGCCCGCGCGAGGTACCACCGGCCGTCGGACACGCTAGAAACGCGGGCTAAAGCCCGCGACTACATTGACGGCACCCGGGTGGACGGCGTGGTATTCCCCAATGTAGTCGCGGGCTTTAGCCCGCGTTCTTTGAATCCTCAGTTGCCTTTGAAATAGGGATGTGTCAGCAGCGAAGGTTTTTGCTGCGTGCCTGTCGGACGTTTCAGTTCCATCTCCTCGAGCAACACGGAAGGAGCGACGATGCTGGTCGGGGTTGGAAGGTCTCCCCCGCCGGTCAACCGGTTAACGACGAAGCTGTCATTGCCCACCGCGTCGATCTGACGCAATGATCGTATTGGAACGCCGGTAGCGAATGCTCCCCTCACCAGTTCCTCACGGCCGTCGTCCACGTATACCTTATAAATCAGCAAGGGCACACCGATTGGAGTGCGCGTGTCCGTGATGAGTGCTTTGATCAGGATGCCGTAGTCGAGTTTCTCGGTCTTGCACATCGCGATCAGCTCCTGCTTCAGGTTGTCGTAGCTCTTGCCTTGACTTGTCTGGATGAACAGGTTGCCGATTTGCGCAATCTCTCTGCCCGGAATGCCGGACCGCCCGTGACCATTCGATTGAGGCATGTTTTTGCTGGGACGGCGCGACATCAGGAAAGTCTTGAGGACGCCTTGCTCGATCAGTGACACCCGTCGTGCGGGCACACCTTGATCGTCCACTTTGTAATGGCCCATCAATTCCTGACTGCCCATACGTTGCTCGGTCGGATCATCGACGACTGATAAAAATGCGGGAAGGACCGGCCGGTTCATGCGGTCCGCCAACTCGCTGCGAGTCCCGGATCCCTGCTGCTCGCGGTCGGTCAAAGGCAGACGCTGCCCGGAAAGGTTCGGCGCCAGGACCCGGGCAAACATTTCGGCGGATGCCTGGCCTGTAAAAAGAACAGGGCCCGAGTAGTCCGCCTCCAGCACTGGGGCGGCGCGCAGAGCCGTCAGGTCGGCTGCCATGCGCCGAATCGAGTCGCTGATCGCCTGGGCCGGCGGAAGTTGGTCCAGGCTTGTGGCATTGAAGGGTATCCAATGCCTCAGGCGCATACCGTCGGGAGCTTCGGTGCCGGCTTCAACTTCAACGAAAACAAGCAACGAGGGTTGCAATGTCCGCGTACCTTCGCTGTTGACCAGGTATCTTTGTGTCAGCGTCGCCTGCAAAACGACGCTCGATTGTTGGATTTCCGGAAACTGTTTGAAGATTGCCGACCACTCCCGCAACTGCTTTTCCCAACGAGCCTGATCTATTTTCATGGGGGCGCGTCTTGCAGTGAGGTCGGTCACCGCGCTTTCCTGTGAAAAGTCAGGTATCTGTTCGCCCCGGACTTTGTTCTCCACAAAAGCGCGCTTGCGTGCCAACTGCTCGACGGACTGTTTGTAAGCCGCATCCGTGACCAGCCACAACGCATGGCGAAGCCGGTCGTAATCGTTTTCGATGATCGTCGAAGCGACGACCCCGGAAGGCGGCGGCCCCTGAAAATTTCCTCCGGTCACAAACTCAGAATTGTCGAAATTGTAGTCACCGACGCGGACTTGAGCCTGAATGTAGCGTGACTGGCTCTGATTGGACGCCGTCAGCGCACCGAACGTCGCGGACGAGCGGTATTGATCCTGATCGAGCACAATGTACTGGATGAAGTACGGCTTTTCCAGGTCCTTGAACTGCAACTCTGAAACCGATCTCTGGAGCTCGTCGGTCATCGCCCGCATAACCGGATCCGGCGACGGCGCGGCGCTCTGGCCGGATAACAACTGGACGGACAAAAGCGCGAAAAAAACAGCAATCCTTAGCTGTGATGCGTATTTCAAGGACGGCCTCCTGTCGAGCTGGTCGGAGGAGGCAATATCGGCAGTCGGTCGGATGCTTTCGCTTTCTTCTGTACTTCGATCTGCGCGGTCAGGATGCTCGGGGAAACAGCCGAAACGGGAACATAGCCGGACTCCGCTCCGCAGAAGCCGTTGAAAACCTCCGGCGTATCGCCGGCTGCCACAATCTTGCTGAAGGATGTGAGCGGCGTGCCGATCAAATCGACGCCACGAACCAACTCATCGGGGCGGCCGTCCACATAGATGCGGTAAACCATGATCGGCGTGACCTGGAATGATTGTGGGCTTGCGCGTCCCGTCAAAGTGAATCCACCAGAGATGTCCTTGAAGAGCAGACCGAATGTCTTGCCTTGCTTCTTCGCCTCTTCAATCAACATCGCGCGCATCTTTGCGTCGTTAACCGTGTTCGTTGCCTGCACGATCAAATTTCCCTGGCGCCCGACACTCCGAAAGCCGGGAGCCTTGCGGCCATGGCCGTTCGAAGTTTCGAAACCGGAGACAGGCGAGCGAGACATCAGGAAGTTCTTCAGGACGCCCTTGTCGACCACGTTCACGCGCTGAGCCCGTATACCATCATCGTCGAATGCGTAATAGCCGTTCAGATCCGTGCCTGCCAGCCGTTCGGTGGTCGGATCATCGATCACAGACAGGAAATCGGGCAGGATCGGCTGATTCACGTTCTTGGTGAACGTCTGGCCTTCGCTTTCGCTCTTTTGCCGGTGCCCCTCGATGCGATGACCGAAGATTTCGTGGAAAAATACGCCGCTGGCCCGGCCTGAAAGGATAGCAGGCCCAGTATACGGCTCAATGACTGGAGCTGTCCGCAGCGCCTTAAGGTCCTGCACCATCGTGTCGATCGTCTGGCGGATCACCTGATCATTCGGCAGATGATCCGCAGAATGCGCATCAAAGGCCTCGAAACGATAGAGTTCCATGCCGTCGTCGGCCTTCGTTCTCGCGTAGATGCTCAACCTGAGGGCGCCGGTGCCGTGCTGAATCGCTGTCCCTTCGCTGTTCACGAGGTAGTCATTCGAGGCGGTTGACGAAATACCAACCGACCCGTCGTAAATCTCCGGATATTTGTTGAACAGCGCTGAGTAATCCTTCAGCTTCTTCTCCCAGTTCGGAACATCCATTCCCAGGCTGGCCAGGGGAAGCACTGTGGTCTGCTTCTGCTCGCGGGACAGGTCGGCGGACGTGTCTTCTTCCTCAACCTTGATCGTCCGATTCGCCTTTACCTGGATGAAGCGCTCGACGGCTGCCCGGTACTTCTGATCGGTTTCGAGCCAGATCACGCTCTTGAGAGCGTCCGTGTCATTGTCGATGGGCATCACCACCGGATACGAGAAGGCTGGCCCGGTATTGTTCCCGCGCTGTCCACGGATTTGGTGCGTGTTGTCCAGCTGGTAGTCGCCGACTCGAACGTCCACATCCAGCAGGCGGGAATGATCATCCTGCTTGACGCGCATGGCGCCGAGTGAGGCCTCCAGTTCGGTTGTCTCGATGTCGTTGACACCGAAACTGATGAAATAGGGGGCAGGGTCGCCCTTCTGCCGCAATACCTGAAAGGCCCGCTTTAATTCGTCATCGAGCGCCTGAAGAATGGGACCCGGGGTGGTCTTCTGGGCAGTTGCAGTCTGGATCAAAGGGCTGATGCACACCAACAAAGTGATTATGGCGATGAACTTCTTCATAGTGCTTACCCTTCCGGTGGACAAGATTCTCGCAATTCTACACACAAAAAGCCGCGGATACACGACGTAATCCGCGGCTAAGAATGTCCGAGAATGAAATTTCGATTAGGCTGCTGCTGTCGCGCCCTTTCCTTTGGGGACGGCGGGAGCCAGGTGCAGAGTCAAGAGCCGGCGTACTTTTCCGTTGAAATCGACCTTGCATCTCTGGATGCTAGGTCCAAAAAGTGCGGTCTGCCGTATTTCGAGAATCTGTCCCGTCAAGCCGAAGCAATCGGCATGGACGAGCCCTCGAATGCGGACACGGTCTCCTATTTTCAATTGAGTCATGTTCCTCACACTTTCGAAAGGTGTCTTAGGACAAGAAAAGAATTATCCTTCGCATGCGGCTTTCTGCCAAGTAAATTTGTGTGCAGAAAGCACGCAAGTTTTTGACCAAATCCAGTACTTTTTCTCTTGTGGCTGCGAGGCTGTGGAAAACTCTCTCGAGCGGGTTGAATCCGACTGTAGCGGCGCTCTGTGAGCGCCGGTTTTTTCTTGAAATGAACAAAATACCGGCGGTCATAGACCGCCGCTACAGTTCGGCCTGTATAATCGGAACATTTTTCCCCGGGCTCGCAAATTGATGTATAAATATCGGGCTCGGGGCGCCCAATCCCGGAGTGAAGGAGTGTTTTCGTATGCGATTCTGTCGCTTCGGGGACGATCGTCTCGGCCTCGTCGAGGGCGAAGGGATAAAAGACGTCACGGCCGCACTCGATGTGTTGCCCAGGTATCGCTATCCCTTTCCTGCCTATGATGTTCTGATCGAGAACCTTGAGAAGGTCAGCGAGCGAATACGTCAGGTCGCCTCGGACCAACCGTCCATTCCTTTGGGCGGACTCAAGCTGCTGAGTCCCGTGGCCAACCCCAGCAAGGTTATCGGGGCGCCAGTGAATTACCAGAAGCATCTTAACGAGGTGCGCAGCGATGCCCAGCTTCACCATGACAATCAGGCGCATACGGCTGTGATTCAAAAGACGGGTTTATTCCTCAAGGCCTGCAGCTCGCTGGTTGGACCCGGAGAAGGTATCGAGCTGCGCAAGCTGGATCGCCGCAATGATCATGAAATCGAACTCGCTGTCGTGATCGGCAAACGGGCGAACAATGTTCCGGCCAGTGAGGCCCTCAATTACGTCGCCGGTTACGCCATCGGGCTGGACATCACGATCCGCGGACCCGAGGAGCGAAGCCTGCGGAAGTCCGCGGACAGCTACACAGTTCTTGGCCCCTGGATGGTAACCGCCGACGAAATTTCCAACCCGGGCCAGCTCGACCTGCGCATCAGCGTGAACGGGGAGATCCGGCAGAACTCAAACACGAGATACATGATCCTCGGCGTTCCCGAGCTTATCGAGTTCGCATCAGCCTTTTACACCCTGAACCCAGGTGATGTCATCATCACAGGCACTCCTGAAGGAGTGAGCCCGATACAACCCGGAGACACGATACTGGCGACGATTGAGAAAATCGGCACGATGGAAGTGAAAGTACGAGCGGCGTGATGAAGTCGACGAATTTCTACAACAAGCCCGAGGCCACACCCGAGTTCCTGGAATTCTACGAGCGCCTCGCCAAAATGAACGCCGCTCCTCTCTGGGAGTCTCTCGCGGAGCTGGTGCCCGTCACCCCAAAACCTAGATGCATGCCGGTGTTGTGGAGCTACGATGAGATTCGCCCGTTCGTCATGGAATCCGGAAAACTGATTACCGCAAAAGACGCCGAACGCCGAGTTCTCATTCTGGCAAATCCGGGACTTCGCGACTCGACTCAGGTGACCGACAGTTTGTATGCCGGATTGCAGTTGATCCTGCCAGGCGAAGTAGCCCCGACGCATCGGCATACCACTTCAGCATTGCGTTTCATTATCGAAGGCAACGGCGCCTACACGGCTGTCGAGGGCGAAAGAACCACCATGCGGCCTGGCGATTTCATTCTTACGCCTTCCTGGACATATCACGATCACGGAAATCCGAGCGACACGCCCACCGTCTGGATGGACGGCCTCGATATTCCGCTCGTGAATTTCTTCAACACAGGTTTTGCCGAGCACTACCCCGGAGAAGTGCAACCGGTCACACGAACTGAGGGCGACGCCCTTATGCGTTACGGCGGCCACCTGATGCCGATCGAATACAAGCCGCCCACCTTGGCCACGCCCGTCTTCAATTACCCTTACTCCCGCAGCAGGGAAATCCTGGACGAGTTGTACCGGAATGGGCCGCTTCACCCCTGCCATGGGATCAAGATGCAGTACATCAATCCCGCAACCGGCGGATATCCGCTGCCGGCCATTGGAGCTTTTATCCAACTGCTGCCTTCCGGTTTTCACGGAACCGCACATCGTTCGACGGATTCAACGGTCTATTGCGTCGTCGAGGGCCGCGGGCGCAGCCAGATCGGCGAAAAGACGTTCGTTTGGAAGGAACACGATATCTTCGTCGTGCCGTCATGGTACTCGCTTTCCCACGAGCCGCAGGGCGACGCGGTATTGTTCAGCTACTCCGATCGTCCCGTGCAAAAAGCCCTGGGGATCTGGCGCGAACAAGCTCCCATGCCCACGTAGGGGCCGGCTTTAGCCGGCCCGGCCAAAGCCGGGCCCTACGTGTCGGTTTAATTTTAATCCAGGAGTCGATTCATGCGTCTTCGGTCGATGATCATTCTCACTGCGGCTGCTGTTGCTGCATTGCTGCCAATCGTCAGTGCCCAGGTGAATAACTCCCGAAAAGAAGCCGCGGACTGGCCGATGTATAACCGCGATCTGAACGGCACCCGCTATTCCCCGCTGACGCAAATCAATACAAGGAACGTTGCCAGGCTCACGCGCGCGTGGACGTACAAGATCGGGAAGGACTACACCAGCGGCATCACCGGCGGCTCCGAAATGACTCCGATTGTGGTCAATGGTGTGATGTACCTGGCGAATGCGAAGAAGGTCATGGCTCTGGAGCCTGAAACGGGGAAAGAAATCTGGAGCTATGAACTGAAGAACGGCAACCCGACCAAGCGCGCTGTCGCCTTTTGGCCCGGCGATGGAACCATTCCGCCGCGGATTTTCTTCACGTCGGACCGCAAGCTGATCGCCTTGAACGCCTACACCGGTGAAACGGTGTCGGCGTTTGGGAATCAGGGTGAAGTGGACATGGTCGTGTCGTACGATTCGGCTCCGATTGTCTACAAGAACATGCTGCTTGCCGGAACGAATGGCAATCCCGGCGGTACTCGTGCCTTCGATGCCCGGACCGGCGCGAAGATCTGGGAGTTTCGATCCATTCCGCAACAAGGCGAAGCGGGCACGGAGTCCTGGGGAGGTGAGAGCTGGAGGAATCGGCCCGGCGCTACACAGTGGAGTTTCTCGATGACTGTGGACCCGCAACTCAACGCGGTCTACTCCACTTATGACGCTCCCGGTCCCAACGATTATTACGGTGGCGATCGTCCCGGCGACAATCTTTACGGCAGTTCTGTAGTCGCGCTCGATGCCGATACAGGAAAACTCAAGTGGTATTTCCAGGTGACCCACCACGATTTGTGGGACTACGACCTTCCGTCTCCTCCTGCGCTGCTGGACATCACGGTCAATGGCCAGAAGGTTCCCGCCTTGATCGCCGTTCCCAAGCACGCTCACATGTATATTCTCAATCGCGTTACGGGAAAACCCGTGTTCGGCGTCGAGGAAAGGCCGGTGCCCGTAAGCAATGTTCCCGGTGAGAAGAGTTCTCCGACCCAACCGTTTCCCATAAAGCCCCCTGTCCTCGCACGCGATAGCTACAAGCCGGAAGATCTCGTCACAGCAGCGGACACAAACGAGGAACACGCGAAATTCTGCCGCGATGTGGTCGAGAAAAGCGGAGGTATCTACAACGTCGGACCGTTCACTCCCTACATGTACCGGGAAGAGGGCGCCAAGCCGTACTCCACCGTGCTCTTTCCTGGGTCGATCGGCGGCGTTAACTGGGGCGGCACCGCCTCGGATCCCAGCCTGGGCTACGTTTTCGTGAACACACAGGACGAGGCCAGCATCGGCTGGATCGAGAAGACTCCTCCGGGAGCGCGCGGCGGAAACGGTTATCGAAGACAGAGTATCTTTGGTCCAACATCACGCTTTCAGTGGAGCGAAGGCGGTCCGTCCGGCAATATCAATGGTTCCGGCGCCAGGGCCTGGCCGTGCCAGAAACCGCCATGGGGCCACATGATCGCCGTGAACGCGAATACCGGGGATATCGCCTGGAAGGTGCTGCTCGGCGTGACAGACGAATTGCCGCCGGCCAAGCAGAAAACGGGCCGCTTCAGCATGGGTGGTCCCATCGCTACAGCCGGAGGCCTGGTGTTCATCGGCGCGACCAATGACAAACGCTTCCGCGCTTTTGATTCGAAAACCGGCAAGGAGCTGTGGACCGCGAAACTCGACATGAGCGCTCACGCCGTCCCCATTACTTATCAGGGTAAGAACGGGAAACAATACGTCGCCATCGTCGCGGCGGGCGCCAGCGCCATCGACGATCCGGCGCCGCCGGATTCCGAGGCACTGGTGGTGTACGCGCTTCCGTGAGATCCCCACTGTAGCGGCGGTCTATGACCGCTGGTCTTTCCTCGCAAGATGCCATAAAACCAGCGGTCATAGACCGCCGCTACAGTGGAATCGGCCGCTACGAAGACAGCAACGCACCCGCTCCCG
>Ga0137403_10007526_pt1 | contig 12258 bp, 10 predicted proteins | sample CZOMad2_1_16fung_FD_122057 | JGI IMG/M metagenome (GOLD analysis project Ga0137403, IMG submission 122057) | Vadose zone soil fungal communities from Angelo Coast Range Reserve, California, USA - CZOMad2_1_16fungal (Hybrid Assembly) | ecosystem: Environmental > Terrestrial > Soil > Vadose zone...
GAAGCGTGATAGCTCAGCGGACCAAGTTTCCATTTCATGTCGATGATGCAGCCGTTGTCCGGCGACAATTCAGTTTTGGATATTCGTGGCATAAGCGTGTACGGCGATGGGTTTCCTTAATTTGATCAAATGAAATCTGCTCTGTCGAGCAAAGAGATTTTAAGAAGAGATTTACGGGGAGAGGTTGATCAAACGGCCAGGACGATCAAGCTTAGCGACACACTTGCGGTCACTGGCTTTTTGCCCGCCCAATGACGCCACAAGCAATGCGTGCCCCAGAGTCGCCGGCTGGCTGAGACTTGAGATCGTCCGCTTTCGCGTGCACCACGACGGACCGCCCGATCGCCGACTGTTGGTCGTTCGTCAGCGAGATTTGATGGTCCACGTACTCCAATGTCGCCTTGCCGGAAGCGTCCGCCTCAACATTTCCCATGTCACCCACGTGCCGTTCGGGGGCATCGGGCCCGGCATGCGGTTTGTTAGTTGGATTAAAATGAGCGCCTGCCGAAGTCGCATCCGGCACGCTGCAGTCGCCGAATTCATGAACATGAAAGCCGTGGTTGCCGGGAGCAAGGCCTGTTATCTCCGCATGAACCTGCACTCCATCGGCAACTTCGATGAACGTAACCGTGCCGCTCACTTTATTGCCCACTGTGGGATGAAGCACCGCAACCGCTTTTAACGGAGCCGACGATTTTTCCTCCGTCTGCGCCCACGCGATGAAACCGATGAACGATAAGAATGTCAGTACAATTAACGAAACTCGAGACGGATTCATATTAGCATCTCTATTGCGCAACCCGCGCAAAGTCCAGCCGCATCAACCTAATCTTCGGATAGATCCAAGCACCGCACCAACAACTGCCACCGCGTCGCGCGTGCAACCTAGACGCGATCTTTCAATTCCGTTTTGCCGGCCTTTCGAGCGCAATAGACACAGCAGAAAATTTGCCCGTCGGCTTCAACGCCGTGTCCGACGATTCGGCAGTTGCAATGCGGGCAAACCGGCGCCAGTGCGTGGATTGCGCACTCAAAGCTATCGAAGGTGTGATGCTTCCCGCCAACGACGACTTCAAACGCCTTGTCATATTCATTTTCGCAAACTTCGCATGTAGCCATACATAAATCTTTCGCGCGCCGCGAGGTTCGCGGCGGTATTCACTTGATTTTCGCCGCCTAAAACCGCCGTCTCTGGGTTCCGTTTTCGTATCGCCGTCGGCTATGCCGGCTACAGCAGAAAGTAGAGATGCATCAGGAAAGTGATAGTTTGCCTCGGAGGCGGTTATGGAAATACCAAAGCGACTAATCGATTGTCTGAATGACAGCAAGGTGACCTACGAAATCCTGCATCATCCTGAGGCGGTAACTGCACAACGACTCGCCCAGGCCGAGCATGTGAAAGGACGGCATCATGCCAAGGTCGTCATGATAAAATCGGGAGACCAGCATCTGATGATAGTGCTGCCGGCAGACCATCAAATCGATCTCGAGAAGGTCGAGAAAGTAATCGGTAAACCCGCCTCACTCGATAAGGAACAGGAATTCAAGTCGATGTTTGCCGACTGCGCGATTGGAGCGATGCCGCCCTTTGGCAATCTTTATGGCTTGCCAACATATGTGGACAAGAATCTGGCGGAGCAAGACTACATCGTGTTCGAGGCGGGCACCCACACGGACGCGATTAAAATGAGCTATCGTGATTACGAAAAAATCGTGAAGCCCGAAGTTAAAGACCTGGCGATCAAACTTCAGCCGATGAAAGGAGCGTGACCTTGCGCACCGTTGCTCAGCGCATTGCCAAACACCGATGAAGAGTGCGTTGGCAGGTCTCGCTCTATGGCTTGCGGTGGGGGTTGCCCTCACAGGTTTCGCTGCTGAGAAAGTTTCCCTGATCAATATCGACGGAGCGATCGGGCCGGCGACGGCGAGTTACGTTTCGCGCAGCATCGACGAAGCCCGATCGCAGAATGCCCAATGTCTGATCATTCAGCTCAATACACCGGGCGGTCTGCTCGATTCGACACAGAAGATTGTGCAAAGTTTTCTCGGCTCCCCGGTGCCGGTCGTCGTCTATGTCGCTCCGACAGGCGCGACCGCGACTAGCGCGGGTTGTTTCATCACCATTGCTGCGAGCGTCGCCGCGATGGCCCCTGCCACGACCATTGGCGCAGCTCATCCAGTCTCAATAGGCGGCTTCCCCAGTGGCGGAGAAGAAAAAACCGACGAAACCATGAAGCAGAAGTTGGAGAATTTTTCCGTGAGCTACATCGAGACAATCGCCGGGAAACGCCAGCGTAACGTTGAATGGGCCAAGTCGGCGGTAAAAGAGAGCGCATCGATCACCGCTGAGAAAGCGCTGCAATTAAAAGTAATTGATCTGATCGCCACGGATATGTCCGATCTGTTACAAAAATTGAACGGCCGCTTGGTGGATGGGAAGACGCTCAAGACGGCTGGCGCAGAGGTTTCAGAAATCAAGATGTCGCCGTCGGAACACGTCTTTCAAAAACTCTGGCGACCCGAGGTAATGTTCATTCTCATGCTCATCGCCATGTACGGAATTATTGCCGAGGTAAGTACACCCGGCGCAATTCTTCCCGGCGTTGCGGGTGCGATTGCATTGCTCCTTTTCCTTTACATGGCGGCGGTCCTGCCAGTCAACGTCACCGGGCTGGTGTTGATCGCTCTCGCCATCTTTCTCTTCATCTTTGATGTCTACGCGACCACGCACGGCGTGTTGACGGTCGGCGGACTCATTGCGTTTCTCATCGGCTCGCTCATGCTCTTCAACCGCGCCGATCCACTTTATCGTTTATCCCTCAACTACATTATTCCAGCTACGCTGGTCACTGCGGCTTTTTTTATTTTCGTCATCGGAAAAGGTCTGCGCGCGCAACTCTTGCCGGTGAAAGTGGGAGCACAAATACTGATTGGAAAAACGGTGACCGCATTGACTCCGATCGATTCACGCGGCGGCTGGATTTTTGTCGAAGGCGAATACTGGAACGCGGTCAGTGACGCCCCCATCGAAAAAGGCCAAGTAGCCGAGATTGCAACCGTGCAAGGATTAACTGTAAAACTGAAAGACAAAGGAAAATAAAGCCATGCCACTAATCGAAGCGCTGCCAAAATTAATTAGTTGGGCCCTGCCCGTCATCATCCTCGCCGTAATCATCCTGCCGCAGGCCATCCGCATCCTGCGGGAATACGAGCGCGGCGTGATTTTTCGCCTCGGAAAATTGCTAGGCGCTAAAGGGCCGGGATTGATTTTTCTCATCCCAATCGTGGACCGCATGGTGCGAATGGACCTGCGCGTCGTGACCATCAGCGTCGAGCGACAGGAAGTAATGACGCGTGACAACGTGCCGGTGACGGTCGATGCGGTTGTTTATTTCCGCGTGATCGATCCACAAGCGGCGGTTGTGAAAGTGGAGAACTTTCTCAAAGCCACCTCGCTGATGTCGCAGACGACACTGCGCAGCGTCCTCGGCCAGGCCCCCTTGGACGACCTGCTTTCGCAGCGCGAGTCGATCAACCAAAAGTTGCAGGAGATCATCGACCGGCAAACCGAACCGTGGGGCGTCAAAGTCACGGCAGTCGAGGTGAAAGACGTGGCGCTGCCCGACACCATGAAGCGCGCCATGGCCAAACAGGCCGAAGCCGAGCGGGAGCGGCGCGCCAAGATCGTCAACGCCGAGGGTGAATTTCAGGCCGCGGAAAAAATGGTGCAGGCCGCGGCGATGATGAGTAAGGAGCCGATTGCGCTGCAACTGCGTTTCCTGCAAACGATGCGCGAAATTTCCAGCGAACATAACACGACGACGTTTTTCCCCCTTCCGATCGACCTCCTGACGGCATTGATCAAAAAGAGCGAACCGCCGGGGACATAGCACGAAGAAAACATTCAACGTTCAACGCTCAAGATCTCAGATGCGCGGCTGGAGGACTTTGAGAAATTGAGCGCTGCTTACGAGCCGCCGACGGAACTAGCGCTCAACCTCATCAAAATCTCAACAAACAGTGCCGTCTCCGATGCGGTGAAAACAGTGCTGCTTCAGTTGGCCGAGAAACAATCGGCTGCGATTTAGCCGACGTGGACGATTCGCGTTACGTCTCAGAACTTCCATCCTTCCTTGCGGAACAACTCGGCTACTAGGATGCACTCGATGCCGTAGCGTTGGCAAACATCGGGGATTTTCGGTCGAGCACCCCGCGATGGTTTCTCCTGCGTGAGAACGATGCAATGACTTTTGAACAGCGTGTCCTGTCTTTTCGTGTTCTCGATGATCGCCAGCGCTACAACAAATGGGTCGGCATCCGGTATCTCCTTTGCCGGGTCAATGAGGTCCGGGAAGCGGCTCAAAATCTCCTGTGCGCGCTGCAGTTGCTCAATGTCTTGCTGCCTGAAAATTTTTCGATGTTTCTTTACCCATCTAAGGAGCTCGTCATCTTTCTTTTCAATCTCCCGAAGAACCTCGCGTGGTGCGATTAGCCGACCATCCTTGACGAGCCCTGCAACATTCTGCCACAGGCTGACAAACACATCACTGCCGTAGATGGCATGAAGCTCTATAAGCGCGCTCGTATCAGTGCAGTAGCATGCTTGCTCAGCCATTTTGCTGTTCGCGGAGAAGACCTTGGACGCGGTCCAGATGCTTCACTCGCACGGACAGGTAATCAGCCATATCACTGTACGTGATCAGGTCGCGCTCCTTGGCCTCCAGCACCACCGACGTGAACAAGCGTCCTTTCTGGCCTACGCATCGCCGGGCTGGAGACACCCCGAACGAAGGTTTCTTGCGCGACGTTCGCACTTGTTGCTCCCAGCTGCGCAGTTTCGCCTGGTATCTGATAGTGGAGATCAACCCACAAACCTGCAACCGACGCCAGACCACTTGCTTGCTCACCTTGAATCGCGCAGCAAGCTGCTCCAAATCGGCATCAGCCACCGACGTAGCACGTGCAATTTGCTTGGCCCGCTCGTCGGTGAGTAATGCTGCCTTCGGCACAAGCAACGCGCCCGAGAAATGATTACAAAACTTTTCGACCTGACCATGATCCTCAGCGCCTTCATGCGGCAGACACACGCCCGCGGCATCCAACAGCAGGTGGGCATATTCATGAAACAGTGTAAAGATCCGCGCCGTGATCGCGTCGGAAGAATTCACCACGATTGCCGGCAAACCGCGATCGGTCAGCGAGAATCCTCGCGCCTCTTCCACGGGCATCGGCAACTGAAAGACGAGAACACCTAGTTGCTCAATAGCACGCCGCCATTGCGAAAACGCAGCATGAGCGCTGGCCCAGCCGGCTTGTTCGTCAATATCAATCCCTAATCGCGTTCTCTCGACTTCGGCGATCGCCGCCGGATCAGTCTGCAAGGCGATCTTTCTGATTCTGGCTCTCGATGGCAAAGCTAACTGCGCGGTCAGGTCGCCAGCCAGCGCCTGCATCCGACGCGCTTCCCGGATTGCCAACCGCGTTGCTCGTCCCATCGGCAATTTCTCCTTGCCCGGAAGACTCCGAAAATCGGTTGGCAAGGGTGGCTCCGAAGGGCGTTGGGGCAGTAAGAACGCGGCCAATGGTCGCTTCAAGAATACCGACAATTCTTCCAGCGTACGCAGCGTTGGCCGTCGGTCGCCGGATTCCCAAGCTTGAACAGCGGTTTCGCTCGTGCGCAACCGACGCGCGACGTCTTCGACGCCCAACCCTGCGCTTTCCCGCAACCATTGTAGCACCGATGGCTTGACGTTAACCTCAATGGTATTGCTGTGCATCGTCACGCTGGAGCCTTAACGAAGGTGGATTCCACGATTTTGATTTCTTCCAGCGTCAGGCCGTAGAGATGGTAAACCAGCTTGTCGATCTTCTCATCGGTCACTTTGATCTCCGCCTCCAGCGCGGCGAGATCGGAAACGCCTGCTTCGGCGGCGACCGATTCCAGCAGCGAAGTGATGGCGCGCAGGTTATCTGCCGCGCCGGCATGAAAAAAAACCAGCGGCTCTTCTGTGTTTACGATTCGGCGGTAGATTTCTTCCGGCTGCTTGCCGGTTGTCCATCGTTTGCGGCGCGCGTTTTCGGAGAGGAACTGTTGCCAGCAAGCATAGACGAACTGATGCAATGGCGCGTGAGCAAAACGCATCCGCAAGATTGCGACGATTTTCGGCTCCGCTTTTGCCGTCGCGGAAACGTGCGCGCTAATGAGCAAAGTCGAGTTATCGCTCTCGATGTCGATCTTGTGGAGAAAACCTTTTCGCATCACGTCGTCGATCAACATCTGGAACGTCACCGTCCCCGCGTAATCCTTTTGCAAATAATGCCCAAGCGAACAGGGCGTGCGATGCTCGCGGCGAAGTCGTTTTGCCAATAAGGGCGGAAAACCTAGCAGCTTCCCGCGCGCCGCCTGCATCTCTTCGGCCAGTTCCGCAATGGCGGAAATCTGCCCGGTCGCAACACCATTGAACTTAATCGGAAGCTGCTCAATGAACTGTTTGTTAGCGGCAAAGTAACCGCCGCGAAAGTTCGTGCTAATTAATCGGACATAACGATCAAGCAAACGACTGTTCAGCAATCCAGAAAGATATCTTAAATCGACTTTTGAGGAGCGAACACCGAAACCTCCGGTCGTGACGTTTACAAAGTAATTCTTTGCGTCATCGAAATAAGCAGAGAGCCGTCGGGTCATGTAAGGAACCAAAAGCTTGGGCGTTTCCCAGAGATGCAAATTCTTAGGATAGAGCTGCCACCACCCGGAATCGGCAAACTTTCCATGCTCACGCTCAGAGAGCTTGGTTTTGTTCTTCTGAAGGTAATCCCAGGCTAGTGGAAACTGAGTTCCGAGTTCTCCTTCGGTAAGCAGGTGCGCATCTCGACCAATGAACTTATAAGGGAATAAAACTACGTGCGTTGCTCGCGCCCAATATCGCCCAATCTCACCGCTCCGAACCACGGGCTTCAACAAAGCCGCCTCGATCTTGACGTTTTTGTCGAGTGCATCCGAGAAAACGTCGCAAACACCGCGTTTCCCCGGTGTGGCCGCAAAAACGAAAACATCGTCGGCACTCGTCTGTAAGCCAACAAAGATCTCTTCCGCGGCGTCGCCGAGTTGATCACTCCCGGCATCTGCTTTGTTCATCCAAGCGCGGTCTTCTTCACTGATGAAATTCCATGGCCCAGCCGACAACGGTGGTGCGGGCACAGGAAATTGCACACCTAACTTGTGTGTTTCTGCAAATTCTCGGATGCTGCGCACCTGCGAAAAGTTGATCGACTCTTGATGCGTTTTGCTCAGCAACAGCAAGCAAGTGTAGGTGCTGACTCTCGGGAATATTTGCAGATCGCCGAAATGGACTACTTCACGGACGCATTTCTCTCCGCTGAGCAGTTGTCGCAAGCCTTTGCCGTAGTCGGCTTGGAAAAACTTGTGCGGCAGAATGTAGCCGAACAGTCCTTCGTCCCGCAGCAAGGTGAGTCCTTTTTCGACGAAGCAAACATAGATGTCGAAGTTGCCCTCTTCGGCGGTTTTGTAATTCGCTTTCAAGAACTCCAACGACTGCGGCGCGTATTCGGCCATTGTTTGAATCCGCTCGTAAGGCGGATTGCCGACGACGACATCGAAGCCGCCGCGATTCATGATTTCGGCAAATTCTTTTTGCCAATCGAAAGCGGCGTCACCGGCAACGGCGGCATCGGAAATGAGAGAGTTGCCGTGTTTGACATTGTTTGCTAGCGAGGGCAGCAGGCTGAGCGGCCCGCCGTTTTGCTGGCGCAGACGCAATCGCTCGCGCATGAGATCGCGCTCGGCGATCATGAGTCGCATCCAGAGATTGAGCCGCGCCAGCTCGACGGCTTGCGGGTCAAGATCGACACCGAAGATGTTCTCCGACGGAATGTAAAAAGCGGGATTGAAAACTTCCTCGGCCACTTCGTTTCCAGCGCCGAACAGTTCACCGGGCGTCTCGCGAATACGCCCTGTCTGTTTGATGTCGCGGCAAGCGCGATTGTATCGCTCGTAGCATTGAAGCAGATGATCGAACGCGCGCAGCAGAAATGAGCCGGAGCCCATCGCCGGATCGAGCACTTTGAGCTGAGAGAGTTCGCGAATCTTTGTGAGCGCATCGCGGTATTTCTTTTCCTCGAGCAGTGCAATTGCTAGATCGACAATCGGCGCCGTTTTTTCACCGAGCGTGTGGGCGATAAGATAATCGACGATGTAGCGGGGTGTATAATAGATGCCTTCTTTCTTGCGAAGCGCATCGGTCTCTTCGATAGTGATGCGACCGTTTTTCTGCTCGAGCTTGTGTGCGAGAAACCGCTCGTAAACCGCGCCCATGATGTCGTGCGACATCCGGGAGAAATCGTAGCTGTAGAGGTGTCGGAACGTGAACAACTCGCCCTGGCCTTGTTCGATGCCGCAGGTCAGCGCGACCTTCGCCGGCAATGGCATGTGGCCGATTATTGCCGCCAGAAAACCGTTGTCGATCTCGAGTGTGTCGCAAAGCTGCGGCTGGACAAAGAGCTCGGTGTTGAATTTTTTTCGGATTTCCTCGAAGATCGATTCGCGGAGGAATTCGGCGAATGTTTTTTGGGAATGATTGCCGAAAAATTCTTCGTAACCGACAAACGCCCGCGCGAGCTTGTTGTATTCGATGAGTCCGTGCGTTTCTAGCATCCGGCAAAACAGAAAACGATCGAGCAACTGTTGGCTGGCGCCTGTGAGATCGGCGAGCGAAGCCTTTTGATTGCGAATGCCGAAGCCGTTGGCGAGTATGAGCCGCCATTGTTTTAGATCGGCAAGAAAACGCTGATCGAGGTCGGCTTTTTGTTCCTGATCATAAAGTTCCTCAATGCGGCCGGCTTCGAGGCGGTCTGGTGCGAGCAATTCCCAAAGCTCATCGGCGCGGTCTTGCAGTTCTTGGAGCCGAAAAGAAAATGTGGGCGTTTCCTCGTTGACCCGGATGAAGTTAAGCTCGGCGAAATTCGTCAGCAGCAGCCAGGCAACAGGCTTCTCCATCGCAACTTGTTCCGGACTAACGCGATAGTTTCGCAGATAACGAAGGACCTGTTCACGATGGGCGTCGAACAGGTCTTTCGATTTGTCGAGAAGGCTTTTCGCTTCGACAAATAAAAGCGGGCGACGTGTCTCTAGCAGGTAATCGCACTGATCGCCTAGGATGTGGAATTCGTGCTTAACGTCGTCCTGCAGATCGTAACCGAGAGCTTCAAACAGCGGTTCAATAAGCTGCTGCTTTGTCAGCGCTTCCGGATCAACGCCGTGAATGCCTTTGCGCCGAATCTCCTTCGCGCGTTCGACGAGTTCGTGAATGCGCTGTGGAAACTCAGGATGCATCCGGCAATTTTTGCGCGCACTCGCAACCGCAACAAGTCAGAACTCCAAGATCAGCTCCGAAACTTTTCCGATGAGAAGGGGAGAAAGGCCAAACAACGGAACGAGCCGACTTCGCTAGGCCAGTTTGTTAACGACCCCGGCGATTTGCTGGCGAAAGAGTTTGGCGCCGCCGGAGGCCGGATGGCGAACGCACTGTGCGTTCACATTAAGTTCTTCCAGCTGAGCGGCGGCGATTTTTCCCAGCGCGACGACTTGTTCGCACGGAAACAATTCGAGAAAAGCTTTGAGCAGTGTAAGGCCAGCAGTTCGCTCGGACTTGTTAGGCATACGATTGCTCAACATACCGCGGCGCGAATCGAACGAATGCCACGGGAATGCATTCCACAGGACGAATCGCTCTGGCTTCAGGCCAAGCCGCAAGAGCGTGCCCCACACAATCGTTGCCGTCGGTTCGGAAAACCCGTCTGGACGTTTCTCAGGTTTGCTCGTGCGACGAGGCTTGGCGTCTGAGAAAAAATCCCTGGGTTTTATGTGGAATCTCTTGCTTCGTCCGAGCAGCAATCGCTCAGAGGTCATTGGGACTCCGCTGAAGTGACCACCGCGATAACCTACGGCCTCGCCGATCACTGCGACGTTTGCCTTGCCAACCCGTTTTTGCAGATAAGCCCGTAGCTGGCGCCGCCGTATGGCCGGCGCGTTCCGGCCGATGTCATTTTGTTCATCGACTTCCCACCACGGATTAAACACGGCGTGGGACGGCGATCCTTTTAACAACCGCAGAAACTCATCGATCTCTTTGGAGGACATCGCTCCGGTTAAGCTTCAACAAGGATGTGACCCAGGCAATCCTCCATGCAACAAGTGACGTAAACGCGATGCCAGAGTTGCCTGATGTCGAAACATTCAAGCGTTACCTGAATACTACGTCATTGCACCAGCGGATTAGCAGTGTCGATGCGCGGAGCGCATACGTGTTGAAAGGCGTTTCTGCGCGTGAACTAGCGCGCCGATTGAAAGGACGCTCCTTCGAATCTAGTCGCCGCCACGGTAAACATCTGTTCGTGCGCGCCGATGCAGACCTTTGGCTGCGATTGCATTTCGGCATGACCGGCTCGCTTCGATATTTCAAGCACGAGGAGCAGGCGCCGAAGCATACGCGAGTGCTCTTTCTTTTCGCCAATGCCCATCGCCTCGCATTCGAAGATCAACGCAAGTTTGGCGAGGTCGGGTTGCTGAAGGATGTCGATGAATTTTTGAAAAAGCGCGCACTGGGCCCGGACACGCTCGACATCAGTCTACCGCAATTCAAAGAGATCATCGAAAAACATCATGGCCCGGTGAAAACGATTTTGCTCAACCAGAAATTGATCGCGGGTATTGGAAATATCTATGCCGACGAAATTCTCTTCCGCTCGCGCATTCACCCGGCAATGCAAGCTTCGGCTCTGAAAGACAACGCAATTGCAAGACTCTTCGGGGCGACGCGATATATTTTGAGAACGGCGATCCACGCCAAAGCCGATGCGGATTTCATGCCCAAATCGTGGCTGCTGGCGCGTCGTGGAAAAGACGGCAAGTGCCCGCGGTGCGGGCGCGAATTGAAATCAGCGACGATCGGCGGCCGCACAGCTTGGTTTTGCGCACACTGCCAGAAGCGAATCTCGTGACCCCAAAAGTGTTGCTGACTGGCCGTCCCGGGTGTGGGAAGACCACGTTGGTGAAGCGTATTGTGAATGAGATGGCGCTGCCGGCCAGCGGTTTTTATACAGTAGAAATCCGCGAGGGCCGCGAGCGCGTTGGATTCAAGATCATCACGCTCGATGATCAAGAGGCTGTGCTTGCCCATGTGGATTTCAAAACACCCGCGCGCGTCGCAAAATATGGCTTGGATCTATCGGGGCTGGAGACGATTGGTGTCGAAGCACTTAGCAAAGCCATGCGTGCGCGGCAAGTTGTTGTGATTGACGAAATTGGGCCAATGGAAATCCGGTCGGGCGTTTTTTGCAATGTGGTGAAAGAGGCGCTAGACAGCGGAGCGCCCATCCTCGCCACCATCACTGCGCGATCGTTTCCGTTCACCGACACGATCAGGAAGCGCCATGATCTCGCTCTCATCGAAGTTCGCCGGAACAATCGCGAACAACTCGTCTCCGAAGTATTAGATCAATTCATGGCCTGATCAGCGCAACATTTGTAGAAGAGTAAGCGCGTTTCGCGGAGCAGCGCCTTCAGCATCGTTATCGAAATAGATGTGCACGTCGCGGTTCTCATTTAGCCAGTTCCGGGTACGCGTCGCCCATTTTGTTAGTGTGGCCTTGCTATAGCTGGATGCGTACTTCCGGCTGTGTCCATGCAGGCGGATGTAAACCAGGTCCGTTGTTACTTCCTCCCACATTGGCCAGTCGGGCGCGTCAGACATGCAAATCGCGAGCTCGTGCCGGTTGAGGCATTCGGCTACTTCACCGTCAAACCACGATTTGTGACGAAACTCGATCGCGTGCCGCGTGCTGTTCCAGTGCTGCAGAGTGTTTGCGAACTTCTCGAGCCGCCCAAAATCTTTTTTCAAAAATGCCGGGAGCTGCCAAACGACAGCAGCCAGCCGCTTCCCGAGGGGAGACGATGATTCGCGACATCGAATCAGTGGTTCTTCCACGTCCAACAGCTTTTTGTTATGCGTGACGTAACGGTGTCCTTTGATAGCAAAAGGAAATCCTTCTGGTGTCTCGTCACGCCATTTTTCAAACGTGCTTTTCTCCTGCAGCCTGTAGAACGTGCCGTTCACCTCGATGGCGGTGAAGCGCTCCGCACAAAACCGAAGCCATTGTTTTTGCAGCGTATTGCCGTAGAAACTGCCCCGCCAGCTCTTGTAATTCCAACCGCTGGTGCCGATGTATGCTTTGCTGGCCATC
>Ga0137403_10007527_pt1 | contig 12258 bp, 9 predicted proteins | sample CZOMad2_1_16fung_FD_122057 | JGI IMG/M metagenome (GOLD analysis project Ga0137403, IMG submission 122057) | Vadose zone soil fungal communities from Angelo Coast Range Reserve, California, USA - CZOMad2_1_16fungal (Hybrid Assembly) | ecosystem: Environmental > Terrestrial > Soil > Vadose zone...
GTTGTTCCTCGACCCGCACACCCGGGAGCTGTACCGCCGCTGGGACGAGGAGGCCGGCCGCGCGGTCGCGACCCTGCGCGTGACCGCGGGTCGCTACGGCGACGACGCGATCCTGACCGCGCTGATCGGCGAACTCATCGTCAAGAGCCCCGAATTCGCGGCGTCCTGGGCCAAACACCCGGTCCAGGTCTGCGGCTCGGGCACCAAATACCTTCACCACCCGGTCGTCGGCGACCTCGAGTTGCAGTTCGAGGCGTTGCACCTCCCCGGTGACGACGGGCACCGGCTGCTCACCTACACCGCGGTGCCGGGCTCGAGCCATGACGCCGCATTGCGGCTGCTTAAGGTGTCCGACCAGGCCAGCCCCCGGTCGCCGGTGCCCGCTTCGCTGACCGGGACCGCATCAGCCTGAACCACCCGACGGCTCCGAGTCCTGCGGCTCTGACAAAGGTCTTTCTCGGTGGCGGCCGGCAACAGCCTGGGCCGCCACCGAGCCGTCTTGTCGGCCCGGCCTGCGGAAAAGCCACGCCAGGGTCGCCGCTTCGCCGTCACGCGTGGACGAGACGTGCAAGGTCGGGCCTGCCGCGCCGCCTCCCTTTCGCGACTCGATCGAGCGCCGGCGGGTTCCGTCACGCGGCGCGTGCTTGCCGGAGCGTTGCGTGCCTGCCGATTCCATCTCCACGGTAGGAATCGCGGAAGGTTCCGCACCCAGCACGGGCAGTAACTGTCCGTCATGGATCTTGGGGCAAACAGCCCGAAGAATTGCGCAGCGCAGTGGTCATCCGATCGGTTGATTCCCTACTCTGATCGGGCGAGAAGCTGCAGTTCCAGGGCTTGTTGGCGATGTGGTCAAAACATTGACGCGGGCGTGGACTGTTATATCGGCCCCGTGACGGGTCGTAATAGTCAAGGGGCAACATCACGGCGAGGGGGAGGTGGCGGGCAGCATGGCGGCACCGGACGAGCGGCACCATGTGCCGCGGACGCTCCCGGAGCCGCGAATCCCCGCCGACGACCGGCCGTCCGCCGGGCCGGCGTGGTTCTCCTACTCTGCCACGGGCGACCAGATCGTCTGGTCCGCGGCCCTGCGCGCGCTGCACCCGCTCGGATTCGCCGGTTGTAATCTAACGCTTCCGCACAAGCAAGAGGCGATGAAGATCGTCGATGAGGTCGACACGGTGGCGAAAAGCATAGGCGCGATCAGCTGTGTGGTGGTCAGGCCCGACGGGTCGCTCGCGGGCACCAACAACGATTGCTACGGTTTCGTCCGCAGCATCAGGCAGGAGCAACCCGCCTGGCGCGCCGACAGTGGCCCGAGTGTGGTGATCGGAGCCGGAGGCGGCGCGCGTGCTGTCTGCTACGGCCTCATGCAGGCGGGCGCGACTGAGATCCGGCTCGTCAATCGCGCATTCGCCCGCGCGAGAAAGATCGCGGACGAATTTGGCGGCCCGCTGAAAGTGATGCCCTGGGAACAACGCCACGAGGCTCTGGACGACGCCGCGATGGTGGTGAACACCACGAGCCAGGGCATGGTCGGCCAGAGCCCGCTCGACATCAGACTAGACAAGCTGCCGACTCAGGCGCTCGTGGTGGACATCATTTACACCCCGCTCGAGACGCCGTTTCTCGCAGCAGCACGCAAGCGAGGAAATCCCACTGTCAACGGGCTCGGCATGCTATTGCATCAAGGCTCGCCGGCGTGGCAGGCGTGGTTCGGTATCGAGCCCGCGGTGACGAGTGAATTGAGAGCGATGATGGAGAAGACTATCCGGGAGGCGCAGCCGTAATCACCTGAGCTTTGCGTGGAAATGATCCCACGTGCGCTTGAAGAGATTCGCATTCCACAGCTTCTCGCGGCACAGCGCTATCTCTTGCTCGGTAAACACATAAGGCTTGCCGATTTGCAGCGCCATGTACTGGCGGTAGGCATTCTCTTCCAGATAGCTGGCGAGCACAAACGCCTCGATGATATCTTTCCCGACCGTCACCGCGCCGTGCGCCTTCATCAGCGCAGCCGGTCGGTCGCCGAGGGTGGCCGCCAGCCGCTCCGCCATATCGCGATTGTTGATCGAGTTCGGCGAATCGAGCAGCGGCACCGGGTGGACAAGTGAACCTTGCGCGTACACCGGTTTATAACTCTCGCCGACCATAGTAAGGAAGGTCGACCATTTCGGATGCGCGTGCACGATTGCTCTCACGTCGGGCCGCACCCGGTAGATGCCGCAATGCAGGTGACGCTCGAGCGGCGCACTGCCCTTCCCTTCGACTTGATTTGCTTCGGGGTCTATCGTGCAAATGTCGTCCAACGTGAGCCGGCTGCGCTGGCACGACCCGATGTTGATGAGGATGCGATCGTCGTCGAGGCGGATGCTGCAGTGGCCGTTGTAGTCGATGATCTCGGACTGCTCCAGCATGCGGATACAATCGACTAGTTGCTGCTTAGCTTCTGTTTCCGGCATCGCTTGCCCCCATTACCAATTGGCTACCAGTTGACTTCGGCGCGGACACGGTTGCGCCACAATTCCCACGCGCGCATCCCGGCGGTCTGGTTGATCGCGTCGGCGAGCCGGCCTTCGTCGGCATCCAGCGCAGCCATGATCGCGCCATCCTTGAGCGCCATGGTCCAGTGCTGGATGCGCGCATTGACCTCGGTATAGACCGCGCGGAACACCGCTGTTTGCAGCGTCGGTCCGCACGCCACACTGCCGTGCGCACGCATGAGCACGACGTCCTTCTCGCCCATGACGGAGGCGAGCGCAAAACCCTTCTCACGATTGCCGACGAGCATGTCGGTGGCGCCGAACTTCTCGCGGATATCGAACACCGGCACACCCGCCGCAATGAAGGCCGCGTTGTGGAACATCGCCTGGAGCGGCACGCCCACCAGTCCGAACGGGATCACCGAAGGTGAATGGCTATGCACGACGGATTGAATATCGTGTCTCGCCTTGTAGATCTCCCCGTGGATAAAGCGCTCGACAAAACCGGACCGGCCATTCGCGTTAACCGCATTGCTGTCCAGATCGTACTCGATGATGTCGTCGGGCGTCACCAACGCCGGCGCGAGCGAGCGTGCCATCAAAAAACGGTCGGTCGCCGCGGGATGGCGCAGCGAAACGTGACCGAACCCATCCACGACCCCCTGCGCCGCGAGTATGCGGCTGGCCGCGGCGAGATCCGCAATGAGATCAGTGGCGAGGGGGGCGCCGGATTTATTCGACATGAATTTCCTCGAGGATTTTACCGGCGCTGCGGTTGACAACCGGGACATCCATATTGAGAGCTGAATTATAAGGTCAATCGACGAACGGCTTGTTCCTAAAAACTTATCGCGATTGCTCCGATATCATCATGAACCTTGAAACGCGGGTACCTCCAGCATTTCGGGTCGCTCTCTTCTCTTTCGCGGACAAAGTCCTGAATCCTTTTTAGTCCACCCGCAAGATAGAGGGCGGCAAACTGATCCCAGCCCTCATCCTCAGGATTTTCGGTGGGGACGAAAAGCCCGTCGGTTGCGAGCACGATATGTGCGATGTTCTCTAATTCGCACGTCCCCGTCTCGACGAAACGAACGAAGCCGGGTTCGCCGTTGAGAGCGCCATAATCGATATTCATCCGCCTTCGGTTCTCGACGATTACATCATTCAGCTGCTTCAGGCTTGTCACCCCATCGAAAACTGCGAAAACAGGTTGTGCCGCCAAAATTTGATCCTCATTTGTTGATCCAGAACCCTGGTCGGTTAAAGAGCCGATTTTCATGCTGCATATTATAAGCTCTGCCGTATTGCCGGCCGGCGCATGGGAAGTGTCCGGCATCGCCCGTGTGATATATTTTCCTACGCACGTTCGAGAGTGCACCCGGTCCGCGGGAAGGGCTGCGCCCGTCTCGACTTTTCAATTCGACAATCCTTGAGCAAACGGACTGTCTTCCAGCCGGCAGAGCGGACACCGGAATTTAATGGAGGGTAGTCTGATGTCCTTTCCAGGCAATTCGCAACCTGATCTGAATCTCGAACAGCAACGCAAGCGAGCGAAGGATCTGCGCCGTGGTCACCGCGATCGCAATCTGGAAGCCGCCGTGCGCGTCGCGCGTCATTTGCCTCGCGCTCGAAACCAATCTGCCGAAGAGGTGCTTCGTTCAACGCTCACGCTGAGCGAGGCGCAGTTCGTCGTCGCGCGCGAGGCGGGTTTTTCGAGCTGGCCAAAATTGAAACACCACATCGAGGAGTCGACGCTCAGCGGAGCGGACCTCGGGGAACTGATCATCAATGCAGCTTTTGCCGGTGATGATGACGCGGTGCGCGCGATGCTCGCCCGCGATCCCGCTCCGGCGCGAGGGTCAATCCATGTAGCCGCTGCAGTCGCGGATGTTCAAGCGGTGTCGGCACTGCTCAATGCCGATCCGCCGCTTGCGGATCGCAGAAGTGGAAAGCGAAACTGGCCCCCGCTGCTTTACCTGTGCTGCAGCCGGTACCGCCGAGCCGAACACGATGCGGCGTCCGCGCGGCTTCGAATCGCGAAGCGTCTGATCGAGCTTGGAGCCGATGTAAACGCTGCCGGCCTGGAACTCGGCTACACCGCGCCGTGCGTAAACCAGATGTTCGACGAGCACGAGTGGCGCCCGATCGACGGTGCGGCGGGCCGCGCCGGCAGCACGGATCTCGTACGCCTGCTGCTTGAAGCAGGAGCCGATCTTAATCAAACGTCCGAGACTGTCTCGCAGGCGGTACGGAGCGGCAATATCGAAGTGCTGGAGCTCTTGCTGGAGGCCGGGCCGCAACCGTGGTGGCAAGTGGGATGGGCGCTCAAAGCATGCGTACTGCTGGAAAAGACCGAGATGGCCCGCATACTCGTCCGGTATTTAGAGCCGTCGCGAATTCCCGAAACGGCTTTGCGGGAGGCGATCCGCCTCCAGCGTCATCCAGACCTGATCGAGGTCTTACTCGGAGATGATACCGACAACCAGTTGACGCTCTCCATTTGGCGGAGGGCATACTCCGCTGCTGTTCGCTACGGGCATCGTGGAGCGGTTGACGCGCTTCGCCGTCGTGGAATCGATGATTCTGTGCTGAGCGACGTCGATCGCGCCATTGCCGCTTGCATCAATGGCGGCCGTGCGGAGCTTCACGGTCTGCTGCCGCTTGACGAAGACGATCATCGGATGCTGGCATGGGCCATCCGTACCGGCCGCAATAACGCGGTCCCTTTGCTGCTCCAAATTGGTCTGGATCCGAATGTTCCCGACAAAGACGGCGAGACTCCGCTCCACCTGGCCGTGCACGCGGGCTCGATCGAAACCGTGGACGTTTTGCTGCGTGCGAAGGCCGGCGTCGATGCCCGGAACTTCGATGCGGAGACGCCGCTCGATGTTGCGGTCGCCCGGCGGGACGACCCAGTCCGCGATCAGTTGATCCGGCGCCTTCTGGAAGCCGGAGCCCGTCCTGCACACGAGGGTGCCAGGCTCGACCGCGAAGAGTTGAATCTCCTGTTCGAACGCGCAGCCGACGCGGTCGCGTTTGGAGATCTTGAAACGCTGCGTGAATTACTGGACGAAGAGCCTTCGCTGGCGCATGCGCGGTCGCCGCGACCTCACCGGGCAACGCTTCTTCACTATTGCGGCGCAAACGGCGTCGAGGATCCCAGGCAGCGGACACCGAACAATGCTCCGGCCATTATGCAGTTGTTGCTCGACCGCGGAGCCGACGTCAATGCGACTTGTAACCTTTACGGAGGTGGCGCCACGACGCTGGGACTGGTTTTAACAAGCATCCATCCGCTACGGGCCGGGCTGCGGACCCCGCTGGCCGAGATTCTGCTGAATGCCGGCGCCCACGGGGCCGAGGGAATCGAAGGGGCGGCCGCGCTGGGGCGGTTGGATCTGGTTAAGACCTTCTTCGATGAAGAAGGCCGATTGAAGGGAAATGCGACGAAAGCGCAGATGCAATCCGCCCTCAGGTGGGCTTGTGAGTATGGCCGAACCGGCGTTGTCGAGTTCCTGCTGGATAGAGGTACGGATTTGCGCGAACAAGACGGGAATGGTCAAACGGCCCTGCACCTGGCTGCGTTTTTCGGGCATCTGGATACCGTCAAGCTGCTCCTGAAACGACAAGCTCCGCTGGAGATTAAGAACGCGTGGGGAGGAACTGTTCTGGGAAATGTGCTGTGGGCGGCTGTCCACCATGATCCAGGTGTGGACTATGTGCCGATTGTCAAAGCGGTGCTCGAGGCCGGCGCAAAGGTGGACCCTTTGTTCCTGACAGGGTGGCCCAGGCAGAACACACTCGTTCCCGCGGCAAAAGCGCGGATCGAGGAATTGCTGCGGAACGCGGGCTAAAGCCCGCGACTGGAGATTGGCCATTTGTGCGGGGCTTGGAGCAGGAACTCCCCTCCTGGATTAGGAGGGGTGCCGCGAGCGATTAATAGTTCGTTAGAAACGCACATGACCTGCGGCCACCCCCGATGATGAAAAGGAGTGGCTTTTCCCCGAATTGATTCTAGATTACGGGGTGCGGAGAGGAAATGGCCGTCAACTTTCTGGTGGACACGCCCCGTGTTAGAAACTGGTCTGGTCGGCGCAAACGAACCTCCGATTGGTGCTATCAAGCCCGTGAGAGAAATTGATTAAAGGGCGCTGACTTCCACTCCGCGAACAGGAGGAGCCATGCTGGAAGTACGAGTCGAGCGAGGTGCGGGAATCGATGTTGCGAAGAAGTTCGTCGTGGTCTGTGTCATGACCGGTCCGGCGGACCAGAAGCCGGTCGAGGAGGTTCGACGATTCGGCACGAGCGTTAAAGAATTGGAACGGCTGCGCGCATGGCTGCTGGAGAAAGGATGCACGGCGGCAGTGATGGAAAGCACAGGATCATATTGGAAACCGGTGTTTAACATCATGGAAGGAAGCTTGAATATCGTGCTGGCAAACCCCGAACAGGTGAAGGCGTTGCGCGGGAAGAAAACAGATCCGAAGGATAGCCGGTGGCTGGCGGGTTTGTTGCGGCATGGATTGGTTCAACCCAGCTTTATTCCGCCACGCGACATTCGGGAGCTTCGGGATTTGACCCGGAGGCGGCGCATCTTGTTAGGGGACGGAACAGCGGAACGGAATCGCATACAGAAGATATTGGAAGACGCCAATGTGAAGATTGGAGATGTTCTGTCGGATGTTTTTGGGGTATCGGGTCAAGCAATGCTGGAAGGGTTATTGGAGAACACGTCCAACGCCGAAGAGATTGCCGAACGGGCGCACTGGAGTTTACAGGCCAAGATTCCACACCTCGTTGAAGCGCTAGAAGGCCACCGCATGAGCGAACATCACCGGTTCATGATCCGGCAGTCTCTGAATCACATGCACTACATCGAAGCGCAGGTGACCGAGCTGGACAAAGAAATTCAGAGAAGGCTGGAACCCTATCAGAAGCAGGTGAAATTGGCGTGCAGTGTTCCAGGTATCGGTGTGAACTCGGCCGCCAGTATTTTGGCCGAAACGGGCATGGATATGAGTCCCGAGGGGCCATTTCCGGATTGCCATCATTTGGCTTCGTGGTCCACGGTCTGCCCGGGGAATGACGAAAGTGGCGGCAAGCGGAAAAGTGGACACATGCGGAGAGGCAATCGGTGGCTTCGTGCCTCCATCACGCAAACGGCTTGGGCAGGTGTCAGAAAAAAGAACTCCAGCTTTCAAGCACGTTTCCAAAGGATTAAACAGCGACGCGGAGCGCAGCGGGCGATCATGGCCGTGGCGCACGCTCAACTGATTGCGATTTATTGGGCGTTACGGAACGGAACTCCGTATCAGGACCAAATCCGGATGGCAGAAAACGAGCGCCGACAAAACCAGATTCAATACCATCTCCGGCAACTCGAAAAACTAGGCCATGAATTGGAAGAAAGTATCTGACCCGCGACTGTTTTCGAGAGAAAGCGAGCGGCGGGGTGGTCGATCAACGTCGCGAAGCTACCTTATAGATGCCCGCGAAGCGAACCGAATAGAAAAAGGAGGGCTTCGCCAGCATCTATAAGGTGGCTTCGCAACATTGATCGACCACCCCGTCTGCGCCGGCTAAGGAGGCTTCGCGGCATTTATTGATGGCGCAGCCACCCCTCCTAATCTAGGAGGGGAATTCAGAGTCACGTTTCGTGTGTATGAACGCTCGCACAACGAAGTGCCAAAATTGGAGACGTCATGCGGACACCATTGCTCACAAATCCGAAAAAATGGCCAATCTCCAGTCGCGGGCTTTAGCCCGCGTTCACACCCAGTTCTCAGGAGGTTTCCATGCAGCCTTTGAAAGGCAAGATTGCAGTGGTCGCAGGGGCGACGAGAGGGACGGGACGGGGCATCGCACGCATGCTCGGTGAAGCCGGCGCTACGGTTTATTGCACCGGCCGGAGCGTTCGAGGAAACCTGGCAAGCGGTCCGAACCGGCCGGAGACTATCGAAGAGACCGCGGAGATGGTGACGGCGCACGGCGGTGTCGGGATTTCCGTGCAGGTGGATCATAGCGTTCCGGCGCAGGTGGAAAAACTCTTTGAGCGAGTCGCGGCGGAGCAAAAGCGCCTGGATATTCTCGTGAACGACATCTGGGGCGGCGACGAGTTCACCGATCTCGGAACGCCGTTCTGGAAGTTATCGCTGGAAAACGGTTTCCAGATGCTCGAGCGCGCGGTTCATACGCACATCATCACGAGCCGGTATGGTGTCCCGCTGATGCTGGAAACGGGCTCCGGCTTGATCGTGGAAATCACGGATGGCGCGGTCTACAGCTATCGCGGCCACCTCTTCTATGACCTTGTAAAGATGTCGGTCATCCGTCTCGCCTTTGCGATGGCGACGGAGTTACGCCATCGCAAAATCGCGGCCGTTGCGGTGACGCCCGGTTTCATCCGCTCCGAAGCCATGCTCGATCGTTATGGAGTGACAGAGGAGAACTGGCAAACGGTCGCGGCGCAAAAACACCCCATGTTTCCCGGATCCGAGTCACCGTGCTTTGTTGGACGCGCGATCGCACGCCTTGCCAGCGATCCGAACGTTTTCAAAAAATCCGGCCGCGTCTATGGCTCCTGGGAACTGGCCGAGGAGTACGGTTTCACGGACGTCGACGGTCGCAGCCCCCGGCTGGCCGAGGCTTCCCAGGCCTTCTTCAAAGAGAAGTATGGGGCCGACTTCGTTTCGAAGAAGCTCGACGACACGTTTTACGAATACCTCACCACCAATCCTCTCCTCGATGTGATGTATCCCGATTGGCCGTAGCTGTAGCGGCGGTCTATGACCGCCGACGATGTCGCAATTTCGGATCGTCGGCGGTCATAGACCGCCGCTACAGTGGTGGATGGATTAGTGTCGAAGTCCCAGCCCCGTAGGGGCGCAAGATTCCTCGAATCCATTCGAATCTTTCGCCCCTCTGGGGCTGGATCCAGGGTTGCTGTTTACCCCGGGCTTGCGCCCGGGGCTACATTCTTACGCCGCTCCGCGGCTAAAACCGCAACGAGTGCATTCACACCTTCTATGACGTCGGCGGTCATAGACCGCCGCTACAGTGGTATAACGGTTGTCGTGACGGCAACGATAACCTGGATCAGAGAACGTTACAGCGATCCTCCGGAGGTTTCGGGACCTTTGGTCATGGGAGCGCACTGGATGCTGGAGATGCATCGACGCGACGACGGTTCGCGCACATTCGGCCTTTTCCTGGCGGCATTCGATATCGTCCAGCTCGGCGCGGCAAACTTCAAGACCACGGAGTTCGTGGGTTTTTCCACACCTGGCAAACCGCCGGCAGACTGGCTGACGGCCACGCTGATTTTTGAGATGGGAACGATGCCGCTAGCTGAAACTCCGGAAGAGCTCATCACGCTTGTCGAGAAACCGCGTCCTTACATCTCACTCGAGGTCGGGCTGCACGCCTCACCACTTTCAAAAAGAGCAAGGATGCGTCTCGCCGAAACCTATCAGGATGGAATTTCCATTTCGGACGTCGCGCGCGAGCTTGGAGTATCACACGCACATCTCACCAGGCAATTCAGGCGGGACTTCGGACTCACCCCGGTCAGCTATCGACATCACCTTCGAGTCAACGCAGCCGTTCAGCGGCTTTACGAAGGAGAAAAGATCCTGGACGCGGGATACGACGTGGGGTTCAACGACGCAGGCCGATTCTACCAGGACTTCCGCAAAGTCACGGGAACCTCTCCCGGCAAATGCCTTGATCTGATCAAAAAACGCCACGACTCAAACCGCGCCAGGCGATGAGAGCGCGCGTTAACGCGGCACGAGAACTATGGATCGATTCTGATAATTGACGTAGATCCGCTTGAAGAAGCGAGCCGGAAGCAGCGTATCCGACCCCTCTTGCTCCTCACTTTCGATCGCTACCGGAATCTGATCCAGCTGGACATCGCCGATCCGAACTCTTCGCAGGGTTGTGACCGCCGCGTTGCGGGCTCCAAACGGCGTTTCCAGAGTTGCGGCAAGGTTGCCGGCATGCTTTTGGCAAGAGGCCATCTCATGTGGCAGGACCATAACGGGCGCCCCGGAATCGAGTACGGCCGGACGTTCCGGCATCTGCTCGCAAATCCGCACGGGAAGCACAATGCGGCCGTCCACCACCTGGAAGGAGATTCGCCTGCCTTGAATCGTGGAGTCTAAACTTCCGGACTGTGACAGAAACAACCGTTTGGTCTTGTAGTCCAGTATGTATTCGAAGTGTGATAAAAACTCGTGGCCGAGTTTTCCTGCGATGGGGCGGTTGGTTGCCATGCTGCCTGCGAAGTCGTACCACAGGACTTCGATGTCGGCAGCGGATGCATTTCCGACCGAGAGGGTGGCCACGTGCGTTGCGGGTACGGTCGCCGTGCCGCCCTTCGTGGATAGAGTCACTCGGTACGTCGGCACCAATGCCAACTCGCGCGCGGTTTTGGTGTCTATCGTTGTGGATTGCGCTCCGGTATCGAGAACGAACCGGTACGGGCCGCGACCGTTAATGGATACATTTTCCACGACGGTATAACCGTTTACGACCTCGAAAGGAACGGTCGACACCTGCGGAGGCGCCAGAACAAGGAAAGCAAAGGTAAGCTCGATTCTCATGAATCGAGAGTCGCAGCAACGCCATATTATGGTCGTGATCCAATAATGATCTTCCTGTCACGTGTGATGATGTTTTTGTGATGAAGGCGGATACCGGCGTTTACCAATTCGATGAGATTGTGATCAACCCGGCCGACTTTCAGGCCTTACGAGCGGGGGTGCGCCTGGAAATCGAGCCCAAGTCGTTCAAAGTTCTGATGTATCTGATCGAGAACCGGGAAAGAGTCGTCTCGAAGGACGAGCTTATCGAAAAGGTGTGGTCCGGGACCGCCGTAACAGACAACGCCCTCACTCGAGTGATCGCGCAGCTTCGACGGGAACTTCACGATGACGCCAGGCAGCCTCGATATCTTGAAACCGTTCCAACGGTGGGATACCGATTCATAGGAAAACTCACGGAGCCACCGGCTTTTCAAACAGCAACACATTCGGAGGACAGGAGTGTCATTACCCGGCGTAAATGGGCGCTTTTGCTCCTGGGGATTCCGGCGTTGGTTTTCGGCATCCTCCTCTGGGGCAGCAAGCGGCTTGCGCTGCAGCCTTCGAATCGGCCCCCGAAGATCGTTCAGTTTACGGCGTCGCCCGGTCTCGATCTACATCCCACATTCTCTCCGGATGGAACGAACGTCGCATACGCGTCGGACCGTTCCGGACGGTTCGAGATTTACGTGCATCCCGTAGCCAGCGGGGGGCGTGAGGTTCAGATCACTTCGGACAATCAGCAGAATCTCGAGCCCGCCTGGTCCCCGGACGGGGGGTACATTGCCTACACCTCACAGGTTCGGCGGGGCATCCTCGTCGTGCCGGCGCTTGGCGGAACGCCCCAGCGCCTGACGGATTTCGGCTCGCAGCCCGTCTGGTCTCCGGACGGGTCACAGATCGCATTTCGCTCCGAGGGTGTGTTCTCGCTCGCGCCTATCGATGCTGCGCCGAGCGCAGGGACAACGATATGGCTCGTGTCGTCGAAAGGCGGGCCGGCCCGCCCGCTGACACGCCCGAACACTCCGGCAGGAGCGCATGGCTTTCCGAACTGGCATCCGGCCGGCAGTTCGTTGATGTTCGTCAGCTACGGCCGGGGAACAGCACAATTATGGTCCGTTCGCGTTCCCGACGGCGCTCGAGCGGCACTTGGGGTGGCGAGGTGCTGTACCTGCGTACGCGTTCTCAACGTA